>ERZ1066120.657-NODE-657-length-29286-cov-34.636413_pt1 | contig 29286 bp, 19 predicted proteins | sample MGYA00382767_ERZ1066120 | MGnify/ENA primary metagenome ERZ1066120 (study PRJEB33369, sample SAMEA5778350) | biofilm metagenome | biome: Industrial cooling water; feature: Water cooling tower basin; material: Biofilm | place: United Arab Emirates | collected...
GTGTTAGATAGTCCATTAGTACAAAGTATAATGAGGTTAGATATGGCAGTACTACGAGAATCTCCTTGGTATGAGCAAATTCTTAGAGAAGGTCAGCAAATAGGTCAGCAAATAGGAGAAGAAATTGGTGAGCAACGGGGTATTTTATCAGCAATTGAATTAGGACTGGAGTTAAAATTCGGCGCCGATGCATTACAATTAATGGAATCTATTTCTCAAATCTCAGATTTAGAGCAACTTAAAGTTATTAAAGACGCAATTAAAATGGTTGACAACTTAGACGAATTGCGTCAATTAGTTCAAAATTAAATAATATGTAAGGTGGGCATTGCCCACCCTACTGGGAAGCTTTTAGCGCAAGATACGAGCAAAATCGCGTCTCTACTTAGCATCAGCGTAAATTTCTTTACCTAGTTGTCTAAATTCATCATCTAGGTAGTATTGCGAGTTGCGAATTGATTGACGTAATTTTATGGCTGGTTCTAGACACTCTCGATAAAAATCGCTTGATGTTAGTTGTAAGTGGGGATAGAGAATTTTTAAAAATCCTGATGCTGATTTTAGAATAGCATTCTGGTCACGCACTGTTACGTTATTCTCAAACTGGGTATGGTCTTTTGCATAAGATATAAAACTATTGTCTTTACGTAGAGAAAGTAAAGCTTCACCAAAGAAGTCCATTTTTAAGCCAATTTGAGATGCTGCCATTTCTTGCTTAAATTTTGGAACCTCCCATCCTGGAATAATGCCACAGAAACGGTCTAAAAAGGCTGTTTCACTAAAAAATTTTGGTAGTTCGCTAATTAAATTATCTTCGTTGCGGGGTCGTAACTGTTCGTCTAATTCAATATTTGCCAGCATCACAAGCGAACAGTCGCTGGAAACTTCTGCAAAACCGGAGCGGTTATACCGACCACTAGCTAGATAATTTTTCAAGGGGCCAATCATTTCATCGGGTGAGTCAAAAGTTAAACTTTGAACTTCATCGAGTACTACTACATCATGGCGCCCTAATAACCCTACTTCTCTAGTTCTACCATTGATAAATAACTGTGCAGGTGTGACTTTACCCCCACTAATGAGAGATACTTTGCTACTAATGTTTTCAAAAACAAAGCTTTTACCTGTACCTTTAGGAGCTAATTCCATTACATGGTAGTTAGGCTCTACTAAAGGTAATAATCTAGCTAATACCCAAGTTTTTGCTTCTATAGTATAATCTGGATGTTCGGGGTTAAAGCCCATTGAACAAAATAGTAAATCTCGCCATTGCTGTATACTAAATTTTTCTCTACACTCGGCGTAAAGTTTCAAGTTAACTTCAGAACATTGAAATGGGTCAAAGTCCATTACCTCTACAGTTCCACCCTTCAACATCGCCAAGGTAATTTTTCCCCAAACTCCCTGACGTAAGAGCATTTGATGACGTTCTACAATTGTAGGAGAAATTCTACAGTCTTCTAAATTAAGTACTTTGATTTGTGCTGAAGGTTCAGGGATTAACTTCCCTTGTTGGTCTATTTTTATACTTACTTGCATTAAAGCAATTATTTTCTTTGCTTCTCCTTGAGATAGCTCAAACATAATAACTTTATAGTCATCTTTACGAGGAAAAGCTTTACTTATAAATGTGTTAATTTTTTCTAACTCTGCTGGCACCAGTTTTCCAGTTCCAGGTACAATTTTATCGAGTAACCACTCTGCAACAAAACTAGGTACACCAGCAGAAGTTAACCCACTTGATGGTAATCGATTTTTATCAATACAAAGACTACCAAAAACTTCAGTGATTAAATCGTTATTGTAAGTAAAAATATCAGTATAACTCATTTATAAAAAATCCTCTACGCTAAAACCACTATCAAATATTTGTTCGATAACCATGCTAGAGTCACTAGATAGAATTATACTTTTCGTTTCAGCGTTCGCAAATTGAAACGTTAATTCACCAGTTAAAGGCAAAATGTCTTCTTGAGAATCTAGAGGTAATGATGGTACATGAATATTGATATTAAAAGTTAATTTGTCATTTTCTAAAACATTTCTTTCTAAAGGTTGCCCTGATTTTAAAATGTTTATTTCATTAATGCGTAACCAAAGATTTGTAAGAGGTACAGAGTTTGCGTTATCAATGGTAATAGTTAGTTCTCCCTGCTTATTAGCTTTTCCTTTTCCACTACATGTTATTAGTACAGGCAAACGCTGGATAGATGTTCGCAGTACCGATACTCCAACTACAACTTCTTCTGGAAATAACCCACCATGAGAACCAATGATTTTTTTATCAGTTGTGTAGCTAAATGCGCCAAGACTAGCGGCGCCTCGAACAACACTGATATCATGAGGCAGACCATAACGTTCACGCTCTAAAACTACAAGACGAGTATCATCACTTTTGCCTATAGCCATTCTGCCTTTTGTGTCTAATTTATTGCCACTAGGAAGTATCTGCTCTGAAATACCTAACATTTGACCGTGGTCACTAGCTATGACAATTTGAAGATTGTCGGGTTGCTCATATGAGTTGACAAAAGATAATATTTCTCTTGCAATCCCTTCTAGAATATAAGGGCGCCTATTATTATAAAGGTGTTCCCAGTCACGTTCATGATGATACAGTTCGTCAAATTGTTGTGTATCCCAACAATATAGTTGATGTTTGCGAGATTTTAAATCTTTAAGTAGTTCTGCTCTACGACTATCTGTATAGCGTTTTCCCTTACCCATTTGTACAAAACCTTTACCCGCATCATTTACCCATGAAGAATGAGAAGGTAAAAGTTGAGTATACAAACTCCATTTAGCATACTCAGTTTTTGTTGGTAAGATGCTGAAGCGGGGTTCAATATAGCGTTCTATAGCAAGTTGATTATTTTTTGTCAGGTAAGACAAAAGTTCTATATGGTCTAACCAACCTAGTCCATCAACAACAACCCAAAGCACAGGATTTATCTTACAAAGATTCTGAACATCATATGCAACACTATAATTGAGCAGTGAATGCTCAACTGCATCAAATTTTAGTTCTGGATAGTGTTTTAGTATCCACTCAACAAAACTATCCGCTAGACGGTCGCTGTCTCTCTGGTCATATGGCTTTTGGTCAACAACAATTTCCCAACGACGGAAAGGAAGGTAATTTTCTGTTACCCAAGTGAATGCTTGTTGTGGACTTGCATCTATTGACAGTGGTTCGGGTTTTGGTGGAGACTGTTTATCGCGTAATGTTACTTTCTGTTGAAAATCGAGGTAAGGAGCGATTTTATTTTCTCTAACCTTATTAAGGAAACCAGGCCGATTTTTGAAAACCTCGCAAGCAAGGTTTGCTATTCGTTTGAAACCTACTTGCTGGCTCGGTATATTTATATCATCTAAACTTTTAGCTTCTGTACGGTATAATTTTTCTGTCCAGTAATCATCAAATTCTTTTTCTAGAATAGTGGGAATTTCTGATGGATACTGAGGTAATTCGGTAATACTTGGCTCTGCAATACCTAGCCAACGGCGTAGAAATACTATTTTGTCGTCAGTTTGATAATAAACAGCTAATTCATGTTGTAATTTTTGTTGCCATACTTTTTCTAGTATTTTGTATTCTTGTGGAACTTGTATTATTAGCCAAGCTGCTAAATTTTCTACCGTTGGCGCCTCAAGCCATATTTTTCTATCAGTTTGCGTTACATCTGCTAATAAGTGAGCAATTGGATTTTCCTCTGGATAAGAGTCAAGTTTTGTTGCAAGAGTCAGAAGTTGTGCTTCTGTCCACTCGTCTGGTATAGTTACAGGTTCAAACAGTCGCATTACACGAAGACGAGGACTTTGCTTTTCTTGAGCTATCAAGTCTAATTTATCCCAAACTAGTAACCATTCTTTTGCCCAGTCACACAGGCGCCGACCTTTAACCCAGCATGGTGAGTTACTTGTACCAAAAAACCTTATCCATTCGACTTCTGTTGTAATGGGTATATAACCAGGGGGAATTTCGTATACATTTGTAGGGTCAAGAACTATAGGTTTATCTGGGTTAATGGTGTGTGGTTGAGATGGCGCCAATGTAGATATTGTTTCTAAAAGTGAAATATTTCCAATAGCTATTATAATATCTTCTGCGGAATTAAACCTATCTTTTCTCTGTGGTGCAATTATCTTCATAAGTAACTGCACTAACTCATTACTTAAATTTTCACAACTAGGAATTGTTTGAGGATGAATAGGTAACTTACCTCTAGGCGGTTGTGCTTCTTCAAAAGGATAACGACCTGTTACACACTCGTAAAAAACTATACCTAAAGCATATAAATCACAGTCAATCTTATCTTCTGACGTTAAATCTGAAAATTTCCAATCAGGTGGTATATAGCGTAATGTACCAGCTTTTACATCTGTTTCATCACTTTCACATACAGCAATATTAAAATCGATTATTCTTACACCGTTTTGAGTCAAAAGAAGATTAGAGGGTTTTATATCTTGGTGACAAACTTTGTGCTTGTGCAGATGGGACAAACCTTCAGCAGTTTGCTTGGCTATCTCAACAGCTTGTGTTATTGAAATATTTTGGTTTTCAATGAGACTTTGAATATCTTGCCCTTCTAGATATTCAAAAAGAATAAAAGGAGTACCATCTTTTAGAGAATCACTCCAAATTACTTTAACAATATGAGGATGCTCAGGAACTTTTTGTAGTGTTGTATATTCTTGTCGTACCCGCTCGTATAAAGAATATCTATCGCGAGTAACTAACTTTATCACTCTTTCTACATCACCAGTAGTATCTAATACATGATATGCAATCGCAAAACTTCCAGGGCGCCCTAATTGCTTGATAACTCGATAACGGTCATCGATAATATCATCAGCTTTCAATTTTGATACATCTATATTTATATTCTTTAAGGGTACAACTGGTGTGGTTATTTTACTTAACTCTTTGAGTGCGGCGCCTGCATTTGAGTAACGGTCTAGTGCATCAAAAGCACACATTTTTTGCAACCAGTTATCCCACCCACTCGTAAGTTGGGGGTTGAGTTGAGATGGTTTAACAGGAAACTCAGCGCTACATTCATAAATATGCTGGGCGCCAGTAAAAGCAGGAATATTTGTCAATAATTCATAAAATACAAGTCCAACCGAAAAAAGGTCTGAAGCAACACTTGCTTGTCCAGGGTCACTCTTGCACTCGATAGCTTGGTATGCAGCATACTTTTCGAGCTTCTCTCTAATATGGTTAGCGATAGTACTGGTGCGGTTAGAAATACGCGCGTAATCAAAGCCAATTAAACGCGCTTGTCCTGTAGATGTAACTAAAATGGTATCAGGGGTAATATTGCGGTGAATAATCTCATGCTCGTGAATATGTTGTAATCCACGTAAAACACTTTTTATAATAGATATTTTTCTTTTCCAACTAAGACTTTGCTTTTTAATATGTTGACTTAAAACCTGTCCCTTCACATCTTCTGTCACCATCACTAAGCTGTTATGCTCTGAACTTTCAAAACATTCTTGTATGCTTAATATATTTTGATGTGATGGCAACTGACCAAGTGCGAGCATTGCTGTACTAATTAACCTGTACTGTTCCTCGCGTTCAGCTGGTTCTAATAAGGGGTCAACTTTATAAACCCGCAAACGCGCAGTTAAACCACTCATACCTATAGTGGTTTTCTTCACACGATATTCTATATATTGTCGCAGTTCATCCGAACTAAGCTTTTCTTCAACTTGCCAGTCACGATAGCGTAGTGGCGCCGACTTTGGTTTTGATTTACCCCTTATTGCTTGTTCAACGAAAAATGTGTAAATTTTAATATCTATAGAACGGTGTTCAGGAATATATGAATTATCTTTAAAATATTCAATACAGCGTTTATCTAAAAATGTTACATGGGCGCCGTCTTTATCACCATAGTCAGTTATTTTAACATTCACATTTGCCATTAAAACAGATGCTTGAATATGAACTTTTTGCAACTCTTGCGTTCTGGCACGGTTAGTATCACAAATTGCAGTACTAAGAACCTTTGCATGTTTCCTTAACTTTTTTAACGGCGAAATATAAGGCTGGTAATTATCAGGGTGCCAATAAGGATCATATATATCGATATTACCATGCCAGTTTTTGATATCTACAACATACACACAATGTGGCGCCAGGATGATTAAGTCTATTTCATAGATTTCCACACCTTGGCTAATTTCTAAATTCGTAAATAGTTTATATGAGTTTGGCAGATGCGCGCGTAAATACTCAAAAGCTTTACGCTCGGATTCGTTTTCAGGTTGACCAATAGGATAGAGTTCAGCCATTAAAACTCCTCCGTTGTATTTACATGAATATCAGCTAACCTTTCAAGTAAAGCTTCACGTGTGTCGTGCGGTAACTGTTGAAATAAAGTTAAAATTTGGCTTTCTTTGTCTTTGTTTTGAGTTTCTACACAATAAGTGCTAATCTCATCTAGAGTTTGTTTTTCCTCTAATTGCAGTATTTGTTCATATTCATGTTTCTGCTGTTTAATGTGCTTGAGTAAACTTGTAGCATTGTTCAACTTTATAGCTTCAGCAAATTGTTCTAAGCGTTGTTTTTTAGCAACTACTTCATCAAACCATTTTTTTGCAGCTTCTCTTCGTTGGGTTTCTAATTTTTGCTGTGTTTTGTCTAAGTCAGCAACTATTGTATCAAACATAGCTCGTACAGTTGCTGTGATTTGTCCTGTATTTTGGCGCCATTGCTGTAAACGTTCTTTTTCAAGCTTACAATTATCAATGGTATCAAATTTTTGAGTATCGGCAACTTGTAATAGGTTATTAAATGTGCCTAATTCTGCACAAAGAGCTTGGTAACGTGGTTCTTGTTCAGATGCTTGGTAGTAAGATGATTTCCTATTAAGGTCGTTTTGCAGCGTTTGGGCTTCTTTCTGATTTTTGATACTACTTAATTTTGTCTCAAGCTCATTCAGTTGGTTAATATAACCTTGTTTTTTATTTACAAGATTTGCTTGTAATTGCTCAAGTTGATGTTTAAAGCGTTCTATATCATGTAAATTAGCTTGTTCTTGAATAATTGTTTCTAAAGTGCTATCACAAGACGTAATTGAATTACTTTGCTTGTAAAGACCTTCCCAACGGTTAATACGTTCTATATCTTCTTCTACTGAGTAAATAGCAGTTTGTAGTTCCTGGTAAGTATTATACTCACTGGAATCACTGAATATAAGCTTTAATTGCGCGTGAGTATTTTTAACACCTGAAACTTCTTGAGATGTTTTAACTGTAGACAGTTTTTCTCGTAAGTTGACTAATTTTTGCTTATAGTTAGCAACTTTGTCTTTAAAATCTTTGATTATTTTCTCTACATCTGTAGCAAATTTTTCAGCGTAATTAAAATCACTTCTTAAAGTCTCTATTTCCGCAATTGTTTTTTCACATAAATGTATTGTATTGGCATTTGTCAGCGTTTTTTGACGAATAGCTGCAATAATTTGCTTATCTTGTTCCTGCTTTTCAAATTTATTATACTGCGATTCTAGAGTATCTTCTGCTTCACGTAGGTCATCAGATAATCTTATAAAATCATCACAATTGCTAATAAAGCCTTTGATTTGTTGTAGGGAATCTTGCAATTGCTGATAGTCAAATATTTTATTTATTGGATGGTCGCAGTTTTCAAAAGTTTGATTTATTTTTGCTAAAACTGCTGTATAACTTTGTGATTTTATTCCATCTAATTCTGCTGGTTTATTTTTCAAAGCTGTAGCTTGAATTTTAAGCGGTAATTTTAACTGTTCAAGTTCCTTATATGCTTTAAAAATATCTGAGAATTTCTTAGAGTTTTCGGTTTCTGCTAATTTACGTGCAGCAGTATCGAGAACATCGTTAATAACATCAGATTCTTCTGATTCTGTTTCACGCTGTAAAATAATGTCATTTAAGCGCTCAAGAAGCTTATTGAGTCTGGCTTTGCTGTCTTCATCTGTAAAACGTTGAATTTCTTTGTTGATACTAGTACTCATTTGAAGTGCAGACGGGGAAGATATATTTTGAGTAAATTGATTTTCCCAATCAGATATTTTTTGAGTAAGAGCTTCTTGTTTTGCTTCAATATCTTTAATGATATTTTTATAAGTAACTTTCTCTCTCGCAATAGGCGCCGTTGTAACTCGTTGCTCTATCTGAGTTTGAATTTCACGATACTCGGCTTGTGTTGCCAAAGCTTTTAAAGTACTATAAAGCCTTTGTACTTCATTAATACAGCTATTGACTTTCTGTTGCTCTATAATTTCTGATAACCTAATATTAGAGTTTTGTAAAGCTTTCTGTAACTGTTCTACAAATCGAGGTGGTAAGTAATTAAATTGAGAAATTTGATTTTGGAGTTTATTAATACTAGCTTTGTAAGTTTCACAATCTGCTTGAGAACTTAATGATTCAACGCGCGCGCATTCACTATCGATAGTTTGCCCAATTTTTTCAATGATTGCTTGTGAAACTTCCTGGCGCCTGCGTTGTTGTTCGGGTGTGGGAACTACAGAATAACCACCATCGTTTTCTATAGGCAACTGCTCTTGTAATTTCTGACAGTTGCTTAATATTTGTTCAATATTTACTAGTATGTCATTATTATCTAAACTTAACACATTTTCAGCTTGTGCAATCGGCGCCAATTTTTTATTCAATTGCTCTACACATTTAACAAGCTTTCTTCGTGTACTGTTAATTTCGTTAACTTTTGTAAGGTCGGGTTCATTCGATAAATAATTATCGATATCTTGAATATATTGTTCTGCCAAGTCGTAATTGACCATTGGCAGTACTTCAGGACAAGTTACTGGTTGGCGCCGAATTAAGGCAGGTCGTGTATTTTTTATCCATACATTGATAAATTTTTTAGGACTCTCAAAAATATTTGTTGATGCCCATTTTTTGAGTGCTTCTGTACGTCTTGAAATTTGCTCTGAGTTTTTACCAATACCGAAAGCACCTTCAATAAATACTTCTGACTTATGGTAAGCTAACCATGCAGCAAATAAAACTGTGAAAGTATATTCATTATATCCATAAGGAGGTCTGGAAAGAGTTTCCCAAATTTTTTCAATATAAATTTTTTGCTCTAATTTATCCCCAGTTAAAGCTGTTATCTCAGATATCTTATCCCAAGCAGCTTTAACATTTTGTTGTGTTGGCTCTTGAACAAAATAATGAGTGGAACTTTGCTTAAGGATTTTCCAAGACTTAACAAATACAGGCTCTATCAAATTTACATATGATGCTTTAACTGGGAAGTCATCTGAACATAAGTTGCCTGCTAACAATTTTCTAGAAACATGGGCTATTATTTCACTTCCCTTGCTACTCTTAAGCGCGAGTTTATCGTTCTTTTCCTGCGGCGCCACACGAGGATAAAGTTCTTGAAGAAGTTCACTTGTAACAATAGATAAGTTTTCGCTATCTTTAACTGAGATTTTATGAGATACGTGACAATAATATGTGCAAGAACTAAAGAGTTTTTTAACTTTGATGCGAATTTGTTCCTCTAACTGTTGAATAAGTTGAGTTAAAGCAGCTCCCTCTTGCTGAGTACTTTTCAGCTTGGCACGCTTTAGCATCAAATTTAGTCGAGCTATATCTGCCACTGGATGAGATGCAATAGATACAATCATTCTACGTTTTACCGACATTAAATCATCACTTGGAGGCGTTAGAATTTGAGCTATCTCGCTTTTGAGCAAATTTAATTCTTCAGCGGTTGCGCCAATTATATATGCAACAGTAGCAATTTCTTCTTTTTTTGGTTGTGGAGTTGTAAGAGCCTTACGAAAGTCAGATACGGTAGATATTTCAGTTCTAAATTGCCAATCACTTGTATTTAGCTTATTATTGTCAATAAAACGAGTCGGAGTAGCAGCGTTATTAGCGCCAAGCACACTTATATTTGACTGAAGATATTCTTTAACACTTTCAATAGAAACATGTTGATTTGCGATTTCTTCCTCAAGACGTTTACGCAAATCTTGAATGCCAGACCCACCTGAGTAGAAGCGATATGTATTGTTAGCAGCAATATGATATAATATTTCCCTCTCTTTACAAAGTTTATCTAAAACAGTCTTGATTTTTGCTTCAGATATGCCTGTAAGCAAGCTCAAAATCTTTTCGTGTTTTTCCGCGTCTGATTTAGTGATTTTGGCAACGCTAGCAGCAGCAGCATAAAACAAAAACAGGGCTTTAATTACTGTCAACTCTTCCACATCCGCAGAAGCCGCAATAGAGTCATAAGCGTATTTATAAGCAGAGTAAGCAGAATAGTCAGATGCGGCAAAATTATCCGCAAAAGCATCAACTAAAGTTACTGGATAAATAAAATTAAGGTTATTATTTTTCTCACAAAGCTCGTTAGAAATAAATTTTTTAACATCAGCCTGTATAAATTGAATAGCAGTACGACCTTGAGTAAAATCTAAATTGCAAAGTAAATAAGAAGTTAAAGGATGTAGTGGGAAACAACCTAAAGTAATATGTGTAAAAAATTTCTGCGGCTCCCAATTACGAGTACTATAGTAGTTCGCAGTATAATTTTGATATGTATCCTTATTTAATCTCAGTAGCGTTTCACTCCATTTACTAATAAAAGCTTGCCAAGCTGCCGTCAAATCCTGTTGAGCTAATAAACCATCTAGCACTAACTCTAAACTAGCTGCTGGTTCATAAGTTGTTTTTAGCAATTCTAATCGCGTCGCTACTTTCTTGTATTCTGCTAAATGTGTAGCTGGAGTAAAGTTCGACAGTTTTATTTGGCTAAAGCAGACAAGCGCTATTCTACCCCTAAATCGCTCACAAATATTTGTAATGAGTTGTAACGTACTGCCACCTGCTCTTGGCGGGTCATTTGCCCAAAGTTGCAGATAGTTATAAAGTTCATCAAATAAAATTAGGATACCTTGAAAACGTCGATTTTGTCCTATGCATAAATTTTGAACTAATTCAGTCAGAATTGCTTCTACATCTATATCAGCTTCAAAATCAATTGGTAAATCGGTACCAGTAAATTTACGACTAATTTCTTTAACGCGAGAAATAGCTTGATAGTTATCTTGCTCTAAAAGCTCAATGATAGTATCTAAGTCTTCCTCTGGGTTTTCTTGTTGTTCGAGATATTGATTAGCAATTTGACGCTGCTCTGCATTTAAATTCTTTAAGTATTCAAGAGGTTTCTTGCAAATATTTTGACCAATAGAATCAGTAATTCCCTCAGATTCAAGCGCTTTTCTTAAAGCTTGTAAAAAATGCTTTTTCAAATCTATAGATTTATCACCGCTAAGACATATAACTAAATTACGTCCTTGTTGCTTATGAGATTTCAGCCCTTCTAAAATAGAATGATTTGCTCCAGTTGCATATTCAACCTGTTTTAAGATACCTTCAACTTCTTTGCTATCATGTGCTTTGTTAAAAAAATTAGCAATTGCTAGGGCAAAGTGAGATTTTCCTTTACCAAAATCTTGTACCATTAGATGGATATTTTCCTCACTGGTGCTATGAAAGCTACGTCTTATTGCGTCTAATACACTTACTGTTGATTTTTTGTAATTGTTAGGGTCTGAGTCATAATTAAATACAAAACCTTGGCATAACAACCAATTCTTGTTATGGTCATCCATTAAATCAAAGTTAACTGCATTTGCAACTAGTGCTTCTTCGTTAATTGTAACTAGCTCGTTTAATAACATTTATATATACCTTTACAATTATTAGTTTCTCAGAATAAAATAATAAAAATAATTAAAAAACTTAACAAATTACTCGCATACGACTTTCATCCCAAATAGGATTCACAAGCTTACTTGGTAGTAAAATCCATAAAATGCTTTCTAAATGTTTTGTCAAAAAAAGACTTTTCCAAAAAAGAGTTATTGGACTTTCTGGTTTAATTTTTAGATAAGTAATTAAACAATCAAGGTCTTTGAGTAGTAAAACAGGTTTGTTTGTTTTCACACAAAGGGTTTTTATTTCATCTAATTCCCGTTCTAATTGTTTGTCCAATGCTAAGTAGCAGCTTGTTGCTGATACCCGACTAAGAAGATTTGTACGGTAGCTGATGCATTCGGCATCTTCACGATAAACAAGCGCATTTAGTTCCAAATCATTTGGAGTATCCCACAGCAGCAAATGGGGACGGTCACTTGGTCTTGCTTCACGTAATCTTAAATCATTGATTAGCATATGCTTTCTCCAATAAGGTCATTGGGTCATCCCAGCGACGAATTATTTGTGCAGGAGAAACCGTGCGTCTATGTTCAATTATTTCTAATGTCCCCATCTCATTTAAATAACGTTGAAGAGTTGAAGCGTCTACACCTAATACAGGCGCCAGTCCCATTTTCTGATTTAATATATCATGAGTTAAAACTGAAGTTGTGGCGCCGAAATCACGTTCCCAGAGTTTTGCGAGAAAATATCCAATTAAATAATAATTATCTAAGTTATTGTTATAGGCGTAATACTTCTCACCTTGCTTGGTTAGAAAACCACAAGATGCTAGAGCTTGAGATTCTGTATACGCGCGCAATATAAAAGAAAATCTCTGAGAAATTACATCGCTTTTTTCCTCAAAAATCGCTCCCCCACTATTGAGTAAATCTGTAGCTGTAAATACTTTATTTTGCGGCAGGAAGCTATAAACAAAATAAGACCAACCACCCCAGTCATAAGTTTGATTTGGTGGTTTTTGCAGTCCTTTACTTCCAAAGGATAAATAAAAGTGCATTAACCAATATGTTATATACAGTTCAAGATAAGGGTCTAATTTCCAGACAAGTTCCCCTTCTGAAGTTAAATGTTTCCCTTTTACTAAACCGGAACGTTCTGCCCAGCTTTTTATTTTTCCTACTTTTGGACCACCTAAGCTAGTTCTGTCCGCCAAATCCTTAAGCGTATCATCTAATGCTTTTTCTTCACTAGCTGCTTTGAGAATTCTACTGACTTCTTCCCTTTTTAAAGCAAAGGTTCCGTTGAAATGCATTTCTAATCGAGCCATAAATCTTTACTTGGGTTAGTGTATTTGTTCTATATATGTTTGTTTTTAAGGTAACGATAGGTTTTATACATATGAGAAAGTATTAAATCAGGATTAACCCTAATAAATTTTTTGTAACATTTTATTTTTAAAATTGCCAACTGTAATTTTTCGTACTCGTAATACTACTTGCACTAGATGGTTTGAGAATGATAATGGCGCCAGCAGTTTGGTATTTATAAAAATAAAATCAGTAATTTTGGGCAAATAATTATACATCTTATGATACATCTTGTGGGATGGGCATCCCATAGCGTCCTTTAATTTTCAATATTACAAACGGGCAAGGATGCCCGTTCCACAAGAGAACAAGATAAATAAGATAAGAAGATAAAATAGGGAATACACAATTTTATAGGAACTAAAATTAGGTGCGCTAGTTATCTTAATAAGGCAAGTGTACTAAGTATGGCTTATTAAGTGTAAGTAATAGTTGAAACGCACTGGTAGTTAAGAGAAATTACCGTATTCCCATGAGTCTAACATGTACTGTTGTAATTTTGCCACAAGGATAATATGAGTAGTTACTGAATTTTTCTCTCTGTGTTCTCTGTGTCTCTGTGGTAAAAAAAACGGGCAGGGATGCCCGTTCCACAAATACAGGACTTTTACCAGTCTTCTACTTCTGCTCCTTGAATGGGATGGCGCCCAGAAACGATAATGAAGCCTACGGAGTCAAGGCGAATATTGGGGTGACGGATACCTTCTATTATTGCTTGGTTGAGTTTGGCTTCTTCTATTACTTCTTGGGTTAGTGATTTGTCGATCATTTTTTCTTGTTGCTTGATGCGGTTGAGACGTAAACGCAGTTGTTCGAGTCGTCTTCCTAGTTTTTGTTCTGCGCTTGCTGCTGTTTTGTCACACATTTCTATAAAGTTATCTTGGCTAATTAGTAACTCTACAGATGTGTTACGCGCGTCGCGACAAAAATCTTGCCAATCGTCTGGGTGTATAAAGTTATCTAGTATTGGCAAACGGCTTTTTGCTAGGTTGTAATCTTGATTGTTGGCGCCAGGTGGAGGTGTTTTACTAGCGGCTTTGGCGGCAGCTTTATCGGCAGCTTTAATTGGCGGTTTAATTGGCGGTTTGCCTTTGCCTTTGTACTGGCGTTGTAATATTTCTAACAGTGCTTCGTCTTCAACAATGCTCATTGGCTCGTTGCGTGCGTCGATAAAGATACTTTGGATGATTGGTGGAAATAAGCTATCTGCACGACGTTGTAGTGTTTTGTACTTGATTGGGTCTATTTTATAACTACTTAAGTCGGTTTCGATAATGTAGTCAAATCTAAAACCAAACCATTCAGCACCTTCACTCTTTTCCCAAGTGTCGTCAACTCGCCACATGGCAAATGCTTGACCTCGGTCATCCCAATGTATATAAGATGATAATGAGTCGATTAAACCTTCACCAATTCGATACAGGTTGACATTGGGTTTTTGATTGGCGACTCTTCGGTTATATGTACCTGTATCGTTTGTTAACCCCACGAAGTAAGTTCTCAAATCGTCAATGGGTATTAAGGTTTTCTGCGTTGGTTCATAACGCTGTGCTGCTGAGACGTTTGGGTCATTTAGCTGTTTTAATCTCAAAGCGTTACACAACCAGTCTTCGGTAACTCGCTCGATTTCTTGGTGTTGAGCATCAAAGTTATCTAAGCTTTCAAAGTACTCACTAGCGATTTCATCGAGAGCGTTAATTTCATCTAAGGTGTTTTGCTCGTCTATTTTAACTAGCTCTAAGCCTATTTCTTGTTTAACTTGCTCTACACGCATCTTAAGCCCATTTGCCCCAGATTTAAACAAAGTTGCTTCTAGCTGCGGCAGTTTCCCATCAACATAAAATTGGAAGCTTGCTATCGACTGCTCAAAGATATTAAATCCATCTTTCAACAATTGATACCATGCATCGTGCGGACTGTCATCTATCTCGGCACCTGCAAATACTGTAAATTCTACATTCAACTGGCGCCCAATACGGTCAATTCTACCAATTCGTTGCTCTAAACGATTTGGCGACCAAGGCAAGTCAAAATGTATCATTGAGTCAGCATATTGCAAATTACGACCTTCTTCACCCGAATAGTCGCAAACGAGAATAAAGCAGTTAGGGTCATTTTTAAATCTATCAAGACTTTTTTCTACTTGCGCTCGTGGTTCTCCGAGTAAATGACTTGCAATACATGATTCTCCAAAGCTATCTCGCAAAAACTTGATGATTTGAGCGCAAACTTGTACATAACTGGTAAATATCACTATTTTTGGTAGTTTATCCCCAGGTATTGGTCTTCTTAACCGTAATTGCACTTGTTCGAGTAACTTTGGTAAATTACTACGGAACGATTGGAGTTTAAAGTTTTCTGAGAGCTTGTAAAGTATTACTATTCTCAGTAACACCAAACGGTCGCCATCTTCTGAGGGTTTCTCAAGAATTTTGAGCAAACCTTGTAAAATTTCCTCTTCTTTGTCGAATTTGGGAGTTTCAGTCAAAATATTCAAACTGTCTGTGTCAAACTCTTTCGTCAACACTTGAGGAAAACTACCCTTTAAACGCGCTTCGAGAACTTGCTGTAAAATTCCTAACCAAGTACCACTGGCACGGAACAATAGTAAAAAGATGCGGTGATAGTTTGAGTTATCAGGCGCCAGTCCACGCCATTCTTCCATTAACTCATGAATGTCGTAAACACGCTCATCTAAATCATACTCAGCTTTCGGCGCCACATTCCTGTCAAAAATTACATCCTCTACAGAAGCGCGACGATTACGAAGCATTCGACGGTAAAGTCTATATGTATCGCTAATATGAGTACGAATCGCTCTAACTATTTTATTTTCGTTACCAGTTTTTTCTTGTAAAGAATTTTGTAGCTTTTCTGCCAAATCTGATAAGTATTTATCTTCGGGAAATAAACTGCAAAGTTGTGTAACCTGATTTTTGAGAACTTCCTGATTTGCACCCTCTTGAAACGACAATAATACTCGACCAATATCTTGACGCTTTGCCACCCGGTCACGGAAACCTTCCAAATCATCTAATTTATAATTTGTTGGGTCGAGCAAATGCAACATTGACAAAAAATCTTCCTCGTTGTTGACGACAGGTGTCGCAGAAAGTAGTAGCAACCGCTCTGACTGGTGAGCAAGCTTTTTAAAAGCTACGAAGCTACTGCGCTGTGCTGCATCCGAAGACCTTGCCATTGCTGCTACGTGATGAGCTTCATCTATAATTATTAGCCCAATATCAGCTTTTGCATTAACTCTGTGAACATCCTCAACCGCTGTTAATACTACCCTATCGGGAAAATGCGACAGATAAAACTTATTCTTCAACTCAGTACGCCACTGTTCGAGTAAATACTGCGGCGCCAATACTATCGCGCGTCTCTCTGGGTCATCGAGTAAATATTGACGTAAAATGGCGCCTGCTTCAACAGTTTTTCCTAGTCCGACCTCATCAGCTAACAAATACCGTTGAATAGGGTCTTCAAGTACCCGACGCACAACTTCAACCTGGTGACGCAGCAACTCAATATTCGCAGAAATTAACCCCGTCATTCCTCGACTAACCGCGCGTTGCGAAGTTAGGTTTTTCACAAGCGCAAAACGTCTTTGGTGGAAGTAAGGCGTTTCTTGACCTTTATACGTCAATATATCGATAGGGTCTTCGATTGGCAAATTGCAGCGAACATATACATCCCGCTCCCTAGCAAACAAAGTTTTACTGTCAGGCAAATCAATTTGATAGGCTAAGTGATTTTCATCCCAACCAAAAACTCTTCCTATCAACCATCTATCACTCTCTGACTTTACGTAGCACCGAGTTTGACGCTGAAGTGTTACCCGACGCAACTCATCTAAAGGCACTGTTTCCTCAATACATTGCCCTACTGAGCAGAAATACTCAACTACTACGTCTTGATTACTATGTTGAACTACCTTTCCCGTACCTAGTTCATTATCAAGCGAACGTACTAGTGAACCAATTTGAATCATAGCGGTAGTCCCACATGTACTTTTGCATTAAACCTTAAATAAGATATCTCTTTAATAACCCTTAATCAACTTACACACCCGTGCTATTCAACAAATCTTAATAACGAAACGTATCGCATTTTTATTATTGTAGAACAGGCATCCCTGCCTGTTATTATACAAAGTGACATTTTTGACATCATCTAATTTACTCCATACCTATAAAAATTACAATAAAATAGGCGCCAACTATAGCCTTAATTATTAGGAGTAAATACCGAGTGAAGTTAAATTTGACACGCCCGTTAGTGTTTATTGATTTAGAGACAACAGGTGTAGATATAAATCAAGATAGAATTGTACAAATCGCAATTTTAAAAGTATATTCTAACGGAACTCAGGAAATAAAAAAATTTCTACTCAATCCAACTATTTCTATTCCTGAAGGAGCCTCAAAAATACATAATATATATGATGAAGATGTAAAAGAGGCGCCGACTTTTGCCCAAATAGCTGTAAAATTAGCAGAATATATTGAAGATGGTGATTTTGCGGGGTTTAATTCTAATAAGTTTGATATCCCTTTGCTAATAATAGAATTTTCACGTGTGGGTATAGAATTAAATATTGAAGACAAAAAATTTATCGATGTCATGACAATATTTCACAAAATGGAACCTCGTACACTAAAAGCCGCATATAAATTATATTGCGGAAAAGAATTAGTGGGCGCCCATGATGCAGAAAATGATATTGTTGCTACATACGAAATTCTCAAAGCTCAACTTTTACGGTATGAGAATGTACCATATGAAGACAAAGATGGAAATATATCTTACCCTGTAACTAATAATATAGACAGTTTAGCTGATTTTACACCCTTTAATTTGGTTGACCCTACCAATAAAATAATTACCGACGAGCAGGGTAAACTTATATTCAATTTTGGTCAGTATAAAGGACAACCTATCGTAGATGTGCTTTTGAAAAATCCTGGATACTACCACTGGATGATGGAAGCAAATTTTTCGATATTTACCAAAAGAGTAATTAAACAGGTTTGGGAAGTCAGAAAGTAAAACGGTAAATATATAATCTAGTACGCTGTGTAATACGTTTTGGGGAGTTCACTTCTTAATTATTCTTTCTTTGTGTCCTTTGTGCCTTTGTGGTTCTTTCCTCCTCTGTGCGCTCTGTGGTAAATAAAATCACATTACTGCACAGGCAGGATGCCTGTGCTACGGTTGTGTGCTACGATTAAGTCCAATATAGGATTTTGGCGTTGGGGAAACGGCGCCCAATTTCACCTTCAAAAAAGCGGCGTAATGTCTTCATAATATCGTTATCGTACACATACTTGGTACCACCAAACTTGTTACGCTTAACGCTGCGCTTTTCTTCATCCATATCTAACTTCGAGTGTGGGTACCAGGTTTGTAATACTTCTTTGGAACCAGGTGTAAAGCGGTGCGATATTAACTCGAAAGTTAAATCACATTCAAAGTCTAATGTATTGCTAATTTGGTTAAACAAATTACTGTAGTGCATTTCCCAATCTTCCATTGGCATAATTGGCGCCACTACCAACCCAACTGGATACTTCGCTAATGCTAACTTTCGCAGTCCCATTAACCGAGATGCCACCGACGCAGTACCACCTTCAAACCTACCAGAAATTGGCGCCGCATTTACACTCACCCGACAGCGAGTATGTCCGTTATGTGGTAAATCTAAAAGTGGTTCCACAGCATCAAACTTCGATACCCAACGTAAATACCCATCAGAGCGAGTACCAAAATAACGAATGCACTCAGCTAAACTACCTGTTAAATGCTCAATACCAAGCGGGTCAGTATAACAGCTAACCTCATAACTAGTAGCTTTTCCAGGTTGCTCGTATTTAGCTAAATTATCTAGTATCTGTGGTAAATTGGCATATGCTCTAATTACTGGTGGACCACTTAAACTGCCAGCTAAATAACAATATTGACAATGTGCTGGACAACCCTCAGCTAAATGGAACTGCCAGTCAGCAGAAGGTGGAATAGGACTAAGCTTAAACTGACTTGGTGGCGCCGTTACTACAGCAAGGGTACGCTTAGAAATATCATAAGTCTCGCGCTCAGTTTCTCCGCGTAAACCAGTAAGACGGTTACGAGGTAATTCTTCAATAGGTAAATTAAGCGCTTCTATACGCTGCTTAATCTTCTGTCCCCAAGGTTCATCAAGTGCTGCGGGTGTAAACACTACTCGTTCTGGCATCCATAACTTAACTGGACGCAGTTCGGTGCTAGAAGTACTAACTTTATCGGCAAGCATCATAATTATTCTTATATTGAGTTCTATTCAAGCCTGTAGCAGAAGCGTTGCTATATCTCTATACTTCCTATAATAATACTTGCCCTAATTAGTGAGCATACCAGATTTCACCCAATTAGATGTAGTAGTTTCTTTCTTGTGGAACAGGCATCCTGCCTGTCCTATGTATATTACTTATGCCAACCTATTTAATCAAAATTAAAAAGCAGACGTTTTTTGCTATTTCAGGTACGATAGCGTTTGCAGGTCTATATAATACAGGCTCTAGGCATCTAAACGCTGGTAATTTTTATGACTCCTCGAATTAAGTTTTTGATGTGCGCTCCTGACCACTATGATGTGGACTATGTGATTAACCCTTGGATGGAGGGAAATATCCATAAGTCTTCGCGCGATAAGGCTGTTGAACAGTGGCAGGGGTTACACCATATACTCAAGGAACACGCAATTGTAGATTTGGTGGCGCCTGTAAAAGGTGTGCCTGATATGGTGTTTACCGCCAATGCTGGCTTAGTACTAGGTAATAATGTTGTTTTAAGTCGCTTTTTACACAAAGAACGGCAGGGAGAAGAACCATTTTTTAAAGCTTGGTTTGAACAAAATGGTTATACTGTCTACGAACTTCCCAAAGATTTACCTTTTGAAGGTGCTGGTGATGCGCTTTTAGACCGAGAAGGACGTTGGCTTTGGGCTGCATACGGTTTTCGTTCAGAATTAGACTCACACCCTTATTTAGCAAAGTGGCTAGATATTGAGGTATTGTCTTTACGTCTTATTGATGATAGATTTTATCATCTTGATACCTGTTTTTGTCCTTTAGCTAACGGGTATTTACTTTATTATCCCGGCGCCTTTGATTCATATTCAAACCGTCTGATTGAAATGCGTGTAGCAGCAGAAAAACGCATTGTCCTCGAAGAAGCTGATGCAGTTAACTTTGCTTGTAATGCAGTTAACATTGACCATATTGTCGTAATGAATAAAGCTTCTGATAGCTTAAAAGCACGACTATCTGAAGTTGGTTTTCAAATACTCGAAACTCCATTAACTGAATTTCTTAAGGCAGGTGGCGCCGCAAAATGTTTGACATTACGCACCACTGAACCTGTACGCGATGAAGTTCATGCAAGTGTGTACGTTGAAAGTCGTATACTCAAACTTGAAGGACATTTACTTGATTCAGGTTTAATTAACCGCGCGCTCGATTTAATTATTGATAACGGCGGTAGTTTCCAGGTATTAAACTTTAACTTGGGTACACAGCGTCAAAGTACTTCGGCAGCAGAAGTCAAAGTTTCTGCACCTTCGCACGAAGTCATGGAAAGTATTCTTTCGCACTTAATTGATTTGGGTGCTGTAGATTTACCCCAAGATGAACGCGATGCTAAACTTGAGCCTGTTGAGAAAAACGGTGTGGCGCCTGATGATTTCTATGTCACTACTATATACCCAACTGAAGTGCGTATTAGTGGTGAGTGGATACAGGTGCAAAACCAACGTATGGATGGCGCCATTGCAATTACACGAACACCTCAAGGTACTGTTGCCAAGTGTAAATTATTACGCGATTTAGAAGTAGGTGAAGAAGTTGTTGTTGATGTTTTGGGTATCCGCACTATTCGTAAAACCGAATCGCGCGAGAAACGTAATGCCGAAGAATTTAGCTTTATGTCCGCAGGTGTTTCTAGCGAACGTCGTGTAGAATTAGTTGTAGAACAGGTCGCTTGGGAATTACGTAAAATTCGTGATGCCGGTGGTAAGGTAGTTGTCACCGCAGGACCCGTGGTAATTCATACGGGTGGTGGTGAACATTTATCGCGTTTAATTCGTGAAGGTTATGTACAAGCATTGCTAGGTGGTAATGCTATTGCGGTTCATGATATTGAACAGTCAATGATGGGAACATCATTAGGTGTTGATATGAAACGCGGTGTTTCTGTAAGAGGAGGACATCGCCACCACCTTAAAGCTATAAATACAATTCGCCGTCATGGTAGCATTGCTAAAGCCGTAGAAGCAGGAATTATTAAAGGTGGAATTATGTACGAGTGCGTTAAAAATAACGTACCTTTCGTACTTGCTGGTTCAATTCGTGATGATGGCCCCCTTCCTGATACTCAAATGGATTTGGTTAAAGCACAAGTTGAGTATACAGAACATATTCGCGGCGCCGAAATGATTTTGATGCTTTCTTCAATGTTGCACTCCATAGGTGTGGGTAACATGACACCTGCAGGAGTCAAAATGGTTTGCGTCGATATCAACCCCGCAGTCGTAACCAAATTAAGTGATAGAGGTTCTGTAGAGTCTGTTGGTGTAGTCACAGACGTTGGGTTATTCCTAAGTTTGTTAATACAGCAACTCGATAAACTAACCAGTCCTTATGTAACCAAAGCAAGATAATATAATCTTGTGGGGTGGGCATCCTTGCCTGCCCTTAAAATCGTAGGTTGGGTGTCCGATTGGAACCCAACACAAACACAAATAAAGTATTTTAAATAACATAAATATTTAATTCTCAGTATTTTTATTGACTATAATGCCGTATTTTATTTTTTATGAAAGTAATTTATTTAACGTGCTTTTATGTACTTAGTTTTGCTGCTGTACCATAGGCTAGTACAATAAAAATGTGAACCATTGGTTCACACTTTGTAGGTCATAACATCAAACTAGTTTAAAAATACTAAGATATTTGTAGGGAAAATAGTTAAAATGTTCTGTTATTATGCGATAATCAAGCAAAGTTATAACAAATGATAGAATGTTTAATGCATCAAATTTAGTTAATGAACTTCATACCATAGATAATACACAACTTAACATTCAGAATTGCCTATTGACCTACGAAAAATCAGGAAGCTTACATCCCATTTTTATACAGGGTGATGCATTACACACATTACAGCAAATACCTGATAATTGTTTTGATGTTTGTATGACGAGTCCTCCATACTGGAGCCATCGTGAGTATTCTGGTTTAGGAATTGGACTTGAAGATACATATACTGATTACATTAACAATTTAATCAAGATTCTGCTCGAAGTAAAACGAGTTTTAAAACCAACTGGCTCTTTATGGCTCAATATAGGAGATACTTATATTAATAAGCATTTAATTGGTATACCTTGGAGGGTCGCATTAAAACTAACAGATGAGTGTGGATTTATACTTCGTAACAGTATAATTTGGAATAAGGTCAAAGGCGCCCCAGATAATTCTAAAGATAAACTAAGATGTGTACACGAACATTTATTTCATTTTGTTAAGTCAAAAAACTATTATTACGATGTAGACTCAATCAGAAGTACTTCACGTTCTGCTAAAGTTGAAAACGGTAAAGTTATTTCAGCAACAGGAGTTTCAGGTATAAAATATAGGCGCCAAATAGAATTATCAACAGCTTTAACCGAAATAGAAAAGAAAAATGCTTTTACTGCTCTAGAAGACATTTTAAACGACGTGAAAGAAGGAAGACTTTCCGACTTTCGTATGATTATTCGCGGTCAACAACGCATTACACATTCAAGTGGAGAAAAAGTATCAGGTCGAGCTAGAGAGTTGAAAGAGCGAGGATTTTACTTTTTAAAATATCATCCTAAAGGTGCCAAACCTGGTGATGTTTGGGATATTTTACCCGAAGATACACAAAAAAGAGAAGGTCATTATGCTGCTTACCCTGAAGACTTATGTAAGCTTCCTATACTCGTTTCTTGTCCAGAAAATGGTATTGTTTTAGACCCTTTTTGCGGTACTGGCTCTACAATGAAAGTAGCCAGAGCTTTAGGACGCAAATCTTTAGGTATAGATATATGTAAAGATTATATTAAAATGGCTGAAAAACGTTGTAGCATATGAGTAAAATAGTAGAACTTTTCGGTCATTATTCGGTCATTATAAAGATGCACCTGTTAACTGGCAAGATGTTGTTACTCAGCAGAATTGCCCATTTTTATCTAAAAAATGTATTAAAGTTCGTAAAAGTCAACCTGAAATTTCTATCAAGCTATGCAAGGCGCCATTTTAGAAAAACAGTCACGTATCAACTGGGTCAGTTTTATTGGAGACTTTTTGCTTTCAGGGATGGTAGTTGGTCCAGTGGTTGCTCCTTTCCTTGCTGCGTCTGGTTTACCAATGTTGCCGATAATTGCCAATATTATTTATTTTATGGGACATTATGTGTGTCCACAGCCAGATATGGGGGTCATGATGGCGCCACCCTTTATCATGGCTGTGTGTATGCGGTGTTATGGTACTGTTACAGGTTTACTCCTAACGCGCGTTTTATTTGCGGTTACAGGTGGTAAAGGTTTTTACTGGTTGAGTCAGTACGGTTGGAACGGCGCCGCGATTGCTGCTATTCTGATGATGGCTTATCCTTTTGAGTTAGCTGTGCAGGTGTTAGGATGGTGGAACTTTAATAATTTTATTGTTACACCGTTTGGTTTCATTACTGGATTAGCATGGGGTTTATTCACTATGCCTATACTCCACCAGAAACAAGTTTTGTAATGATACCGATAATGCTACTAATCAGTAAAATAGTACTAGAGAAAGCACTTAGAGCAAAACCAAGCGTTCGTTTTTCTGCTGCTTGGTAGTATCCCCAAGCGTAAACAACACGACTAACGAGCCAAACGGCGCCGATAATAGCTCCCCACAAAGGACTAACATAATAAGAAAACAACCATAAACTTGGTAAAAAGAAAATTAATTGCTCTAAGGTATTTTGCTGAACACGCAATACTCGCTCAAAATTTCCGTCTCCACTCATTCGCGGTACTGGTACTTTATATTTAGCTCTAGCTCTACCAACATTTATCGTTAATACCAAATAAACTAGAAGCGTAAGAGCTGTAACAAGACTTGTCCAAGCAAACATATTTAACATTATTATGTAACTTTACTTCAACTATACTCAATATTATCCTTAAAAATAATCTAACAAAAGTTGTATGTTGAAGGAACGGAACCCAACTATAATCACCTTGTTTTAGCCTTCAACCTTGAAAATCATAAATAAAGTATTTTTAAGTTAATATAGAAGAGACGTGCGCTCTCAATTGAAATAAGTAATACCAAAATGAAACTCAAAGTCATAGTTCACGAGGCTGAAGAAGGTGGATATTGGGCAGAAGTTCCAGCTATCCCCGGTTGTGCAACGATGCGGGGATACGTTTGAAGAGCTACTTGAGAATCTGTATGAGGCTATTGAGGGGTGTTTATCAGTTAATATTGACTCAGAAATTTATTAAAAACAGCTTGGTGGCGCCACACAACCAACAATCAGGTATTTTTAATAACATTAATAATAAAATTTGCGTGTTTATATTGAGTTTAACACGAGATTTTATTTTTATAGCAAGTAGTTTATTTAACTAGTATGTACTCAGATTTGCTTTGGTGCCGTAACAAAAATGTGAACCAATGGTTCACATTTTTAGTGTTGGGTTCCAATCGCACATCCAACCTACAATCTAGATACTCTACTATTTAATCATTGCTACGGGATAATTGGGGTTAGCAGGATTTGGGATTAATTTTTGATTTTTACAATCTACAACTAAGTCTAATTTTTCTAGTATTACTTGACCTATTAACACTTCATTTCCAACGACTAATGCTTCATCTGTGGTTGCACGGTTTTCACATTCCACTATTATTGCCCCAGTTACGCCTATGGTTTGTTGCTCACCATTTACAAATTCTGCTACTCTTTGATGTAAGATACGTAAACCTAGCTGTGTAACAATATCTTGTGGAATTACTAAAGAAACCGCACCTGTATCCACTAATCCTGTAAATTCTACTTCTCGTAGTAAACGTGGCGCCAGTAAAGCACGGCTAACTAACTCTTCATCCACAGCGTTTTTTAGCTTGATTGATACCCGAACCGCTCCCATCATTTTAATTATTTTATTAAATATTTCTATAATGAACGTAGATTATAATTGATTACAACATTTTTATATAGCAGTTCTAACATCTTTGTCCGTAACAAGCTTATACATACACTACGTTTAGTTTTTAAATAAACTAAAATTCGGCGCCTGTAATGAAATATTATTTTATTTGCTACTCTTTATGAATGCAAATCAAATACCCAGTTAATTTAAAAGCTATCAGCATCCACGCACCATTAGCTTATGCCCTAAAGTCTTGGCTTGAAAAAAGAAGAGTATAGAACACAACCGACCAAGCGCAGGGGTTGGGTATTAATACATGCTTCTCAGTCAAAGGTGAGTGACGAATATTTTACTACTTACAATATCGATAAAAGTGGAGTAAAACGAGGGGCAATTATCGGCGCCGTTCAAGTCACTGATTGTATAGGTAGTCCTGGTAATTGGGCGTATCAGTTAGATAGTCCAGTTTTGTTTGAGCAACCAGTAGAAGATGTAAGAGGAAAACAAGCTATATTCTGGGGCGCCAACAGTAAAGAATTGCAAGAAGCTTTTACATTGGCATCCCAACAGATTACAAAGTTTTTGAATGCTAATGGAGTAGTTTAAGATGGGCGCCACTCAATAAAAAGACGCTAGAGTTATAGATTAATGTATATAAAAATTTTATGATTATATTGCTTAATGGTTCATTTGGAGTTGGTAAAACAACCGTAGCAAAAATCTTACATAATTATCTTCCTCTAAGCACAATATATAATCCTGAATGGGTAGGGTCGGTTTTGATGCGCGCTCCCAAATGGATTAAGTTAAAAAGAACGGGAGCAAATGACTTTCAACATATAGAACTGTGGAGGAAGTCTACAATCGCAGGCATCCGTCTATACCATTGGTTCACTCCTGGTACAGTAATAGTCCCAATGACATTCACGCACCGTAACTATTTTGATGAAGTCGTTACGGGAATTAAAAGCTTTGCTCCTGAACTTAAAATATTCTGTTTAAAGGCAAGCCTTGATACCATTAAAACACGCCTTATACAACGAGGAACTAAGATTGAGGGTGAGGGTTCTGAGTGGATTGTACGACGAATTGTAGAGTGTTCAAATGCATATCTAGACAATTATTTTGGTGAACCAATTGATACAGAATACCGTTCTGCCAAAGATGTTGCAGATGACATTGTTAGAAGATTACATTGACCTCCTCTGTTAAAATTTATATTTCAGGTGCCTTGACCCAAGTTTTTTAGAACTGCATAAGTGGATATAATTCCCACTTAGTTACAACATTTCAAGGAAGAATGATTTTAAACTTCCCTTGGATAAGCCTTCTATTAGTCAAGAAAGAATCGAAACACTAGCGGACGATGTAATATATGTTCTTACTGACGCTTGTAGCAAGGGAAACATACTTAATTCTGTAGGTGTGAGTTGAGTACATCTGAATTTTAAGGCGCCTATATTTATCACCAACACGTATAGACGCCTGTAATAATTGTATAAATACAACACGTTAAGTTTCTAAACTAGGGAAATATCTTTTAGTTAGATTTTGGAGATTTTTGCATAATATTCATGAAACAGGCAGTAAATAATTTATACAAAAGTAATTACGCGCATTGTGGAGCAACATCATTATGAGTATATCTAAGGGTGATAGAGTTAAAGTCATTCAGACTCTTAAAGAAGGCGAAGTAATTGAAGAAATTTATGACCCAATACTTATAGCCTCAAAACCAAGAATGAAAGTTAAATTAGCTTCTGGGGAAAGTGGTAAATTTTCTTTATATGATTTAGAACTAATGAAAAAGAAGCCAAGGCAAGAAGACGCAATTGAGGCAGTAGACAAAATTCAACAACAGCTTTCAAACATTCCTAACCTGCCAAAAAGAGAGAAAGAAGAGTTACCCAATCATTTAAAATATCTTAAAGAAGATATTCAAGCCAATAATTCAAACTCAGGTTTAAATACTACAAATTTAAATTATGTAAAAGAAACACTCACAGCAATTAAGAAAGCAAATCCCAAGGATAATTGTTTAAAGGATATCGCGTCTAATTTGGATTTAATAGATTGGTGGGCTAGAACTGTTTGATTGACAATACTTAAAGCTGATGTTTTCGCCTAACTTCTAATTTAAACATGAATGTAAATCTTTATAGGCGTAAGCTCAGGGTTTTATGATTGCAAGCCCCTACACCTACCCAAGTTCAGCGACGGCGCCTTTGTCGGTTCAGTCGGACGAGGACGAAACCCATAATTCCACCCCGTTCGGGGGGCACCGATGTAAGGAGGCAACCAGACGCCCGGTATTGTCAGCACCTGGGCCACCGCATACCACCACGGCTTCGATTCACCGCGCAGACCCCAAGCAGCCATAATAAAAATAAAGCAGAACACAGTATATGCAAGCGCGCAGAGCGGGACAAACACCCAGTAAGGCCACTGCGACCGTTGTGACAAAGAAGGCCTCGTCACTGGAGGTTCACTTTTGGGCGTAGTTTTTGTTTATTCATAAAAATCCTATTTTAAGTAAAATTGTTACCTTGCATCTCAGCATATTTACTGAAAATGATTATAACACTCTAATAGGCGCCCTTTGAGGAAGGGGAGACAAGGAGAGGTGGTGAAAGGGGGAATGTTAGTTATACTTCCCCACTCCTTTTTAGGCGGCTGTAACGGCGCCAGTTTATGTATTATCGGAACGGTGCCTGTAATGTATAGCCTATGAAACTAGTTTGTTACATCAATATTGTTGAATCTAACTTTAAAAGAATTATTTGTTTCTGAGTTATATAAACTTACTTAAATAACTCTTAGTTTATTTACTCCTAAAGGAAGTTTCTTAAAGTAAAGGTTAGCATTTATTGGTACATTTTGAATTAAATTTGCATCAGCATGGCTGCTACCTACATTAGTACCAATTTGAGAGTTAGTTGCAATATACTCATTCTATAATCAAACTACGAGCAGATTCTTCATCTAAAAAACTAACACGTATAGTACGAGTATTTATTAAATAATCGCTCCAATAGCTAGGAAGCTCATCAAATGTATGTGAACCACTAAAAAGTAAAATCCACTGTCTACGATGTTGCAGAATATTACGGAGAAAGTTAAGAGGGACGTAAATTGTCGTAAAACCCATCATCAAATTCGTTCTTATGGTCAAATAATTCTTTAAAGTCGTCTAAGCAAATTACTGGTAAAATATTCTGTTTTTTACATTCTGCCATCACTAATGTGAACGTCATTCTATCAATTATTTTTTGGGTTAATACATCGCAGATAGATTTTTTTGAACGTATGCTTGGACGACTTAATAAATATGAAGCAATAGTTTGGTAAAAATCATTTTCGCACTGACATTGGACACTTTGTAAGGATAAATAAATTACAGTGTATGAGTTCGGCGCCGCAACTCGTTGTTCCCAGGTTAGATAAAAATGATACAGTAGTGATGACTTGCCTACAGTATATAGATTAGTCACTGTATCGACTTTATAAACTGTAACAATAATCAAAATTACAAATTTTCCAGAACTATAATCAAGCAAGTAGCATCATGTATAAATACGTAGATTAAGTAATTTTATCATGTAAGTACTATTGTTCGCCGCCGTTAACCACAAATTGCGACTAATTTTTCATCTACAGCGTTTTTGAGTTTTATTGATACCTGAACTGCTTCCATCATTTTGTATTGCCCTGTTTGTGTTGGGTTCCGTTCCTCCACCCAACCTACAATATTTAAAATGTGAACTTAAAATGTGAACCATTGGTTCACATTTTGGGGATATGGTTTTTATAGGGAACTTATTTGTTCAACAAATTTATCTATATATATTTTGTGGTTGTAGTGTTTTAGTACTAAGTCATATCCTCGTTGTGCTAGGTTGTCTGCTTTTTGGGGGTTGTTTAGTAGTTTGGTTATGGATTCATGTAGTGAGTGTGCATCACCTTGAGGTACAGTTTTAATTGCACCTGCTTTTTCTAGCTCTGTTATTATTCCTG
>ERZ1066120.659-NODE-659-length-29210-cov-40.534419_pt1 | contig 29210 bp, 20 predicted proteins | sample MGYA00382767_ERZ1066120 | MGnify/ENA primary metagenome ERZ1066120 (study PRJEB33369, sample SAMEA5778350) | biofilm metagenome | biome: Industrial cooling water; feature: Water cooling tower basin; material: Biofilm | place: United Arab Emirates | collected...
CAATATTTTGTCCGATACATGGATGTTATGTCGATAGCGCTAGCCAAAAATATCCGCTGTATGCTGATACTCCTGGACAACTTCAGCAGCGCGGTGTGCCCAGAAAAGAAGCCATGATGTTGGTCGCATCTCAGACCGCAGTTAGTTTAGAAGGTGAATGGCTAGAAGCATTCTGGTGCGACCAATGTCAAAGTATTGAGTGGTACTATGTCAAGAAAAAAGACCGTATTTATGAAATATCGGTGGCGCCTGCTGAACTTTGGCAGCGCGCGATAGGAGTAATAAACCCTGAAGGGAATTCTTCTGTTGGAGAGTTCACCCGTAGACACGCGCGCATGACTGGTTACAATGTCAAAGAGGAATTTTATCTTCGCGGTACATAACTATCGCAGACCCTGGTTTGTATGTTCAGGCGCCGCAATTAAAGTAATGAAGTAGTTGAGATATCTGCATGATAGATTCACTCCCAAACGTAGAAGAAATTGATTTTCAAAAATATTTACAGGTATTACAGCGACGTTGGTTGCCTGCTGTTGGAATTTTTGGGGCTATTGTCACTGCGGCATCAATATATGCTTTTTCCTTAAAGCCAACTTATGAAGCTCAAGGAAGTGTATTGATTAAAAGCGATAATACTTATTCTCTGACTGGGTTAGGCGAAAACTTGGGAAGAATTCAAGCTTTAACGCAAGAAGGTAGCCCATTAGAGACACAAGCAAAAATTGTAACATCAGTACCAGTGATTCAAGAAACTATCAAATCTTTGAACCTCAAAAATAACGACGGTAAACCTCTTGAAATTGAAGCACTAGTCAAAAAACTTAAAGTCAAAGGAGCAGTTGGTACTGACATACTGGAAATTTCTTATACAGATGATGACCCGAAACTGGCAGCTCAAGTAGTAAACAAGGTTATCGACTTATATATCAACAGAAACGTTACAGATAATCAAGCAGAGGCGATTTCAGCACGTAAGTTTATTTTGAAGCAGCTACCAGAGCGCGAGCAGGCTGTTAAACAAGAAGAGCTAACCTTACGTAAATTTAAAGAGGATAATAAAGTTTTAGTGCTGCAAGAAGAAGCATCAAACGCAGTTACTACAATTTCGCAATTAGAAACAGAAATTACTAAAGCTCAAGCTGATTTAGTTGAGGTTGAACGAAAATTAGTAAATTTACGTGGTCAAGCTAAAGTTCAATCAGAGCAAGCTGCAACTTATGCTGATTTGAGTCAAATAAAGGGAACTCAAGATGTTTTAACTCAACTTCAACAAGCAGAGAGTCTCTTAAAAGTAGAAAAAACACGCTTTCAGCCTGGACATCCAGCAGTGATAAATCTTGAAGAGAAGGTTACTGCTCTGAAAGGTTTATTGAATGAGCGAACGGAGCAAATAACTGGTAGCAATAGACCTGTTTCAGAGGGTAATATTCAAATTGGGGAATTACGGCAGGAATTAATAGGAGAGTTAATCAGCACAGAAAATCAATATAATGGACTTTCTGCTAAGATTTCTCAATTACAACGGGCAAAATTTAATTATCAACAACGCGCTCAAATTCTGCCCAAGCTTGAACAAACTCAGCGTGAACTTGAAAGGCGCCTGAAAGCAGCACAAACAACTTATGAAACACTACTTACTAAACTACAAGAAGTAGATGTTGCACAAAATCAGAAAGTTGGAAATGCTAGAGTTATATCTAGTGCGCTTGTACCTAGTAAGCCAAGTGGTCCCCGCAGAATAATATTTATAGGCGCCGGAGCAGCAGGAGGAATAATATTAGGTATAATCGCTGCGTTTGGGTTAGATTTGGTTGACAGGTCATTAAAGACGGTCAAAGAAGCAAGAGAATTATTCAAGTATACTTTGTTAGGGGTAATTCCAAATATCAGCAAACGGGCGCGAAATCGCTCATCGCTTGATGTTGTTGAAGCGGGTATTCCTAGAGTAGCGACTGATTTTACGCACTATCCGCTAGGTGATGCTTATCAAATGCTGCGAGCCAACTTGAAGTTTTTAAGTTCAGACCATGAACTGCGAGCATTTACTATAACAAGTTCTATATCTAAAGAGGGTAAATCTGAGGTTGCCGCAAACTTAGCTTTGGCAATGACTCAAGTTGGACGACGGGTATTAATAGTAGATGCAGATATGCGCCATCCGATTCAACATCATATTTGGTATCTCAATAATAACATTGGTCTTTCTAATTTACTTGTAGAACAAATGGAAAGTAACAAGGTTATACAAGAAGTAATGCCTAACCTGTTTGTTTTACCATCTGGAGTTTTACCACCTAATCCTTTAGCATTACTCGACTCGATGCGAATGAGCGCATTAGTTGACGAATTTGTGAGTGACTATGACTTTGTAATCTTTGATACGCCGGCTCTCGCAGGAACCGCTGATGCGGCTGTTATAGGTAATTTAACTGATGGTACTTTATTAGTGGTACGCCCAGGAGTTATTGATTACGCTAGTGCCAATGCAGCAAAAGGATTTTTAACTCAGACAAGTCAAAAAGTATTGGGAATGGTAATTAATGGTGTGAATGTACGGCGAGAACCTGATAGTTATTTCTACTACAATATAAACACTCTTGAGTCCTTTGCAAAAGTATCGCAAGAATCTGTATTAGCGAAAGTCAAGTAAAAGTGTTTGTTGTTAAAAAATACTTCTTAAAGTATTAAAACTTTAATTGAGGTTAGGGAAATCTATTCGGTAGAATTAATAAAGGTTATTGGTGAAGCAAATAAACACTGCTGACCAACAAATTTTCTTTCACAAACAATAAAAATTGTTTTACTTATTCTCTTGCCAACATTTATTAATATCAAAATTTGGAGTGTATAATGTTTAATTATTTATCAAAAGTTTTGTACATTATTGGGGAACGTAAAATACATTTAATTCCTTTACTAACCTTATTTACATTTGCATCTTTATTAGAATCAGCGGGTATTGGACTAATAGGTTCATTTCTAAATTTATATTCTCATCCCGAATCTTTTAAAACCATTCCTCTACTTCATGTTATTAATAAAGAATTAGGAGTAGAAGACAGTAACAAACTCATTCTTTATTTTAGTCTAATCATCGCTATAATATTTGTTTTTAAAGGTTTGATTTATTTTTTGTCTCGCATATGGATTCTCAAATTTACTTATAAACAGAATGAGCTGCTAATGTCTAAATTGTTACATACATACTTAGCTGTATCGTATACTTTTTATTTGAAGCGAAATACAGCTAGCATAATTAAAAACATGATTATAGAGACACAATCATTTGTTCATTTTTGTTTGCTTCCTCTACTGAATGCGGTTGCAAATATTATTATTACTTTTATATTACTGATACTACTTGCAAAAACAGACTTATTACTGTTAACAACAATGTTAGCAATACTATTACCAGTAATCATATTATTTCAGTATCTTGGTAAAAAATTTAGTAAGTGGGGAACAATACTGTCGGAAACATATCAAGAAATGATTCGCATTATTAATCATGGTTTAGGAGGAATTAAAGAAACACGCACTATTGGTTGTGAGTCTTATTTTGAACAACAGATGTTGGAACAAGTGCAAATGCATGGGAAAGCTGCAACTTTGCATTATGGTACTCAATTGTTACCACGGATAATAATTGAAACCTTTTTATTTGTATTTATATTACTTTTTATTTCTATATCGCAAATAACCTCTACAGCAAATACACAGAATATAACTTCTATTTTAGGTGTTTTTGCAGTAAGTTCAATTCGTTTAATTCCATCTGCAAGCCAATTTATTCAGGCTTTAGCTCAGATGCGAAGTCATACTCATTCTATAAATGTTCTTTACGCTGATCTCAAAGAATTAGAAACACAAAATAATGAAAAGATGAATGTCTTTAAAGAATCTATATTAGTTAATACATTTAACCCCAATAATTATTTAAAATCTAATTTGAATTTTGATAAAAGTATTGAAATAAATAATATAACTTTTACGTATCCAGAAATTACAAAACCTGCAATTTTTAATCTTTCGCTAAAAATTGATAAGGGAGAATCTATTGCGTTAATTGGTAAGTCAGGTGCAGGAAAAACTACACTAGTAGATATTATATTAGGACTTTTAATTCCCAATGAAGGTGATATTCAAATTGATGGTATATCTATTTATAATAATCTTCGTGCATGGCAAAATTTAATTGGGTATATTCCTCAATCAATTTCTTTACTGGATGACACAATTGAACGGAATATCGCATTTGGTGTTCCTGATAATTTGATTGATTTAGAGAAATTGTATGATGCTATCAAAGCAGCTCAACTTACAGATTTAATCGCTACATTAGCAGATGGAATTAAAACATCTGTAGGTGAGCGAGGCGTTCGTTTATCAGGTGGTCAACGTCAACGTATAGGTATTGCAAGAGCACTTTATTTTGGAAGAGAAATTCTAGTTCTAGATGAAGCGACATCTGCCCTTGATCATGAAACTGAAAGCCAAGTAACTCAAGCAATTAAGTCTTTAGCCGGTACAAAAACAATCATTATTATTGCCCATCGCCTTACAACAGTAGAGCATTGCAATAAAATTTACATGCTTGAGAAAGGTGGTATTGTAAAATCAGGTTCATATCAAGAAGTAGTATTTAACCAACAAGTATCTTCTTTATAAACATCTCCGGTTAAAAAATAATTTTTTTTTCAACTACAAAATTAACCTTATGCATGATAATAATTCGATAGTTGTTGTTTGTGGTGCTGATAATAAATATTCAATGCCACTTGCTGTAACGCTACGCTCTGTGCTAGAAAATTTAGCAGAAGATAGAAAAATTTCCTTTTTTATTTTTGACGGAGGTATTAGTCAAAACAACAAAATAAAAATTTACAAATCTTTAGGTAAAAGTAGACAATTTAGTCTTAGCTGGTTGAATCCGGTTACAAAATTACTTACAAATATACATTTGTCTGGTCATATATCTAAAGCGTCTTATTTGAGATTGTTAATTCCTGATCTCTTAGCACCTCAAATTAAAAAAGCAATCTATTTAGATAGTGACTTATTAGTCATGAATGACTTAGGCAAATTATGGGATACTGAGATTAAAGACTATCCTTTACTTGCTTGCCAAGATTCAGGTGTTCCTTATATATCTTCTACCTATGGCGTAGCTAATTATGATAAGCTAGGAATCCCAGCTAATTATAAATACTTTAATTCTGGAGTTTTAGTCCTAAATCTAGACATATGGCGCCTTAAAAAAATTGGGATACAAGTTATTGAATATTCACAAAAGAATAAAGATTATATGCATTTTCACGATCAAGAAGCATTAAATGCAGTGCTTGCAGGTCAGTGGAAAGAACTGCACCCTAAATGGAATCAAACACCGGGTATATATCAATTTTCTTCTTGGAAAGATAGTTCATTTTCTGAAGAAGTTTATCAAACTTTAGTCAGCGACCCATCTATTATTCATTTTGCATCATCTGTTAAACCTTGGAATTCTACTTTATATCATCCTGCTAACCATATCTTTTTTCAATATTTAGATTTGACTGCATGGTCTGGTTGGAGATATACAACTTGGAGACGTGCTTGGAACAAAGTTACAAAGAAGGTGAGACAAGTAAATAATTTATATAAAGCTTCTTAATTTTTAAAATATATTGTTGATAATTTTAGTTTATGAAAACTTCAGTTGTTTTTATTATTTTTAAGCGACCAGACACAACAGCAAAAGTCTTTGAAGCAATTCGCAAAGCAAAGCCACCTAAACTTTTTGTAATAGCAGATGGCCCGCGCCAGAATTATCCAGAAGAAGAAGAAAAATGCAAATTGACTCGCACAATTATCGAGTACGTTGATTGGGAATGTCAAGTATATAAAAATTATTCTAATATAAACTTGGGTTGTGCAAAACGAGTCTCTAGTGGGCTTGATTGGGTTTTTAGTCAGGTAGAAGAAGCAATTATTCTTGAAGATGATTGTGTACCGCATACAACTTTTTTCCCTTTTTGTGAGACGTTACTAGAGAGATATAAAGATGACACAAGAATTGCTTCTATCTCTGGTCAGAATGTTCAATTTGGACGAAAACGCACCGATTACAGTTATTATTTTTCCCGCTATAATCATGTTTGGGGTTGGGCAACTTGGAGAAGGTCTTGGCAAAATTTTGATATCACCATGAAGCTATGGCCAAAAATCCAATCAGAAGGGTTCTTGAATGACATACTTTTAGATTCTTTAGCTATAGATTGCTGGACTACAAGACTTCAAAGTGTCTACGATAATCCTTTTGGAATAACTTGGGATTACCAGTGGACATTTGCCTGCTGGGTGCAAAACTCTTTAGGCATTATCTCAAATAATAATTTAATTTCTAACATTGGATTTGGTGCAGATTCAACTCATTTTTCCAAAGGTAAAAAAAGCAGATATGATAGTTTGCCTGTGGAAGCAATAGAGTTTCCATTAAAGTATCCGCCATTCATTATTCGTGATGTTCAAGCAGATAACTTTACTCAAAAAAGTTTATTTAAGGAAAGTAGATTATACCGATTGAAAACAAGGCTGAGAAAGTTAACTTCACTTTAACTTCAAAAAACTGAATGTTGAAACATGACAAATTTAAAAATAATGTCATAAAATAGCCAACTATCAGCAACATAAACAATTTACGGATTAACAGCTTCAATGAAAGTTTTACTTATCAGTACCTATGATATAAACGGTGGTGCAGCCCGTTCTGCCTATCGTCTACATGAAGGTTTACGCAACATACATGTCAATTCTCACATGCTGGTGCAAGAAAAATTTAGTCAAGATAATAGTATAATTGCGCCAAAGCTAAAGCTTAGTCAAGGTATTGCACGAGCGAAATACACATTTGAAGCATTACCTTTAAAGTTTTATTCTAAACTAGATAAAAGTTCCTTTTCTATTCAGTGGCTACCGGATAAAGTTATTTCTCAGGTTACAAAAATTCAACCAAATATTATTAACCTTCACTGGATATTTGGGTCTTTTTTACAAATAGAAACAATCTCTAAATTGCGCTACCCTTTAGTTTGGACACTACATGATATGTGTGCTTTTACAGGTGGTTGCCATTACAGTTGTGAATGTCAAGGTTACATAAAATCTTGCGGTACTTGCCCTATACTTGGTAGTAGTAAAAACTTGGACTTATCGCGGTGGATTTGGAAGCGTAAAGCAAAAGCCTGGGAAAATCTTAATCTGACTATTGTAAGCCCAAGTTCTTGGTTAGCCAAATGTGCTTCTTCTAGTTCCTTATTTAAAAATTTACGAATTGAGAAAATTCCCTATGGTATCAATACAAACAAATTTAAAAAAATTAACTCAAACATTGCAAGAGATATTTTACATCTACCTCAAGATAAAAAGCTGATTTTATTTGGCTCATTAAAAGCAACTAGCGATAAACGGAAAGGATTTCATTTATTACAAAGCGCATTTCAAGAGTTAAGCAAAACAGGATTAAACTATAATTGTGAGCTAGTAATATTTGGCTCTTCAGAATCAGAAAATTCACCTAAATTTGGTTTTAAAACTCACTATTTAGGCTCATTTAATGATGACTTGTCTTTAGCGCTAGTGTACTCAGCAGCAGATGTTTTTGTCTTACCTTCATTGGAAGATAATTTACCAAATACAGTACTTGAAGCAATAGCTTCTGGTATCCCCTGTGTTGCTTTTAATATTGGCGGAATGCCAGATATGATTGAGCATCAAAAAAATGGGTATTTAGCTCAACCATATGAAATTGAAGACTTAGCTACGGGCATTGCTTGGGTATTAGAAAGCAAGGAACGGCATCAGAAATTATCATATAACGCTCGCGAGAAAGCAGAACATGAATTTGCTTTAGAAATTCAAGCACAGCGATATATATCTCTTTACGACGAAGTTATAACTACTTGGAATCATCGTAAGAACATAACTTAACTTGATATCGATTGTATTGTTAATATAAAAAAAAGTAGGAGTGTTAAAGATTGAAACCACAATCACTCATATATTGGATGGCAAATATAGAAATATATCTGACATTTTTATTAATCTTTTACTTTCTTAATCCGTCTTTACCTCCTGCTATTACTAGCTTTCTTAATCCTATGACCTATGGATTTGTTTCTATTTTAATTATTTGTCGTTGGAAACGATTTCTTTATGTTATTACACGAGACGTTCCTTTACTTCTGCTGTTTGCAATGGTAGTAATGTCGGGATTTTGGTCTGATATGCCTGATGCAACTTCATTCACTAGTAAAGCAGTTATACGCGCAATGTTATTTGCTATATACTTAGCAGCACGTTATAGCATTAAAGAACAAATGTTTTTATTATCTTGGGCATTAGGAACTGCTACACTAATAAGTTTTGCTGTTGGTATTGCTATACCAAGTTATGGCAGACTTGTTGGTACTAATTCGTGGGTTGGTCTTTTTGCTTACAAAAATTCTTTAGCTATTTATATGGTCTTAGCAGCTATGCTTTTTTTGCTAACTGCGATAGGTAATGAAAAGAAATCTTATATTGCTTTAATTGGAACTGTCTTAGCTACAGCTTTACTTTTTCTAAGCCAAGGCAAAGGTGGTTACTCAATCTTTACCGTCGCTTTATGTTTGTTCCCTCTTCGTCAATTTGTCAAGCAACAATATAAGTTACGAGTCATCTTTTTTCTAAGCGCATTTATTATAGGTGGAACTGCGATTACTTTTATCTCAAATAACCTGGAATTAATAGTAGTAGATTTTCTAGGTAAAAATCTTGAATTTAATGGAAGAACCCCAATCTGGGTTTTATGCATTGAGCAGGCACTTAAGCGACCTTGGCTTGGTTATGGTGTAGCAGGTTTTTGGGGTTCGCAAGATTCTATTATTATCTTAAATGCTACATGGGCAGCTAATCATTTTTCATTAAACGATTTTGAGGGATTTAACTCTCATAACAGTTATTTAGAATTAATTCTACAATTAGGTTTTTTAGGTTTTTCTCTTTATTTATGGAGTTTTTTTACAACTTTAATAAGAACAGTATCCATATGGATAACAACTTCATCTGAAGAAAGTTTTTGGATGTTTCAAACATTAATTATTTTATTTTTGTTTAATTTTACCGATAATGGAGGTATTCTTTCAAGAGGGATGTTATGGATAATTTATATATCTATTTCTTTATCATCCATAGTTTGGCATGATAATATTTACAAATATATAAGGTTTCAAAAAACTACTTCTAAAAGTTAAATTCTATATAAATAAAAACATTGATATTGCAATAAAAAGTTTTGAATCATACATAATTGATTTACTCTTACTAAATTTTTCTAATTTTCTATATGACAATGCTAAACATTCATTATCAAATTAATGAAGAACAATTATCAAAGCTTCCAATCATTTCTATTGTCGTACCTAATTATAATGGGGGTGCGACAATTGGACAAACATTACAAAGTCTTGTTGAACAAAAGTATCCGAAGCTAGAAATTATTGTTGTAGATGGAAACTCAACAGATAATAGTGTTGAAGTAATTAAGCTGTTTGAAGCACATATAACTTGGTGGATTAGTGAAAAAGATAATGGTCAAAGTGACGCTATTAATAAGGGTTTTGCTAAATGCAATGGTGAAATTGTTAACTGGCTGTGTAGCGATGATATTCTTGCTCCAAATGCTTTAAATATAATTGCAAAAAACTTTTATGAATCAACAGAAATTGATGTTCTAGTAGGTCGATGTCGTATGGAATTTATAGGAGATAACATTGGGAAGCCTTTAAAAAACACCAGCTTTTGGATGGCTGTATTTAATAAATTTTTAAAGACTGGCTCTCGTTCTATCATTCAGGATACAAACGATAATAAAGGATACATTAAAGCTCCAACATTACAACAAATTAACTTGATGCCAGTTCATAATCCTATTCCTCAACCAAGTTGTTTCTATCGTCGCAAATTACTAGATAGAACACCACCGATAAATGAAAATTATAATTATGCGATGGATTTTGAACTGTGGAATTATTTTATATCTTGTGGGGCAGAATGGAAAGTTATTGATGATATCTTAAGTATTAATCCGATTAGTGGTAATAATAAAACAAGCATAGGTGGAGTAAATGCTACATATGAAGTAGAAAAAATTTACAATACTTATGTTAAAGAATGGATTCCTTTAACATTTTGGCATCGGCGTTTACGTTATCCATTAGAGCAATTTTTAAAAACTCACCGCAGTAGTATCTGGCTATATATTCTTGGTCCAATTTGGGTAGGAGTTACACTTACTTTAGCTCCTTTTTATGGATTAAAAAGAGTTTGGGCTTTGAGATGGACAAGATGATTCGCTCCATTTTATTCATTTGATAAGATTGTGAAAGGCTAAATTGAGAAAAATTATGCAAATCATTATGCTTGGACCTAGTCTAAACGTTAATGGAGGAATTACATCTGTAGAAAAACTTATACTTCAATATATGCCTTCAGATGTCAAAATTAGACATATTGCAACTCATGTAGAAGGTTCTTTAGTTTCTAGAATAGCAGTATTTAGTAAAGCCATCATTAAAGTATTATTTACTTTGTTAGGAACAGATATCAATCTTGTTCATATTCATATTTCACAAAGAGGAAGTGTTTATCGTCAAGCAATTTTGGCGTTTTTAGTCTGGCTTTTTCGTAAACCAATAGTTATTCATGCTCATGGTAGCGAGTTTACATCTTTTTATTTAAAACTACAAACTTGGCAAAAAAAAATATTCAATTGGATATTTAGTAAGTCCAGCCGTTTTCTTGTTTTATCTGAAAGCTGGAAAAAATTTTATATCAACAACTTGGGATTACAAGAAAATCAAATAATTATTCTTCCTAATCCAGTTAAGCTTCCCTTAGAAGTTCCTATTAGATTAGAAAAAAAACAATTAAATTTTATTTTTTTAGGGCGTATTTGTCAACGGAAGGGAGCATTTGATTTAATTAAAGCATTTGCTAATCTAAACATTTTGGCACAAAAAGAAGTTTGTTGCTTAACACTAGCAGGTGATGGAGAGATAGAAAAGGCACAACAATTAATTGAAAGTTTAAATCTTACGAATCACATACATTTGACAGGTTGGGTAGCTCAAGAAGAACGAGATAACTTATTAGCAAAAGCTGATATTTTTGTTTTACCATCCTATAACGAAGGTTTACCTATGGCATTACTAGAAGCTATGGGTTGGGGTTTACCTGTAATTACAACACCAGTAGGAGGAATATCAGAGGTTATAAATACAGGGGAAAATGGATTATTATTTAATCCTGGCAATATTCAGCAGCTATCGGATTCAATGAATGCTTTAGCTAAAAATAAGGGTTTGAGAGATTATTTGGGAAATAATGCTAGAGCAAGTGTAACACCACTCGATATCAACAAATACTCTGTTTCGTTGAGAGATATTTATAGATTGGTACCATAAAAAATGTTGTTTAAGTATTTTTGGGAGCAAATTAAATGAATAAATCAATAAATAATAAAGATAGAGGAGTAGTTTATTTTGTCACTGGAGAAGCTAGATATTTGAAAGAATGTATTTTTTCAGCAAAAAGTTTTAAAAAATACTGCCCAGATATTCCAATCACACTTTTTACTGATAAAAAAAATATCAATAAGAGCTGTTTTGATGAAGTTGTGCTTATAGAGAATGATGTAAATCCATTTAAAAATAAAGTTAAATATTTGTATTGTTCTCCTTATGAATATACTTTATTTTTAGATAGTGATACGCAAGTTATAAAACCAATAGAGGAACTTTTTGATTATCTCCATGAAAATGACTTAGCTATTGCTAATATGTGTGAGATAGATAGAACATGTAAACCTGCAAAGTTAATTAACTACATTCGCTATGACTATTACAATACTGGAGTTATCCTCTATAAAAAATCAACCGCTAATGATAAGTTTTTTGAAAAGTGGTTAGAGTATACAATGTCCTATTCAGAAGAAATGATATCTGATGGTATTAATGATCAGTCAATGTTTATTCGACTCATCCAAGAAGATTACCATAAGGAGTGTAATCTAAAACTAATTATTTTATCAAATAAAATATATAATGTTAGACCACCAATGATACAACCCTTAAAACAAGACGGGGAAATGAAAAATGTGAAAATACTCCATTATCACGACCAACATTTACATCCTATAATCAGGGAAAGTATCAAAATATGGACTTCTCTAAAAAATGACTTAAGAAAGGGAGCTTTACTCAGAAGATTAGTAACAACATTAACAAATTAAAAGCAATTTCAATAAGTATGGTAATTGTGATAGTTTTCTAAATGCACTCTTACTAATATCTTTTGCTAATTAAATAAGTGCCCGAATTTGATTTTTATAATCATAGCAGATCGGGCGCTTTATTTTTTGTTCTCTTTTATCACATCTATAAAGTTAGGAAATAAAACAGCAATGTCCTCTTTGAATAAAGTCCTTATTATTGTCGAAAACCTCCCCGTTCCTTTTGACCGTCGAGTATGGATGGAAGCCACTACTTTGAAAAAAGCTGGCTATGAAGTATCTGTCATTTGTCCAACAGGTAAGGGTTATGAAAAAAAGTACGAAGTCATAGAAGGAATTAATATTTACCGCCATTCCTTGCCGCAAGAAGAAAGTTCCGTGAAGGGATATCTCCGCGAATATGCTGCGGCTGTTTACTGGCAGTTTCGTTTAGCACATCGAGTATGGCGAGAACAAGGTTTTGATATTGTCCACATTTGTAATCCACCTGACTTACTCTTTTTGACTGCAGGATGGTTCAAATTATTTCATAGAGTCAAAGTCATTTTTGACCATCATGATTTAAGCCCAGAGATGTATATAGCTAAGTACAACCGTAAAGATATTTTTTATCACGGTCTGCGATTGGTGGAAAGGTTAACGTATGCTACAGCGGATTTTGCTATTGCCACAAATGAATCTCATAGAGAAATTGCTCTCACCAGAGGTGGTAAAAAATTAAAGGAAGTTTTTATCGTTCGCAGCGCGCCTGACTTATCACGTTTCACAAGAATGACTCCAAACCCTGTCTACAAGAAAGGTAAACAATTTTTGATTGGTTATATGGGTGTAATGGGTGAACCTGAAGGAATTGATTATCTACTGCGAATCATTCATTACCTTGTCTACAAAAAGAATCGTCAAGATGTTCACTTCATGCTAATTGGAGATGGTCCTGCCAAGAATAAGCTGGAGTCTTTAGCAGTGAAGTTTAAAATCACACAATATGTAGAATTTACTGGATTTAAAACTGGTAAAGAACTTTTAGAACGCCTTTCTACTTGCGATGTTTGTGTAGAACCATCCCCAACATCTGTTTATAACGAACACTGTACAATGAATAAAATATTAGAGTACATGGCTTTGGGAAAACCAATTGTTCAGTTCGATTTACGAGAGGGAAGACGTTCTGCACAGGAGGCTTCTTTATACGCCAAGCCAAATGATGAAATAGAGTTTGCTTACAAAATCCTTGAACTGCTTGATTCTCCCCAACTTCGCCAATCTATGGGAGCGGAAGGAAGACGACGAATGGAAGAAATTCTTGAATGGCGCCATCAAGCACCAAAGCTGTTGGATGCTTATTGTGCTATTTCTCCACTATCAAAGCTATCACCAAAAAGTCTTGTTCGTTATTCAAGTAATTAAGTTGAGTTTTAAATAGTTAGTTTGTATTTATATAAATTAACTAATTTGTACGTACATTTAGCTTAAGAACAAAATTATCAAGAGGTATAGAAGCGAATCGTGACTTACAAATCATTACCGCTAGTAGCTTTTAAACCAGATTTAAGGTCAGCAAAAGGCGCCCAAATTCAGCGAGGATTCATAGTTCGATTACTTCGGGTAATCACATTAGTGCTTTTAGATGCTGTATCGTTAGCTTTAGCATGGAGGTTAGCAATATATTTCGGGACTCCAATTCAGTCACCTTGGACACAAGAAGTATCTTTTCTGTTACTGAATGTAACTGTTGGTCTTACTATCTTTGTAACTTCAGGTTTATACAAAGCGGGTACTAATCGTCGTAACTATACGCGCGTTATTAAAGCCATTTCACTTTCTTCTATTCTGCTGCTACTTATTGGCTTTCTTTATGCTCCTGAAGTATATGTATCGCGCTCGATTTTCTTGCTCTCTTGGTTATTATCTGTAATTTTTACTTGTGCTTCTCGCTTTGTCTTTGATACCAGTACAAAACTTCTACGTAATCAAGGCGCCGTTCGTCACGCCATCTTTCTAATTACTGATGTACAAGAACAACAAGAGCAAGTTAATTTAATTGAAAAAGAAAATTGCTACATAGTTCAAGGTGTTGCAGATTCGAGTTGTCTTGATTTAGCTAATCGTGAACAAACATTACAGTATTTACGCGAACTCGGTGTAGTGGAAGCTTTTGTTTCTTGGAGTTCTATTAAAGACCGCTTGTACGTTTGCTGGCACTTCTACACTGCTGGCATCACAATTCGTATACTCCCCAATAAGCGCGAGCTATATCACCCTAAATCTCAAGTCTGGATGCTTGGTGACCTTCCTTGTCTAACTATTCCGGCGCCTATTCTTGCTGGTACTGATTTTTGGCTGAAACGAATTTTTGATTTGGTTTGTTCGACAATACTATTAATCGCTTTTTCGCCACTGTACATTAGTATTGCTATACTTATCAAACTTGACTCTCCAGGACCTATTTTCTTTAAGCAAGACCGAGTGGGGTTACATAGTAAAAAGTTTAAAATTTGGAAGTTCAGAACTATGGTGACGAATGCAGAAAAGTTACAGGCTGCATTAGAAGCTAAAAATGAAATTAAAGATGGGGTACTGTTTAAACTTAAAGATGACCCACGCATTACTAAAGTTGGTAAGTTTTTACGTCGCTATAGTCTCGATGAGTTGCCACAGTTATTTAATGTGGTATTTGGTGAAATGAGTCTTGTTGGTCCGCGTCCACTTCCGTTACGTGATGTGGAACGTTTTAAGACCATGCATTTTATTCGTCAGGAAGTTCTGCCTGGTATAACTGGTTTATGGCAAGTGTCTGGACGTTCGGATATTGATAATTTTGAAGAGGGTGTAAGATTGGATATCAGTTATATTGAAAATTGGTCTGTTTGGCTTGATTTGAAGATTTTGTTTAAAACTGTTGGGGTTGTGTTTAATAAGACTGGGGCTTATTGATAATGTAAGGGCGGGCAGGATGCCCGCTCCACAAGAAATTTTTTATAATACACCTTCTGTGTCCGGCGCCACAATTTCACCTTCGCCGATTTCGAGTATCATGTCTTGGTCGGTGATTAATTCGCTAAGTTCTGTTACTTGTAAGTTCATTTCTTCGCAAGCTTTTCGTAAGTCTCTGGCAAACTCGTTTAAATTATCGCCATAACCGCATTGTCGTGCTGCGGTTTGTATTCCTTGTTTGGCATTCGCACGCGCGCAGTCTACTAGTTCTGTGCCTTGTAATTTTTCTAGAGATGCCATAGCTTTTTCCTTATTTATATTTCGCCACTTTGGTTAAAGTAACAATTTATATTTATTGAGTCTTCTTTCTTACGGTTGAAATATTAAACCCCCCTAACCCCCCTTGGTAAGGGGGGAACAAGAGGTGGTTTTTAGCCCCCGCGAGTTCGGGGGGGTTGGGGGGATTAAATTATCCATTAATGACGGCGCCACCGTTTGGATGCAATACTTGACCTGTTATGTAAGATGAGTCGTCTGAAGCTAGAAATACATAGCTTGGCGCCACTTCTTCGGGTTGTCCTGGTCGCTGCATTGGTACTTGTTTACCAAATTTTTCTACTTTTTCTTCTGAGAATGTTGCTGGAATTAAGGGTGTCCATATTGGCCCTGGTGCAACACCGTTGACGCGAATGCCTTTTTCTACTAAGTTTTGCGATAGCGAACGGGTGAAAGCGACAATGGCGCCTTTGGTAGAAGAATAGTCAAGTAGTTCAGGACTACCTCTATATGCTGTAACTGAAGTGGTATTAATAATTGCGCTACCTTCGTGTAAGTGCTTCATGGCAGCTTTGGTCATGAAGAACATTGAAAAAATGTTTGTACGGAAGGTTTTTTCTAATTGTTCTTCGGTAATATCTTCTATACTTTCTTGCGGATGCTGTTCGGCAGCGTTGTTGACTAAAATATCTAGCTTGCCAAATTCGTCTACAGTTTGCTGAACTGCTTGCTGGCAAAATGATTCTGAACCAATATCCCCTGCTATTGTAATCGCGCGACCACCGTATTTTTCAACTAAATGCTTTGTCTCTTTGGCATCTTCGTGTTCGCTTAAGTAAAGAATTGCTACGTTGGCGCCTTCTTTTGCATATGCTATTGCAACAGCACGCCCAATACCACTATCGGCGCCTGTAATTAATGCAACTTTATTCTCTAACTTACCACTACCTCGATATTTTGAATCATCAGCTTGAGGCTTTGGAGTCATTTGCGCTTCAGAACCTGGTAACTCTTGAGATTGTGGTGGCTGTAATTGTTCTTGTGGCATAACAAAACTTAAAATTAATTAACTATCAGCCGCAATTAAAAACTAAACCTTGGATTGATTACTCTCTCCAAGGTAATAAAGATGTGTGTGTTCCCATTTGCATTGCTTGTTACTACTGGTATTCAATAATCAAGGTAAAATTACTTTTATTGACTCACACCCAAAATTATACCTTCATAACCGACAACGCTATTTACTCACAAGCCTTTCGTAATCAAGGACTGTTTGTAAATTTATGTTTACAATTTAAACTCTCTTTTAAATTAATTTATCGTTCTTCTGATATAAAGAAATAATAAAAAAATTCTAAATATCTCAACCTTGAGATACAAGAAACCAGGTTTCTACCCCAAAATTTTTGTTTATATTACAAGTTATGACAAAGAAACCTGGTTTCTAGGGTTTTTTACGTTTCTACCCCAAAATTTTTGTTTATACTAAGAACGGTTTAGAAATGTCATTAGTCGCGTAGCGTAATGCGGAGCATTTGCCGCAGGCTAGAATCTCTAAGATGCTTCACTGCACTGCGTTTCGTTCAGCATGACAAAGTTTATATTTAACCCGTTTGCAGTATATATTACAAGTTATGACAAAGAAAGCTGGTTTCTAGGGTTTTTTGAGCAAAAGTGCTTCTTTAGAGTAATTGCTTTCCTCACATTAATGTTCGAGATTAATATAATGTGACTTAAACACAGCAAGCATCCGCGCGTTTGTCGAGGTAAACGAGTGTGTTGAGCATCTAATTGGGAGTATATGAGTGAGGCACAAGTGCTATGCAAACCTTTGATAATAGTTCGCATGTAATAGAGCAGGTTGATACTTTCCGCGACTTGCAAACTACTTTACGCGACCGTTGGAAAACCATTGAATTATTCGACAACAGCGATGCTGATATTCTTGTCATTCCCTCCCTAAGTCTCGACCAGCGCGAACTTATGAAGGTTGAAGGTTGTGAACATTATGAAGAACGATTATTATTCTCTTTAATTAGGTTAAGAAATCCTCGGACACGGTTAGTTTACGTGACTTCAATGCCATTGCATCCGAGTGTGGTTGATTATTATTTACAGTTATTGCCAGGAATTCCCTTTTCTCACGCACGTAACCGTCTGTTATTATTATCTACTTACGACTCATCGCAAAAGCCCCTTAGTCAAAAAATTTTAGAACGTCCCCGTTTGCTTGAGCGGATTCGGCAAGCTTTGCGTTTAAACAAGTCATTTATGACGTGCTATAATTCTACCGATTTAGAGGCTGAATTATCTATAAAGTTAGGTGTACCTCTATATGCTGCGGCGCCTGATTTACAGATATGGGGAACCAAAAGCGGTAGTAGACAAATTTTCGCAGAGTCAAATGTGCCTCATCCTGATGGAAGCGCTTTGGTTAAAACTGTTTCGGAATTAGCGGAAGTTGCCGCACAGTTGTGGGAGCGTCAACCAACACTGCAACGTATGGTTGTTAAACTCAACGAAGGTATTTCTGGTGAAGGTAATGCTTTGTTAGACTTACGACCAATATCTCATATGGCGCCACCAAATGAGACACATTCATCTCGTGTTGCAGCAATTAAAGAAAATTTCTTATTACTGCGCTTCCAAGCAAGTCAAGAAAGTTGGGATAATTTTTCTGAACGTATTGCAGAACTTGGCGCCATCGTCGAAGCTTTTGTAGAAGGAGAAATCAAACGTTCTCCTAGTGTACAAGGACGCATTACTCCCACAGGAGAAGTCGAAATTTTATCTACTCACGACCAAATACTAGGTGGACCCGATGGGCAAATATACTTAGGTTGCGAATTCCCTGCTGATGAAGCATACAGGTTGCGTTTACAGCAGTTGGGTTTAAAAGTTGGTCAAAATTTAGCAGAAAAAGGCGCCTTAGAGCGTTATGGTGTTGACTTTATTACCGTCCAAAAAGAAAATGGCGAGTGGGATATTCAAGCAATTGAAATTAACTTGCGAAAAGGTGGTACAACTCACCCATTTATGACGTTAAAATTACTAACGAACGGTCGTTATAATCTTTCAACAGGTTTATTTTACAGCCAACAAGGGCGCCCGAAATACTATATTGCTACCGATAACCTACAAAAAGACCGCTATAAAGGATTATTACCGAATGACTTGATGGATATCATTGCCCATCACCGTTTGCACTTTGACTCTGGAACCGAGACGGGAACAGTATTCCATTTAATGGGCTGTTTGTCACAGTTTGGAAAATTGGGGTTAACAAGTATTGGTGACTCGCTGCAAGAAGCTGAAGATATTTATAATAAGGTCACAAAAGTTTTGGATGCAGAAACTAGCAATAAAAATCGTGATTTTTCTGCTATTTCAGAATATACTTTGCCTATTTCTTGGGAAGAAGGATAGTAAGGTGGGCAGTGCCCACCCTACGATGGGATAGTAGGGCAGTGCCCACCCTACGCCAAATGTGATTTTAAGCGTTCTGCTAACACTTGTACATGAGGTTCCAAGACGCATGTGTAGTGATTACCAGGAACATCAATGATTGTTATATCTTCTGCCTCCATGATAGAGAAAAATTCTACCCATACGAGAGTTGGGTCAGGCGCCATAATATGCTTTTCTTTAGCTCTGAATACAGTGACTTTTCCTGGGTATGGCTGTTTGATATACGAATAAGTTGCTTTTAGGGTGCCAACTAATACATCGACGATGCGTCTGTTTTGTTGGCTTTGATTTGATGGTGGTAATATTTTGGCTTCTACTGCTTTGTCAAGGATGTAGTCGATTTGTTCAAGAGCATCCAAGTGCTTCATTTCATTACTGTTTACCAAATTATCTTGACCTAACATTCCACCAAAATACCTCGAAAGGGCGCCAACTAAATAAGGAGCGTCAATTTTCTTATTCTTATCTAAGACAATTGGAACATAGGAGTCTATTATTGCTAACAAAGAGACTTCATGTCCCATTTTGTGTAATTGCTGCGCCATTTCATATGCCACAACTCCTCCAAATGACCATCCACCAATATAATATGGCCCATTTGGCTGAAATTTCTGAATAGCTTCAATATATACAATAGCCATATCCTCGACGCGCGTTAAAGGTTCTTCTCCATTAAACCCTTGTGCTTGTAAGCCATAAAATGGTTGGTCGTTACTTAGTTGGTTGTTACTTAAATAATGTGCTAACTTCAAGTAGCTCATAACATGACCACCTGCGGGATGTACGCAGAAAAATGGCGCCTTGTTACCTTTGGGCTGGATGGGAATTAGGAGGGAGTTATCAAAAGTATCTGTGCTATTAAGAAGTACAGCAAACTCTTCAATGGTAGGATTTGTAAGGAGTGTTGAAATCGGTAATTCCCTACCAAACTGCTGCCTAATCGCTGCTATCAAAAATATTGCTGAAAGAGAACTTCCACCAATTTCAAAGAAGTTATCTTTAATACCTATTGGTTGAATGTTTAAAATCTCTGACCACACTTTTGCGAGTCTCTGTTCGGTGTCATTACGCGGTGCGATAAATTCATCGTGTTGGCTAAAGCTTGAAGCTGTTGGCTTTGGCAAAGCACGACGGTTTACTTTTCCACTCGGTGTTAAAGGTAATGCCTCTAATACCACAAAAGCTGCGGGTATCATGTAATCTGGTAGCTTTTGTCTTAAAAAATCACGCAACTTGCCTGGAGTAGGTTCGCAATTCGTAGTAATATAAGCTACTATTTGTTTTTCTGATGATTGTTCGCAACGAGTAATCACAACTGCTTCTCGCACTTCTGGATGAGCAGATAGAGCGTTTTCTATTTCCCCTAGTTCAATCCGAAAACCCCGAATTTTTACTTGGTTGTCTATTCTATTAATGTATTCAATAGTACCATCATGCAGATAACGAGCTAAGTCTCCAGTTTTATAAAAACGCGAACCTGGTAATAAAGGGTTAGCAATAAACCTTTCGCTAGTTAAATCAGGACGGTTAAGATAACCACGCGCAACTCCTGCACCACCTATATATAATTCGCCGCTAACTCCTATTGGTACTGGTTGCAGATGCTCATCTAATATATAAATTTGTGTGTTGGCAATGGGACGACCGATAGGGATTAGAGCATGAGATAATTTATCAGCTTCGACTTTACAAACAGTTGACCAAATAGTAGTTTCAGTCGGTCCATATAAATTCCATACTGATTTACCTTTGTCTAGTAAATGCTGCGCTAACTCACTTGTTAAAGCTTCACCACCACAAAGAATTTTTAATCGCTCAGAACCATTCCATCCAGTTGCGAGTAACATTCGCCAACTTGCTGGTGTGGCTTGCATTATCGTTGCACCACTACTATTTATTAGCTCTAACAGGCGCCTACCATCACTAGCAATTTCTCGGCTAGCTAATACTACCTTTGCACCAGTAATTAAAGGTAAATATAACTCTAAAGCGGCAATGTCAAATGATACTGTAGTAACTGCCAATAGTACATCTGATGATGTAATTCCAGGTTCATGCTGCATCGATTTTAGAAAGTTTACCACACCGCGATGAGGAATTTCTACTCCTTTCGGTTTGCCAGTTGAACCAGAGGTGTAAATAACATATGCCAGATTTTCGGCGGTTGCACATGGCGCCAAATTTTCTTGGCTATAGCTAGCAATATGTTCTTGGTGTGTTTGTAAACAAATTACTTTTCTATGTTTATCATCACAAAATAACTTTATATTATCAGTCAGCAATACTGGCGCCTGAGAATCAGATAATATCAATTCTAAACGTTCTTGTGGATAACCTGGGTCTAAAGGTAGGTAAGCGGCGCCTGCTTTAAGGATAGCCAAAAGTCCTACTACCATTTCTAAAGAACGCTCAACGCAAATACCAACTAATACCCCTGGTTTAACTCCCAGTGTTTGTAAATAGTGTGCTAGTTGATTTGCACAGCAGTTTAGTGTACGGTAAGTAAGCTCTTTAGAAGCAAATGAAACCGCTACTGCATCTGGTGTTCGCTCGACCTGTGCCTCTATTAATTGATGAAGAGTTGTAAAATCATAATCCTTTTTAGTTGCGTTCCACTCTACCAGTATTTCGTCTCGTTCCCTCTCACTCAACAATGATAACTGAGCTACTGCTTGTTCTGGATTTGATACAATACTTTCCATTAGCTTTTGAAAATGTTCGCTGAACTGAGCAACTGTTACTTTATCTAACAAATTACTGTTGTATTTAAAGTTACACAGTAGTGAACCAGAAGTCTCGATAACTTCCAAGCATAAATCGAATTGTATATTATCCTGGGGTGATTTCTGGTACTCTAGTTCAAGTTGGTAAGTAAATAAAGCTTGACAAATGGGTAAATGGCTTGAACTAGACTTTGACTGCAATTGCTTTATCAATGAAGCAAAGGGATAATCTTGATACTCGCTTATTTCTGAAACAGTATGACTAACTTGGCTCAAAAATGTTTTAAATGAGGTCGTTTCCGAAATCAAATCTTTTGAAACAACTACGTTAGAAATAAGCTTAGTGAGTAGCAAACCAACAATAATTTCTTTCTCACTTGTGTAACGATAAAGCAAAACTTTAAATGCTGCTAACAAAGCGTTATCAATGCTGACACCTTCATTCTTTGCCAGTTGTTTAAGTAACGCAGTTAGTTTATTATTGATTACAAACTTATAAGAAGCGCAATTATATTTTTTAGTAGAACGAGGTAAATTAGTAGGAAATTCGAGTAAAGGTAATTCTCCGGATAGATGTTTTTCCCAATATGCTTGAAGTTTTGACATAGAAGACATAGAAATTGATGCTTTCAGCGTCACGCTGCTAACGAATTTAATATATTATAAAGTTTAATGGCTTAATTAAATCAGGTAACTATTTTTTCAGGTGACTAATGTCCAACACTACTAGGCAAGATTCGATGACAATACACCAACTTATTGGCATCATGGTTCTGTTTTACTTAATTCAAACTTACGGATGTAATCCAGGACTTTTCGGTCTTCCGCTGACCATTTATCTCAAAGATAACCTTGGACTTTCACCAGCGCAGTTAGCAACCTTTAGCAGTCTAATTTTCTCTCCTTGGTTAGTTAGACCAATTTACGGAATGATTGGAGATGCTGTTTCATTATTTGGCTACCAGTTTAAAAGCTACTTTTTTATTTGCTATGCGCTAACCTTTGCTGTCTTATTCGGGTTAGGTATATTTCAAGTTAACACATATTGGGTGCTGGCGGTTAGTTTAATTTTAGTTAATTTTTTTATAGCTTTTAGCGACGTACTGACAGATAAAATAATGGTCGTTCAGGGTCGGATTTTAAACAATACTGCTCGCTTACAGGCAATTCAATGGACTTCTTTAAGTTTTGGTCAAGCTCTACTGTATTTTGTTGGCGGCTGGTTTGCTCAAAATTCTAATTTATCGATGGCGTTTATATTTACTGCAATTGTACCATTGATTGGTTTAGTTGCAACCTTCATATTACTTGCAGGTGAAAAAAAGGAGCCTAACACTGTTCCGGTTAAAAATAATTTAAAAGCTGTTTGGTTTGCAGTAAAATCACGACGTTTTCTTACTGTTATAGCTTTTATTGCTTGCCTTCAGTTTACTCTTGTGCCAACGCTAGTAAATTACCTTGTTTATTACTACAAGGATGCTTTGAATTTTGACTCTCAATTTATAGGTATTTTGGGTACATTTGAAGCTTTGTCTAATGGTATCGGCGCCTTCATGTTTGGTATCTTTGCCTTTAGAATTTCGCGAAAACTGCTGTTAAATTTAGCAATTGGGTTTACAGCGGCCTCTACAATTGGTTTATTGTTCATAACTAATGCACAAAGCGCTATGTTTGTTAGTGTATTTTTTGGATTTTTTTCGATGATAGCCATGCTGGGTGTGTTAGAAATTGCAGCAAGGTCTTGTCCTGTTGGGGTAGAAGGCGCCACTTATGCAATACTAATGTCAGTGTATCAAATAGTTAGACAACCAGGGCCCATTTTAGGAGGTTACTTATATGGTTGGGGCACTCCAGTTTACGTTCTTGTCATCATCAGTGCTATATTTACAATTTTTTGCTGGCTTCTAATTCCTTTGCTGAAGTTAGAGCAAGAGTAGCTGGGTTGATCATATTGCGAATGTTACACATGTTTCCAAAAGCTGTAAGTATCTTTCGCTTCTGTGCAGTATTGAGTCTACTATGAGCAACTTGTAGGTTATCAATGAGAAGAATATCCCCTTGCTTCCATTGAAAAATGGCTGCATTTTTCCATTCAGCTTTTCCTAATTCTTTTGCTTCTGCTTCGGTTATTGTAGTACATTCATTATCACCATTGACAAAATACGCATTAAGTGTACTGGTTCGTTTTTGCGAACCATCAACAACAGTCGCTGCCGTTGTTAATCTTTGCTGATATTGTTTGTACAACGAAGCTGGTAGCCAATTATAATAAAGCCTTTTGCCAAATGGATACCGTTGCCTAATGTTTTTATACCACTCTCTACTTACTAAACAATCAACAATGCTAAGGCAAAAGCAAAGTCGGCTCGTTCTTGGATGACTAAATAAGGTAATATAAGAACACTCAAAATTTAAAGAGCCATCCTCTTCCCAATTAAAATCAAATTCTTGCTCAGTAAGAAGTTTGGTAATTTCCTCTTTCGATAGTCCCTCAAAGACTAATCCTAGTAGATGTTCAGGAACATATCGCACAAATCGCTGCGGATAATTGGCAATTTTGTGCTGTAAACTCGGAGATAACTCATTAAATAGTTTTTCTGTATTTATTATTGGAGTTTCGCCATATACGTCTGGCTGTACTTGACAAAAGAAAGCAAGCACATTAGGGCGCCAAGGTACCATATTCAGTTCATTGTGAGGAGCAATAATGGTATCTGGTGGAGCTTCTGAAGAAGTGAAGACTTTATCAGTTATTCGTACACGATGAGCGCTACCAAAGTGGTAAGCTGACTCTAACTGAATATTCAATAATTCTAAAACTTTCTGAAATTGATTACCATCCTCAACTTCAAATCCTCGAAACAAAACGGCACCGTATTTATCTAGCTGTTTATTAAACTCGGCGCCATTTTCACCCAGTAATCGTAAGAGATGTGCAAAAGATTTTTCTTGCACTGGCTCAATTACCAAAGGTAGTTCCTTTTCCGAGGTGCTGTATGTTTTTTCGTCATCTCGTAAAAACCTGAATTTTACGTCTTTCGAGATAGAAATTGGAAGATTTTGCATGTTTATACTGTAAAGCTAAAAAATGCACCAGTTAATAAAATAATAACTTTAATCGTTCCAATTTCCATACCTCCACTAGGCTGATTCTGCTTCTGTTTTAATAGCAGATTGGCTAGTTGAAGTTATACATACCCCTACCAAAATTACACCAAAACTGACCAAAGTAACCCAGCTAGGACTTTCCGAAAAAATCACCCAAGCTTCTTGGGTGCTAAGAACAGGAACAAACAAATCGCATAAGGAAACAAATCCTGAAGTTAACCAATTGAGTGAATATGCGTAAAGTCCCAGCCCTAGTATTTGGCATATCAATGCTAGTGAAATTACGTAAATCCATTCATGCAACGAATGGGGAAAAACCTGACCTTCTGTAAGTATGACGATAGGAAAAAGCAAAACCGTGCCAATTGCAGAACACCAAGTCATAATAACTACCGGACTCAAGTGAGTTCGTAGTTGCTCTACTAAAAGTGGGTATAAGCCAAGAAAAACGGCTGATAGTATTGCCGCCAAATCTCCTTGGAGTTTGTCAGTCGCGGCTTCGGTAAAATCATGGTATGCCAAGAGGCAAGCTCCTATTATTGCTACGAACATACCGCTAAGAAATTTACTATCAAAGCGTTTTCCCCAAATCAACCACCCCCCACAAACCGTAAAAAGTGGCGCCAAATTATGCATAAGGGTAGAGTTCGCGACGCTGGTGTGAGCTAAAGACCAAGCCCAAAGAGCAAGAGTGGCAAACATTACAACTCCAACTCCAATCAAGAGCAAGATTTGCCGGATTGTGTAACGTTGTGGTAAATTCGGTTGACTACCCGACAGTTGCCCGCGTGCTGCTGTAAATTGATTCCACAGCACAAAAGCGACAGTAGATATCCAAAAGCGATTAAAGATTGTAGCGTTAGGGCCCAGTTCACCTTCGCTCAAACGGATCAAAATTGGCGAGAAAGATAGAGCTACTAAGCTAAGTAACAAAGAAGCAAGTGCTACGGTCGTTGGTGATGCGAATAGTTGTTCGCCGGGGAGTTTCGATTTAACCTTGAGCATTAATTTCCAATTAGATTATCAAATGTATTTGTATTCCTTGCTACTTTGTCGCTTTTTTAGGCGTACAAATATATAATGTCATAATTATTACATTTTATTACAATTGTCCGAGTGCAACACATAAAAAAAAATCTGTCAACAGAGGTAATTAACTACATTTATAGCTATTTTTAATGATTTCCAAAAGAAAAATCATCAAAAATCTAAAAATATGATAAAAATAAACCCGGTTTCGCAAAGAAACCGGGTTTATAAGATGCTCAAGACTTTTTGCTAAATTCCATCACTGTCAGGCTAGTTCCTGTGTGAATCACTTGTTCTAGTTGAAAGCCACTGGTACTAAACAACTCCTTATATTCTTCTTCCGTGCGCCAATAACCCCCTGGATTTGTCACCATCATTTGAACTGCGGCAAGACCTGGGATAGTTCCATCTGGATATTCTACTGGCGCCCCACGAGGTGGAACAAGTGTTTGTAGAAGTATAACCTTACCTTGTGGAGGCAGAGCTTCTCTACACCGAGTAATGACTTGACGCGCGTTTTCAACGTTAAATACAGACAAGAAATACTTCATAACAATTGCCGAAGCACCTTTTGGTAACTCCTCTAAAGCATTTCCACCAATAACTTGCACAGCATCAGTATCAATTCCTTGACTTGCAAGAAAAGCAGGAGCTATCTCAACTTCATGTGGAAGGTCGAATAGTATACCTTTACAACCAAATTTCTTGACAATATGGGCAATCAGTGAACCTCGATTGCCTCCAACATCCATAACTGTATCAAATTGACCGAAGTCATAAACCTCAAACAGTGAATCAATTGCTTGATTCGTTAAATAGCTCATGGCATTGTTGAACAAATTTTTACTATCGGGGTTTTCCGACATGAAAAACTCGTAGAAATTTTTGCCATGTGCCCTTTCAAAAGCGACTTCTCCTGTTTTCAGCGCACCACCTAATTCTCTCCAGGCATCCCACATACTAGGTTCTGCAATATGTAACAGAAAATGTCCTAAACTTGGCTCTGCATCTGTAACCAGGAGTTCTGAGAGTTCTGTTGCAGCAAATATACGCCCAGGTTTTTCCGCAAACACACCTAGATGAGCTAAAGCACGAAGAAGAACATAAAGAGTTTCTACTTTTGTCGAAGTTTTTTCTGCTATCGCTTCCACAGTCATTGCCCCTGACTGTAACAGGTTAGGTATACCTAAATTTGTTGCTATGTAAAGACACTGGCTTTGCCAATAGCCATAAATCATTTTAGCAAGTCTATTTGATGCCGAATTCGTCCCTAACAAATCTATTTCTCCGCGTCAAAATTTTACATTAATTTACTTTCTATTTATTTTTGCCTTCTCGTCAATACCTGTAAAAGCTTAACAATAGTTAATGAGACACAGTTCGCGTTACCCTGTGTTTAGTACAATCAACTAAGCTAGTGTCTCTTAAACAGTTGTGTCCCAGGTAAACAAGAGTGCGATTCATTGTATAAATCCTGATTGTTTGCGTCCCTATCCGCAACCTTGGGGTAATAAGTTTTGCAATAGCTGTGGCGCCAATCTACAGCTACTTGAACGTTATGTGCCATTGCAAACCCTAGGTTCTGGTGGATTTGCCCAAATTTATACGGTTTGGGATACAATAGCGCAAACCGAAAAGGTTCTAAAAGTCTTAATCGAAGATTCACCTAAAGCACTCGAACTGTTTGTACAAGAAGCAGAAATATTATGTAATCTTGAACACCCTGGAGTTCCGATTGTTGATATTTGCGGGCATTTTCAAGTTGAGTTCTCACACCCCAAACCTCGCAAACTGCCATGTTTGGTGATGGAAAAAATTCATGGGTTGACGCTAGAGGAAATTCAAAAGCACTACCCACAAGGTTGTCCTCAAGTATTAGTACTCAACTGGCTGCTGCAAGCGATTGATATTTTAAATCACTTGCATTCCCGTAAAATTATCCATCGTGATATTAAACCCTCTAATATTATGCTACGTACTGGCGCCTTTTCTCGTGGGGCAGTACGTGGAGACCAGCTAGTGTTAATTGACTTTGGTGGAGTCAAGCAAGTTAGTTCGGCATTGTTGCGGTTTCCTAGTCGCTCAACGCGGTTGTTTTCTTCGGGTTATAGTCCCCCAGAACAGCTAACTGGTGGCTTAGTTGGACCTCAAGCCGATTTTTATGCGCTTGGTCGAACGATGATAGAATTACTTACTGGAAAAAACCCAGCAGATTTAGAAGACCCTGTTACAGGAGAGTTACGCTGGCGCCATTTAGTTGACGTTAAACCCAAATTGGGCGATTTACTCGACGAAATGGTTAAATACGATGCCCGCTCTCGTCCTGCATCCGCTACCATTATTCAAAAAAGACTCGCTAGTATTTCTCAAGCGGCGCCTGCTCTATCATTATTTTCTCAGGTTGGGCAAAACGTTCAGAAAAAATTTACTCAAATTACTCATCAAGTTAATAACACCGCATCACCGTTATCTAACTTCTGGCAACGGTTAAAAGGTACAAGCGTACAAATAACTACTGCATTCGCACAAGCTACTTCTCAAACAGTACTTTTTACAGTCAAGACTTTTATTAATACTATTCTCGCTTGTCTTAGTACTACTTGGGCAATGCTCCTAGCTGCAATTGGCGCCTGTATTGGTACAATCGTTGGTTTACTACTCGCGAATAATACCATCTGGGGAAAACAACTTTCTGTATATATTGCTAACCAACTACCAGGTGTGTTGACTAATACAAGCAATGTATCAGGGTCAGAAATAATATTATTCGCGGTTGCTGGCTTAGGAACTTCATGGGCACTAACTATTAGCGGTGCATTTGGACAAAGGCGCCGTTACTTCATCGCTTTAATTACAAGTATTATTGGCTACGGTTTAGGATGGGTAGTATTAGCTAGTATTAGTGTACCTAATGCGAATTTCGCTTACTCAGTTACAGCCGAAGGATTAATGGGGTTAATATTAATCGCGGTTTCTTTGCTAACTCTTGGTTTAGGACTACGTAGTCATCATATAGTTCATGCACTAACTAGCGCTTTCGGTACAGCCTTAACTTTTGCTTTACTAATTAATCTTGGTATTTTGTCACCTAGCTTATTCAACTTTCTACTCTCCACAGAAGCATCTCAACTGGCGCCTAAAGTTATCTTTTTTAGCTTACTAGGTATTTTCAACAGCTTTTATCTAGCTATAAGTCATTATTTAGTAGTTCCTTGGTTAAAGCTTTTAGGTTGGAAATAAAAAGAGTGGAATGTGGAAAGTGCTGAGTGGAAAGTGCTGAGTGCTGAGGAGCGCAATTAAAAATTTTACTCAGCACTCAGCACTCATTACTCAGCACTCAGCACTCAGCACTCATAAATATT
>ERZ1066120.660-NODE-660-length-29085-cov-12.348812_pt1 | contig 29085 bp, 24 predicted proteins | sample MGYA00382767_ERZ1066120 | MGnify/ENA primary metagenome ERZ1066120 (study PRJEB33369, sample SAMEA5778350) | biofilm metagenome | biome: Industrial cooling water; feature: Water cooling tower basin; material: Biofilm | place: United Arab Emirates | collected...
CACCTACCTGGAGTCGCTCTGGCTGCTGCACGTGTGCGTGGCGCTCGACGCGCTCCGCACGGCGCGCGCGCCCGGCGTGCGCGGGCTCTCGGGGCGCGTGAAGGAGCGGCTCATCGGGCCGAGCCGGACGCTCGTCGGCTCGTACGACGAGGGCGGCTCCAACCGCCAGGTCTGGAACGCGGCGGCGTACCTCGCCGCCTCCAGTCTCGTCGGGCGCGACCGCGAGATCGTGCCGGCCTACGTGTACGGGGGCGGCATCCGCGAGGTCGAGCGACGCGCCCTGTCCGCCTTGCTCGCAGACGGCAGTTGGTACGAGGGCGACAACTATCACCAGTTCGCCCACCGCGGGCTCTGGTACGCCCTCCGGCTCGGCGCGCGCGCCGGGTGGGCGCCGGGCCCGGAGCTGGCGCGCCGGTTCGCGTTGGGCTTCGCCGTGCCGTTCCGCGCCGCCCTACCCGACCTCACCCTCCCGGCCCGGCGCGACGCGCAGTACGGCGTGTCGCTCCGCCAGTGGCGGTGGGCGGAGTGGTGCGAGCTCGGCCTCGCGTGGCCGGGCGTCGACGGGGAGACGCGAACCGCGTTAGGCGGCGCCCTCGCCACGCTGTACGCCGGCGGCACGCCCGCGGCCGACACCGGGCGCTGGCGCGCCACCGGCGAGAGCGAGCGCAACGAGCCCCCTGCCAGGCTCACCCGCGCGGACCTCGGCTGGAAGGCGCTCCTCTTCGCCGACCCGTCGCCCGCGATGACCGGGCCCGCGCCGCCCCGCTCGGTGCTGCTCGACCGCCAGGGCCTCGCGGTCTTCCGGCGCGACCGCGGACGGCTCTGGGTCGGCTTCGACTTCGGGGCGTCGACCGGCGGCGCGCACGGCCACCCCGACCGACTGAACCTCCTGCTCGCCGACGCCGGCGCGCGCTGGCTCGACGACATGGGGACGGGGAGCTACACGGAGCGCGCGCTGCACTGGTACCGGAGCACGCTCGCGCACCAGGCGCCGCTCGTCGACGGCCGCTCGCAGCCGCGCACCCCCGGCCGCCTCCTCGCCTACGACGAGCGCGCCGCCGGCGGCGGTGCGTCGTTCGGCTGGGCAGACGCGGAGGCCGAGCTCGCGCCGGGCGTGCGGGCGCGGCGCGCGCTGGTGGTCGCGGAGGATCACGTGGTGGACCTGCTCACCTGGGACGCCGACCGCGCCGTCGCGATCGACCTCCCGGTCCACCTCGACGCCGAGGTGTTGGGCGCCGGCCGGTGGGCGCCGGCGGACGCGGGGGGAGCCGGGGGGCTGGAGGACGGCTTCGACTTCCTGCGCGACGCGGACCGGGCTCCGGTCGCGCCTAACACAGTCGTCGAGCTGCGGGCCTCGCGCCCCGCGGCCGGCGATCCCGCCGGGCGGGCCGTGCGTGGCTGGGTGTGCGCTGACCACGCCGCCGCGTGGTGGCGCGCGGTAGCGCCCGGCCCTCCGGGCTCGGGCGAGCGGCGGTTCGTGTGGGTGCGCGTGACGGGGACGCGCGGCCGGCTGGCGACGGTGTGGGACCCGCGCGGGGCGGTGCGCCGGGCGTCGTGCCCGCCTGCGCCTAACGGAGCGGAATCGACGATCGCCGTGGACCTGGCCGACGGGCGAACCGCCGTGCACGGGCGTGATGGCGACGGCTGGCGCGTCGCCGCGGGCGATGGCACCGCCGTGCACCTGGCGGGCACGCGACCGCCGGCGCGGGGGGGCGACGGCCCGCCGCCCGGGCGTGACATCGGGGACGTCGCCCCTTGGTACCGGTCGCCCCACGCCGGGGCCAACCGCCGTTGGGCGTCGCGAACCCGCGTGCGCGGCCTCGCGGATCCGCCGACGCCACCGACGGACCTGACGCTCCGCGAGGACGGCGCGCCGCTCCACGTTCGCCTCGGCCGGGGCGACTACCGGCGGACCGAGCCCACCTGGGCCGAGGCCGGCCGGCCGCGCGCGTTGGTCACGTTGGGCCTGCATGACGCCGCGCTCCGCGTCGCGCTGGACGTCCGCCTCGGCCGCGCCCCGCACGTCGCGGCGGCGGGCACGGAGAACGACATGGACAACGAGCGCCCCGACGTGAACTCGGACGGCGGCCAGCTCTACGTTCGGCCCGGGGACAGCGATGTGGCGGCGGGGTGGCTTGTCGTCCCCGCGTCTGATGGTGCCACGCGCGTGACTCCGCTGGATCGGGCCGCCTCGGCGATCCCGCTCGACGTGCGCGCGACGCTGGATCCGAGTGGATGGCGGCTCGATGCGCGCCTCCCGCTCGCCGCGCTCGCGCCCAACGGCGTGCCCGCGACGATCGGCCTCGACGTGCTAGTCAACGAAATGCCCGGCGGGCGCGAGCGGCGGCGCGGGCAACTCGTCCTGAGCGGCCTCCGCGCCCCTGGCGAACGCGCCTACCTCGCCGGCGACCGGCACGACCCGGCGCGCCTGGTGCGCGTCGCCCTGCTACCGGGGTAGGCGCCCACGCGTCGGCTATCTTGCCCCCGTGCTGTCCGTCCTCGATCAGGTCCGCGTCGTCCTCTACGAGCCGCAGAAGCCCGTGAACATCGCGGGCACCGTGCGCGCCATGAAGAACATGGGCGTCGGCGACCTCCGCCTCGTGCGGCCGTGCGCCTACGAGGAGAACTACATCGAGGTCATCGCGCACGACACGCGCGACCTCGTCGCCCGCATCCGCCACCACGACACGCTCGACGACGCGCTCGCGGACTGCGTGCGCGTGGCCGCGTTCACCGGCAAGCGGCGCGCGGCCAAGTGGGCGTTCGTCGACGCCCGCGCGGCCGCCGCCGACCTGGCCGCACACGCCGCGGACGGCCCCGTCGCCGTGCTCTTCGGGCGTGAGGACGACGGGCTGCCCAAGGAGGCGCTCGACCGCGCACACCTCAACGTCACCATCCCGACCACGGCGCACGCCTCGCTCAACGTCGCGCAGGCCGTGCTCGTCGCGCTCTACGAGCTGCACCTCGCGGCCGGTGACGCGACCGTGGCGCCCGGGCGCTACCGTCGCCACGCTGGGCCGCCCACGCACGAGCAGCAGGAGCAGTTCTTCGCCGTGGCCGACCGGGCGCTCGCGGCGCTCGACTTCTACAAGACGCGGAACCCCGAGCTGGTGATGCGGAGCGTGCGCTCGGTGCTCTACCGCGCCGCGCCCGACGGGCGCGAGCTCGACCTGGTGCGGGCGATGGCGTGGGAGGTGCTCCGCACCGTCGAGCGCGAGACGGCGCGCGCCCGCGCCGAGGGGTACGCCGCGGGGCTCGCCGCCGCGGCGCCGGCCGCGGGCGATGCCTAACGACGGGGCGGTCGACACCGTGTCCGGCACCGGCGCGGACGCCGCGTGGCGCGCCCGCGCCGAGCGTGCCGTCGCGGCCACTGCGAGCACGGGGAGCAAGCGCCCGCGCGCCCTTTACGGCCCCGGCGCCCCCGACGACGCGCCGCTGCACTACGTGCGCGCCGAGGGCTGCCGCCTCACCACGCCGTCCGGTCGGACGCTCGTCGACTGCACGATGGCGCTCGGCGCCGTGGCCCTCGGCTACGCCGACCCCGACGTGACCCGTGCGGTGCAGGCCGCCGCGGCGGCGGGCCCCGTCGCCGGCCTCACGCACGCGGGCGAGCCCGCGCTCGCCGAGCGCTTCGTGGACGTCGTCCCGTGCGCCGAGCGCGTGCTGTTCCTCAAGAGCGGCGCGGAGGCCGTGGCCGCCGCGGTCCGGCTGGCGCGCGCCGCCACGGGGCGGGACCGCGTAGTCGGCGCCGGCTACTTCGGGTGGCTGGACTGGTGCAGCCGGGGGCCCGGCGTGCCCGCCGGCGCGTCGGCCGACTTCGCGCCCGTGCCGTGGGGCGACGCGGCGGCGTTAGGCACGGCCGTGGACGCCGGCCCGCCCCCGGCCGCGATCGTGCTAGAGCCCGTGGTCGAGTGCCTCCCGCCGGCCGGCTACCTCGCCGCGGCGCGCGCCCTCGCCGACCGGGTCGGCGCGGCGCTCGTGTTCGACGAGGTCAAGACCGGCGGCCGGCTCCACGCCGGCGGCTACCAGGCGGTGTGCGGCGTCACCCCCGACCTGGCCACGTTCGGGAAGGCCATCGCCAACGGCTACCCACTCGCGGCGGTCGTTGGGCGGGCGGCGGTGATGGACGCGGCGCGCACCGCCTGGATCTCGTCCACCCTCGCGAGCGAGGCGACGGCGCTCGCCGCGGCGCACGCCGTGCTCGACCGGCACGCCCGGGAAGACGTGTCCGGCGCGCTCGCCCGCACCGGCGCGCGTCTCACCAAGGCGGTGGGGGACGCGCTCGTCGGCGCGGGCGGCGGCGCGTTAGGCGTCGCGCTGCACGGCATCCCGCCGATGTTCTTCCTCCGCTTCGCCGACCGCGACGGCGAGCCGGGCGAGGCGCGGGAGTCGCGCTTCCTCACCGCCGCGCGCGAGGCGGGCGTTCTGTTCAAACGCGGCGCCTACAACTACGCCGCCCTCGCCCACGACGAGGCGGCCGTCGCGCGCGTCGCGGAGGCCGCCGCGGCGGGGTTCGCCGCGCTCACCACCCACGAGGCGCTCCTGACGTGACCCCGACGTCGTCCGCCATCGAGTCCGCCGCCGCGCACGCCGCCCACGCGCTCGCGGACGCGCGCGCCGCCGAGCAGGCGCGCGGCGCGCCGACGCTCGCCGGCCCCGCGCCGCTCGTGGACGTGCACGCGCACTGGTTCCACGCCGCCACCCCGCGCGCCGACTGGGCGGCCCTCAACGCCGCCCGCCTCCGCGCCGGCGAGCGCATGGGGGTGACCTGGCACGTGGCCTCGGTGCTCGGCACCTGGGGGGCCGCGTCGCCCACCTACTTCGCCAGCCCCGACGCCGTGCGGCTCGGCAACGACGTGGCCTATGGCATCGCCCGGGCCTGCCCGGACCGTGTGCGCGCGTACACGCACGTCAACCCCAACTTCGCGGCGCACGCGCTGGCCGAGCTCGCGCGCGGGGCGGGGGAGGGGGCCGTGGGGCTCAAGCTCTCCGCGAGCCGACGCGCCGACGACGCGCTCCTCGACGACCTCGCCGCCGCCGCCGGCGAGCGCGGCTGGCCGGTGCTGCACCACGTCTGGCAGTGGCGCCGCCGCGACTGGCCCAACCAGGAGGCCAGCGACAGCCTCGAACTCGGCCGGCTCGCCGCCCGCCACCCGCGCACCACCTTCCTGCTGGCCCACATCGGCGGCGGGGGCGACTACCGCCACACCTTCGCCGCCGTGGCCGACCTGCCGAACGTGGTGCTCGACCTCTCGGGGAGCGGTGTCGACCGGGGGATGCTGGACGGGGCGCTCGAGGCGGTCGGGGCCGCCCGCCTGATGTGGGCCTGCGACGTGACGATGTGCACCGGCCTCGCCAAGCTCCGCGCGCTCGACCACGTGGGGCTCACCGCCGAGCAGGTGGCCGACGTGCGCTGGCGGAACGCGGCGCGGCGGTTCCCGCCCGGCGCCTTCCCGGGACTCCCGGCGTGACCGCGCCCCAGCCCGTTGGGCGACGGATCGACGTCAACGCGCATGTCGGCGGCTACCCCTGGCGGCACGTGCCGCACCCGGAACCCGCCGTCCTGGAGCGGGTGCTCCGGCGCGAGGGGATCGACGCGGCGTGGGTGGGCCACCTGCCGAGCGCGTTCTGGCGCGACCCCGCGCCTGGCAACGCCGAGCTGTACGCGGCGCTCGCGCCGCATCCCACGCTCCTCCCCGCGCCCTGCGTCCGCCCGGACTGGCCGGGGTGGGAGGCCCAGGTGCGCGAGGCCGCCGCGCGGGGGGCGCCCGCGCTCCGCGTCTACCCGCAGCTCTGGGGACTGGCGCCCGGCGACCCGTCGCTCGCGGCGCTCGCGCACGCGGCCGCGTCGCACGGCCTGGCGCTCGTGCTGAGCGCGCGCTTCGAGGACGGGCGCCAGCGCCACCCACTCGACACCGCCCCGGACCTTCAGCCGGCGCACGTGCGGGCGCTCGCCCGGGCGGGCACCGGCGCGGCGCTCGTGGTGGTGAACGCCGGCCGCGAGTTCATCGAGGAAACCGCATGGGCGCTCACCGCATTGGAAGTAGCGCGGGTTTGGTTCGACTTCTCGTGGGTGTGGGGCCCGCCGGACGACCACCTCGCCACGCTGTTCCGCACACTAGGACCGTCGCGCTTCGTGTACGGGACGGGATGGCCGCTCCGCCTCACGCAAAACGCCCGTGCCCTGTTGGACTTGCTGCCCCCCGACCTCGGCGCGCCCGCGCTCGCCGATGCCGGCGCGGTCGCGCGGCGTGCTGCCGCGCCGTCCGCTTTCGTACCCGCCGCTCCGTAAGGCTCCGTAGTTCTACGTCCGTGGTCTCACTTGCCCCGCCCACGGGCGCCGGGCATCTTATCGCCCACTTTGCCTGCTGACACGCGCCCAACGCACGCGGTCGTCGGCGACGTGGCGTCGTGCCGTGTTGCTTCGTCGTCTACTTCCGCAGCGCCCTCGCAGTTGCTGGTTCCTCCCCAACCCCGCCCCGGTCGTAATCCATGACGACTCGACGGAAGTGGACGGCGATCCCGGGCTTCCTCGCCCTGGCCGCCGCCGCCACCGTGGTCTCGGCGTACAGCGGCGCGTCCTCGTCGCAGTACAACTCGCCCGAACAGCCCGTGAAGTTCCCGCACCCGCGCCACGCGGGCGCCGTGAACGCCAAGGACCCGAGCAAGGGCGGCCTGGGCATGAACTGCGTCTATTGCCACTACGCCAGCAACAAGGGGCTCGACCCGGGGATGCCCGCGGTGAGCTCCTGCATGGGCTGCCACACGGTGGTGCTGGGCAAGGCCGACTCGAGCAAGCGGGAGATCGCCAAGCTCACGGCCTACTGGAACAAGAAGCTGCCGGTGCCCTGGGTCCGCATCCACAAGGTGCCGGACTACGTGAACTTCCCGCACATGCGCCACACCAACGTGGGCGTCACGTGCCAGACGTGTCACGGGCAGATCCAGAACCAGTGGCAGGTGGCGCAGGCCGCCTCGCTCAACATGGGCTGGTGCATCAACTGCCACGTGAACGGCTACAAGCCCGCCGAGGGGCACCGGCTCGCCGGCGCGCCCGACTCGGTCGTGCGCGCGGCCGAGAAGCTGCCGGTGCACAAGGCGCGGTACGACTGCTCGTCGTGCCACTACTGACCGGGGACCCCACCGCACATGTCCACTGATCTGGGGTCCGCCCCGTCGGGGTCTCACGGCGTCAAGCGCCGCGACTTCCTCAAGGTCGTCGGCGCCACCGGCGCCGCCACTACGCTCGTCGGCTGCACGTCCGAAAAGGTCGGGCGGCTCATCCCGTACGTGGTCCAGCCGGACCAGACGGTGCCGAGCGTCTCCAACTACTTCGCCACCGTGGTCCGCGAGGGCTCGGAGGCCGCGGGCGTGCTCGCCGAGGTGCGCGAGGGCCGCGTCATCAAGGTCGAGGGGAACCCGCAGCACCCGGGGAACCGCGGCGCCGTCAACGCGCGGCAGCTCGCGGCGGTGCAGGGGCTCTACAACCCGGACCGCTACCGCGCGCCGCTCAAGCGCGAGGGCGGCAAGCTGGTCGCCACCACCTGGGCCGACGCGCTCGGCATCCTGTCGCGGCAGTTAGGCACCGCGCGGAGCCAGGGCGCGGCCGGCCGCGCCGTGTTCATCAACCAGGCGGAGCTGGGCTCCTTCCCGGCCTTCCTCGACCAGTGGCTGGCGGCCTTCGGCATGCCGGCGCACGTGGCCTACGACGCCGACGCGCAGCTCGCGACCGTGGCCGCCAACCGGGCCGCGTACAACGCCGCCTGGCCGCGCCTCGACTTCACGGCCGCGCGGCTGGTCGTCAGCTTCTCGGGCGACTTCCTCGACCACTACGGGAACCAGGTCCCGCAGCAGCTCGACTGGGCCGACGCGCGCGCCAAGCTGGAGGGCGCGCCGCGGGCCATCTACGTGGGGCCGCGCCGCTCGCTCACCGGCCTCAACGCCGACGAGTGGATCCCCGTGCGCCCGGGCACCGAGCTGGCCGTCGCGCAGCTCCTGCGCGGGCAGCTCCCGGCCGCGGCGGCCGCCGAGCAGACGGGCGTCGCGCAGGCCGTCCTCGAGCGCCTCGCGCAGGAGGTGACGGCAGCCGGCAACGGGCTGCTGGCCGTGGCCGGGTGCGGCATGCCCAACGCCCGCGAGCTGGGCGACGCGGTGGCCGCGCTCAACCAGGCCGCGGGCGCCGTCGGGCGGACCATCCGCCCCGACCAGGCCCACCCGGCGCCGGCGCGCGTCGCCAGCTTCGGCGAGGTGCGCGCGCTGGTGGAGCGGATGAACGCCGGCCAGGTGCCGCTCGTGATGGTGCGCCACGCCAACCCGGCGTTCTCGTCGCCGGCGGCGTTGGGCTTCGCGGACGCGTTCAAGAAGGTGCCCTTCAAGGTCAGCTTCTCGAGCGTCCCCGACGAGACGAGCGAGCTGTGCGACCTCGTTCTCCCCGACCACCACGCGCTCGAGAGCTGGGGCGACGCCGAGGCCGGCCCGGGGCAGATCGCCCTGCAGCAGCCGGCGATGGACCCGGTGTTCGACACGCGGCAGACGGCCGACGCCCTCATCGCGCTCGCCCGCGCCGACCAGACCACCGCCGCGCGCTTCGCCGACCGCGACTACCGCGCGTACCTGATGGCCCGCACGCCGGGCGGCGCCGCGACGTGGACGGCGAACCTGCCCAAGGGCGTGATCGCCGGGAGCGTGCAGCAGGGCGCGGCCGCGGCGGCGCCGGTCGCGCGCCCGGCGGCGGCCCCGGCCATCCCGGCTCAGCCGGCGAACGGCGAGATGTTCCTCGTCGTCTACCCGCACGCCCTCATCGGCGGCGACGGGCGCGGCGCCAACAAGCCCTGGCTGCAGGAGCTGCCCGACCCGGTGAGCAAGGTGTGCTGGCAGAGCTGGGTGGAGATCCACCCGCAGACGGCCAAGCGCATGGGCGTCGAGCGCGGCGACGAGCTGGAGGTGCGCACGGCGCAGGGCTCGTTCAAGGCGCCCGCGTTCATCTACATGGGCGTGCGGCCCGACACGGTCGCCATCGCGTTAGGCCAGGGCCACCCGGGCTACGGCCGCTACGCCAAGGGGATCGGCAGCAACGCCTACGCGGTGCTCGGCACGGCCGAGGACGCGGCGGGCGGGCTGGTGCTCACCGCGGGCACGGCCCGCGTGAGCAAGACGGGCAACAGCATGGACCTCGTCAGCACCGAGGGCTCGGCGCGCCAGCACGGGCGCGGCATCGGGCAGGCGGTGCTCGTGGGCGAGCTCGGCGGACTCCGCGAGGCCACGGGCGCGGAGAACGCCGCCGTGGCCCCGCAGGGCGGCTCGGGCGACGTCCAGGGCACCGCCCGCGAGGTCACCGGCCCCAGCGCCACGGGCGGGGCGGCAGGCGGCGCGGCAGGTGGCGCGGCCGCCAAGGCCGCGGGCGACCACGGCGCGGCGGGTGGCGAACACGGCGCGGCGGCAGGCGGCCACGGCGAGGCGCCGGCCGGCGGCGGGCATGGCGGCGAGGGTGCGGTCGAGATCCCGGGCGAGCCGAGCAAGGCGTTTCTGCCGGGGCTCCGCTCGCCGGTGGCCAACGACGCGCAGGGCAACTACGGCGACCCCACGTCCAAGGACAAGGGGATGTACGACCCCAACCACCCGAGCGGCGCCGCCAAGCGCCGCTGGGCGATGACGGTCGACCTCGCCCGCTGCACCGGCTGCTCGGCCTGCGTCACGGCGTGCTACTCCGAGAACAACCTCCCCACGGTGGGCGCGCCCTGGCAGGGCCGCGCGCTCGCGCCGGGCGCGTGGGACACCCGGCCGGGCGCCAACGTCGTCAAGGGGCGCGAGATGAGCTGGATCCGCCTCGAGCGCTACTACGAGGGCGCGCTCAACGCGGAGAACGAGTTCCAGCCGGACTTCGACACGCGGTTCGTGCCGATGATGTGCCAGCACTGCGGCAACGCGCCCTGCGAGCCGGTGTGCCCCGTCTACGCCACGTACCACTCGCCCGACGGGCTCAACGTCCAGGTCTACAACCGCTGCGTGGGCACGCGGTACTGCTCCAACAACTGCCCGTACAAGGTCCGCTACTTCAACTGGTTCGGGTACGGCGAGCCGGACCGCCGCCAGTACGCGTGGCCGGAGCCGATGAACTGGGCGCTCAACCCGGACGTCACGGTGCGCGGCAAGGGCGTGATGGAGAAGTGCACCTTCTGCGTGCAGCGCATCCGCGAGGTCGAGCACGTGGCCAAGCTGCAGAACCGCGAGCTGAACCCCGACGAGTTCACGACGGCGTGCGCGCAGGCGTGCCCGTCGCGGGCGATCCAGTTCGGCGACGCGGCCGACCCGCAGTGGACGGTGGCGCAGCTCGCCAACGACCGGCGCGCCTACCACGTGTTCGAGCAGCTCAACGTGTTCACCGCCGTGGTCTACCTCAAGAAGGTCTCCCACCCGGCGCCGGGTTCGGCGCCGGCCACCGCCTGACGGGGGCGCAGGAATGGCAACCATCGCGCGACCGGTCCCCGGGACGGTGACCCCGCGGCCGAACATCGCGTCGGCCGACGTCCAGCTCCCGGGCGTCCGCGACTACGAGCAGGTCGACAACGAGATCATCGGCACGATGACGCCGACCGCCGGCTGGTTCGGCGCGCTCGGGCTGGCCATCGTCTGCATGCTCATCGGGGCTTCGAGCTGGGTTTACCAGATCTACTGGGGACTCGGGCAGGCCGGGTACGCGCCGCCCGTCATGTGGGGCGTGTACATCATCACCTTCGTGTTCTGGGTCGGCATCGGGCACGCCGGGACGCTCATCTCGGCGATCCTGTACCTGTTCCGCGCCGGCTTCCGCACCACGATCTACCGCGTGTCGGAGGCGATGACGGTGTTCGCCGTCATGACCGCGGGGCTCTTCCCGATCATCCACATCGGGCGGCCGTGGAAGTTCTTCTGGCTGCTGCCGTACCCGAACTGGCGGCTGATCTGGCCCAACTTCAAGAGCCCGCTCGTGTGGGACGTGTTCGCCATCAGCACGTACCTCACGATCTCGACGACCTTCCTCTACGTCGGGCTCATCCCGGACATCGCGGTCCTGCGCGACCGCGAGACCAACCCGGTGCGCAAGCGGATCTTCTCGATCCTCTCGCTCGGCTGGCGCAACTCGGACCGCGAGTGGCGGCACTTCGCCCGCGCCTACCTGTTCCTGGCGGCGTTCTCGACCCCGCTCGTGCTCTCCGTGCACTCGGTGGTGTCGTTCGACTTCGCCATGGCGCTGACGCCCGGGTGGCACGCCACGATCTTCCCGCCCTACTTCGTCGCCGGCGCCATCTTCTCGGGCTTCGCGATGGTGTGGACGATTGTGATCCCGATCCGCCGCTGGTTCAACCTCAAGCACTACGTCACGCTCAACCAGCTCGACGCCACGGCCAAGGTGGTGCTCTTCACCTCGCTCGTCGTTGGGTCGGCGTACCTGATCGAGTTCTTCATCGCCTGGTACTCGGGCGTGCCGGCCGAGATCGAGTACTTCTACAACCGCGTGTTCGGCCAGTGGTGGTGGAGCGCCTGGATCCTGCTCTGCTGCAACATGGTGATGCCGATGTCGCTCTTCTCGCAGAAGCTGCGGCGCAACACCACCTGGCTCTTCATCCTGTCGCTGTTCATCAACCTCGGCATGTGGTACGAGCGCTGGGTGATCGTGGTCCCGTCGCTCAGCCACGAGTTCGAGCCGTGGCAGTGGACGCACTACATGCCGAGCTGGGTGGACATGGGCTTCCTCGTGGGCTCGTTCGGCTGGTTCTTCATGTGGTTCCTGCTCTTCACCAAGCAGCTCCCGGTGTTCGCGCTGGCCGAGATCAAGGAGATCATCCCGCCGAAGATGCGGGGCGGCCACCACGGCGAGCCGGACGTGAGCGGCGGCGGGCACCAGGGCCCCGTCGCGGCCGGGGGGACGCACTGATGCAGGGCGTCGTCGCCTCGTTCCGCGAGCTGGACGCCGCGGTGCACGCCATCGAGGACCTGCGCCAGCAGCGCCTCGGCGACGTCACGGTGTTCAGCCCCGCCCCCCGCCACGAGCTGGAGGAGGCCCTCGGCAACCCGCCGTCGCCCGTGCGCCGGTTCACGCTCGTCGGCGGGCTCCTCGGCGTGACCTTCGGCTACTGGGTGGCCATCTGGACCAGCAACTACTGGCCGATGGTCACCGGCGGGAAGGCCATCGCGAGCTGGATCCCGTACACGATCATCGGCTTCGAGATGATGGTCATGATCGGGGCGCTCAGCACGGTGTTCGGCATGTTCTACGTGAACCGCATCCCGCGGCTCACGATGACCGTGGGCTACGACCCGCGGTTCAGCCACGGCGACTACGGCGTGTTCGTCGCCACCGACAACCTGTCGAAGGCGGAGGAGCTCCTCCGCCGCCACGGCGCCGCGGAGGTTCGCGGTGAGCGCTAACTCCGGACTCCCCTTGCGCGCCTTCCGCACGCTGCTCGTCGCGCTGCCGCTCGCCGGGCTCGGCGCCTGCGACTGGTTCACGGACTTCAAGAACCAGCCCAAGCTCGAGCCCTGGGAGCCGCCGTCGCAGGACGTGGCCGACACCACGCACGCCCCCCGCGGCCAGCCGCAGTACTCGGTGCCGGTCACCGGCACGCAGCTCGCCGGCTACCAGGTCAGCTACGGCGCCCTCCCGGGCGTGGTAGACTCGGTCGGGCGCGCGGTGACCAACCCGACGCCGATCAGCCCCGCCTCGCTGGCCAACGGCCGCAAGCACTACCAGATCAACTGCGCCGTCTGCCACGGCGACGAGGGGTACGGCAACGGCCCCGCGACGCGCGGCTACGGCGTCCCCGGGATCGGCATCGGCAAGGGGAGCAACGCCGACACCCGCTACACCGACGGCTACATCTACGCCATGATGCGCAATGGACGCGGGCTGATGCCCACGTACAACCGCATCGAGGAGATGGACCGCTGGGACGTGGTGAACTACCTGCGCGCCCTGCAGGGCAAGGTGGAGAACTCGGCCGGCGTCGGCCCCGTGGGCTACCCCGGGCAGAACGGCGCCACGGTGCCGGGCTACTCGGCCACCGCGCCCACCCGCCCCGCGCCCTTCTGGCGCCCTCCCGCGAGCGCCGGCGGCGTCGCCCGCCCGAGCCTGACCGAGCCCGCTCCGGCGGGTGAGGTGCGCACCCCGGCCGAGGCGGCCGGGCAGACGCCCGCCCCCGGCGGCGCGTCGCCCGCGCAGCCCAACACGACCTCCACCCCGCCGTCCGGCACCGTGACGCCGAGCCCGTCCGCGGCCCCCGCCGCTCCCACCCCCCGCGGCGCCGGCTCTGCCCCGGCGGGAGGCCGCTCGTGAGCGCCCACGGCCCGTACACGCCCACCCGCGAGGAACTCGTCCGGGCGATCAGCGACAAGCCGGTCAACCCGACGCTCAAGCTCGCCGCGCTCGCCCTCGGCCTGGTCGGCATGGGGCTGTTCGTGTTCGGCGCGTTCACGGGCAACGACCGCGCGTGGCTCGCCCTCCAGTTCAACTGGACGTACTTCACCATCATCTCCACCGCCGGCGTGGCCTTCGCGGCGGTGCAGCGGCTGGTGACGGCGCGCTGGTCGCGGCCGATCGTGCGCATCCCCGAAGGGCTGGTCGCGTGGCTCCCCATCGCGTTCGTGCTGTTGCTCGTCATGCTCTTCGGGAGCGGCGACAACCTGTACCAGTGGAAGCGCGAGGCCATCCACACGCACCAGAAGGCCGTCTACCTCGACCCGACGTTCTTCCGCGCGCGCGGCGTGCTGATCTTCGGCGCGATGACGGCGTTCATGCTCTGGTTCGTCTACCGCTCCGTGCGGCTGGACGTGGGCGTGATGCCCGAGCAGGGCGCGGCCTGGGCCCGCGGCATCCGCGACGGGATGCGCCGCGGCTTCGGCGACGAGCGCCGCGAGCTGCACAGCACGCACTCGCTCCTCGGCAAGCTCGCGGTGGTGGTCTGCCTGCTGTTCGGCTGGGGCTGGCCGGTGCTGGCGTGGGACTACTCGATGAGCTTCTCGCTGCACTTCCAGTCGACGATGTACGGCTGGCAGGTGTTCATGGGCGGCTGGCTGGTCATGCTCATGCTGTTCACGGTGGCTATGCGCCTCTGGCGCTCGCACCTCGGCGTCGAGCGGCTCATCACCGAGAGCCAGTACCACGACCTCGGCAAACTCTGCTTCGCGTTCACCGCGTTCTGGGGCTACATCACGTTCAGCCAGTACCTGGTCATCTGGTACGGCAACATGCCGGAGGAGACGCACTTCTTCCGCCTGCGCCTGATGGACCCGTGGGGCGCGGCGACGACGGCGATCTTCGCGATGTCGTTCGTGGTGCCGTTCTTCACGCTGCTCAGCAAGGCGGCCAAGCTGTTCTCGCCGGTGATGGCGACGGTGGCCTTCACGAGCGCGCTCGGCATCTGGATCCAGCGCTACATCGAGATCTACCCGTCGGTTTACGGCGTCGCGGAGCACGTGCCGTTCGGGCTGTGGGAGATCGGGATCGGGCTCGGGATGCTGGGGCTCTGGCTCTGGAGCTACCTCAGCTTCATGGACGCCTTCCCGAAGATGCGCGTCTTCATGATGACCTCGCCGTACCGCGATGAGGTGCAGGTCCCCGTCGACCCGCGCACGATGGAGCCGCTGCCGGCGCACGAGTAGGAGGCTGCGGCGCCGCACGCGGTCGCCTGGAAGTCGCGCGGGGGCCCGGCCACTCTGGCCGGGCCCCCGCGCGCGTTCGGCCCCTCGCCGCCGGGTCAGCGCGAGCGCCGCGCGCGCCCCGCGTCCACGGCCACCCCGGCCAGCGCGCCGAGGGCACTGCCGACCAGTACGCCGGCCCCGCCCACGAGACAAAGGGCGAACGCCACGTGGCCGGCGATCATCAGGGCCGGCTCGCCGCCCACGCGCGCGGCCCAGCCGCCCTGGGCGGCGTACCAGACGCCGGGCGCCGCGCCTAACGCCGCGCCCAGCCGGGCGCCGCCGGTGACGGCGCGCGGGATCCGCACCCGGGCGACCGCGGCGGCGGCCTCGTCGACCGCGGCCTCGTCGCTGGCGCCCATGACCGGGAGGCCGCCGGCCGGCCCCCGCTCCCCCCACCGGCGCACCAGCCCCCCGAACGCGCGCGTGCGCCCCAGCGCGCCGAGCACGGGGATGAGGAGGAGCGACAGGAAGAACCGCGCGGTGCGCAGGAATAAGTAGCCAAGTGCGAAGAGGATTACCCCGAGGATCCCGTAGGTGATCCACTCGAGGACGGGGCTGCCGCCTTCCATCGCGCGTCAGGGCAGGGCGGGGGAGGGCGCGCCCGCGCCGACGCCCAGCCGCGTCAGCAGGGGCGTGGTCATCGCCGTGGTGGCGAGCGCCACGAGGACCATGAGCGAGAAGAGCGCGGGGGCGATGACGCCGGCGTCGAGGCCCACGGTCAGGACGACGAGCGCCATGAGCCCTCGCGTGTTCATGAGGGCGCCGAGCGCGAGGGCGTCGCGCCAGCTCTCCCCGGCCCAGCGGGCCGCCACGGCCGAGCCGGCGAGCTTGCCGACGACCCCGGCGACGAGGAGCGCGGCGAACGCGCGCCATACCGCCCCGCCGCCGCCGAGGTCGAGCTGTGTGCGGAGGCCGGTCAGCGCGAAGAACGCCGGGAGGAGGAAGGTGCGCCCGAGGTCGCCGAGCCGGTCGGCGATGGCGGCGGCCAGGCCGTCGCGGCGTGGCAGGAGCGTGCCGGCGAGGAAGGCGCCGAAGAGCGCGTGCAGCCCGGCGCGCTCCGTCGCCCAGGCGCAGGCCACCAGCAGGACGAGCGCGCCGGGCAGCCAGCGTTCGGCGCCGCCGGCGCCCGCGCCCGGGGCGGGCGACCGCCTGGCGGCGAGGGAGAGTGCGCGACGTGCACCCCACGCGCCGAGCGCCAGCGCGAGCGACGCGACCGCCGTTCGTCCGATCGCCGCGCCTGCCGGGTTGGCGCGGGCGACCGCGGTGACGGCGGCGAGCAGCGTCCACGCCGTGACGTCGTCGACGGCGGCGGCGGTGAGCGCGAGGGTGCCGAGCCGGGTGTCGCGGAGGCCGCGCTCCTCCACGATCGTGGCCAGCACGGGGAAGGCGGTGACGCTGAGCGCTGTGCCGAGGAAGAGGGCGAAGGCCAGCGGCGAGCCGGTGGGGCCGGCGAGCGACCGCGGAAGGGCCGGCGCCAGCGCCAGCCCCAGCACGAACGGTCCGACGATGCTTGCGTGACTCACGGCCACGGCGGTGCGGGCATGGGCCCGCAGGGCGCCGAGGTCGAGCCGGGCGCCGACGCCGAACAGCAGGAGGAGGACGCCCACGTTGGCAAGCGTCGCGAGCGGCGTCAGGGCCTGGGGCGGGAAGAGGTGCCCGTGGAGCTCGGGGGCGAGCGTGCCGAGGCCCGTGGGGCCGAGGGCGAGTCCGGCGGCGATTTCGCCCACGGCGCGGGGTTGCCCCACGCGGCGGGCCGCGCTCCCCGCCAGGCGGGTTGCCGCGAGGACCACGAGGAGCTGTGCGAGAACGCTGCCGAGGTCGAGCACGGCGACAAGGTAGCGGGCGCGGCCGACGCGCCCGTGGGAGCGGTGCCGCGGGAGCCGCGTCAACCGGGCGGACCCGCCGTCCCGCCCCGCGCGGGCTACATTACGCCCGGCGGGGGATTAGCTCAGTTGGTAGAGCGCCTGCTTTGCAAGCAGGATGTCAGGGGTTCGAGTCCCCTATCCTCCATCAGGCTTCGGTCGGACGGTCGTCAGGGCGCCGCCCGGACCCCGAACTGCCCGGACTGGGCGGTGACGCCGTCCACCGTGACGGTCAGGATGAAGTAGCCGGGCGCGACCGCCCGCACGAGGCCGGTCGTCGCCTCGACCGACGCCACGCCCGGACGGTTGGACGTCCAGGTGACCGTGCGTCCGGTGGTGCTCAGGGGCGCGTTGTTCGGGCCGTAGAGCAGCACCTGGAACTGCGCGGACCCGCCGACCGGCATCGACCAGGTCGACCGGTCGATCCCGGACACGAGGGCTACGACCGCGCGCGAGCCGGCGGGGAGCGCCGTGGTCGACGGCGGCGCGGAGACGGTGACGGCGGACGACGTGCCGGGCGTGCCGTCGACCTGGGCGGTCACGGTGAAGCTGCCGGCGGCCACGGCCCGTGCGGCGCCGGTGAGCGAGTCGACCGTGGCGACGGCCGGGGCGCTGGAGACGAACCGTACGGTCCGGCCGGCAAGGGCCAGCGGGGCGCCCGACGCGTCGAACGCCTGCGCGGCAAACTGCGCACTGCCGCCGACCGACAGCGCGCCGGCCGTCACCCCCGCGGTGGCCGACACGCTCACCCGGGCGACGGCGACCGGGGGCGGCGCCACGAGGCCGGCCGTCTGGAGGAAGACGTTTGGCGAGCCGACGCCAAGCCCGGTCAGCTTGCCCTCCGTTGCGCGCGCGGTGAGGGCGGCCGTGACCTGCGCCGGCGTGGCGGCGGGGTTGGCGCCGAGGACCAGCGCGGCGGCGCCCGCCGCGTGCGGGGCGGCCATGGAGGTGCCGCTCATGGTGGCGAACACACTGGCCCCCGCGATGCCGGCCGAGCGGATCGAGACACCCGGCGCGTAGAGGTCGACGCAGCTCCCGAAGTTCGAGAAGCTGGCCTGGGCGTCGTTCGACGCGGAGGCGCCGACCGTGATGGCGGCGGGCTCGCTGGCCGGGGAGGCGCCGCACGCGTCCACCGCGCTGTTGCCGGCGGCCGCGACGACCGTCACCCCGGCGGCGACCGCCTGCGCCACGGCCAGGTTGAGGGCGGTGCTCCGCCCGCCACCCAAACTCATGTTGATGACGGCCGGCCGCGCGCCGCGCTGCACCACCCAGTCGATGGCGCTGATGATGCCGCTCGTGGACCCGCTGCCCGTGCAGCCGAGGACGCGCACACCCCAGAGCCGGGCCTGCTTGGCCACGCCCACCGTCGCGCCGCCGACGGTGCCGGCGACGTGCGTGCCGTGGCCGTGGCAGTCGGTGGTGCCGTTGGTGTCGGGGACGACGTTGAAGGCCCCGGCCGCGCGGCCGCCGAACTCGCCGTGCGCGGGGTAGATGCCGGTGTCGAGGATGTAGACGTTGACGCCGGCGCCGGCGCCGTGGTACGTGTAGCGCCCGTCGAGCGGGAGGGCGGGCTGGTCGAGGCGGTCGAGACCCCAGGGCGCGCTGGTCTGCACGTCGGCGACGCGCACCACCCGGTCGGGCTCGACGCTCGCCACCTCGGGCTCCGCGCGCAGGGCCGCGACTTCGGCGTCGGCCAGTTGCACGGCGAAGCCGCGGAGCGCCCGCGCGAAGGTGGCGCGCACGGCCCCCCGGTGGCGGCCGGCGAGCCGGCGCGCCGGCCCCGCCGCGTCCCCCGCGCCCCCCCGAAGCACGACGATCCACTGCCCGGGGATGCTGTCGCCCGCCGCGGGCTGTCGGGCCGCCCGGTCGGCCGACGCCGGAGCGACTGCGAGCCGCGACTGGGGTTCGGGGGCGGCGGGGTCGCCCGCGCACGCGGCGGCGAGGACGACGAGGGCGGGCGCGGTCGCGCGCACCGACCGGCGAGCGGCGGCCAATCCGGCCAGCCGCACGGGCGACGAGGAGGACATCTGGAAGGGGGGCGTGCGGGAGGGGAGGCTCGCAAGGGGACGGGCGCGAGCCGGGGGGAGGGTTGGAAGTAAACATTTGCCGCCGCCCGCGCAGCAGCGTAGCGTGATCTGCCGCACGCCCGGCATGTAGTTGGGCTCAGCGGCCGTTGGGTCCGACGCGGCGGCGGAGGCCAGCTAACTTCGTCGCGCCGCCGCGGGTCACCCGGATCCGCGGCGGGGTCATCCCGCCCGCCCATGTCCACGCAGACCGCCCCCGCCACCCCCGCCGTCGGCACCCCGGCCCCCGACTTCACGCTCGCCAGCACGTCGGGGCAGCAGGTCACGCTGTCCGCGCTGCGCGGGCGCCGCGTGCTGCTCGCGTTCTTCCCGCTGGCCTTCACGAGCACGTGCACCAGCGAGATGTGCGCGTTCACGGACGACTACGACGCGTTCGCGGCGGAGGGGGTGACGGTGCTCCCGGTAAGCGTCGACTCGGTGCCGACGCTCGCGGAGTTCAAGGCCAAGCACGGGCTCTCGGTGGAGCTGCTGAGCGACTTCCGACGCGAGGCGTCGCGGGCCTACGGCGTGCTGCTGGAGCACACATTCTTCTCGACGCGCGCCTATTTCCTCGTCGACGCGGACGGCGTGGTGCGGTGGTCGCACGTGGAGGCCAACCCGGGCGAGCGCCGGGAGAACGCGGAGATCCTCGCCGCCATCCGCGCGGCGTGACGCGGCGGCGGGCGGGGCGTCCGTGTCGGGGGCCGTGCCGCGCGGCCCCCGTCCCCCCGCGCCCCGTCCGCCTGTGTCGCCGCTCGCCCCCGCCCAGCCCGCCGCCCGCGTGGACCCCGCCCGTGTGGACCCCGCCCGCATGAGCGCCGCCGACCGCGCTGCAGGGCTGCTCCCGGCGCTGGTCCGCCTCGCCGCCGAACGGCCGGCGCCGGACCAACTCGTGCCGGCGGCGCTGGAGTGCGTCCGGCAGGCGTTGGGCGCCGAGTCCTGCGCGGTGTGGGGCGACGGCGCGGGGCCGCAGGCGGCGGGGGTGCGTTGGCGCACCGCGCCTGACGCCCCGGCGGCGGACGGCGGCGGGGCGCACCCGCTGGTGGCCGGGGGCGCGCGGGTCGGCACGCTGCGCGTCCACGGCGGCGAGCCGGCCGACCTCGGCCCGGTGTGCGACTTCCTGGCGGCCATCGTCTACCACGCGGACGAGGCGGCGCGGGCCCAGCGTGTGGCGGCGGCGCACGCCGCGTCCGCCGACGCGGAGCGGCGCTTCGTGGGCGACGTGATCGACGCGCTGCCGCTCGGCGTCTACGTGACGGACCGCGACCACCGGGTGCGGCTCTGGAACCGCAAGCGCGAGCTCGGCACGCTCGGCGTGGCCCGCGAGGCCGCGGTGGGGCGGCCGATCTTCGAGGTGCTGCCACGGCAGGACGCCGCCCTCATGCGCGCGGAGTTCGAGGCCGTGCTGGCATCGGGGCAGCCGCAGCAGTTCGAGATCGAGTCGCACAGCACGGGCGAGGCCCGCACGTACCGCCTGTCCAAGCTGCCGATGGCCCCCGACGACGCCGGGCGACCCACGCACGTGCTCACCCTCGGCGAGGACGTGACCGAGTGGAAGGCCGCGCTCGGCCGCAGCGCGCAGGCCGAGAAGTTGGCGGCCGTGGGGCAGCTCGCCGCGGGGGTGATGCACGAGATCAACAACCCGTTAGGCACGATCGCCGCCTGCGCCGAGACGATGACGCTCGCGCTGGCCGAGCTGCCGGCGGGGGCCACGGCACCGGCCGGGTTCGGCGAGTACCTGCGCATCGTCGACCACGAGGTGCACCGGTGCCGGCGCATCGCCGAAAGCCTGCTGGAGCTGAGCCGGGCCAAGACCGTGCGCCGCGCCCGGCTGGCGCTCGACGACGTGGTGGAGCGCACGCTGTCGCTCCTCAAGCACCACACGCGCTTCAAGCGGTGCCCGGTGCGCCTCGACCTCGGCGGCGACCTTGCCGTGGTGGCGGACCCGGACCAGCTCACCCAGGTGCTGATGATCCTGCTCCTGAATGCCGCCGACGCGGTGGCTGCGGCGCCGCCGCGGGGGGAGGACGAGCCGGCCCGCGGCGTCACCGTGCGCACGGCCCCCGGGCGGGAGGGTCTGGCCGTGCTGGAGGTGGCCGACGACGGTGTGGGCATCGCGCCCGAGGCGCGCGGCCGGGTGTTCGAGCCGTTCTACACCACCAAGGCGCCGGGCGAGGGGACCGGCCTCGGGCTCTCGATCGCGTACGGGATCGTGCGCGACCTGGGCGGCGACGTCGCGGTGGACAGCGAGCCGGGGGCGGGGGCGCGCTTCCGCGTGACGCTGCCTGCCGCCCCGGAGGGCGACGCGCCCTGACGGCGGTCTCGGCTTGATGGACGCGCCGCCTATTCGGGTGCTGGTGGCCGAGGACGAGGAGCACCTCGGGCTCCTCGTCGGGCAGTTCCTGCGCGGGCGGGGGCTGGAGGTCGCGTTGGTGCGCGACGGGCTGGAGGCGGCGGCCCGGCTGGCGGCGGAACGGTTCGACGTCGCGCTGGTGGACGTGCAGATGCCCGGCCTCGACGGGCTCGGCGTGCTGGCGCGGGCGCGGGCGCTGCCGCGGCCCCCCGAAGTCATCGTGGCCACCGGCAACGGGGCGGCGGCGGCCGTGGCGGCGGCGTTCGCGGGCGGGGCCTACGGGGCCGTCGCCAAGCCGTACCGCATGGCCGAGGTGGAGCTGCTGGTGCGGCGCGCGGCGGAGACGCGGGCGTTGCGCGACGAGGTCGAGGTGCTGCGCGCGGAGGTCGCGCGGCTGCGGGAGGCGGCGGGCGTCGCGCCGGAGGTCGGGTCGGGCGAGTAGGTTGCCGGGGTGAAGATCCTCGTCATCGAAGACGACCCGACGGTCGGCCAGTTCGTCAAGCGCGGGCTGGAGGAGCAGCGCTGGGGCGTGGACCTCGCCACCGACGGCGAGGCCGGGGAGCGGCTCGCGGCGGCCGGCGCGTACGACGTCGTCATCCTCGACATGCGGCTGCCGGGGCGCTCGGGGCTGGAGGTGCTCAACGGACTCCGCGCGCGCGGCGTCGACCGGCCCGTGCTGGTGCTGACGGCGCAGGACGCCGTCGACGCCAAGGTCACCGCGCTCAGGGCCGGCGCCGACGACTACGTCACCAAGCCGTTCGCGTTCGAGGAGCTGCTCGCGCGCGTGGAGGCGGTGGCGCGGCGGCCGCGCAGCATCGCCCCGCCGACGCTGCGGGTGGACGACCTGGAGCTGGACCAGGCGACGCGCGAGGTGCGGCGCGCGGGGGAGCGCGTGGAGCTCACCCCCAAGGAGTACGCGGTGCTGGAGTACCTGATGCGCCACGCCGGCCGCGTGATGAGCCGCACGCTCATCACCGAGTACGCGTGGGGCTACCACTTCGACCCCGGCACCAACATCGTCGACGTGGTGATCACCCACCTGCGCAAGAAGGTGGACGCGCGCCACGAGCGGAAGCTCATCCAGACGGTGCGCGGGGTGGGCTACGTGGTCAAGCCCGCCTAACGCACCCGCGGCGGGGGCGCGCCGGTGGCCACCATCCGCGCCCGACTGGCGACGGCCTACTCGGCCGCGCTGGCGGGCACGCTCGCCATCTTCGCCGGGTCGCTCTGGGTGGCGCGCGGCGCGGCCGGCTACCGCGAGCTGCAGCGCTACGTGAACGAGGAGGCCGGCGTGGCCGCGCAGTTGCTGCGGCAGGCGCGGGGCCCCGACCTGCCGCTCACCGAGGTGCGGAGCCCGCTGGTGGGGCCCTTGGTGGTGGACCGCGTGCGGCTGCTGCTCGACGCGCTGCCCAACTTCGTGCTCGTCACCAACACGGACGGGCGCATCGTGTACTTCTCGCCCGAGGCGCGGGTGCTGCGGGTAGGCGGGCCGGCCGAACTCGTGCAGTCGGCGGCCCAACTCAGCCCGGCGTTCGCAGGACGCACCACCATCACCCGCGACACCACGGGGCTGGCGCGCGAGAACGTGCGCGCGCGGCGGCTGCCGGCGTCGGAGGAGGTGCTGGTGGTGCGCCTCGACCTCGGCCCCGAGCTGCGCCCGCTCCGGAGCGTGATCGTGGCCACGCCCACGCGCTCGGCGCAGCGCGCGCGGCAGGAGCTGCTCGGCGCCATGCTCGCCGTCGCGCCCCTGGTGCTGGCGCTCTCGGCCGGGGCGGGGTGGTGGATCGCCGGGCGGGCGGTGCGGCCGTTAGGCCGGATGGTCACCGAGGTCGAGGCCATCACCGACGGGCGCTCGCTGCACCGCCGACTCGCCGTGGGGCAGGGGGACCCCGACCGCGGCGACGAGCTCGCGCGGCTCGGCGCCACGCTCAACGCGATGATCGGCCGACTGGAGACGTCGTTCGGGGCGCTGCGGCGCTTCACCGCCGACGCCAGCCACGAGCTCAAGACGCCGCTGACCGTGTTCCGTGCGACGGTGGAGCGCGCGATGAGCGCGCCGGCCGGCACCGGGGATCAGTACGTCGCGCTGGAGGAAGCGCTCCAGGAGACCACGCGCATGGCCGCGCTCGTCGATTCGCTCCTGACGCTGGCGCGCTTCGACGAGGGGCGCTTCGACATCCACCGCGAGCCGGTGGAGCTGGAGCCGCTGGTGCGCGACGTGGCCGAGACGGCCCACATCCTCGGCGAGGCGGCGGGGCTGCGCATCCGGCTCGCGGCGGCCGACCCGGCCACGGTGTCGGGGGACGCCACGCGGCTGCGGCAGCTCTTTCTCAACCTCGTGACCAACGCGATCAAGTACACGCCGGCCGGCGGCGAGGTCGAGCTCGCCCTGCGGCGGGCGGACGGCGCGGTGAGCTTCGCGGTGCGCGACACCGGGATCGGGATCGCGGCGGCCGACCTGCCATACATCTTCGACCGGTTCTGGCGCGCGGACCGGGCGCGGTCGCGGCGGCCGGTGCCGGCGCCGGGCGCGCCGGAGGGGGTGGGGGAGCGCGGCGGGTTCGGCCTGGGGCTCGCCATCTGCCAGTGGATCGCGCAGGCGCACGGCGGGCGCATCGAGGTGGTGTCGCGGCTCACGCGCGGGACCACCTTCACCGTGACGCTGCCGCCGGCCGGGACCGTGGGCGCGCCGGACGTAATGGAATCCTAATCCGGGGCACATTCCGCGATCACGATCGGCACCTAGACTGCGCGCCGCACGACGAGCGCACGTCCGCGTGCGTGTGCCGCGCGCCCGATCCGGGGCCGCGGCTCCCCGTGCCCCCGCCGCGACCGAGGCCCCATGCCACGTTTCAACAACCTGCTCGAGAGTCAGGCGAAGAGGCAGCGAAGCACGGCCGGGACGGTGACGAGCGTGATCGTTCACGGCATCCTCATCACCGGCGCCGTCTACGCGACGGCGCAGGCGACGATGGAGGCGGAGAAGCCGAAGGAAGAAAAGGTCGAGTTCGTCGAGATGAAGAAGGACGAGCCGCCGCCGCCGAAGAACGAGCCGCCCCCGCCCCCGCCCCCCGAGGCCGTCGCCGCCCCGCCGCCGCCGAAGGGCTTCCAGGTGCTCACCGCGCCCGTGGAGATCCCGGACATCATCCCGAAGATCGACCTGTCCAAGAAGATCACGGACGAGGCCGACTTCTCGGGGAAGGGCGTCGCGGGCGGCACCAGCAAGGGCGACCCGAACGTGAAGACGGCGCCCATCAGCGACAACCAGACCTACTTCGAGTTCCAGGTGGAGAAGCAGGCCCAGGTGAACGGCGCGCTCGCCGCCCGCTACCCCTCGGTGCTGCAGTCGCAGGGCGTCGAGGGCAAGGTGATCGCGCAGTTCGTGGTCGACACCAACGGGCGCGCCGAGATGAGCTCGTGGAAGGTGCTCGAGACGAGCAACGAGCTGTTCAGCGCCGCCGCCAAGGACGCCGCCCGCGCCGCCCGGTTCTTCCCCGCCGAGGTCGGCGGGCGCAAGGTGCGCCAGCTCGTGCAGCAGCCGTTCACGTTCGCGCTCAGCAGGTAACGCCCGGCAGGTAACCGGCAGGCCCTTCCCCCCCGCACCACTCCTCACACCGGACCCGACGATGAGTCTCTCGCTGTTGGACATGTGGCACGAAGCCGGCCTGTTCGCCAAGGGCATCATTGTGACCCTGGCGATCATGAGCGTCTGGTCGCTCACCATCATGTTCCAGAAGTTCTTCGCCATCCGCGCCGCGCAGGCCGAGACGCGCAAGTTCGCCCCGGAGTTCTCGCAGTTCCTCGACGAGGACAACCTCACCGAGGCGATCAACCTGGCGCAGAACTACAAGAAGTCGCACGTCGCCCGCGTGCTCGGCAACTCGCTCGAGGAAGTGAAGCCGCTCATCACCGACGGCTCGGTCACGGTGGCCGACATCAACTCGGCCGAGCGCGCCGTCGAGCGCGAGATGCTGATGACGATCGTCGACCAGAAGCGCGGCCTGGGCGTGCTCGCCACCGTGGGCTCCACGGCCCCGTTCGTCGGGCTGCTCGGCACGACGATGGGGATCGTGAACGCCTTCACCGGCATGGCCACCTCGGGCTCCGGCGGGCTCTCGGCCATCTCCGCCGGGATCGCCGAGGCGCTCATCACGACGGCGTTCGGGCTCCTCGTCGCCATCCCCGCGGTGTGGACGTACAACTACTTCTCGACCAAGATCGACAACCTCACGGCCGAGATGACGTACACGTCGAAGGAGATGATCGACTACCTGATCAAGGGCGTCTCCGGCGACTTCGGCCGCTCGCGCTTCACGCGCGAGTTCAGCACCGGCACGGGCACGGCGCCCATCTCGCAGTGACGTCCGCGCCGGGGCGCCGCGCGGGCCACCGCGGGGCGCCCCGGCCCCACGCCGGCAAGGGAGGAAACGCGATGGGTATGTCCGCAGGGGGGGGCGGGAGCGGCGTCAAGGCCGAGCCTAACGTGACGCCGCTGGTCGACGTCATGCTCGTGCTCCTCATCATCTTCATGGTCATCATCCCGCAGCTCATGTCGGGGATGGCCGCCCAGCCCCCGCAGGGGGTGAACCTCAAGGTGCACCCCGAGGAGAAGGGGGACCAGCTCCTGGGGATCGACCGCAAGGGCACGTACTACCTCAACCGCCAGCCGGTCCGCGCCGAGGACCTGCCGGGCGCGCTGAAGGCCATCTACGACGCGCGCGAGGAGGACAAGGTCCTCTACATCACGGCCGACCGCTTCCTGTCGTACGACAAGATCCAGGACGTGATCGACATCGCCGGCAAGGCGGGCGTGCGCGTGACCGGCCTCGTGTCCGAGCAGCAGCCGGGTACCGAGGAGCAGAGCGTGGACTACGTCAAGCAGACGGGGGGCTGAGCCGTGGCCATGTCGTCCGCAAGCTCCGGGGGCGCGCTCACCGCCGACCCGAACGTCACGCCGATGATCGACGTGCTCATGGTGCTGCTGATCATCTTCATGGTGATCGTGCCCTCGAGCCGCAAGGCGCTCGACGTGCAGGTGCCCGACCCCAACCCGCAGCCCAACACGGCGCCGGTGACCAACGAGAGCATCGTGCTCTCGGTGAACCCGGGCGGGCAGTTCCTGATCAACAAGGAAGCGGTCGCGGGCAACCAGCTCGCCGCGCGCCTCCGGCAGGTGTACGACGGCCGCCCCGACAAGGTGATCTTCGTCAAGGGCGACCCGCAGGCGAAGTACCAGGACATCATCGGCGCGATGGACGTGGCGCGCGGGGCCGGCGTCAAGGTCATCGGCTTCACGCCGAAGGAAGCGGCCGCCGCGCGGTAACGCGCCGAGGCGACTCCGCGTCGAGTGGTGCGACGGCGGGCGAATCCTACGGGGCTCGTCCGCCGTCGTCGCGTGTAGTAGTCGCGTGTCGTAGTCGCGCGTACGACCGGCGGCGTCCGCCCGCCGCGCCCCGCAGCCCGCGCCTCCCGTCCACCGCATGTCGTTCGACGTTCCCGAGCCCTGGCAGCCGCCGTCGCCGTACTACCGCCAGACGGCGAGTCCCGCCGACGTGGCGGGCGAACGGCCGCGCCTGCGGCCGCCGGTCGGGATCCCGCGACCGCCGGCGCGCCGGCTCCCGGGCGTGCTGCTGAGCGTGGGGTTGCACGCGCTGCTCGTACTGCTGATCCTGGCGCCGGTCCTGGCGCCCGCGGTCATCCGCGAGGTGGCGGGTGCCGGCGATGCCGGGCCGGCCGGCGGCGGGGGGGGCGGGTCGCGCGGCACCGGCGGCGACACCGGCGGGTGGAACGCGCGCGAGCGGCTGATCTTCGTGCAGGTGGCGCCCCCGCCCCCGCCGGCCGCCGCCACGCCGGTCGTGCCGCCGCCGGTCCCGCCGCCTCCCGTGCCCCCGCCCCCGACGCCGGCGGTGCCGCCGCCGCCCGCTACCCCCACGCCCGCCCCGGCCGCGACGCCAGCGGCGGCGGCGGGCGTTGCCGCGCCCACGCCGGGAAGCGGCGGTGGGACCGGCGCGGACGGCACGAGCGGGAGCGGGTCGGGCTCGGGCGGCGGCGTGGGGGCGGGGACCGGGACGGGGCGGGGGAGTGGCACCGGGCCGGGGACCGGCGGCGCCGGCGGGGAGAACTACGCCCCGCAACTGATCGAGATGTTCATCCCGCCGCTCCCGCAGCCGCGGAAGGTCGTGGGCTCGCGGGTGAAGGCGGTGTTCGACGTGGACTCGACCGGGCGGGTGCTCGCGGTCAACTTCACGCCCACGGCCGATGGCGGCTACAACCGGAAGCTCAAGGAGGTGTTCAACGCCTTCCGCTTCCGGCCGGGGACTCGCCCGGACGGGACGCCGGTGCGGGCCCAGCTCGCGGTGGAGTACGAGCTCTAGGGCCAAGTAGGCTTGACGCGCGACGCCGCGCAGTTGTCACGGCGCCGCGTCATTCTCTATGTTCCGCGGCTCCCCCTCCCCCGGGGCCGCATCCGACGGCCGCGGGCGCGCCTCCCTTGCCCCGCGCGCATGTCCAGCCTGGCCGCCGAGCCCTCCGCCGACGCCCACCGTCCCGCACGCGACCCGGTCGCGCGCGCGTCGGCCGGCGTCGGACCGGAGGGCGGCGGGGGGGGCGGGTTCGTCAAGGCGATGACGCTCACCGACGCCACGATGCTCGTGGCGGGGTCGATGATCGGCTCGGGGATCTTCATCGTGTCGAGCGACATCGCGCGCACCCTGCGGTCGCCGGCGCTGCTGCTGGCGGCGTGGGGGCTCACCGGCGTCATCACGCTGCTCGGGGCGCTCGCGTACGGCGAGCTCGCGGCGATGTACCCCCGCGCCGGCGGCCAGTACGTGTTCCTCCGCGAGGCGATGGGCCCCGCGGTCGGGTTCCTGTACGGGTGGACGCTGTTCGTCGTCATCCAGACCGGCACCATCGCGGCGGTGGCGGTGGCGTTCGGCAAGTTCCTCGGCGTGCTGCTGCCGGGCGTGTCGCCGGAGCGCTTCGCGTGGTTCCCGCAGGCCGACGTGTGCGTGGCGTGGCTCGGTTGCCAGGACCCGGCCACGCAGACCGTGCAGGTGGGGCTCACGCCGCAGCGGCTCGTGGGGCTGGTGACGGTGTGGCTGCTGACCGCGGTCAACCTGCGCGGCGTGCGCGAGGGGAAGGCGGTGCAGACGCTGCTCACGGTGCTCAAGACGGCGGCGCTCGCGCTCCTCATCGTGCTCGGCCTCACGTTAGGCCGGAACGCGACCGCGGTGGCGGCCAACTTCGGCGCCGGCAACTTCATGCCGGACGTGACGTTCGCGGCGCCGTTCGCGGTGGTGTTCGGCAGCGCGCTCGTGGGGTCGCTCTTTTCGAGCGACGCGTGGAACAACGTCACGTTCGCGGCCGCCGAGGTGCAGAACCCGCGGCGGAACCTGCCGCTGGCGCTCGTGCTCGGCACGGGGCTGGTGACGCTGCTGTACGTGCTGGCCAACGTCGCGTATCTCAACGTCCTGCCGCTCGCGGGCGACGCGAACGGCGCGACGGCGATCGCCCGCGGCATCGCGGCGGCGACGCAGGACCGCGTGGGCACGGCGGTGGCCGAGGTGATCTTCGGGCCCGGCGCCGTGGCGGCGATGGCCGTCGCGATCCTCGTCAGCACCTTCGGCTGCAACAACGGGCTCATCCTCGCCGGCGCCCGGGTCTACTGGGCGATGGCGCGCGACGGGCTCTTCTTCCGCAAGGCGGGCACGCTGAACGACCGGGGCGTGCCCGCCTTCGCGTTGCTGGCGCAGGCCGTGTGGACGACGCTGCTGTGCCTGACCGGCACGTACAACCAGTTGCTCGACTACGTGATCTTCGCGGCGCTCGTGTTCTACGCGCTGACAACGGTCGGGCTGTTCGTCCTCCGGCGCACGCGCCCCGACGCCGAGCGGCCGTACCGCGCGGTGGGCTACCCGGTGCTGCCGGCGCTGTACGTCGCGCTCGCGGCCGGCACCGCGGTCATCCTGCTGCTGGCGGCGAAGACGCGCGTCCAGGCCGTCTCCGGGCTCGTGCTCGTCCTGCTCGGCCTCCCCGTCTACGCCCTCTGGCGCGCCCGCGGGCGCGCCCCGGCGGGCGCGGCCTAACGCCCCGCCGCGCCCCGCGGCCCGGGCCGCGCCGCCCCGCCCGGTCC
>ERZ1066120.661-NODE-661-length-29076-cov-13.887392_pt1 | contig 29076 bp, 30 predicted proteins | sample MGYA00382767_ERZ1066120 | MGnify/ENA primary metagenome ERZ1066120 (study PRJEB33369, sample SAMEA5778350) | biofilm metagenome | biome: Industrial cooling water; feature: Water cooling tower basin; material: Biofilm | place: United Arab Emirates | collected...
TAGGATTGCCGTTTTGCTGGAGGCGATATTGCAGTTGTTCGAGTAAGGGTTCTCGTCGGGGTAAATCGTTTACGAGTTGATAGGGGGCGATCTCTTTTTCTAAGCTAAAAGCAGCAGTGGTTCCGGCGGCTGCACCGACAGACCATTCAAAGGAATGCACCCGATACGCAGCAGAGGCGATATGACTGGTAGCAATACTTTTTCCCGCTACAAGTAAATTATCGATCTTTTGGGGAATCATTGCCCGTAAGGGAATTTGGAAAGGGTAAGCTTCGCCTGCACCGCGCCGTTCCCCTTCTCGTTCGGTATTACCAGGGAGTTCGGGAGGACTTTTGGTCATGCAAGGATGAAAATCGATCGCGTAGTGACCGATGCCTACTGAGTCGGGAAAGATTGCGGAACGAGTCCGCCGCGCAATTTGTTCTGGTGGCTTAGTACTCGCGATCGCATTGATGGTTTCCAGTCCTGCCAAAGCTATTTTCAAACGGCGATACATCTGGGGGGGTAAAGTTTGGCGATAGTAATCGTCGTTGTAGTTGCGACGAGAAATATCAATTTCCCAAACAGTAAAGCCTTCTGGTTGTCCCCAACTCGGTCTACCAATAATTCGTCGTCCTTCTCGCATATAGGGATACTTAGACAAGCCGTGTACCGTTCCCATCGGGGAATCTAGTCCCGATAAATAGCGATTGTTCGGTTGGGGTTGTTTTACCCCATTTCCCAGTTGCGAATCGGTAATCCCCGTTACCAGCCAGTAAAAGTAGCCGATTGCGTGTTCTTCCGCTTTCCGTAAGCTTTCTGTTCTCAGTCCTCCCAGCCAATCTCCAGGTAGGAGTTGACCGCTTGCCTGCAACTGATTGCGAGTATAAATCAAGTTATCGGCAGCAGTACCAGGACGGTAATCGTTGCCCCACGTCCAATTCTGCATCGAAATATCATTTGGTACAGGGGCTTCAAAATTAATCCCACCAAATGACATGGGTTCGCCATCCCCAGGACTCCAAATTCGGCGGTAGGTAAATACTAAGGGAAAGCTTGCCAAACGGGGCAATTCGTAGCTATAGTAGGGAGAATATTGAGAATAAAATGAGGGAATCTTGTGACCTATAGGGTCTTTAGTCGCCTCCATTGCAAAAGTATAAGTAAAGCCTTGAGTGCAGTAGGGATCGTTAGTCGCACTAGAGGCGGAAGGTTCTAAATAAGAACGGGCATCAATTCCAAGACGATAGGGGACATTCGCGAGAGCAATTAATTCCCCCGTCTCTGTCGCATCCACCACATACCATTTTTGTCTTACCTCTTGCCTCTTGCCTCTCGCCTCTCGCCTCTGCAAAGGTACAAACCGCAAAATTTCCTTATTTAAGCGGGCTGAGTTTTCATAGCGATAGGAGTCTTCAATTGTTTGAGATAAGGGTAAGGTATTGAGAGGTGGTGCGCCGGTCGCGGGACGGTGTTGAATGGCGATCGCGCCTTGAATAGTTTGTTCTGGCCCAGCACGGCTAATTTCCAGTTCTTTCACCACAGTGGCAGGAAACCATTTCAGCTGACCGCGACCCTTTTTTGCCGCATCCTGCAGCATATCGTCCAGAATTTCGTGACCGTCGTGAGGCAGAAAGCAAGAATCGCTAACCCAACAATCGCCAGGGTTTAGATTGCCGTTGTATTTATCGGCAATCCGCTTTCTTAGTTCTAAATAACCACGGGAAAAAAATAATTGCAACCGTTGGGTTCGGCGTTCGTCCAAGGCAGAGGTTCCCTGAGTAGAAATTTGTCCGCCCATCCAATCAGTAATGTCGGTCATGCAGACAGTACGTCCTGCCAATAATCCCTCGTATGCAGTGGCGACACCCGCAAGTCCCGCACCCGTAACGAGAATTTCACATTCTACGGTTTGGTCGGGAGTTCTGGGTGGTGCGGAGAGGACGGAAAAAGGGATGAAGGGTGTGAGGAAGGAAACTAGAGAAAGACTGATAAAAGCCGCTAAGCGTCTGCGCTGCATAAGTTTGGAGTTGGCTTACTACCAAAAGCTAACTGGCTAATAGACGTTAGCACTCCACAACTAAGCTGACAAGTTTTTGTAAGTGAAAGTAAAGTAGGTAGCGATCGCTTAGCTGACAATAAAGTCCTACGATAAAGTACTAGCTACCGTGCCAGCTTGTTGTAATAATTCGCGTACTTGTGTATCGGTAGTTTGGGAAAACTCATCGTACCAAGAACCGACACTATAAAAAGGTACGGGTGTTTCTACACAGACGATTTCATCTACCTGAGTTGCTAACTCTCGATAGGTTTCAGGAGAAGCAACTGGCACGGCGATAATAATTGCCGCAGGTTGTTGTAGTTGTATTGATTCCACTGCCGCCCGCATGGTTGCTCCTGTTGCTAAACCATCATCTACTAAGATGACCGTGCGATCGCGCAGTTGGGGAAAAGGACGGTCTTGCCGATAGAGACATTCGCGTCGCTCTAATTCTTGTTGCTGTTTGGCTGTAACGCGCTCGATAACTGCTTCAGACAAGTGCAGCGCCTCTATAATATCGTAGTTCAGCACTCTTACGCCACCAGAGGCGATCGCGCCCATTGCTAATTCTTCTTGCCCAGGTACACCTAGCTTACGTACCAAAAACACATCTAACGGTGCGTTTAATGCTTTTGCTACCTCAAAAGCGACTGGTACGCCACCTCTAGGCAATCCTAGTACCAATACATCGTCACGATTGGCATAGGCTGCTAACTTCTCAGCCAACACTTGACCTGCTGTAGTTCGATTTTGGAATAACATAGAAATCTCCTCTCCCGAAGCTACGTATCTACTAGCTTAGGAGTTATTTATTTCTGTTCGCAGCGCCAACGTTTACCATTCGCTTTTTTGTTAGATGGTTGCTGTCTACTCTAGCTACAGGTCGAGCGCGATAATTCTTCTTTTATTATATTTTTACTTTAAAAGACTGAGCGTGCTTTTGACTTTAACCAAAAGTATGGTGTTATTCAGCTTTACTCACCTCAGCCCGATCGCTCAGCAGAAAATTTAGTGTACTCTACTGCTGAGGATGAAAAGTTATATCCAATCTTATATTACTCCTTGAATATCTGCTTCATCCAACAAGACTGTTGTTTCAAAACCTATCCTTCCCATCTCTGGAAGTATTCCCATGTCCATTTCTACAGTATAAGACCATGTGCCAGCGGTGGGTTTATATTGTTTAACTCTGCCGCTACCACCGATAAATTGAACTACCCGACCGCGACTAAATTTTGGCGCTGACTGTTGCTGTTCTACCAAGATTCTACTTTTCATAGTCTGAATATTCCCTAAATTTTCAATCTTTTTGATAAAGCAAAGCTAGTACCTGCATAGCAGAGCTTATCGAATTGCTAGACTTGTCTTATGAGCCTGAGCTGTAGGAATTAATTGCCAACCTGCTTGATGTAACTTTTGATAAGTTGCCCATCCTTTCGAGCCTCCATCTATTTTGTAGTCGGCAACAAAATATTCAGGACAACTTGTATAAGGTTGCCAAGGTCGATCTGGCGAGCGCCGTAGATATAAAATCTTTTCATTATCAATACCCAAGCTAGAAAGCCAACACATTTGCCCAGCCATTCTTCCATCCTCCTGACTGATAAAAATCTCTAGTTGGTAACTCATTTAACTAAAATTTTGTCAGTTGGCAATAAATTACTCAGCAAAAATTTTAGTAGTTACTCTTACGAAACTTATATTTTTAGTTGTAATTCAAGTGAAAAGAGAACTCACTCTATCTCTAGTTCAAAAAGATCGACATAAGAAGACAGCCAAAAGGATGAATTTTATATTTTGGCGAACAGTCAAATCGATAACATTTCTTATTGTTCGGCAACTGTCTTCAACAATTAAGCTCGATACAAACTGAATTAGGATGGTTAACTAAATTGGCAATGGCGCAATTCAATCTTCAATTCGATTTTACGGGCACGGCGATAATTCTCAATTTTCCAAGCCTTCGTACCTCTCTTTTGCTACTATAGAAAGATTACGATTGAAAAAAAATAATGTAAAATATAGTGCAGTTTTTTTGTAAAAACTGACTGAGGTAATAGTAGAGCAAGAGATAGGAAATGAATTTATTACTGCAGTTGATAGGTGTAGGAATAATTATTTTAGTTATTTTAGATATTTACCTAACTGTGCTTTTTCATCGGCTCGGCAGCAGTATCATCAGTATGCCTTTAAATCAGGGAATATGGCGGCTATTCTGCCTATTAGCGCGTGTAATTCCTAGCAAAAGCGATCGCCTACTCGCTCATAGTGGCTCTATTATGATAGTTGCCCTTTTAGTAGTATGGGCAACTTTCTTTATTTGTGGGTTTACTTTCATAATCATGCCAGGATTAGGCACGGGCATCCAAGCTAGCGAAGGACAAACACCAAATGATTTTATTACTGCACTTTACTATAGCGGCTTCTCTTTCACTACCCTAGGAACAGGTGATTTAGTACCAAAAATAGCTATTTATCGACTCCTAACTATATTAGAGGCAGCATTAGGATTTTCTAGTTTTACTATTACAATCACTTACCTACTATCAGTTTATAATGCTTTAATTGCCCGCAATACTTTTGCTTTGAGCTTATATCATCGCACTGATGGTACGGGAGACGCAGCAGAGTTGTTAGCAAGACTAGGGGCTAGTGGCGAACTCAGTGGCATTCAGCAAGATCTTGCTAGTATAGCAAGAGATTTAATTCAATTGCTAGAGTTACAACACTCTTACCCAGTACTACTTTATTTTCGCTTTCGCGAAATATATTACACCCTACCGCGAGTCATATTATTAACAATAGACACGGCAACTCTAATTAAAAGTGCGTTGAATGCGGAGAAATATAGTTCTCTAGTGCGTTCTACAGCAGTGGCAGAATTGTGGGGTGGCGGTATGCAAATTCTGTCTGAGTTATCTGAATCAATGCTACCGAAACACCGGATAAAATACGATCGCCAAATGGAATTAGCTTGGCGACAGCGATATTACGATGCATTAGAAAGATTGAGCGCCGAGGGTATAGAAACGGCAACAAATCCAGAAGCGGGTGCAGATTTATATGTTAGTTTACGGCGGAAATGGCAACCTCTTTTAACTACCCTCAGCAATTATTTGGCAGTAGACTTATGATGTGCTGCCTAAAATATTCCGATCAGTACGGGAATAGTAAATAAAACTAACAGCAATACCGCAATCAAAGGTAATAAGTTAAAATTGTGCGGTCTGTGCGGCTCTACAATTAGATTTTCATCTTCTTGAAATCGAGCCTGACGAATCGCATCGGAAATTGCTTGAGCATCTTTAACGTGATGCAATGCTTTTTTTTCGCCATTCGGATATTCAAAAATAAAATAAGTAGGAACCTTAATCCAGTCACCTGTAATATCAGGTGCATCGACAGCTATTTGTTTGGCTTTATCCACCAAAGTCTGCGGTTCTTTAGCAATGCGATCGCCTGGATTAACAGTTAAAATTTCGCTCTCGAATGGCTGGTGCGTCTTAGTAGTTGCGATCGGAGATTTTTGTAATGTTTTTTTACCGGGTTTTTTCAAGTTAAAGCCAACCATAAAATTCTCCTCGAAAGTGAAGGAATGATTCCAGTTCGGCTCGTCAAGATTGTGGAGGAGTTAAGCAAATTACCTGCACTTCGTGTCACTTTGCTGGCAGATGTTTTGTTAAACAGGAATGATACGTAGCCAAGTTATAGCCAAGTGAAACTGTTACCCCACAAACTTGAGTTTTTACCAAAGTGGGATGCTTGCATGAAAAGATTGTTTTAAATTTATTATCAATATTATAAAAAAATACTAGCTAAATTATATGCTTTAAAACAAAGAATTTATGAATATTGAAGAAACTTTAGATTCGCCACCTGATGCTAACCGCTAAGCAGGCAGTCAAGAACAGAAAAGCACTTGCGCCACCAATGGCTCCGACAGAAGGGATAATGCTTTGTTCTGGAGGAAAGAGAAGTCCTAATAGACTTTCCGCTCCAGCTATGCCACTAAAGTACGTTCCTACGCCGATTCCAGCTTGATGAGGTGGTACTAACATCAGGACAAAAGGAATTGCACCATTCAGCACGAGATTAAAAGCTACTAGTAAGCCGAGGATGGCAAGAATCAAAGTAAACCAATTGGGAATGAATACCGCAATTTGCAACAAGATAGCAGTCGCGATCGCACCTACACACATAGCCAGACGATTATCTATTCGTAGCGCCCAATCGGCAGTTGGCGGAGCTGCAAGTGCCAGTACAATTCCTACTCCTACCATTAGCCAATTTACATTATTTATTTCCAGTTGTAGCATCAGCATTTGGGAGAGTGTGGCTGTCAAAAACTGCGTTCCCCAACCGATCGCCATTCCAATTAAAAAACTTAAACTTAAAGCAATTTTCAGTGGTGGATTGTCTGTATTTTTCCGTTCTATTGCTGCTCTTGCAGTTAAATTTGCTCTTGCCAAAGTCTCTGGTAAATTGACATATCTTAAAATAGCTGCCGCACCTAGCAATGTAAACGAACCGATAGCAAAAGCAAAAATAGCGCCCACATTTAAATCAAAGCTCTGAGTAATTGGTCTAAAAGCTGTAAATAATCCGCCTACGAGAACTAACAAACTATTAGCTAATACTAATCCATCTGGAGCGGCATAGTTTCTTAATAAAGATATTGCGGGACTGCGAAATACTGTCATTGCCAGAGTCCAAGCTAGCGATACCATAATTAACACCCATCGAAATTCGCCTACACCCTTGCCGAAAACGATCGCAGCCGGAATCGCAATGAAAAAAATCGATGCAAGAACGATTCCTGCTGCTATGAGCGGAAAACGGCTACCAAACTGCTGTTTATCTCGATCGGATAAGCCTCCCATTAGAGGTTCTAGGATTACTGCCAATCCGTTTTCAACCACGAGTAAAGCAGTACCAACTGCGGTGGGAAAGCTAAATTCTGCGAGCAATTTGGGCAAGTACGCGCTATAGATTAACCAAGTGAGCGCGATCGCTCCTTGCAAACTTGCCAAACCCCATACTTGCAGCCACAACACCTGTACGGATAGCTCTTCCTCCTGTTTCTTCATTCTCTACATCCTCGGTATCTCGAGCGTTTAGATAAAAACTCAAAAAATAGCAATATTTAAAGACACAAACTCACCAAAGCCTTTTCCGGCTAGATGTATTATTTTGTGCGATCGTGGCTGTAGATTTTAGCTATGCCCTTATCGAGTGATAGTCTTAAAAGCATGTATGAAAATACAACAGATACATTCCAATTATTCGTCCATAGTATCTATCTTCTCGCTCGCAACTATACAAAGTATTTCGTTGGATGAATCGGTTAAATATTTTTCACAAACATGCTTCTCTAGAAAATCAACAATGAAGAAATTGACTAATATTACTTAAATCCGAACAGTCGAAATATTTGCCATTTTCTTTAAAGTCTTTAAAGAAAATTGTCTGCTTGCATCTCGTAACATATAACTTACCAATTACCCATCACTAATTGCCGATTATCAATTACCAACTCATTGCTGTCGCGGTAGCAATTGGTTTATTCTAGTAACAGTGTTAAGTTTACGAAATTTTACATACTGCTCCCTGTGCGCTCATGCAATGTATAGTTAACCGCCGCGCTCAATTTTCCGCCAGCCACCGATACTGGTTGCCAGAGCTGAGCGAAACAGAGAACCAGCAACAATTTGGCTTATGCTCCCGTTTCCCAGGTCACGGACACAACTACATCTTATTTGTTTCTCTGCTTGGAGAGTTAGATGAATACGGCATGGTGTTAAACCTGTCCGATGTCAAGCACGTAATTAGGCGAGAAGTGACTAGCCAGTTAGATTTTTCCTATCTCAATGATGTGTGGCAAGAATTTCAGCAAACACTGCCAACAACGGAGAATATTGCCCGCGTCATCTGGCAAAAACTTGCTCCACACTTACCGCTAGTCAAAATTCAGTTATTTGAACACCCTCAACTTTGGGCAGAATATCAAGGAAATGGCATGGAAGCATACTTAACTATTAGCACTCATTTTAGCGCCGCTCATCGGTTAGCTCATCCCGATCTCAACCAAGAAGAGAATACAGAAATTTACGGAAAATGCGCTCGTCCTAACGGTCACGGTCACAATTACCACTTGGAAGTAACCGTCAAGGGAGAGATTCACCCCCGTACGGGAATGATTGTAGACTTGAGTGCCTTGAACCAAGTTATTGAAGACCTGGTAACCGAGCCACTCGACCATACTTTTCTCAATAAAGATATTGCTTACTTTGCTAAAGTCGTGCCTACGGCAGAAAATATCGCCGTCTATATCTCTAACATTCTTCAGCAGCCAGTGCGAGAGCTAGGCGCAGAACTACACAAAGTCAAATTGATCGAGAGTCCGAATAACTCTTGTGAAATCTACTGCACTTCAGCTAACTCAATGAATACTACGAGTAGAGAACCAGCGTTAGCCCGAGTTTAATTGAATTGTATCAGTTGAAATGGTAGCGATCGCGCTTGATGCGAGTCAAGACATGTCGATCGCTCTTTCTTTAACTCGATCTAGCTAATTGCCAATATGCTTGCTATTTTCAAGCTTGTGGTTGACGAAAAGCATAGATGTCTGCAATAACTCGTACCCAACCATCGGCAACAGAGACAAGGATGCGATCGCCTTTTTCTTTTGTAGCTACGGTTGGATCGCCTAAAATCCCTGTCTGGCTTAGATCGCGGGTTACCCAAGCAAAAGGCAATTTCCCTTCCATTGAAAGCAAACTATCTTCAGGTAAGCCGTGGGGATATTCTGTCACAGCCGCTTCCATTTTGACTTGTTCTGGTAGAATCGACAGCATGACACTGGTTTCAGCATCGCCTGCATGAATGCCAAATTCTTTCTCTCGGTCAGAAAGTAACTCGCCGGCAATGTGAGGAACTCGCCAGGTAAACAGGGGAAATACGAGGAAATCTGCATATTTAACGTGTAAATCCCGTGCGGCAATTTCCATAATTTGGGGTTGTCCGCCGTGGGAGTTCATCAACACGAACTTGCGAAATCCGGCGCGGTAAATACTCTCGGCAACTTCAATTAAAGTAGCAAGTAAAGTTGACGCACTCAATGTAATCGTGCCAGGAAAATGCCAGTGTTCGTTTGATTTGCCATAGTATAAGGGCGGTAAGGCATAGGCAGGAATGCGATCGCTTAACTGAAACAGTGCCTTGCCTAAAACTGCCGTACCAATTGCAGCATCTACAATTAACGGTAAATGAGGACCGTGTTGTTCGATCGCCCCCACAGGTTGAACGATGACGACATTTTCTTTATCTGGCATCTTCTGAATGTCAGTCCAGGTGAGATAGGGAAAAAATCGATTGGGTGGAATAAAACCGTGCATCAGCTGTCAGTCCTCGCCAGTAAATCTTCTGCTAAAGCAACTGCACCCCAAAGCGGTGCTTTATCTCCCAAGGCGGCGGGAACGATCTCAAAATGGATTTCGGGTAATGCTGTGGCTCGCGCTACACGATGGATAGCATTCCAAAAGCGATCGCCTGCTTTCGTGACGCTACCACCTAAAATAAACCGTTGAGGATTGATGAGGTTGGCGACGTTGCCAATTGCTACTCCTAAAGCCCAACCAGCTTTTTCTAATGTGGCGATCGCAATTTCATCTTCTTGGGTGGCGGCTTGACTCACCATCAGTCCAGTAATTTCATCTAATTTATCTTGACAAAGCGATCGCAACACCTTGCCTTTGTCTGGATCTAAGTTTAACCGCTCTCTGGTCTGTTGGGCGATGTAGGGACCTGAAGCCAATCTCTCTACGCATCCGCGCTTACCGCATAAACAGATAGGACCAGATGGATCGACGACTACGTGTCCGATCTCCCCTGCCATCCCTTCTATTCCCCGCCAAGGGCGATCGTTGAGAATCCAGCCTCCGCCTACACCCGTGCTGACAGTAATATAGAGCAAACTGTCATAACCCATCCCCGCACCATAGCGATGTTCGCCTAAAGCCGCAACATTAGCATCGTTGTCTACACTAGCAGGGACGCCAAATTCTCGCTCTAGGATCTCCTGTAAAAGAAGATTCTCCCAGCCGCTGACATGGTGCGAAAGTCTAACTTTACCGCTTGTAGCGTCTACAGGTCCGCCAAAGCTGACACCGATCGCCGCTGGTTGTCTGCCTGCCAACAGTTCCCGTGCCAGACTAAACATTATTTCTAGATCGGATTGAGCATTAGGATTTGGCGGTGAAAAAGCTTTTCTGTCACTGAGCTGGTGTTTTTCTCCTGAAGCTACCACCGCCGCCGCGTGTTTAGTCCCGCCAAAATCTAGCGCTAGAATTAGACTCATTTAGTGAGTAGTTATCGGTTATCAGTTATCGGTGAATAGTGGTAGTTGGTAATTGGTAGTTGCTTCCTCAACTCCCTCAGCTCTTTCCCTAGCCCCTAGCCCCCAGCCCCTAGCCCCTCTACTTCGGCTGAACCGTCATCCTTGAGCCAAGCAATTTGTTGAATGCGGCGCTGGCGGGCGTATGTGCGGATTTCCTCCGACGTGCGATCGCCTAAGTCCATTTCAACTCGGATTGCAGGAGTACGACGCAGCTTTTCTGCATAGGCAAAAGCAGCCGCGTAAGCCGCTGGCGAGCGGGCGACAACGAGCAGATCGCTCGCAGGTGTAGCTTGCGGTAAGCGATTGGCAGATAGCAAGGCTTGTTGTAAATCTTCGGTGTTGAGGACAAAGCCAATCCCGGGAATCGTTTTACCTTGGGGATGATACAGTCCTAAAAGTCGATCGTAACGACCACCTTGTCCTAAAATTTGCGGTTGGACTGTTGTATTGCCGATGACTTCAAACACGATCCCCGTGTAATAGTCAAAGGTGCGAATCATGCTCAAGTCTAGAATTACCGGAAAGTTCGGCGAGCTTTGGCTGGAGTCTACACCAAAGCACCGATCTAAAATCTCGATCAGCGATTTGAGTCGGTGTAAAGCTGCTTGTTGTGGTGCGTCCAAACTTAATTTTGTGACTTTTTGCCATACATCTGCGGGATGCCCGCGCAAATCGAGCATTAATAAAGCTCTAGCTCGTAGATCTTCGCTCAAAGGTAAAGTTTCGAGCGTGACGCGATCGAGTTGAGCGATCGCCTGTCGGATGCGATCGCGCCATGTTGTGGGAAAGGAAGACAATAGCGATTGAGTAATTTCCGCTTCGCCAAGAATCAGTTGCCAGTGGTGTAAGCCCAATTCATTCAAACACTCAGCCAGCAGCAATAACACCTCAGCGTCAGCCAGCAATCCTTCACTGCCCAGCAACTCTACTCCAGTTTGATAAAACTCTAACTGTCGGTTGTGGCTGCTATCTGGCGTACGGCAAAAGACGTTAGCGTTGTAGTAGAGACGTTGCGGAAAAGTCGTTCCTGCCATCCGAGTCACGGCAGTACGAGCGATCGAGGCTGTCAATTCTGGACGCAACCCCAATTCTTCCTCGCTATCCTGAACTTGGATCACCGCAGATCGCTGAATTGCTCCTCCAGCCATCAGCGTATCTAACCGTTCGAGAGTTGAAGTAATGATGCGGTGATAGCCCCAACGATGAAATACCTGCTGCAACCGTTCTTCGACCCAGTGTTTCTGAGCCACGTCTAGGGGTAATAAATCTCTTGCTCCCGCAGGCGATTGGTAGACCATTGATGTTTGTTTATTTTTTCTTGCCTCCAAATAGACCGCCAAACATTCCCCCATTTCCAGATGGTTCTGATGTTTTTTTCGACGCTGTTTTATCAGAAGTGGCTGTTTGAGCGCCAGCCTTACTCGCCAGCCGATCTAACAGTTGTTTTCCTTCTAGGGCGATTGGATCTTTGGGGTCTAGTTGTAGGGCTTTATTAATATGTACCTTAGCCATAGTAGCCTGATTCTGCTTCAAATAAACCGTGCCCATTAAGCTATGGCAGCGGCTATTATTTGGCTCTAGTTTTAGTGCATCTTTTAGTTCCACACTCGCTGGGGCAAACAGGTTTTTTTCCATCAAAGACTGGGCGCGACGAAGATAGGGTTCGGCTGGCGATGGAGGTGACTCTGGTTCAGTTGGGGAGGGTGGTGGCGGTGCAGATGGTTGAGATTTTTGACTGGGAACTACAGCTGGCACAGTGGTTCTAGCAACCATGAACCCAGTGCCGCCTTTACGCCTTAAGTAGACTAGGTTCAATTCGCTGAGTTGACCGATCGTAGGCATAACTCGTTCGAGAGATTCATACTGTAGTTTTGTAAGTTGGGCGATCGCTTTTTGATATGCCAAATCGATATCTGTGCTTTGTTGAAGTTGAATCGACAGTTCGTTTTTGAGCGAAATGCTAGTTGTATCCTGAGCTAACCGCTTGCCCATCTCCCGCAGCGTCACCATGTATTCAACACGGCTGTAATCCTGGGATAATTTTTTGTAAGCTGGGTTGACGAGTTTGGACAGCATATGGTTTGCCGATTGTTTATCTGAAATACTTTTAGCCGCGCAAGTATCGGGATGCAAGCGGCGAGCAATAGTCAGATAGCGTTTGCGAATTTCTTTAAAATCGGCATCGATTGGAACGCCCAAAATTGCATGGCAATCTGTAAATTCAAATAAAAATAATCCGCCATCAATCTTAAAAGACATATGTTTTTGTCTCACCCTTGCCTACTGCACGATCGCTGAAATGTGGTATTGGCGTGGTTTGGTTGTCACCACTAAACTAATAATTCCCAGATTGTGGCTTGGGATTATAATTACCCCAAGTTGAGAGTGGCGGAACTTTGAGCAATTCTTGGCTGAGACTTGCATGAATGAGTCCATTTGTGGCTAAAATTCTGCCAGTTGCCAAATCGATTGGGTCACCATCGTAGGCACTGACTTGACCCCCTGCTGCTTCAAGGATGACTATTCCAGCAGCAATATCCCACAAAGAAATTCCTCGCTCCCAATAGCCGTCAACCCGTCCGCTAGCGACATAAGCTAAGTCTAAAGCTGCTGCACCGCTGCGCCTGACTCCTTGAGTGAGGTGAGTTAAGTAACAGAATTCGGCATAGTTATTATCGGCTGTTTCGCGGCGATCGTAGGCGAAACCTGTTAAGAGCAGGCTTTTATTTAACTCTGACGTAGTAGAAACACGAATCGGTTGGCGGTTACAAGTCGCGATCGCCCCTTTTGCTCCTCGGAATAACTCGTTACGATAAGGATCGAAAATGACTCCGACTTGGGGAACTCCAGCAACCAATAATCCAATTGAAACGGCAAAACAAGGATATTGGTGCGCGAAATTTGTCGTCCCATCTAAAGGATCGATTGCCCAGCAAAATTCGCTGTTTGCATTACCAAGTTTGCCCGATTCTTCGGCTAAAATGGCGTGGGTGGGAAAATGTCGCTGTAAAACTTCTAGAATTACCACTTCTGATGCTTTATCGGCAGCAGTTACCAAATCTCCGCTTCTTCCCTTTTCCTTAATTTCTTCCAACTTGCCTAAATAACACAGCAAAACCGCACCCGCAGTTAAGGCAGCTTCTGTAGCAACATCTAAAAATGTTTGGAGTTGTTGGTCATTTGTCATTTGTCATTGGTTATTGGTCATTTGTCATTGGTCATTTGTTAGTGGTGCGTGGTGCGCGATCTTTCTCCCCCAGCTTCCTGGGCTCCCTCAGCTCCCCCAGCTCTCTTCTCCCCGACTCCCGCTGTTTGACGAAATTCACTCGGAGTTTGTCGCATTGGTTGTTTGCTATTCCACACGCCACGTCCCATGATTCTTGCCCAGGCTTGCGCTTTTTCTAAGCGATCGTCATACTTCCGATCGCGCGATCGCCCATCCCACAGCACGTATCCCTCTTTTAAGAGTTGCTCGTTTAACAATTTGCCATTTTGCCACACGTAAGCCCACTGTCGCCCAAATTTATCAGGTTGCCCGTCCAGTTCTAAGGTGGCTGTCTTCCCGCTTATCGTTGCTTCTAGCTGCTGTTTAGCTATTTGTCCCCAAGGCTGCTGCTGGAGATCTGGGGCTTCAATTCCTGCAAGTCTCACCTTTAAAGCTTTCCCCATACTTGTTGCTTCTAAAGTTTGTCCGCTGACTACCCGCACAACCTGCACTTGGATTCCATTGCTAATGATAGGAGATTGACAACCTTGGATGAATAGAAGTGGGAAAACAAGGGCAAGGAAGACGAGGAAGACACGGGGGAAATTACTGCTCACTACTCAACTCCTGTATGGGCGCACGGCTGTGCGCCCCTGCTACTCCTCATCCAAAGGTAATCCTGCCCTAACTCTACCTCTGGCAAAATAACGTCCAAATTGCAGTTCGTAAACTTCATCTTCGTCTTGGGTTTCTACTTCCATGTCAGAACGGGCATAGCTGACGCACAACAAAGCATAACCGCGATCGCGTAATTCTGGGGAAAGTCCCATTGCTTCTGGCTGATATACTTCTCCTGATAACACTCTGACAGCACAAGTCGTACAAGCACCGTTGCGACAAGAAAATGGTAATTCTACCCCTTGTTGTTCTGCCGATCGCAGAATATAACGGTCGGATGGAACTTCCACAGTATGAACCGTGCCGCGATCGCGATCGTGTATCCGAATTGTATGTGTCATGGGAAATATTGTATGTGTCATGAGAAATTTCAGATTTTAGACTTTGGATTTTAGATTGGTTTGAAAATCTTCTTTTCTATTGTATGATGGGAGATCGCGACACCTGGAGAGGTGGCCGAGTGGTTGAAGGCGCAGCACTGGAAATGCTGTTTGGGGGCAACTTCAACGTGGGTTCGAATCCCACCCTCTCCGTTGGAATTTCATAAAATCAATATAGAAAATGTGGATTGGGCTAAACCCTTAGTAAGGTAATAGCTGATGGTTTCTGCAACTGAGAAAAAAAACAATTCTCCATCAGGAGATATCCCTACTGTGGAAGTGCCGTTTGTTATTCTGCACAACGTTAGTTGGCAAACCTATCAAGCTTTACTAACTGACATGGGCGAACACCGAGCAACTCGACTCGCCTACGATCGCGGAATACTTGAAATTAAGATGCCGTCGAAATTGCACGAATTAATTAATCGACTTTTGGAACGTATCATTACTACTTTAACTGAAGAGTTAGAGATGGATGTTTTGTCACTCGGCTCAACAACTTTTGACTGCGAAGAAGTAGAACAGGGAGTCGAACCAGATTCATGTTTTTATGTCCAAAATGCTGCTTGCGTCAACCCTGAAGATAAGAAACCACCTTTAAATTTACCTCCCGATCTTGTTGTCGAAGTTGATATGACAAGTTCATCGCGATCGCGTTTAAATATTTATAAAATTATGGGAGTTCCTGAAATTTGGCGCTACACTCAACAGGGCTTTAATATATTGCAGCTATGCGAAGGTAAGTATGTAGAGTGCGAATATAGTTTGACTTTCCCCAAAATTTCAGCAGTATTTTTAGCAACTTTAATCGAACAAGGCAAACAAGCAAAGAATCAGAACGCAGTCATCCGCGAGCTGCGGAATTGGTTGCAAGAGTCTGAAATCTAATGTTAGTAGCCTCTGTGTTTCTTTTCTTCTCTTCTGCCGTTCCTACTGCTACAATCCCAAATCCACGGCGATTCTGTGGGCGCAGGCAAATCCTGAAAATGCAACTGCATTCAATCCTTGCCCCGGAAACGTACTATCACCGACGCAATACAATCCTGGGACAGCCGTGCGATTAAATGGCATTCCCAATAAACCTAATAACTTGCGCTGAGGAATGGGACCATACGTCCCGTCATCCCGTCCCAAAAAGCGACGATGGGTGCGAGGTGTGCCTACCTCCATATAGTCTAAACCTGCATCTAAACCAGGAAAAATCTTTTCGAGGCGATCGATTAAACGTCCGGCTTCGTCTTCTTTTTTCTGTTCGTACTGAGTAGGCGATAACCCTTGCCAATCCTCTAGCCAGCTAGGAGTAAAAGTATGAACGATATGATATCCCTCAGGTGCTAGCTGAGGATCTAGTAACGTCGGAATTGAAACAAAAATCGTTCCTTCTGCTGCCTCCATCTTGTCCCAATCTTCTAATAAAACATGGTGGCATTCCGTTCCTGGTGGTAATACATCTGCTTTGACTCCTAAATGTAAATTGAGAAAACCAGGAGATTTCCGATATCTTTGCTGCCATTTCCGTTCCGATTGAGGCATTTTCTCGGCTGGCAGTAATTTTTCAAATGTATCCCAACGGGTCGCATTAGAAACAACGCGCTTGGCACGATAGACTTCTCCCGAAGCTAGTTGCACGCCTACAGCACGTCCCTTTTCCGTCAGAATATTTGTCACTCTAGCTTCATACTGAATTTTTCCGCCAGCCTTTTCTAACCCCTCTACTAATTTCAGCGCAATTTGACCCACACCCCCTTTAGGGTAATTAATTCCGCCATAATGCCTGTCTGAAAACACCATCCCCGCGTTAATCATCGGTGTCATATCGGCAGGTACGACCGACCAGATGTAACACTCCATGTCAATAAACTGCAATAACTGCGGGTCTTTGATAAAGCGTCGTGCCACATCTCCAACATTTTGAGGCAAATACTTAGCTAACCCCAGACACGATAAAGGATGCTGAAAGAAAACTCGCGTCAGATATCGAGGTTCTTCTAACGACAGCAAGTCCATACTGTTGAGACAGTTGAAAACTTTCCAGCACTCGTTGTAAAATTTTCGGATACCTTGGCGTTCGTGGGGAAAATAGGCTGTTAGTTCTTGCAAAAACTTCTCATAATCGCGGTGAACTTTTAAGTCTAATCCTTTAGGTAAGTGGTAGTGAACTTGCACGGGATCGGGAGCTGTCTCGAGGCTCGCATCGACTGCTGCCAAGGCTTTAGTAAGTAAGTTGGTCGTGCCTTGCGTCCCGAAGCCAAAAATCATTGATGCCCCAACATCAAAACGGTAGCCCTCTCGCTCGAAGTATCCCGCACTACCCCCAGGAATCAAGTAGCGTTCCAATACTAGGACTTTAGCGCCTTTAGCTGCCAGTTGAGTTGCTGTGACTAATCCCCCAATTCCCGAGCCAATGATGATGGCATCGAAGATGGGAGGAGCCGGGAGTGGGAGAGTGGGAGTCGAGAGCCGGGAAGAAAGAGCCGTCATTGAGGGAGCAATAAGAAAGACTTAGCTGAATCTATAGTGTACCTCCTCTTGCCTCTTGTCTTTCGCCTCTTACCAGCAAAAAAAAATGGGGATTAGCCGCACTTGCTGACCAATCCCGTCTGCCGATCCTTAAAGAGAGGAGAACACTTGAGAATCAATATAAACCTGATTGAGAATAAATGTCAATACTAATGAAAAACTTTCTCAACTGTTGTCAAAATGACCCACCTGTTGTACAGACGCAAAATTTCGCATCTTGACGCGGATACATCTTGGCACAGACAGAGTATGATGATTCAACAATTGCATCACCTTGCCATCTAAAGATTCATGACATTGCAACTGCGCGTTTACGTTCCTCCCCATCCGTTAATTCAGCATTGGTTGGGTGTCGCTCGCGATGCTGATACTCCTTCGGTGCTGTTTAAAAGCGCAATGACAGAACTAGGACGATGGTTGACCTACGAAGCAGTGCGCGAATGGCTGCCAACAGAGGAAATAACCGTGCAAACACCTCTGGCTACTTGTCCGGCAACGATGATTAATCCCACAGTACCGATCGCGATCGTACCAATTTTACGAGCGGGGTTAGCATTGTTAGAATCGGCGCAAACTGTATTACCCTTAGCATCGATTTACCATCTCGGTTTGGTGCGTAATGAAGAGACGCTGGAAGCAAGTTGTTATCTGAATAAATTACCAGTTCAGTTCCCACCTGGGACGCGGGTGTTGATTACCGAACCGATGTTGGCAACGGGCGGTTCGATTACGATGGCAATGAGCGAACTGACTAAACGTGGCGTCGATCCGGCATTAACGCGAATCATTTCTATCGTTGCCGCTCCCCCAGCTTTACAAAAATTAAGTGCAACGTATCCTGGTTTAGTCGTATACACTGCAACCATTGACGAGGAGGTAAACAGCCAAGGATTTATCGTGCCAGGATTGGGAGACGCAGGCGATCGCACTTTTGGTACGTAAGGTTCGGTACATGAGGTAAGATGCAGCTGGGATCGTATTCTTTGGGATGGTGAGATTGTGAGTCAGCGTGACGGATTTAGCACTGGATTTATCGCCGGGACGATTGTAGGAGGCGTGTTAGGAGGCGCGATCGGCGCACTGCTAGTTACCCAAAGATCCTCAGAACAAGCAGCCGATCCGGAGCGACGCAATGCCAATCTAGCTGGATCTAACAATAGGCGATCGCGGCGACAGTTTAAAGCTGCGTCAGAACAAAGTATCGAAATCGCCCGCCGCAGCTTAGAAGATAAAATTGCCCAATTGAATGAGACAATTGACGAAGTACGCTTGACGTTGGGACAAGTCAATGGGGAGCGGATAGGGGATTCAGAGCGTGTCCCGCACCGAGAAGAAGACATCGCGCCCTAGAATAGTATTGTTCTATTCGGGTTGCTGATGCTAATGGATGATGTCACCTGGATGATGTCACCATTAACCAGTTCTCTCCTTTGCTAGTCGCAAAGATCGGTTAGATTGAAAAGAATTGTGGCTATTGATATTTGACAGGAAAGTTACCCATCTATGAGTTCAACCCAGCTGCTTGTAAATACACTTGCAACATTCATCCAAATCTATTCTGTTCTCATTATTATTCGGGTTTTGCTGACCTGGTTTCCCAACATTGACTGGTATAATCAGCCTTTCGCAGCTTTGAGTCAGATTACAGACCCCTACTTAAACTTGTTTCGCTCGATTATTCCACCTCTAGGTGGAATTGATATTTCTCCGATCTTGGCAATTCTTTTACTCAATTTGGCTGGTAGCTTGGTCGGTGGACTGAGTGGATCCGCGGTGGGTGGATTTTAAATAGTCATTGGTCATTGGTCGTTGGTCATTGGTAGTTGGCAGTCGGTCGCCGATAAGCCAGTTGCTGATGACCGATCGCTGGCTGAAATATTTTTGTCAGGGTGTGTTGGTATAACGCGCCCTTTCAGTTTTAGTTGGGATGCATTACCAAGACTAGGGTGTAGGTAGAGCGTCAGGTTTGGGGTGTAGGAAGCTACGAACAAATGACAAATGACGTAGGGCGAAGCCCTTCCCGTAGGGTATGATTAATGACTCTCTACTTACGGATTTGGGCAGCAAAACCTGCTGCTTTAAATTGTTTTAACTGTAACGGTAAGGGTTGATTTGCCGGGACGGAAAGTCGCATTTCAAAATTGCTGACTCCTGGTGGAATTTCGGCAATTGAACCTAGGCGAGTGCGGTTTTGAATCATCGGATCGTTGTTAGCATCGTAAACTCGCCCGAAAATATCGGCGTCATAGACGGTTTTATTAGTAGAATTTTCGGCTTTACCAGTGACGATAAAGCACTTTGCTGCCCTGGTATTACCACCACTGGTTACTGCTCCTGCCGCTAGCTCGGCGGGACACTCGTGATAGTCGAGATTGGTTAATTTAATCTGAGTTAGGGCATGAGCAGGGGGCATGTAAAACCAGGCGCTAAACCAGGCGATCGCTCCCACCAGGCAAGAGAAAACTAAAGCCAGAATCCGCAACCGCATATTTTTAACTGTAATCTGAATCGGGACTAGAACCTCAGCTTACCCTAATTTAGGCGGGAGTGGGGAGTCGGAAGTCGAGAGTCGGGAAGGAGAGTGATGAGTGGTGAGTGGTGAGTGGTTTTTCTCCCCCAGCTTACCCAGTTTCCCCAGCCCTCTTCTCTCTCAGCTCCCCCAGCCCTCTTTCCTCACTCCGCCAAAAGAAAACATTTGTAATAATTAAGAAAATAGAAATTAGCAGTAACGTGCTACTGACTACTATTGGCTATGACTCCAGGTGAGATAGAAGCAGCCCTGCAAGCAGCGATCGCGCGTTGCGATGCAATAAATTGCCCTTTAAATCCACAGCAGCAACAAATTCTGCGGCAAGTGGTGTTGGAATCATTGTATACAGAAGGGTTGTTAAATAGTAATCGTCAGGAGTGGCAGGAAACAAATCCTCTAGACGAATTGACTCTCGAACAACGACAAAGTTTTTTACAATTTGTGCGGGAAAAAGAACGACAAGATCGACCCTGGAAAATTCAATTAATGAATGATTGGCTGCAAGAGCGCGATTCGGGCAGCGTACAATTTATTCGCGATCGCTTTGGCTTATCCTGGCTCAATCGCATTCAACCGTCTCATTTTGAAAAATATGTAGAAATTGATGACGAGCCGCCGCTGAGATTGAAAGTTGGCGATCGCATTGAAGTTTCTAACGCTTTGTGGGAGTGGGTGCAAGATGAAGGACCTTGTAGTCGTCAGTGGTTTGCTTGTACTGTGCTTCAAATTGGCGAGACTCGTAATGGTAAAGATATTATTAATAGTTGCGTCATTCGTTTAATCAATACGGGTACGGAATATGAAATCCAAGGGATTTATCAGTGGAATCGCTATTATTGGCGTTGGCTGCAGAAATAATAATTCTAGGATGGGTTTAACATTAATGCTCTTGAACGTATAAATCCTAAAATGAAAATCCCAGAAAGCCAACTACTGCCCAATTAGAGAAAAACCAGACCAGTTTTTTCTCTCATAAGAAAGCTTTCTAGGATAGAAATTCTGCATGAGGCAGAGTATTTACTTATCTATAAATTAACTAGTTATATTAGCTGTTTGACACTAACTAAAGAAAGAGATGGCGCTTAAGTTAATATGTTTGCATAGATACAATTTCCTGAAAAACTAGCCGATCGCAGTAACGGTGCAGAGTTGTCATATTTGCGCTTCGTGACGCTAGTTGACTCTTACTAAAAACTGAAATTGTGTATTTAAATCGATTCCGATTCTAAAATCGCTAAGATAGGATTTGTGAATGTGGGAATAAGCGATTGGCTGACGTTGTCATCGGTTTAGATCTGGGTACGGGAGGGGTGCGAGCGATCGCAGTGGATCTGCAAGGGCAACCAATCGCTCAGACGACGAGAAGCTATCCCCTGTTAACGCCACAGCCTGGTTGGACGGAACAAAACCCGGTTGATTGGATCGCGGCTAGTCTAGATGCACTATCTGAGATTGCGCAAAGGTTGAACGGATACCGAGCGATTGCCCTTGGTTTGTCTGGACAAATGCATGGCATGGTTTCGATAGATACAGATGGTCAAGTCATTAGACCAGCAATTTTGTGGAACGACCAGCGCACGGGTAAAGCGGTTGATGCAATTGAAACTGCAATTCCACGTCAGGAGTTAATTCAACGCACGGGTAACCCAGCAATTACAGGATTTCAACTGCCGAAGCTGGTGTGGTTGCAGACAGAAGAACCGCAAGCATACAATCGCCTACAGCAAATTCTTTTGCCAAAAGACTATCTCGGATACGTGCTAACAGGAGAGGCAGTGACAGAGCCTTCTGACGCATCTGGTACGGGATGTTTCAATCTGGCACAGCGGCAATGGGATGCAGATATACTGAATGCCCTTCAGATCGACCCACTGCTATTTCCTAGCGTAATTGAGTCTACTGCGATCGCCGGACGGTTGAAATCGGCAATAGCTAGTCGTACGGGACTACCTGCTGGATTACCTGTAGTTGCAGGCGGCGGTGACAATGCAGCAGCGGCGATTGGTTTGGGTATTTCGTCTAGTCATTTAAACCGAGGCAGTCTCAGTATCGGTACGTCGGGAGTTATTTTTGTTCCGTGCGATCGCCCGATTCCCGATCCTGAAGGGCGAGTGCATCTATTTTGCCATGCCGACGGTGGCTATCACTTACTAGGAGTAACGCTAGCTGCTGGTGGGGCGTTGCGGTGGTATCGAGATACGTTTGCCTCACAGCTTGCTTTTACCGATTTGATGGAGATGGCAGAGCGATCGCTACCTGGTGCGCGTGGCGTGCTATTTCTGCCCCATTTAGCCGGAGAACGCAGCCCCCACCTCGATCCAGATACTCGTGGGGCTTGGGTTAACTTATCGTTGGCTCATACGCAGGCAGATCTCATTCGTGCTGTCTTAGAGGGGGTTGCATTTAGCTTGCGGACAGTAATGGAGATCGTGAGTCAGATTACGCCTGTCCATCAACTCTTAGCAACGGGTGGAGGAGCCAGATCCAATACTTGGTTGGGGATTCTAGCAGATATTTTACAAGCAGAACTGATTGCTCCCGCTTCTGAAGAAGGAGCCGCTTATGGAGCTGCTATTCTAGCAATGGTAGGAGTTGGCGCGTATCCAAACTTAGAAGCGGCGTTTAAAATACTTCCCCAAGAAAGTAAAATAGTGCAGCCCCAAGCAAACCCTGCATACGAAGCAGCATTCCAGCGATACAGTTTACTGTACGAAGCCCTTAAAGCCGTCCGCTGACAGAACATTACTCGTCTGCCGTCTGCCTCCTGCCGTCTGCTATAGTTCAATCTGGAAAAGCCAAACCAGTCATCGGGTCGCGGATATACAGCCCTAAAGTGAGCGATCGCATCACTTCATCCCACACGGGTGTTAGCTGCTCGGCTTGGTCTGCCCAATAATCAAATGTAATCAAGCACTGAACGTTTGACCCTAAGCCAATACAAGTCCGCGAAAAAGCTTCGCGTGGCTCTGCCTGGGTGTCGATAAACTTAATTTCCGTCCACACAATTCTGGCGGTTTGGCGCTTAAGAGTAACAATTTCTCCCTTAACAATAACGTCGCGGCTGTCGTCTTCTACGATCTTCTTCAAGGTGGATTTAAGGGGAAACAGGCTCCAGTCGCGAGGTGGCAGGCGATTGAAAGACATTTCCAGACAGCAATCATCATGAGGCGGTTTGCGATCGCGGAACTTGAACGAATTTTCTTGTGGCTCAAAAACCCAATTTTGAGGAACATTGAAGCGTACGGCTCCCCGATCTGCAACAAAAATTTTGTAGCTTGATGGTGCTTCCCAGCGATGATCGGGTTTGAGTTCAAGCGTTTCTTTAATCCACTGGAGATTGGTTTTCTTACGCTTTGCCATAGTGTTTCTGCAAATCTACTGAAGAAGTGCGATCGCTCTTTTTGCTAATGGTATCAACTGGTAGGGTGCGTTGTCGCTCGTGTAACGCTCGCTGTCAAATCAACTATTCATTTGTCGTAGCCGTAGGTTGGGTGAAGCGACAGCGCAACCCAACACCCTTCTATTCTCTACCAACTTTCTCATCCCATACAAACTTGCCCTCTGCACCCCAATTTTCTGAGTACGCTCCATCGCGTACATAGCGGTGAAAACTGGAATATAACCAACCTCTCGCTGCTGTCACTAATCTATGTCGGACTGGATTGTAATGAATGTAATCCACATGGTGCGTAAAATCTGCCTCATCTCGGATTTGGTGTTCCCAAAAGCGACGTTGCCAAATTGCCTGTTCTCCTTTACGTAAACGAGATGCGGAACGCAGCCGTTTGTATTGTTCTGGGCATTGACGGCTAAACTCGCCTTCGATCCGTCGCCAACGGGAAGAAAAATCAGCATCCCCTTCAGGCAACGTCCAGATGCAATGCAAATGATTGGGCAAAACTACAATTGCATCAATAGTGAAGGGAAATTTAGCTTTCACGTTGCGGAAAGCATTGCGGAGTAAATCGATCGTTTCAGGGGTGTGAAAGAGGAGTTGGCGCTGGTAGGTGACGACTGTGAAGAAATAAGTTGCTCCAGGAGTTTTGGCACGGCGGTATTGCATAAGTTGACCCATAACCTCACATATATAGGATGGGTTGCGGGAGAGTAAAACTATCAAGGACAGGGATGTTGGGTTCTGCTGTCGCTCCACCCAACCTACAGCAAGGGGCGATCGCACTGAAGCAAGCTACTCGCCAGCTTCTAGCTGTTGCAGAACCTCCTCGACAGTTAAAACAGAAATTAATGTAGTTGAAAAATCAGTATCGCGAGTGGCGATCGCATCTAATCCTTGAGTTACAGCACAAGCTATCTGAACGGCATCTTCAAAATCAATCAAACCGGATGCAAATGCTGATTCTAAAACTGCTCGATTAACAGGACAAATTACCATAGCAGTTAGTATTTCTGAAATGACTTGCCGCGCTTGCTCAATACTGCCAGTATGCCGACGAGCAATATAATAAATGTCTGTTAGAGTTGTTGCTGTGACATATCCCACAATACGACCAGAACCGATTGCCTGAAATAGTAAATCTGCATTTTGGAAAAATGGCTCTCGCTGCAATAGAAAATCAAGGAGGATATTAGTATCAACTAAAACTCTCACTAAAGATACTTCTCCAGCCGTCGCTCTTCTAGCATTACAGCTATTTCTTCATCCGTTGGTGCTGGTTTGTCTGTTTTCAGTAAACCTCGCATTCGCCCGATCGCTTGCGAGCGATTGGAAGTGAAAATGGGAATTTCTTGCAACGACTCAATAATGGCATTTATCAACGAGAGGCGCTCGCTTACTGACAGTTTGAAAACCTGTTTTTTAAGTTCTTGGAGAGACATAAGGCTACTTCACGTTCCGGTATCTGCATTTTATTATGGCAGTTGCATCGCAGATAATCTTGTGGTGTCTTGACCTTGTATCTCAACTGATAAATTGAAATTATGCACGTTGCGCTTGGCGACAACGCACCCTACGGGAGGGATGCAATGTACTAACGATTGAGATGACGTGGGGCGAAACCAGCCACACACAACGTCAGGGTAAAAAGACACCTCGATAACAAAGTCGCTGTTTCGCCCTCACGTCCATTGATTTGTTATGTTGCCCGTTCATTTTCAACAATTATTTTGTTTCTTCGAGCGATTGTCCTATTAAAGCTGTGCTGTTAATCCAGCCGGACTGACTATTTGCGCTCACAGACGCTTTAGCTTGAACAAAATACCAAGGAGTATTTCCTTTGTTTGTAACTTTGACGATAGTAATTAACCCGCCCGCCGGAATTTTCTTCATTCTTCCAATAGCTTCTATCGGGTTAGCAGGCTCAAGCTCTGGCATCAACGGAGTTTCTTTCGATAGACGGTAATTTTTGCTGACACTTAAAGAACGAGCATCAACCGTGCTCACAGGACTGTCAGTGTTAAGCCGAACCGTTCCGCGACGCGCCCATTCGTCAGAATCCTTTTTTACATAAAGTTCATTCTCTTTTCTCTCGTTTTTAGTGGTCAAATTCTGCCAATAGACAATACGGGCTGAGCCTGCGCTTTCCTGTTTCCAAATGGTTATCTGAACTCCGGCGCGTCCTAAGTCAAACTTTGCTTCAAAAGTTTTCTTTCCGTCATCAAAAACGTAAGTGCCGCTATCAAGTTCTTTCTCTCCGTTAGAAGTTACGGACTTTGTAACGCTTCCGTCTGGTTGGAATGAATAAATGATATAATCTGTGGCAATTCTACCGCCCAAAGTTGGATTTGTAGTAACGACATACCAATCGCCAACAACACTTTTTGCGTCTGGCACAAAATTGTTTGTCGAAGATATATTGCTCTCCACATTTAGAGTGTTTGTTTGAGGCGAATCTGCACGGTTTGCAACTTTCGACGAATTGCAGCCGATAGCAACGAAGCAAGTCAACAAGATAAATGCAACGCCAAATTCATTCTCATAATTTACACGCTGAAGTTTAAGAGAAGCAACATAACAATTTATTGGACAGAGCTTTGCTGCCCATTTACTTCGTGCGGAAAAATGAACAGACTGCTTGCTGTCAAGCCACCCAAAAGCGGCAGATGGACAGCAGAGCGTCAGCATATTAATCTTGCTGCGGGTAGATCGACAGCAAACTTCCATATTTCTTCCGAATTCACCTGGGCGTGATCGCCCCTTGCTGTCGTTGGGTTGCGCCGTCGCTTCATTCAACCTGTGGGTAAAGCGCGATCGCATTTTTTAGAAGCTGTTGCTTTTTACTAAGGATTTGATCGGCAAAAAGGCAGATTACTTTCTCAAAATACTCGATCGCTTTCTCATTTCAGTATTTCCTGCAAACAAAAAGGCAGATTACTTTCTTAAAATGCCCGATCGCTGTCTCATTTCAGTAGATCGCGCATTCATTTTGGTATTTTCCGCAAGTAAAAAGGCTTTTTGCTTTCTCAAAATGCCGATCGCTTTCTCATTTCAGTAATTCACGTACTCATAACAATTATCTGCTTGTAGCAAAAGTCATTACAGATTTGCCGAGATTCTCTCAGGTCGATCGATACAAAAGTTTTTTAATGTAAAGAATATTAACTCTACCGATCGCAAGGTCTAATATCATGGCTCGTAGAAAAAGAACTTCCCAGATGCTAGAAAAAGCAGTGCGTCGTGCGGCTGGCATCAACTCCATCGATCCGAATTTAGATTTAAGCAATGGACTCACTTTGTCTGCATTCTCAACTCTCATCGAGACGATGCGAACTAAAGAAAATGCTTACAACAGCGCCCTTTCTAACCTGGATAAGTTATATCACGAAATGCTCCAAACAGAGCGCGAGTTGGGAGATATGGCAGAGCATATGCTGTTAGGAGTTGCCACCCGTTACGGCAAAAGCAGTGTAGAGTATGGCATGGCAGGAGGAGTTCCCAAAAATCAGCGCCGCAAGAGATTGCGAGGCGAATCACCAGCTCCCATTTCTGAGCAACCGTTACTTGTTGCAACTGTGGAGGGCAAGAATGGAAAAGCAGCGACAAGCTAGGATGTGTGCTAGTACTCAATATTTTGTCCAGCTCAAATAACTGTGTAGACTCGGAGCGATCGCAGACATTGCTCCAAGTATAGCGCGATCGGTTTCACTGTTAACGTTCTGCTTCACCCGCCGTAGATAACCTTTCAATCTCAATCAATAACCTTGCATCATACGGGAGAGATGCGATCGTACTGTACAAACTCCTGAAAGCCCTTCGTTGACATCAATAGTTTTTTATGAGTAGTTCCCGACCCTTGGCAGCACATTCTTGCTTGTAGTTGTTCATACCATACTGAAATGTCCAATCAGTAATATTGGCAAAACCAAACAATTTTCTAATTTCGGGTGAATCATCGTAAGTGATTAGCCATTTATGCTGACATTTACGCATATTTTTAGCAAATCGTTCGTGATCGAAAGAAGTATGCAACTTTCCTCTCAAGCCATAAAGTTTTGATTTTGTTGCACTCAAATATGGCGGATCGAGGAAAATGAAAACATCTTCTCCATCCTGAAATAGTAAGTTTTCATAGTCGCCATTAGTAATTTCTATAGATGATAGATGTAGAGAGATTTCTCTTAATCTGTCAATTGATGAATTTGTGAATCTTCGTTCAAAAGCTTGTTGAGAATAACCGCCGGAATCAACTGTGCCTGAAAAAGTAATTCGATTTAAAACAAAGAAGCGTACTGCTCGCTCGAACTCAGTAAGTTTTAAGTCTTGACGAGTGAAATAAGTAAATAATTCTCTACCATTCGTATATTTTTGCTTAATTTTACTCACTTCATCTACAAGAGATGCCATCTCATTTTTAGCAAATAACCAAAAGCAACATAGATCGAGATTTAAATCATTGATCCAGTAGTGTTTTATTCGCTCGCCAAACAGTTGCTTTACAGCGAGAAAAACCGAACCACCACCTACAAAAGGTTCTCTATACTCGCTAATATTTAATGGAATCTGTGGAATTATTTTATCGAGAGCTTTTGATTTACCACCTGGATAGCGAAGTGGGCTTTTGACGTGAGGCATAGCGATTAATGATTTGCTCCGATCTCAATTTCTATATTATTATTTCGCTGAACTTCTAAGAGTAACTTTCTAACAATATCTTTTTCTTTTTTGTTAAAAATAGCTGAGTTGTTCCTCAGAAAATCTTCCATTAGTTCTGACGGACAAGGTAAGGTCAGTCGAGCTTTAATATTCTTACCTGTGAGCTTAAGCCTTGCAGAGAATTCAACTGGTTGACCGTTTAATTGTAAAGAGTCTATATTTGAATATAGAATTAGTTTAAAAAGACCATCCTGAATATCGCTTAAATCTGGCAATGCCTTTTTTGTAGAATTTTTGGACTCTTGAATAATATAGCGTTCCTTTGTATGCACTATTTCATCTGGAGTTAAGTAGTAAGTTCCTCCTAAATAGTTCTCAATACAAAAGGTTGCCTTTATTCCATCAATAAGATATTCAAGTTCATGAGATGTCGCTGCCTCTCGTTTACTTGCACCTTGCGACCCCTTGAGAGAAAGATTCTTAAATTCTTCAAAATCTCCAATTATTGCCTGTAAGTATTTTTCCATTCCAGCGTGGGAGTGTATCTGTACGCTTGTTCGTTTTGATATGGCTGCATACGAGTCAAGAGCCTGTCTAAAAATTTTGACAAAGCGTTCTTCAAATAAATTCTTATTCCAATGTAAAGCACTTTGTTTGTAATTTATCACTTCTTGAATTTGAGATTTAATAAATTTATTATTGAATTTTTGCTTAGCAAGTTTATTTTTCGCAGTTTGTTCCTTCTTCTGACTTTTCTCTGCATCTTCATAGTATCCAAGCACAATGTATGTGTTTAGCAAGTTCATCCATGAAATTGTTGAATATTGAAGCTTATCTAAATCTCCATCTTTTCCTTCATCTTTAATCGCAGGTATTATAGTTAATATTTTTGCAGCATTATAAGTATTATAAATTCTTGCAAACGGATAACTCCTTGTTCGTTTGGGCGAAACCCATTTTGAGTAAGCTACTTCTGTATAATCTGCTTGTATAATTCCATAAGCACTGGATCTGTTAGCATCAAACTCTTCAAAAGTTACTTTTGCTAAATTCCCAGTTAGGCAAGCTCTATACTTGATTCCTCGTATAAATCCGGTGAAATGGAGAATGGCGGTCATGCTTTCAGACTTAAAAATGAGTAACAAGCAACGCTTGATTGTAACTCACTATCGTCGTCGGTATTTACAGGTGTATTGTATTCTACTTGCAGCCGTTAGATTTTAGCAAGAATCGCTTGGGCAGTGGCTTCATCGATAATCAACCCTGTAATTAACTTGCCGCGCAAAGCTGCTAGAATG
>ERZ1066120.663-NODE-663-length-29056-cov-14.366711_pt1 | contig 29056 bp, 27 predicted proteins | sample MGYA00382767_ERZ1066120 | MGnify/ENA primary metagenome ERZ1066120 (study PRJEB33369, sample SAMEA5778350) | biofilm metagenome | biome: Industrial cooling water; feature: Water cooling tower basin; material: Biofilm | place: United Arab Emirates | collected...
GTTCCTCGGGACTCGCTTCCGCCGGCAGCGACGCCTCGACGATGCGCCGCGCGCCCGCGGCCGACAACCCACGCACCAGCGACAACCCGATCCGCACGGCGGGCTGGTCGGGGGGCCGGGTGATCGGGTCGGGCGGGTCGGGCGGGCCGTGGTCGCCGGCTGGCGAGGGCGGCTCCAGCGTGCAGCCCACGTCGCTGGCCAGCACATCGGGCGGGCGCACCTCGACGCCGTGGGCGCGCGCGTCGCGCACCAGTTGCGCCGGCGCGTAGAAGCCCATGGGTTGGCTGTCCAGCAGGCCCGCCAGGAAGGCGGCGGGTTCCCGGCACTTGAGCCAACTGCTCACGTAGACCAGCAGCGCGAAGCTGGCGGCGTGGCTTTCCGGGAAGCCGTATTCGCCGAAGCCTTCGATCTGGCGGAAGATGCTCTCGGCGAAGTCGCGCTCGTAGCCGCGCGCCATCATGCCGTCGACCACGCGCGCGTGGAAGGCGTCCAGCCCGCCCTTCCTCTTCCAGGCGGCCATGGCGCGGCGCAACTGGTCGGCCTCTCCGGGCGTGAAACCGGCCGCCAGGATGGCGATCTGCATCACCTGCTCCTGGAAGATCGGCACGCCCAGCGTGCGCGCGAGCGCCGGGCGGATCTCGTCGCGCGGATACTCCACGCGTTCCAGGCCCTGGCGGCGGCGCAGGTACGGATGCACCATGCCGCCCTGGATGGGGCCGGGCCGCACGATGGCCACTTCGATCACCAGGTCGTAGAAGCAGCGTGGGGCCAGCCGCGGCAGCATCGCCATCTGCGCGCGGCTCTCGATCTGGAACACGCCCACCGTGTCCGCGCGCGAGATCATCTCGTACACCAGGGGGTCCTCGGGCGGGATGTCCTGGAAGCGCAGCGGCGCGGGCAGGCCGCGGCGCTGCCCCGCGAAGGCCAGCGCGCGGCGGATGGCCGACAGCATGCCCAGCGCCAGCAGGTCCACCTTGAGCAGCCCCAGCGCGTCCAGGTCGTCCTTGTCCCACTGGATGACGCTGCGGTCCGGCATCGCGGCGTTCTCCACGGGCACCAGCCGCGTGAGCTTGTCGCGCGCGATCACGAAGCCGCCCACGTGCTGAGACAGGTGCCGCGGAAAGCCCGCCAGCACCGCGGCCATCGACATCCAGTGCTGCACCACGGGCGCCTGCACGTCGAAGCCGGCTTCGGCGAGCCGGTCGGGCGACACCGTGCGGCCGTCCCACCATTGGTGCGACGCGGTCAGCCGGTCGATGCGCTGCACGTCGATGCCCAGCGCACGGCCGACGTCGCGCGTGGCGCTGCGGGCGCGGTAGCTGACGACCGTGGCGGCGAGCGCGGCCCGCTGGCGGCCGTACTTGCGGTAGACGTACTGGATGACCTCTTCTCGGCGCTGGTGCTCGAAGTCGACGTCGATGTCGGGGGGCTCGTTGCGCTCGCGGCTGATGAAGCGCTCGAACAGCACGCTCATGCGGGAGGGGTCGACCTCGGTGATGCCCAGGCAGTAGCACACGGCCGAATTGGCGGCCGACCCGCGGCCCTGGCACAGGATGCCCTGCGTGCGCGCCCATCCGACGATGTCGGCCACCGTGAGGAAGTAGGGCTCGTAGCCCAGGTCGGCGATCAGCGCCAATTCGTGGTCCAGCTGCGCGCCGACCGTGTCCGGCACGCCCTGCGGAAAGCGCAGCGCGGCGCCGGCCAGCGTGAGCTCGCGCAACCATCGGGCCGGCGTGCGGCCGGCGGGCACGATCTCCTCCGGGTACTCGTAACGCAACTCGTCCAGCGAGAAGCCGCAGCGCGACGCCACTTCCAGGGTCTGCTCCAGCAGTTCGGGCGGATGCAGCCGCGCCAGCCGCAGCCGGCTGCGCAGGTGCTGCTCGGCATTGGACGCCAGCCGCGTGCCCATGGCGGCCAGCGGCAGGCCCGCCTGCACCGCGGCCAGCGTGTCCTGCAGGCTCTTGCGCGAGCGGACGTGGAAATGCACGTCGCCGGCGGCCACCAGCGGCACGCCGCTGGCGCGGGAGGCCGCGCGCAACATCTCCAGTTGCTCGGCGTCGCGGCCGCGCATCAGCAACTCCGCCGCCAGCCAGGCCCGGTCGTGGAAGCGTTCGCGCAGCCAGCGGGCTTGTTCGGCCACGGCGTCGGCCGATGCCAGCGGGTCCGGCACCCACAACGCCAGGCAGTCGGGCAGGCCGGCACGCAGGTCGTGGGCCGACAGGCTGTAGCGGCCCTTGGCGGCACGCATGCGCGCCGCGGTGATCAACTCGCAGAGGTTGCCGTAGCCGGCGCGGGTCTGCGCGATGAGCACCAGCCGCGCGCCGGGAAAGTCCTCTTCCAGGCGGAATTCGCTGCCCACCAGCAGGGCCAGTCCCACGCGCTTGGCTTCCTGGTGAGCCCGCACCACGCCCGCCACGGAGCATTCGTCCGTGATGGCCAGGGCCGCGTAGCCCAGTTCATGCGCGCGCGCCACCAGTTCTTCGGGATGGGACGCCCCGCGAAGGAAACTGAAGTTGGAGACGCAGTGCAGCTCGGCGTAGGGCAGCATGGCGGGCCGGGTCGATGACTGTATGAATATACAGTCATCGTGCGCGCCGACCAAGCAACAATTCCCGTGCCCGCAACGGGCGCGTCACACACAGCAAGCCGCGCGCCCGTTGCGTGGACGCGTCTACGAGCGGTTGACCAGCACGATGCCGGCCGCGATCAGCGCCAGCGCGCCGGCCAGCGCCGGCGTCACCGGGTCGCCCAGCAGCAGGTGGGCGAAGCCCACGCCGAAGAGCGGCGTGAGGAAGGTGAACGCGTGCAGCGTGGTGGCACGGTGGCGCGACACCAGCCAGAACCAGGCCAGGTAGCTGACCGACGCGATCGCCACCACCTGGAACGCGAGGATCGCCCAGATCAGCGGCGAGGGCGCGAAGATGCCGCGTTCGCCTACCAGGGTGGCGCCGGCCAGCAGCACCAGAGCCGACACCGCCAGTTGGTAGAGCAGGGTCTTTTCGGGCAAGGCGCGGCGCAGCGGCGTGGCCTTGACCACGATGGTGGTGGCGCCCCAGAAGAAGGCCGCGGCCAGGCACAGCCCGTCGCCCACCAGGCCACGCGTGTCGGGTGCGGCGAGCCGGTCGGCGAAGGCCAGCACCAGGCCGGCGAAGGCGGCCGCCAGCCCCGCCACCCGGGCCAGGTTGAGGCGCTCCCCCGGCACCAGGAAATGCGTGCCCAGCGCCACCACGAAAGGCGCGCTGTAGAGCATCAGCGTCGCCCGCGCCGCGCTCGTGTAGTTCAGGCCCACGTACAGGCACATGAATTCCAGCGCGAACAGCACGCCGATGCCTAGGCCGGCGCCGAGCGTGCCGTCGCGCTGCCCGACGGGCAACCGGCGCCATGCGATCCAAGCCAGCAGCAGCACCGTCGCCCCCAGGGAGCGCAGCCCGGCATGGAACACCGGCGAGATGCCGCCGTTGGCCACCTGCGTCGCGACCTGCCCGAAGCCCCACAACGCGCACAAGGCCACCTGCAGGACGATGGCGCTGGCCGGTAGGGCGGCGCGAGTGGTGGCGGGCAGTGAGGACATCGGGTCGGGGCGGCGTCGAGCGGGTGGACAGGCGCGGAAGAGCGGCGGATCAACCCGGCCGCGGCAGCGTTTCGGCCAGCAACCGCGCGGTGTTGGCCGAGTCGGTCAGGCCCAGGTGCCCGTGGCCGAACGCCAGCCAGAGGCCGGCATGGCCTTCGGCCGGGCCGACCCGCGGCAGGGTATCGGGAAAGCAGGGCCGATGTCCCATCCAAGTGTCGACGCGGGCGTCGTCCAGGCCACGGAAGGTCTCGCGGGCGAAGCCGGCCAGCGATTGGGCGCGCGCCCAGTCGGGATCGCGTTCCAGCCCGCCGAATTCCACCGTGCCGCCGATCCGCAGGCCGTCCAGCATCGGTGCGACGAAGGCCTTGCGGTCGGCCAGCACCACGGTGCGGGACACCGGCGGGGGCACCCCCGCGAAGCGCGCGTGGTAGCCGCGCTGGGTCTCCAGCGGCAGCTTCAGGCCGAGCGGCGCCAGCAGGCGGGTCGACCAGGCGCCCGCGGCGACCACGACCTGCGCGGCGTCGAGGGTGCGGGTGGAAGTGCGCACCCCCCAGCGTCCGTCCCCGGCGGGCATCAGCGCTTCGACCGCGTCGCGCGCCACCACGCCGCCGGCGGCCACGAAGGCGGCGACGATGCGCTGCACGTAGCCGTGCGGATCGACCACGGTCGCGTGGTCGGGCAGGAACATGGCGACCTGGTAGCGCGGGCCGACGCCGGGCTCCAGGGCGTCGATGCCGGTGCGGTCCAGCCGCTGGACGTCGATGCCGTGGTCGCGGCGCAACCGCCAGCTGGCGGCGTCCTTGGACAACGCCGCCTCGTCGGGATACAGGTGCAGGTGGCCGCGGCGCACGATCAGGTCCGTGGCGCCGACCGCGCGCGCCAGCGTCAGGTGCGCATCGATCGCGCCGCGGTGCAGGTCGGCCAGCGCCCGCGAGATGCGCGTGACCTCCGCCGGGCGCGCCGCCGCGACGAAACGCGCCAGCCAGGGCAGCGCGCGCGGCAGGTACTCGGGCGGCAGGTACAGCGGGCCGTTCGCGTCCATCAGCATCGCCGGCACGCCCGACAGCACGCCCGGCATCGCCAGCGGCGCCACCGACCCGGGCGACAGCGCGCCCGAGTTCCCGAAGCTGGCGCCCCGGCCCGGCTCGTCGCGGTCGACCAGCAGCACGCGGTCGCCACGCGCACGCAGCGCATGCGCGATGCAGGCGCCGACGATGCCGGCGCCCACGACGACGACGTCGGCCGCATCGTTCATTCGGGCTTGATCCCCAGGCGGTTGGCCAGGCCCTGCCACTTGTCGATCTCGCTCTGGATGAAGGCCGTGAACTGCTGAGCGGTGCCGCCGGCGGGCTCGATGCCGCGCTCCTCGAAGGCCTTGCGCACGTCGGGCGAGCGCAGGATCGCGTCGACCTCGGACTGCAGCCGGTCCACCACCGGGCGGGGCGTGCGGCTGGGCGCGAGCAGGCCGAACCACGTGCCCCCGGTGAAGCCCGGCATGCCGCCTTCGGTCATCGTCGGCACGGTGGGCGCGAGCGCCGAGCGCTGCCGCGTGGCCATCGCGACGGCGCGCAGCTTGCCGCTGCGCACGTGCGGCAGCACCGCGGTGATGGTGTCGAAGGTGTACTGCACCTGGCCGCCGATCAGGTCGGTGATCGACGGCGCGCTGCCCTTGTACGGCACGTGCACCGCGTCGAGGCCGGCCGACAGCTTGAAGAGCTCGCCCACGAGATGGTTGGAGGTGTTGTTGCCGAAGGACGAGTACGACAGCTTGCCCGGGTTGGCCTTCGCGTGGGCGATCAGTTCGGCGAGCGTGCCCGACGGGACCGCGGGGTTCGCCACCAGCATGAACGGGACTTGGCCGACCAGCGCGATCGGCTGCAGGTCCTTCGCCGAGTCGTAGGGCAGCTCCTTCATGGTGATGCGGCTGATCGTGAGCTCGGGGGAGGCGGCGAAGAGCAGCGTGTAGCCGTCGGGCTCGCTCTTGGCGACGGACGCGGCGCCGATCGTGCCGCCGGCGCCGGCCCGGTTCTCCACGACCACTTGGCGCCCGAGCCGGGCCGTGAGCCGCTCGGCGACGAGGCGCGCGGCGGTGTCGGTGCTGCCGCCCGGTGGATAGGCGACGACGATGCGCACGGTGCGCGCGGGCCAGGGGTCGGACTGGGCTTGCGCGCCGGTGGTGGCGAGCAGCGCCGCGGCGCAGCCGAGGAGGGCCAGCGTGGTGCGGCGGCGGCGGTCGGAACGAGCCATGCGGGCGATCTCCATGGGGACGATGACGAGGCGCACAGTAGCCGCTAGGATATCGCGTATCAATAGAGAGTATCGGGATGCGATACATGCGTGCGGCTTGAACGCCGCTGCTGAGCATCCCGGCGCCACGAGGAGAACCATGGATTCATCCGCGACGCGGGTCTGCATCGACGGCCTGGTCTACTTCAGCGACGGCGACGCTTCGCCCCTTGCCGAGGGCGGCGTGACCGCCGCCAACGTCACGGTCATCGACATGCATGCCGATGCGCCGCGGGCGCTCGACCAGATGGGCGCGTGGCTCGCCCGCGTGCAGGCGCCGGATTCGGGCTGGCGGCTGGTGCGTGGCGCGGCCGACATCGAGGCCGCTCGGGACGAGGGCCGGGTCGGGTTGGTGATGGGCTGGCAGAACGCGCTGCCGCTCGGCGATCGGCTCGAGCGCGTGCGCGCTTTCCACGCGATCGGGCTGAGGGTGCTGCAGCTGTCGTACAACGAGGCCAACCTGGTGGCCGACGGCTGCATGGAGCCGCGCCAGGGCGGGCTCACCGCTTTCGGCCGCGCGCTGGTCGGCGAGCTCAACGCCGTGGGCGTCGCGATCGACCTGTCCCACTGCTCGGAGGCGACCGGCCGCGAGGCGGCGGCGCTGTCGACGCGACCCGTCTTCGTCACCCACGCCAACGCGCGCGCGCTCGACGAACGGGTGCGCAACAAGAGCGACGAGACCCTGCGCGCGGTGGCCGCCACGGGCGGCGTGATCGGCGTGAGCATCCACGGCTTCCTCAACTGGAACGGCCGGCCCGACAGCCCGCCCAGCCTCGAGAATTTCGTGCGGCACGTGCGGCACGTGGTCGACCGGTGCGGCATCGACCATGTCGGCATCGGCACTGACTTCTCGGCCGTGCGCGACGACGCCACGGTGCAGGCGATCCTGGACATGAGCCGCGACCGCTACGCCCAGTCGGGCGGCGAGTACGCCGCGGCCTTCGGCAACGCGTCGGCCGCGCGCTACCCGGCCGAGACGCCGACGCCGCGGCAATGGCAGCGCCTGCCCGAGGCGCTGGAGCACGGTGGCTTCCGCGGCAGCGAGATCGACGCGATCGCCGGCGGCAACTTCCTGCGCGCGCTGCGCGAGGCCTGGGGAGGCTAGGCGATGGCCCGGACGACGATGGCCCGGACGACGACGGCCCGGACGATCGTGGTGGCCGCGGCGCAGACCGGGCCCGTGGCGGATCCCGGCGAAGCGGCCATCGTCGAACAGGCGACCGCCATGATCGACGAGGCGCGCGCGTTGGGCGCGAGGCTGCTCGTGTTCCCGGAGCTCTTCCTGTCGCCCTTCTTCGCCAATCGTCTGGTCGAGCGCTTCGAGCGTTTCTTCCAGGGGCCGGACGACGCGGCGGTGGCCAGGATACGGAGCCACGCGCGCGAAGCGGGCATCGGGCTGGTGCTGCCGTTGGCCGAGCGCGCGGCCGACGGCTTCTACAACACGGCGCTGGCGATCGACGAGCAGGGCCGCGAGGTCGGCCGATACCGCAAGACGCACATCCCGGCGTACTTTCCGAACGAGCGGCCCGGCGGCACGGGCAGCTACGAGAAGTTCTACTTCGCGCCGGGGCGCGAGCTGCCCGTGTTCGCGCTGTGCGGTCTGCGGCTGGGCATCCAGATCTGCAACGACCGGCTCTACCCGGAGGCGTCCCGGGTGCTCGCGCTCGCCGGCGCCGAGCTGATCGCGATGCCGATCGCGTTCTCGACCTACGCGGACGCGGTGCAGCGCGCCTCGATCTGGGACGTGCCGCCGCGCGCGCGCGCCTACGAGAACGGGCTGTGGGTGGTGGCCTGCAACCGCGTCGGACGCGAAGGCGCGGGCGGTCCGGCCGAGCGGGTCCACGCGGGCCGCAGCCTGGTGGTGGATCCGATGGGGATGATCCGGGCCGAGGCGAGCGCCGAGGCGCCCCAGCTCTTGGCGGCGCAGATCGACCTGGACGAGGTGGAGCGGGCCCGCAGCGGGCTCGCGTGGTGGCGCGACCGACGACCGGACCTGTACGGGCCGCTCGTGCGATGACCGAGTCGCGGCTTGCGAAGGACGGGCAAGAGGCGGCGCAGAGCCCGACCCGTTCCGGCACGCTGTTCGTCGGCTCGATCGACAAGTGCTTCCAGGTGCTGGAGGCGCTCGCCGCGGCGCGTCGCCCGGTCGCGTTGACCGAGCTCGCGCGGCGCACCGGGTTGGATCGCAGCGCGGTGCAGCGCATCACGCACACGCTGCACGCCCTCGGCTACCTGCGCCAGCTTCCCGAGACGCGCGCCTATGCGCTGGCGCCCCGCCTGGTCGAGCTGGGCCACGCCGCGCTGGCGGCCGACACGTTGCGCGGCCTGGCGATGCCGCATCTGCGAGCGCTCAACGAGAGTTGTGGCGAGACGGTGAACCTCACCGAACTGGATGGCGACGAGATCGTGTACGTCGCCCGCTTTCCCAGCCGGCACGCGGTCAGCGTGGACCTGCATGTCGGCTCGCGGCTGCCCGCCTTCTGCACGGCGGCGGGGCGCGCGATGCTGTCGCGCCTGCCGCTGGAGCAGGCCCAGGCGATCCTGGCGGCGGCGCATCGCTCGCCGATGACCGACCGCACGGTGCGCGACGTGCCGGCGCTGATGCGGTTGCTGGCGCTGGCGCGCGAGCGCGGCTTTGCCGTCAACGACCAGGAGGCCTTCGTCGGGGACCTGTCGGTGGCCACCGCCTTGGTGGACGCGACCGGGCGGCCGGTCGGCGCGATCAACATCGCGGTGCCGACGCCGCGTTGGACGACCGAGGCGCTCGAGCGCGACCTGGTCCCGGGCCTGCTGCAGTGCGCACGCCGCCTGGCCGTCGAGATCCGCGACTCGGCGCTGCAAGCGCACTGGTGACGCCGCCGCGGGCGACGGTCACCGCGCCGCAGCTCACCCGAAGCAGCCGTGCAGGAACCACGCGGGCGAGTCGCCGTCGGTGCCGCGCGCCCGGAACACCCAGTACAGCGCGGCCGCTTCGTCCTGCGCGATGAAGTAGTCGCGCTGCACCAGGTGCATGTCCCACCAGCCGCCTTCGATGCGCTCGGGGCCGGCCACGATCTCCAGCGGGCCGTGCAGCCAAGGGCGGTGCAGCCGCTCGGCCAGCGGCATCGGGCGGCGCAGCAGCCACAGCGGCCGTGGCAGTCCGCGCTTGGAGGCGGCGGCCGGCGCCGGTGGCTGCCCCCCGGCACCGGGCAGCGCATCCACCGGCACGATGCGCCAGGCCCGCTCGGGGCGGTGGTCGGCGAAGGCATGCAACCGGCCGACGCGGTCGCGGCCCAGGCGAGCCTGCAGGCGCTCGACCAGGCGGCCCAGGCTTTCGCGCGCCCGCGGGCCGGCGTCGAACAGGCGGCCATCGGCATGCGCCAGCGGCATCGCCCGGTCGCAGGCCAGGCGCAGGGTATGGGCGGGCGCCGGCAACGCGACCTGTGACAAGCGCTCGCGCAGCAAGGCCGTGAAGCGGTCCAGGTCGCGCGAGGGGTCGGCCAGGCGCAGCGGCACGGTGGTGGGCGGCGCATCGTCGTGCTCGGCCAGCAACGTGAATTCGCGCGTGGCGGCTTGCCGGGCACCCAGCCAGGCGCTCAGCTGGGCCAACAGCCGGTGCGCGCCGAACAGCAGCGCCTCGGTCGATTCGACCTGGGCGGGAAGTTCCAGGCGGGCAGCGAACGTGGCCGGCGCGGCGAACCAGTCGCGCGGCTCCGGGCGGCGGCCGCAGGCGCGGTCGAGCTCCTGCACCAGCGCCGTGCCGAAGCGCTTGGCGAGCCCGTCTCGCGGCAGGCGGTCCAATTCGCCCAGGGTGCGCACGCCCAGCCCTTGGATGACTTCCAGGTGAGGCTGCGCGGACCGCAGCAGCGTCGGCGGCAAGGCGTCCAGGCGCGGCTTCGACAGCGCCCGCAGCAGGGCTTCCTCGGTGGCGTCGAAGAGCGGATCGTCCATGGGATCGCGCACCGCGTCCGAGCCGCGGCACAACAGCGATGCCGCCCGCGCGTTGTCGGCGGCGGCCAGCCGCATCGCGCAGCCCAGCGGGGCCAGGGCGGCGTGCAGCCGGGCCGCCAGCGGGCGCAGGCCGCCGAAGAGCCGGAGGCTGGCCGCCACTTCCAGCAATAGCCCGTCGGGCGGCTCCAGGCTCACCGACGGGGTGGTCTGCAGCGCGCACACCGCCAGCTGCGCGAGCAGCTCTTCTTCGCGGACCGGGTCGCGCGCCAGCATCCGCAGCGCCGGGGCCAACGCCAGCGCGGTGGCGCGCCGCATCCCGGGCTGCACGCCCGCCTGCTCGGCGGCCGGGCAGGGCACCAGGACCGCGCGCGCATCGCAGACCGCCAACGGCAGGTCGTGCCCGACCCGGGCGCGGGTGAAGACGTCCAGGGTCAGGCGGTCGAAATGCAGGCCGATCCAGAGCATGCCGGGCGGTCCGCCCGGTCAGTGCAGCGGAGCCGCAGGGCCGTCGGGGCAGGCGGGCAGGAGGGGATGCGCGCCGACCAGGCCGGGCGTGACCACGGGTGCGGAGGCGGGCGCCCGTGCACCGGCCGACACGCGCGCCGGCGGGCCGCTGGTGCCGCCCTGCACGGTGGCGGGCCGGCGAACCCGCAACCGAAGCGCCGAGGCGGGCTGCGGGAGGTCCAGCAGCAGCGGCCCGGCGTGTAGGGGACCGCGCCGCTTGAGGATGCGCACCGACAACCGCTGCTCGGCGGCCGGTTCGAGGAGCAGGCGCAGCGGCGAGGGCGAAGCGCCGAATTGCGCCGGCAACGGACGGAACAGGAACACCGGCCCCTGGCCCTGTTGCGCCGCCAGCTGCATGCGCCGCAGGTGCTCGGCGCGGGTGCGCCCCTGCGGCAGCCAGGCGAGCAACGCGCCGAAAGCCGCGCTCTTGATCGCTTGCTCGGTGGCCCACAGGCGATCGGCCGCGTCGGGCGCGTCCACCACCAGCAGCCAGTCGAGGTCGATGCCGAAGGCGGCGAGCGCGGGCGGGTAGGGCACGTGCGGCGGCGCGAGCAGCACCACCACCTGCCGTTGGCGCGTGACCCGCCGCAGCAGCGGCACGAGCAGCCGCACTTCGCCGATGCCGGGGTCGCGGGCGATCAGCTCGGTGAGGGCGCCGACCGGCCAGCCGCCGCCGGGCAGCTCGGCGTCCAGCGGCGCGAATCCGCTGGGCAGGCCGGGCGTGGCGGCATGGCCGAGCCCGTCGGCCCGCCACACCGAGGCGGGCAGCTTGCTGGGCGAGGCCATGCGGATTCGCTCCGGGCGCGAGGCGAGGGCGGTGCGGGGGGCGGGGACGGGCTGCGGCGGCAGGACCGCGCGGTCAGAGCGACCGGCCGTGCCGGATCAAGCCCACGCCGATGCCTTCCAGCGCGAACTCGGTGGCGCGGCTGTCGAGCACGATCGGCTCGAAGTCGGGGTTCTCGGGCAGCAGCTCGATGGTGTGGCCCCGGCGGCGCAGCCGCTTGACCGTGACGTCGCTGCCCACGCGGGCCACGACGACCTGACCGTTGCGCGCATCGTCGGCACGCTTGACTGCGAGCAGATCGCCGTCGAGGATGCCTGCGTCGCGCATGCTCATGCCGCGCACCTTGAGCAGGTAGTCGGGGCGCTCGGCGAACAGGTTGGGATCGACGGCGAAGCTGGACTCGACATGCTCTTGCGCCAGGATCGGACTACCGGCGGCCACCCGGCCCACCAGCGGCAGCGACAGCGCGATCTGCACCGCGCTGGGGGCCGAGGCCTCGCCGTCGCGCATCATCTTCAGGCGGATGCCGCGCGAGGCGCCCGAGGTGAGCTCGATGACGCCCTTGCGCGCCAACGCCTTGAGGTGCTCCTCCGCGGCGTTGGGCGAGCGGAAGCCCAGCTGCGACGCGATCTCCGCACGGGTCGGCGGAAAGCCGGTGTCGGCGATGTGGTGCTTGATCAGCGAGAGGATTTCCTGCTGGCGGGCGGTGAGGTCGCGCATGGCGAAGGGAGGCTCCCGTTGAAGGCCCGCCTGGGGCGGTCCGGAAAAGTGGATCGAAGGGCGTGCGGCCCGGCCGTGGCCGCACTGCGCGAGGCAGGACGGCGCCGCTGGGCGCACACGACCTGTACAGCCTGTATTTTTATACAGTCAGGCCGCACTTTCAATAGCGCGATGCGGCGCCATCCGTCGCCGGCTGTCCTCCATTCGCCCGTTCGGGCCGTTTTTCCAGTCAGGCCGTCACCAACAATCCGACCGTCCACGCAACGGTCGATCGAACCAGGAGCCCGGGGATGAACGCAGAGCGAGACGCGGCGGACGCCGCGACACCGGCCTCGGCCGCCCGCGTGATCGGCATGGCCGACGCCCGGTTGGCCCAATTGGCCGCCGAGAACCGGAGGCTGCGCGACGCCCTGCACGACGCGCGCAGCGAGGCGCTGGACGCGGCCGTGGCCGCCTGCGCGCAGGCCGAGGTGCCGAGCGAGGCGGGTGGCGTGTGGTTCCTGGGCCTGACCGATGCCGCCACGCGACAGGCCTGCATCGATGCCGTGCGACGTCTGGCGTACGGCGAACTCGGCAGGCCGCCGTCGGAGGCTCGCGTCGGCCTTCGGGACGCGCAGGGCGCCTGAAGGTCCGGCCCGGTCGGGGCGAGTCGGCCCGACCTGCCGCGCCAGCGGCGACGCGCGCCACGTGCCGGCGCTTGCCCACCGCCCCGTCGTCCCCATCTCGGGACGATGGATTTCCTGCCTTTTCCGTTCCGCGCTCCCTTGACTCTTTTCCGCGCTTCGCGCCGCGGCCTGCTGGCTGCCGGCCTCGCGGCCTGCGCGTTGCCCTTCGGGCCGACCGGCTGCGGCCGCGACACCGGTCGTGGCGGCGCGGGCTCGCCGCTGCCGGCCGGCACGCCGGTGTTGGTGCTGGGCGACTCGATCGCCGCCGGCTACGGCGCCTCGCGCGACGCCGCCTTTCCCGCGCGGCTGCAGGCGGCCACGGGCTGGGACGTGGTCAACGCCGGCGTCTCGGGCGACACGTCCAGCGGCGCGCTGCTGCGCCTGGCGCCGCTGCTGGAGTCGCATCGGCCGGCGCTGGTGGTGGTCGAGATCGGCGGCAACGACCTGCTGCGAGGCGTGCCGCCGGAGCGCACCCGCGCCAACATCGACCAGATGCTGTCGCGCGTGTCGGCGGCCGGCGCCCGCGCGGTGCTGGTCGCCGTGCCCGAGCCGAACCTCTTCGCCTATCAGCTCGGCCGGCTGTCCGACCATCCGATGTACCGCGACCTCGCCGCGGCCCACGGCGCCCTGCTGGTCGAGGGGGCGGTGTCGCGCGCGCTGGCGCGCGCCTCGACGCGCGTCGATCCGATCCACCCGAACGCCGATGGCCAGCGTCTGATCGGCGAAGCGCTGGTGACGGCGCTGCGGTCCGCCGGGCTGGTCCGCTGACCGCCGCCGCGCCCGTGCGTCGCACCGGCCCGCGGGGCGCTACACTCCGCCTCCGTCCGTTCCGCCCGAGCCGAGCCGCTCGCGTCTCGTGACCCTTCGCCTGCTTCCCGTCCACCGGGCGGGCTGCCCGGCTGCACCGTGTCGTCATCTTCGGCCGGCAGCCGCGCGTTGGTGAAGGTGCCGGGCGCCGCCGCGGGCAAGACGGTCGAGGTCGTCACCGGTTCGGGCGACGACGACTGATCGACAAAACATTTCCGGAGACGATCCATGCAACGCCGCACCCTCCTGCTGTCCGCGCTGGCCGGCGCCGCGCTCGCCGCGCCGACGCTGCCCGCGTTCGCCCAAGCCGCCGGGGCCTATCCCACGCGGCCCATCACGATGGTCGTGCCCTGGCCCGCGGGCGGCTCGACCGACCGCCACCTGCGCACGCTGGCCGAGATCGCCTCGCGCCACCTGGGCCAGCCGATCGTGGTGCAGAACGCGCCCGGCGCCGGCGGCACCCTGGGCCCGGGCAACATGGCGATGACCGCCAAGCCCGACGGCTACACCATCGCCCAGTTCCCGCTGGGCATGCTGCGCGTGCCGCACATGCAGAAGGTGGCCTGGGACCCGATGAAGGACTTCAGCTTCATCATCGGCGTGTCCGGCTACACCTTCGGCCTGACCGTGAGGGCCGACAGCCCCATCAAGAGCTTCCAGGAGTACCTCGCCGCGGCCAAGGCCAAGCCCAACCAGGTCAACTACGGCTCGACCGGCGTGGGCAGCTCGCCGCACCTGCTGATGGAAGACCTGGCCGACAAGGCCGGCGTCGAGCTGAACCACATCCCCTTCAAGGGCAACGCCGAGCTGGTGCAGGCGCTGCTGGGCGGCCACATCATGGCCCAGAGCGACGCCAGCGGCTGGGACCGCTACGTCGACGGCGGCCAGATGCGCCTCTTGGTCACCTTCGGCGACAAGCGCACCAAGCGCTGGCCGAACGTGCCCACCGCCAAGGACCTGGGCTACGACGTGGTGTTCAATTCGCCCTACGGCCTGGTCGGCCCCAAGGGCATGGACCCGGCCATCGTGAAGACGCTGCACGACGCCTTCCGCAAGGCGATGGACGATCCGAAGCACCTGGAGGTGCTGGACCAGCTCAACCAGGACGTCTGGTACAAGAGCGGCGAGGACTACCAGCGCTGGGCCGCCGAGACCTACCGCAAGGACCGCGCCCTCATCGAGCGCCTGGGCCTGCTCGCGAAATGATGAGCGGCTCCCGAGGCGGACATCGTGCAGCGACCGTCCGGCTCGGGATGGCCGAGCGATGCTCGGCCGGCCGACCTTGATCGAAGTCAAGACGCCCGCGTCCATCCGCCGCTAAGGTGCCGTCATGGCACCCGGTGGTGCCATGCCCAGGCATCCACCCCGCGGAAGGCACGTCTTGCAGGCAGCGCTCAGCGCCGGTTACGCGGCGATCGACGATCCCGAAGTCCAGGCCGCGTTCACGCGCCCGGCCGACGCCGGCACGCCTGGTCGCGGCAAGGCCTTCGTCGCCATCGACGGCATGTACTGCGCCGCCTGCGCGGTGAAGATCGAGGCGCAGATCGCGCAGGTGCCCGGCGCCCGCATCGACGTCAACGTCGCCGCCGGCAACGCGGTGGTCGACTGGGAAGCCTCGCGCGCGCCGCTGTCGGCAGTGTTCGCCGCGATCGAGGCGGCCGGCTACCGGCCGTACCCGGCCGGCGACCACGCGCAGCGCACCGCCGCGGACCGCGGTCGCCGCCAGGAGCTGTGGCGCCTGGGGGTGGCGGGCCTGTGCATGATGCAGGTGATGATGTACGCGTGGCCGGGCTACGTCTCCACCGACGGCGACCTGGCCCCGGATATCGCGCGGCTGCTGCAGTGGGCCAGCTGGATGATGTCGCTGCCCGTGGTGCTGTTCTCGGCCGTGCCGTTCTACCGCAACGCATGGCGCGACTTGCGCCGAGGTCGGGTCTCGATGGACCTGCCGGTGGCGATCGCGGTGGTGGTCACCTTCGCCGCCAGCTCGTGGGCCATGGCCAGCGGCCAGGGCGAGGTCTGGTTCGACTCGCTCACCATGTTCGTCTTCTTCCTGCTCGGCGGGCGCTGGCTCGAAGCGGGCGCACGGCGCCGGGCCGTGCGAGATCTCGAGCGCATCACGCGACGGCTGCCGGACACGGTGGAGCGCCTGTCCGGGTGGCCCGCGCCGCAGGCGCGCGCCGAGCGCATCGCCAGCCATCGCGTCGCCGCCGGCGACGTGGTCCGCATCGCCGTCGGCGAGGCGTTTCCGGGCGACGGCACGGTGCTGGCCGGCGGCTCCTCGGCCGACGAAGCGGTGCTCACCGGCGAGAGCCGTCCGGTGCCCAAGGGAATCGGCGACGCCGTCGTGGCGGGCAGCTTCAACTTGACCGGGCCGGTCGTGGTGCGCGTCGACCGCACGGGTGCGGACTCCCGCTTCGGCCAGGTGCTGGCCTTGATGGAGCAGGCCGCGGCGGGCAAGCCGCGCATCGCCGAGATCGCCGACCGCTACGCGCGCTGGTTCCTGCTGGGCGTGCTGCTGCTGGCCGCCGTGGCGGGCTTCGGTTGGCACCTGGCGGGAGAGCCGCGCGCGCTGTGGATCGCGGTGTCGGTGCTGATCGTGACCTGCCCGTGCGCGCTTTCGCTGGCGGCCCCCATCGCGTCGGTGACGGCCGTGGGGCGCCTGGCTCGCCAAGGGGTGCTGGTGTCGCATCCACAGGCGCTCGAGGCGCTCGCGCAAGCCACCGATGCGGTCTTCGACAAGACCGGCACGCTGACGCGCGACGTGCCGACGCTGTACGCGGTGGAGCCGCTGCGCGACGGCGTCGATCCGTTGCGGGCGCTGGCGCTGGCCGCCGCCCTGGAGGCCGGCTCGCGCCACCCGCTGGCGCGGTCGATCGCCGAGGCGGCACGCAACCAACGCCTGGACACCGAGGTGGCTTCCACCGTGGCGCGCCTGGACGCGGTCCGGGAGACGGCCGGCGAGGGCGTGTCGGCCACCCTGGACGGCGTGCGCTGGCGACTGGCGTCGGCCGCGCTCGACGGGCCCGTCGATGCGGCGCCCGGCATGCCCGCCGACCTTCGCGCCGACGCGCCGTCCGGCGCCGTCGTCTGGCTGTCCGATGCCGAAGGCCCGGCGGCCGCGTTCCGCTTCGACGACGGGCTGCGTCCCGACGCCGCCGACACGGTCGCCGCGCTGCACCGGGACGGTCTGCGCACGGCGCTGCTCTCGGGCGACCATGAAGCGGCCGTGTCCACCGTGGCCGCCCGCGCCGGCGTGACGCGCCATGTGTCGCGCGCGACACCCGACGGCAAGCTCGCCGAAGTCGAGCGGCTGCAGGCGCAGGGCGCGCGCGTGCTGGCGGTGGGCGACGGCATCAACGACGGCCCGCTGCTTTCGCGCGCCGACGTGTCGGTGGCGATGGGCGCGGGCGCGCCGATCGCGCAGGGCCGGGCCGACCTGGTGCTGCTGTCGGACCGGCTGGCCGACGTCGCCTTCGCCCGCGGATTGGCCAAGCGCACGCTGCGCGTGACGCAGCAGAACCTGGCCTGGGCGGCGCTCTACAACGCCGCCTGCGTGCCGCTGGCGCTGGCCGGGCTGCTGCCGCCGTGGGCCGCCGGCCTGGGCATGGCGGCCAGCTCGCTGGCGGTGGTGCTCAACGCGTTGCGCCTGGCGCGCTGACGCGGCCGCCCGCCGCGCCGGCCCGTCCCTCCGTCCCCACGCCCGCATGGACATCGTCTACCTGCTCGTGCCGCTGTCGGTGGTGCTCGTGTTCCTGATCGTCGCGGTGTTCTGGTGGTCCGTGCAGAGCGGCCAGTTCGACGATCTCGAGCGCCATGGCGAGAGCGTGCTCGATGACGACGAGGCGGGTGCGCGCAAGGCGCCCGGCCGGGACGACGCCTGATCCCGTGCGACCGCCGCGTGCCGCGCACGCCGTGGCCGGGCCGCCGCGCTCTTGACGGGGCCCTGACCCCCACTTGATTCAAGTCAATGTCCCTTTCCTGGAGCGGACGACAATTCACTCCAGATTCTCAGGGGGAAACTGATGTCCGCAACCATGTCGGCAATGCCAAACGCCCTTCCGCGCAGCGGGGTCGTCGCCGGCGAGCAGTACAACGACCGAGTCGTCCGGCTCTTCTCGATCGCCACCGTCCTGTGGGGCGTGGTCGGCATGCTGGTCGGCGTGATCATCGCCGCGCAACTCGCCTTCCCGGACCTCACCTACGGCATCCCGTGGCTGTCCTACGGGCGGCTGCGCCCGTTGCACACCAATGCGGTGATCTTCGCTTTCGGCGGCTGCGCGCTCTTCGCGTCGGCCTACTACTGCGTGCAGCGCACCAGCCATGCGCGCCTGTTCGGCGGGCCGTTGGCCGAATTCACCTTCTGGGGCTGGCAGGCCGTCATCGTCGCGGCCGCCATCAGCCTGCCGCTGGGCTACACCTCGGGCAAGGAATACGCCGAGCTGGAGTGGCCCATCGACATCCTGATCGCGCTGGTCTGGGTGTCCTTCGCGGTGGTGTTCTTCGGCACGCTCGCCGTGCGCCGCATCAAGCACATCTACGTCGCCAACTGGTTCTTCGGCGGCTTCATCCTGACGGTGGCGCTGCTGCACATCGTCAACAGCGCGGCGGTTCCGTCGGGCCTGATGAAGTCCTACTCGGCTTACGCCGGCGTGCAGGACGCGATGGTTCAGTGGTGGTACGGCCACAACGCGGTCGGCTTCTTCCTCACCGCGGGCTTCCTGGGGATGATGTACTACTTCATCCCGAAGCAGGCCGGCCGTCCGGTGTACTCGTACCGGCTGTCGATCGTGCACTTCTGGGCGCTGATCTTCACGTACATGTGGGCGGGCCCGCACCACCTGCACTACACCGCGCTGCCCGACTGGGCCCAGTCCGTCGGCATGGTGTTCTCGCTGATCCTGCTGGCACCGTCGTGGGGCGGCATGATCAACGGGATCATGACGCTGTCGGGCGCCTGGCACAAACTGCGCGACGACCCGATCCTGCGCTTCCTGATCGTGTCGCTGTCCTTCTACGGCATGTCGACCTTCGAAGGTCCGATGATGTCGATCAAGACCGTCAACGCGCTGTCGCACTACACCGACTGGACCGTGGGCCACGTGCACTCGGGCGCGCTGGGCTGGGTGGGGCTCATCTCCATGGGCACCATGTACTACCTGATCCCGCGGATGTTCGGCCGCGAGAAGATGTACAGCACCCGCGCCATCGAAGTGCACTTCTGGGTGGCCACCATCGGCATCGTGCTGTACATCGCCGCGATGTGGATCGCCGGCGTGATGCAGGGCCTGATGTGGCGCGCCCTGAACCCGGACGGCACGCTGACCTACACCTTCGTGGAGTCGGTGAAGGCCACCTTCCCGTTCTACGTGATCCGCCTGCTGGGTGGCGTCCTGTACCTGGGCGGCATGCTGGTGATGGCCTGGAACACCTGGATGACCGCACGCGACGGCAAGGCCGTCTCGGTCCCCGTCGCGCTGCCGGCGCACGCCTGAAGCCGCGCACAAGCAGGAGCCTAGAAAGCCATGTCTTCCAAACACGAGAAGCTCGAGACCAACAGCTTCCTGCTCATCGTCATGATCCTGCTGGTCGTGGCGGTGGGTGGGCTGGTCGAGATCGTGCCGCTCTTCTTCCAGCGCAGCACCACCGAGCCGGTGGCGGGCCTCAAGCCTTACACCGCGCTCCAGCTGGCCGGGCGCGACGTCTACGTCCGCGAGGGCTGCTACAACTGCCATTCGCAGATGATCCGCCCGTTCCGCGCCGAGACCCTGCGTTACGGCCACTACTCGATGGCGGGCGAATTCGTCTACGACCGTCCGTTCCAGTGGGGCAGCAAGCGCACCGGGCCGGACCTGCACCGCGTCGGTGGCCGCTACAGCGACGACTGGCACCGCGTGCACCTGATCAACCCGCGCGACGTCGTGCCCGAGTCCAACATGCCGGCCTATCCCTGGCTCGAGAAGGCGATGGTCGACACGCAGGGCGTCACGGCGGGCATGCGTGCGCTGCGCGTCCTGGGCCATCCGTACTCCGACCAGGAGATCGCCGAGGCCGCCGACACGGTCAAGGGCAAGACCGAGATGGACGCGGTGGTGGCCTACCTGCAGGTGCTCGGCACCCACGTGAAGTAACGAAAGACGCACGAGCGATACAAAGGCATCGAGCCATGGACATCAACATCCTTCGCGCCCTGGTGACGCTGGCGAGCCTGGCGGCCTTCGTCGCCGTGGCCTGGTGGGCGTACGCGCCGCGCAACCGCGCGCGCTTCGACGACCACGCGCGCATCCCCTTCGACACCCGCGACCAAGAAAGCAAGAAGCCATGAGCGATTTCCTCTCTGACGGATGGGGCCTGTTCATCTCGGCCGTCACCCTCGCAGGCATCCTCGGCTGCGGCCTGCTGCTCTGGTCGCTGGGCCGCAAGCAGCCCGCCACGCCGGGCCAGACCACCGGCCACGTCTGGGACGGCGACCTGCAGGAGTACAACAACCCGATGCCCCGCTGGTGGATGTGGCTCTTCTACATCACCATCGTGTTCTCCATCGGCTACCTGGTGCTCTATCCGGGACTGGGCCGCTACCAGGGCGCCTGGAACTGGTCGCAGGTGTCGCAGTACGAGCGCGAGGTCGAGGCCTACAAGGCGCAGATCAAGCCGCTGTACGACTCCTTCGCCGCGCAGGACGTGCCGCAACTGGCCGGTGACGTGCGCGCGATGGGGGTGGGCGAGCGCCTGTTCCTGAACAACTGCGCGCAGTGCCATGGGTCCGACGCCCGCGGCGCCAAGGGCTTCCCCAACCTGGCCGACGCCGACTGGCTCTACGGCGGCACGCCCGACGCCATCAAGACCTCGATCACGCAGGGCCGGCACGGTGTCATGCCGCCGATGGCCGCCGCCGTGGGCACCGAGGAAGACCTTCAGAACCTGGTGCAGTACGTGCTGAGCCTGTCGGGCTCGGCGTCCGACCCGCTCAAGGCCAACCTCGGCAAGGCGAAGTTCGCGACCTGCGCGGCCTGCCACGGCGCCGACGGCAAGGGCAACGTGGCGCTGGGCGCGCCCAACCTCACCGACAAGGTGTGGCTGTACGGCGGCGGTGCGGCCAACGTGCTCGAGACCATCCGCAAGGGCCGCAGCAACCAGATGCCGGCGCAGGCCGAGAAGCTGGCGCCCGAGCAGATCCACGTCCTGTCGGCGTACGTCTGGAGCCTGTCGAACAAGGCCAAGCCGGTCGCGACCTCGCAGGCCGACACCACGGCGGCGGCCACGCGCTGACCCCGCGCCGCGCTCCTCGACGCCACATCGTCCAAGCCATGCGCAACGAGTCCACGCTCAAGGGCATCCCGATCCGGGTGGAGCAATCCGCCCGCGGGCCCGCGTCGGGCGACGTCGGCCCGTCCGGCGTCGTCGCACAGGCCGCACAGGCCGCTTACGCCGCCAGGGCGGCCAAGGCCGGCACGGCCGCCAAGGCGGCTGCGACGACCGACGCGCCGATCGAGGTGGAGCTGTTCGAGAAGCACAAGAAGATCTACCCGCGGCAGGTCACGGGCCTGTTCGCGCGGTGGCGCGTGGCGCTGGTCGTGCTCACGCAGCTGGTGTTCTACGGCCTGCCGTGGCTGACATGGAACGGTCGCCAGGCCGTGCTGTTCGACATCGCCGCGCGCAAGTTCTACGTCTTCGGCCTGGTGATGTGGCCGCAGGACTTCATCTTCCTCACGGCGCTGCTGGTGATGTCGGCGCTGTCGCTGTTCCTGTTCACGGCGGTCGCCGGGCGGCTGTGGTGCGGCTACGCCTGCCCGCAGACCGTGTACACCGAGATCTTCATGTGGATCGAGCGCAAGTTCGAGGGCGACCGCGCACGCCGCATGAAGCTGGACGCCGCGCCCTGGAGCGTCGAGAAGCTCTGGCGCAAGGGCGGAAAGCAGGCCGCCTGGATCGCGCTGTCGCTGTGGACCGGCTTCACCTTCGTGGGCTACTTCACGCCGATCCACGTGCTGTCGGCCGAGGTGGCTGCCGTCGCGCTGGGGCCGTGGGAGGGCTTCTGGGTGGCCTTCTACGGACTGGCCACCTACGGCAACGCCGGCTTCCTGCGCGAGCAGGTGTGCAAGTACATGTGTCCGTACGCGCGCTTCCAGAGCGCGATGTTCGACAAGGACACGCTGATCATCAGCTACGACGCCGCCCGCGGCGAGCCGCGCGGCTCGCGCAGCAAGAAGGCCGACCCGGCCGCGCTGGGCCTCGGCAGCTGCGTGGACTGCACCTTGTGCGTCCAGGTCTGCCCCACCGGCATCGACATCCGCAACGGCCTGCAATACGAGTGCATCGGCTGCGCCGCCTGCATCGACGTGTGCGACGACGTCATGGGCAAGATGGGCTACGCGCCGGGCCTGATCCGATACTCCACGCAGCGCGCGCTCGAGGAGCGCGACGACACGCTCGACCTGGTGCGGCACGCGCTGCGGCCGCGCACGCTGATCTACGGCTCGGTGCTGGTGGCCATCGCCGCGGCCTTCGTGGCCGGGCTGGCGATGCGCGACCCGATCAAGGTCGACGTGATGCGCGACCGCAATTCCCTCTCGCGCATGGTCGAGGACCGCATCGAGAACGTCTACCGCCTGCAGTTGATGAACGCCACCGAGTCGCCCGCGCGCTACGTCATCGAGGTCGAGGGCCTGCCCGAGATCCGCGTGGCGTCTGAGCCGCAGGTGGATATCGCAGCGGCCGAAAGCCGCACCCTGGCCGTGCGCGTGCAGGTGCCTTCGGGCGCAGCGGCGCCGGGCAGCAAGAAGATCGAGTTCGTGGTGCGCGACCCGCAGCACGGCACCGCGGTCCGCGAGAAATCCGTGTTCATCATGCCGCGTTGAGCATGGGCACGGCAACGGCTAGCGCCACACCAATGAACCCTACAGACCGGCCCGACCCGTCCCCGCAAGCCTCGCGTCCCGCGCAGGCCGGCTTCGATCCGCGCGTGCCGCGCGTCGAAGCGTCCTCGTCGGCCGCCGGGGGCTCCGCGTCCGGCGACGCGCGCGCTGCCGCCTCGGCGCCCGCACGTCCCTGGTGGCGCGAGCCTTGGATGTGGCTGGTGGTGGGCGGTCCCGCGGTGGTGGTCGTCGCCGCGATCGCCACCGCCGTGATCGCGCATCGCGGCGCGGATGTCGTGATGGCTCCGGACCCCGCGACACGCAGCGCCGAGCAGCTCGATCCCTCCCACAAACCCGCGCTCAAGGCCCGCAACCAGGCGGCGGAAATCGGAATCGACGCCGCGCGCGAGGCGGCCGTGCTGCGAGAAGCGGCGGGCGGATCGAAGTGAACGATGAGCCGGTGCGCGCGATGACGGCCGGCCGCACCGACAACGGACCTGGAGGTCCGAAGGAGACGAGGAAATGCTCGCGCAGCGCATGATGTGGATCGCCTGGCCCGCCTTCCTGGTGGCGGCCGTGCTCGAAATGCTGGTGTTCGCCATCGTGGATCCGCACGAGCTGCATTGGTTCGACGGCGAGCCGATCGAGGCCTCCCGCACGGCCATCTACTCGGTCACGTTCTTCTTCTTCTGGGTGGCGGCGATCGGCTCCAGCGCGCTCACCACGCTGCTGTCGCGTTCGCCCTTCGAAGTGAACCGCTGCCCGCTGACGCCGGCGCAGCGCCCAGAAGGCTGCCCCAAGCGGGACACCGGCGACTGCGGCTGCTGAGGGCCGCCGCGCCGCGCACTCGCCGCCTGATCAGGGCGCAAGCCCGGTCAGGCCACCCCGGCGCAGGCCTCCACCAGCCTGCGCAGCGCGGCCTCGTCGCGCAGCCGGATCTCCCGCTGGTCCACGTCGACCAGGCCTTGCTCGCGAAAGCGCGAGAACACCCGGCTGACCGTCTCGAGCTTCAGCCCGAGGTAGCTGCCGATCTCCTGGCGGCTCATGCGCAGCACGAAGGCCGACGGCGAGAACCCGCGCGCCCGGAATCGCTCGGACAGGCTGAGCAGGAAGGTGGCGAGCCGCTCTTCGGCGCGCATGTTGCCCAGCAGCAGCATGACGCCCTGGTCGCGCACGATCTCCCGGCTCATCATGCGGTGCAGGTGCGACTGCAGGCTGCCGACTTCCCGCGAAAGCTCCTCCAGCTGGTCGAAGGGGACGACGCAGACCTCGGAATCCTCCAGCGCGACGGCATCGCTGGCATAGCGCGCCGCGCCGATGCCGTCCATGCCCAGCAGGTCGCCCGCCATCTGGAAGCCCGTGACCTGCTCGCGGCCGTCCGCCGTCGACAAGCGGGTCTTGAAGGACCCCAGCCGGATGGCGTAGAGCGCGCTGAACGCGTCGCGCGCGTGGTAGAGCTCCTGGCCCCGCTTGATCCGCCGGCGCGCGCCGACGGCGCGCTCGAGCTGCTCGACTTCGTCGAAAGACAATCCGTGCGGCAGGCACAGCTCGCGGACCGAGCAGCTGTTGCAGTCGACCCGGTTCGGAATGGCGGCCATGGTTTGGGCCCTCTCTCTTTTCGCTTTTTTTCCCCGGCCCGTTTATAGCATCGGCCGGCCTTGTCCGCGAATGGTCAGCGACACGAAATTGACACAGATCAATGTGCCGGACGGAGCGGCGCGCATGATTCGTCCATGGGCGAAATCATCATGATGCGGCCGTCGACGGCCAACAGAGCAGCGGGCAGCACGCCGCGTCCCGACAGCGAACTGCTGGGCCGCTTCGACCTGCACGGGCCACGCTACACCTCCTACCCGACGGCCGACCGGATGGTCGAGGCCTTCGGCGCCGAGGATTTGCGCGGTTGGCTGGGGCGACGCGACCTCGGGGGGCGGGGCAACGCGCTGGGGTTGTACGTGCACCTGCCGTTCTGCCAGGCGCTGTGCTACTACTGCGCCTGCAACAAGATCATCACGCGCAAGCACAGCCTGGCCACCGAATACCTCGACTACCTCGAGCGGGAAGCCAAGCTGTATCGCGACGTGCTCGGCGCCCGCGTGCCCGTGGACCAGCTCCACCTGGGCGGCGGCACCCCCACCTTCCTTAGCGACGACGAGCTGGCCCGCCTGGGCGACATGCTCGACACGCATTTCGACCTGTCGATGCTCGAGGAGCGCTCGATCGAGGTCGATCCGCGCACCGTCGACGCCACGCGGCTGGCGGCGCTGCGCAAGCTCGGCTACGACCGCATCAGCTTCGGCGTGCAGGACTTCGAGCCCACGGTCCAGCAGGCGGTGCACCGGGTGCAGCCGGCCGAGCAGGTCTTCGCGCTGGTGGCCTCCGCGCGCGAGCTCGGCTTCCGCTCGATCAACGTCGACCTCATCTACGGCCTGCCCAAGCAGACGCCCGAGACGTTCGAGCGCACCATCGCGCAGGTGCGCCGGTTGCGGCCGGACCGCCTGGCGCTCTACGCCTACGCGCACCTGCCCGAACGCTTCAAGCCGCAGCGCCGCATCGCGGTGGCGGACCTGCCGCCGGCGCCGGACAAGGTCGCGATGCTGTCGACCGCGATCGAGCGGCTGCTGGACGAAGGCTACGTCTACGTGGGCATGGACCACTTCGCGCTGCCCGACGATCCCCTGGCCGTGGCCAAGCGGAACGGCACGTTGCATCGCAACTTCCAGGGCTACACCACGCACCACGACGGCGACCTGATCGCGCTGGGCGTGTCGGGCATCGGCAAGATCGGCCCGACCTACCACCAGAACGCCAAGACGCTGCCCGAGTACTACGACGCGCTGGAGCGCGGCCAGCTGCCGGTGATCCGCGGCATCGAGCTTTCGCGCGACGACCTGTTGCGCCGGGCCGTGATCATGGCGCTGATGTGCCAGGGCCGGGTGGACTTCGAGGCCATCGAGTCTGCCTTCCTGGTGCGATTCCGCGATTACTTCGCCAACGAGCTCGAGCGGCTGGAGGAATACCAGGCGCTGGGGCTGGTGCAGCGCGACGACGAAGGCCTGGAAGTGACGCCGGTGGGCTGGTTCTTCGTGCGGCTGGTGGCGATGGTGTTCGACCGCCATGTGCGCCAACGCGCCGCCGGCGGCGCCAGTTACTCGCGGATCCTGTGACGTCCAGGCGGCCGCTCCTCCGGACCGGTTCGGCATGAACCAGGGCCTCGTGCTGTCCGCACTGCTGCTCGGCCTGGCCGGCAGCGGGCACTGCGCGTCCATGTGCGGCGGCGCGTCCGGCACGGTGTTGCGCCTCCTTTCGCCGCAGGGCGGCGCCTTGCTGCGCTTCCACGCGGGCCGGGTGGCCGGCTACGCGCTGCTGGGCCTCGTGGCCGCGCTGCTGGGCCAGGAGCTGCAACGGGCGGCGGCGTTGACTGGCGCGTTGCGGCCCGTCTGGACCATGACCAACGCGGCGGCGCTCTTCGTCGGCATGACCCTGCTGCTGACCGGCCGTCAGCCGGCCTTCGTCGATCGGATGGGGCAGGGCATCGCACGGCGCTGGTCGCGGCTGGTCGCTTCGGTGGACGCCGCCGAAGCGCCGGGCGCGACCGTGGCCTCGGTGCCCGCCGCCGCGCTGCGCGGCACGCGGGCCGCGGCCGGCGGGTCGGTCGTGGGCAAGCACGCCATCGCCACGCCGCGTGCAGCGGGGTACCGGGCCGTCGCGCTGGGCGCATGCTGGTCGCTGATGCCGTGCGGGCTGCTGTGGTCGGCGGTGCTGCTCGCGATGTTGTCGGGCGACGCCGCCAGTGGGGGCGCCGCCATGGCGGCGTTCGCTCTCGCTTCGGCCATTCCCATGCTCGCCATGCAGCGCCTGCTGTCCCCCTTGGGCTGGCTGGGCCGTTGGGAGCGGCTCGGCAACCCGCTGGTCGGGGCCGCCGTCGCCGGACTGGCCGGTTGGGGCCTCTTCGCCGTCGTCACCGGGCAGGGGCAGGGCTTGTTCTGCCTGCCCGGCGCGAGCTGATCCTCGCTGGTGCGGCTCAGGCGTCGCCCACCAGGGGCGTGGGCGAAACGGTCGGGTCCGCCGGCGGTTGGACGGGCGCGTTGACCGCGTCCGCCGGCGTCTGGGCCGATCCGGGCTGCAAGGCATTGGACTCTCCGCGTCCCAGGGGGTCGGGCAGCGGCTCGCCCTGCGCCACGAAGAGCAGCGACACCGAGTTGATGCAGTAGCGCAGCCCCGTGGGCGGCGGCCCGTCGTCGAACACATGCCCCTGGTGGCCGCCGCAGCGTGCGCACAGGATCTCGGTGCGCACCATGCCGTAGCTGTCGTCGCGCACCTGCCGGAGGTGCCGCTCGTCGAAGGGCTGCGTGAAGCTGGGCCAGCCCGTGCGGCTGTCGAACTTGCGTTGAGCCGTGAACAGCGGCAATCCGCACAGCCTGCACGCATACACGCCGGGGCCTTTGTCGGCGAGCAGGGTGCCGCAGAAGGGCGCCTCGGTGCCGTGCTCCAGGAGGACTTCGCGCGCGGGCGCATCCAGCGCTGCGACGAGCCGGGCGTGCTGCGCGTCGCCGGGCGGGCTCAGGTCGAAGTCGCCCGCGCGGCTGGCGGTGGTGTCGTGCATGGGTGGGCTCCTTTTCCTCGCTCTCGCAGATCTTGGCATGTGGGCAAGCGAAAACCGTTCCGCGCGCTGCGCTAGACTGCCCGCGATGTCCTCCACGCCTCTGCAAGATCCGATCCGAGCGGTGAGCTCGCTGTTTTCCAGCGAGCCGCGGGTCGACCACCTGGCGCGCCTAGTCGGCCTGCGCTGGGTGGCGATCGCCGGGCAGTTCTCCGCCGTGATCGCCGCGGAACGGCTCGTCGGCCTGGACCTGCCGATGACGCCGCTGCTGCTCATCATCGCGCTGCTGGCGGCGTTCAACCTCTTTTCCCAGGCCTTCGGCGACATCCTGCGCCGGATGGCCGGCAGCGACGAGCGGTTGATGCTGGCCGAGTTGCTGGTCGACATGCTGGCGCTCACGCTGCTGCTGTATTGGTCCGGCGGGGCCGACAACCCCTTCACCAGCCTCATCCTGCTGCAGCTGTCGATCGGGGCGGCGGTGCTGCCCGCCGCTTACGTGGGCGCCTTGCTGCTGGTCAGCGTGGCCGCCTTCGCGGGGCTGCATCGCTTCAAGGTGCCGTTGCAGTGGCCGCCCGAGACCATGCGTCACGAGCTGGAGCTGGTGGGCTTGGCGTTGAGCTTCCTCTTGACGGCCGGCCTGATCGCGCTGTTCGTCACCCGGATGACCGCGTCCCTGCGGGAGCGTGACCGGTTGCTGGCCCTGCAGCGCGAGAACACGCTGCGCGACCAGCAGATCGTCGCCCTGGGCACCTTGGCCACCGGTGCGCTGCACGAGCTCGGCACCCCGCTGTCGACCATCAAGGTCCTGGTCGGCGAGCTGTTGGACACCACGCGCGACGCGTCCATCTTGGACGACCTCCGCCTCATCGCCAACCAGGTCGACGCGTGCAAGGGCACCTTGTCGAAGCTGGCCGCGCAGACCGGCGCGGCGCGTGGCGAACGCCTGAGGGCGCAGCGGCTCTCGTCCTGGCTCGACGACGCCGTCGCCCGCTGGCGTGCGCTGCAGCCTCGGACCGAGGTGCGCTGGCATGCCGACGCCGCGCTGGCCGGCGTCGAGGTGGCGGTGGACGAGACGCTGGGACAGGCGCTCCTCAACCTGCTGAACAATGCGGCGCAGTTCTCCCCGGCGCGCGTGGATGCGCGCGCGCGCCTGGTGGGGGATGCGCTGGAAGTGGAGATCCGCGACTACGGCCCCGGCATGCCCCAGGCGATCGCGGCGCTCGCGGGCCGCGCACCGCGCAGCACCCGCGACGGCGGGCTGGGCCTCGGGTTGTTCCTGGCCCACGCCACCATCGAGCGTTTCGGCGGCAGCATCGCGCTGGACAACCATGCCGATGGCGGCTTGCTCACGCGCATGGTGGTTCCGCTTTCGCGATGGCGGGTGTAGCCATGGCAGCGCAGATGCCCCCACTCGACGACGCGCTGGAGCTGCTGCTGATCGAGGACGACGAAGTGTTCTCGGCGGTGCTGGGCCGGGCCCTGGAGCGGCGCGGCTACTGCGTGCGCGTCGCGCACGACGCGCAGACCGCGCGTGAACTGGCGCGCCAGTTCTCGCCCCAGCGGGCCGTGCTGGACTTGAACCTGCGGGGCGAGAACGGCTTGCTGCTCATCCGGCCGCTGCTGGAAGCCGCCCCGGACTGCCGCGTGGTGGTGCTCACGGGATACGCAAGCATCGCCACGGCCGTTCGCGCCGTGAAGCTCGGGGCCGTCGAGTATCTCGCCAAGCCCGTCGACCCGGCCGCCGTGGTGCGTGCCTTGGAGCCGGACGAGGACGAGGACCTCGTCGACCTGCAGGCGCCGGACGTGCCGCTGTCGGTCGACCAGGTCGAGTGGGAGCACATCCAGCGGGTGCTGGGCGAGCACGACGGGAACATCACGGCGACGGCGCGGGCGCTGAACATGCACCGCAGGACCTTGCAGCGCAAGCTGGCCAAGCATGCGCCGCGGCGCAGGGTGCTCTGACCCTCGCGTTGGGTGCGGGGGCGCGGGCGGCGGTCGGTCGGGGCGAGGGCGGCGGCGCTTCCTCGCCGCTGGCCTGCGCCAGCGGCTCGTCCGGTCGGCTCAGGCCGGCCACGGGCATGAAACGCCGGGTCACTCGCGTGGCCTGCATTTGCGGGGACGGCTCGCGCCCGGCCGTTTCATCGTCGGGCGCTGCGCGCCCGCCGCCGCGCCCAGCCAGGCCGACCGGTTCGCGCCGAACGCCCTCGCCCCGACCCACCGCCGCCCGCGCCCTTGCCGACGTGGTTTGAGCGCGAAGGCGCGCGATGGCGATCGCTGGCGCGGGCGCTGGCGCAGGCCAGGCGCGCAACCGCCCACACCGAGGCTTTACCC
>ERZ1066120.665-NODE-665-length-29005-cov-13.347496_pt1 | contig 29005 bp, 24 predicted proteins | sample MGYA00382767_ERZ1066120 | MGnify/ENA primary metagenome ERZ1066120 (study PRJEB33369, sample SAMEA5778350) | biofilm metagenome | biome: Industrial cooling water; feature: Water cooling tower basin; material: Biofilm | place: United Arab Emirates | collected...
CGCGAAGCCCGCTTGCGCTCGTGCTCCTTCAGGAAGCGCTTGCGCAGCCGGATCGACTGGGGCGTGATCTCGACCAGCTCGTCGTCGGCGATGAATTCCACCGCCTTCTCCAGCGTCAGCTGGATCGGCGGAGTGAGGTCGATGTGCTCGTCCTTGCCGGACGCCCGCACGTTGGTCAGCTTCTTCTCGCGCACCGGGTTGACCACCAGGTCGTTGTCGCGCGAATGGATGCCGATGATCATGCCCTCGTACAGAACCTCGCCGGGGCTGACGAACATGCGGCCGCGCTCTTGCAGCTTCCACAGCGCGTAGGCCACGGCGTTGCCGTCGTCCTGGCTGATCAGCACGCCGTTGCGGCGCTCGGCGATGTCGCCCTTGAGCGGGCCGTACTCGTCGAAGATGTGGCTCATCAGGCCCGTGCCACGCGTCATGGTCATGAATTCGGACTGGAAGCCGATGAGCCCACGCGCCGGGATCCGGTACTCCAGCCGCACGCGGCCCTTGCCGTCGGACTGCATGTCCTGCAGGTCACCGCGGCGCAGGCCCAGGCTCTCCATCACGGCGCCCTGGTGCCCGTCCTCGACGTCCACCGTGAGCAGCTCGTACGGCTCGAGACGCTCGCCGTCGGGGCCATCCTTGAACACCACTTTCGGGCGCGACACGGCCAGCTCGTAGCCCTCGCGGCGCATGTTCTCGAGCAGGATCGTCAGGTGCAGCTCGCCGCGGCCGCTGACCGTGAACGTGTCGGTGTCGCTGCCGAACTCGACGCGCAGCGCCACGTTGCTCTTCAGTTCGCGCTCCAGCCGCTCGCGCACCTGTCGGCTGGTGACGAACTTGCCCTCGCGGCCGGCGAGCGGGCTGGTGTTGACCAGGAAGTTCATGGTCAGCGTGGGTTCGTCCACGCGCAGCAGCGGCAACGCGTCGGGCGTCTCCAGGTGGCACAGCGTGGTGCCGATGCCGATCTGCTCGATCCCGTTGATCAGCACGATGTCGCCGGCCAGGGCTTCCTGCACCACTTCGCGCTCCAGGCCACGAAACTTGAGCACTTGGTTGACGCGCGCCTTGACGGGCGTGCCGTCGGGCCCGTCCAGCAGCAGCACGTCCTGCAGCGGCTTCAGGCGACCGCGGGTGATGCGGCCGATGCCGATCTTGCCCACGTAGCTGGAGTAATCCAACGAGCTGATCTGCAGCTGCAGCGGGCCGTCCGGGTCGTCCGCCCGCATCGGCACGTGGGCCAGCACCGCCTCGAAGAGCGGCTTCAAGTCCTCGCCGCGGTGGGCGTGGTCCAAAGTGGCCCAGCCTTCCAGGGCGCTGGCGTACACCACCGGGAAGTCCAGCTGCTCTTCGGTGGCGCCCAGCTTGTCGAAGAGGTCGAAGGTGTGGCTGACGACCCAGTCGGGCCGTGCGCCCGGCCGATCGATCTTGTTGACGACCACGATGGGTTTCAAGCCCAGCGCGAGCGCCTTGCGCGTCACGAAGCGGGTCTGCGGCATCGGCCCTTCGACCGCGTCCACCAGCAGCAATACGCCGTCGACCATCGACAGCACGCGCTCGACTTCGCCGCCGAAGTCAGCATGCCCGGGCGTGTCGACGATGTTGATGTGCGTGCCGCCGTATTCCACGGCGCAATTCTTCGCGAGGATGGTGATGCCGCGCTCTTTCTCGATGTCGTTCGAGTCCATCACGCGCTCGGCCACTTGCTGGTTCTCGCGGAAGGTGCCGGACTGCTGCAGAAGCTTGTCGACGAGCGTGGTCTTGCCGTGGTCGACGTGCGCGATGATCGCGATGTTGCGGATCGCTCGGTTCATGGTCTTGAATCCTGTGGACCGGCCCGAAGCCGGGCCATGGGGTGAAGCGTTTGGATGGACGTCCCAGGCCGCCGCGCGACCCGTCGAGGGTCGGACGCTCGACGCGTCCCTGCGGCCAGGAAAACTCAGGCGATGGGTGCGGCGACTTGCGCGGCGACCTGCACGGCGGACGTTGCCGACCCGGCAGGCGCGGCGGGCGCCGCACCGAACGCGTCGGGGATGGGGTCGCGCTGCGCGACCAGCCGCTGCGGCGAGAGCAACCCGGGCGGGTCGAAGTCGGCCACGCCCAGCAGGCGCTCGTCGCGATAGACCCGCACCCGGGTGCGCATGGCGGGCATGGTGGGCGCGAACCGCGCCGCCCCGCGCGCCAGCACGACCCGCTGGCCTTGGCGAAGACGGTCGGCATCGCCACGCTCCAGGTCCACGCGCGGCAGTGTCTGCAACAGCGCGTCGATCGGAAGCAACATGCCCGTGCGATCCCCGGGGGTCATCGCCGTCAGCGCATCCAGCGCGACGGCCTGGTCGAGGGACACCGGGCCTGCCGCGGTGCGCCTCAGCGCCGCCAGATGTGCGCCGCAACCGAGCGCCGCGCCGATGTCCTCGGCGAGGGTGCGGACGTACGTGCCCTTGCTGCAACGGACCGAGACGGTCAGCAGCGGGGGCTCGAAGGCGAGCACCTCGATCGAGTCGATGCGCACGCGCCGCGGCGCGCGGTCGACGACCACGCCCTCGCGCGCGTACTCGTACAACGGCCGGCCGTCGCGCTTGAGCGCCGAGTGCATCGGCGGCACCTGCTCGATCCAGCCGGAAAAACGCCCGCACGTGGCAGCGACGGCCGCGGCGTCCACGTCCACGGGACGCTCGGCGACGGGCTCGCCCTCGGCATCCCCGGTGGTGGTGACGATGCCCAGGCGCAGCACGGCCTCGTAGGTCTTGTCGGCCTCGAGCAAGTCGGCCGCGAACTTGGTGGCTTCCCCGAAGAGCAGCGGCAGCACGCCCGTGGCCAGCGGGTCCAAGGTGCCGCCATGGCCCGCCTTCGGCGCGTCCAGCAGCCGGCGGGCCGCCATCATCGCCGTGTTCGAGGACAGCCCAAGGGGCTTGTCGAGGACGAGCACGCCGTCGACCGGCGTGCGCAAGGCGCGGCGTCGCATGGCGTCGGCAGCCTCAGCCACGCGGCCGCGCGGCGGCGTCGGCGGCGTCGGCGGCGTCAGCGTCGCTCGGCAACTCGTCATCCTCGCCGCGGATCGACACCGCATGGTCGATCAGCTGCGACAGCGCGAGGCCCCGCTCCACGGACGGGTCGTGGACGAAGCGCAACTGAGGGGTGGTGTGGATGCGCACGCGCCGGCCCAGCTCACGCCGGAGGAAGCCCGCCGAGGCGCGCAGGCCCGCCAGGCTTTCAGCCACGGCCTTGTCGTCGCCGGGCGCGGCGAGCACCGTGAACAGCACGTTGGCGAAGGCGTAGTCGGGCGTCAGCTCGACGCCGGTGAGCGTGACCATGCCGATGCGCGGATCCTTGAGCTCGCGCGAGATCAGCTCCGCGAGCTCACGCTGGATCTGGTCGGCGACGCGAGCACCGCGCGCGGGAAGGGGCTTGGGGGGACGTGGCATTGCGCAAGCCGCTCCGTGACGCGGCGGCCGCGAGGAAAGCCCGACGGGCGGGCTTTACAGGGTCCTCGCGACTTCCTTGATCTCGAAGACCTCCAGCTGGTCGCCTTCCTTGATGTCGTCGAAGTTCTTGAGCGACAAGCCGCACTCGAACCCGTCCTTGACCTCGCGCACGTCGTCCTTGAAGCGGCGCAGCGTGTCGAGCTCGCCGGTCCACTGGACCACGTTGTCGCGCAACAGGCGCACCTGCGCGCCCCGGCGCACGACCCCGTCGAGCACCATGCAACCCGCCACGTTGCCGACCTTCGGCACGCGGAAGACCTGGCGGATCTCGACCATGCCGATGGTCTCTTCCTTCTTCTCCGGCGACAGCAGGCCGGACATCGCGGCGCGGACTTCGTCGACCGCGTCGTAGATGATGTTGTAGTAGCGGATGTCGACGCCCTGCCCCTCGGCCACCTTGCGCGCCGACTGGTCGGCACGCACGTTGAAGCCGATGATGACCGCCTTCGACGCGGCCGCAAGGTTGACGTCGCTCTCGGTGATGCCGCCCACCGCCGCGTGCACGATCTGCACCTTGACCTCTTCGGTCGACAGCTTGACCATCGCCTGCTGCAGCGCTTCCATCGAGCCCTGAACGTCCGCCTTGACGATGAGCGCCAGCATCTTGGTGCCGCCCTCGCCCATCTGGTCGAACATGTTCTCGAGCTTGGCGGCCTGCTGCTTGGCCAGCCGCACGTCGCGGAACTTGCCCTGGCGGAACAGCGCGATCTCGCGGGCGCGGCGCTCGTCGTTGATGACCATCACCTCTTCGCCGGCGTTGGGCACCTCGGACAGGCCCTGGATCTCCACCGGGATGGAGGGGCCGGCTTCCTGGATCGGCTTGCCGGCTTCGTCCAGCATGGCGCGCACGCGGCCGTAGGCGGCGCCCGCCAGCACGATGTCGCCGCGCTTGAGCGTGCCCGACTGCACCAGCAGCGTCGCCACCGGGCCGCGGCCCTTGTCCAGCTGGGCTTCGATCACGAGGCCCTTGGCAGGCGCTTCCTTGGGCGCGGTCAATTCCAGCACCTCGGCCTGCAGCAACACGTTCTCGAGCAGGTCGTCGATGCCTTGGCCGGTACGGGCCGAGACCGCGACCACCGGGCTCTCGCCGCCGTACTCCTCGGGCACGACCTGTTGCGCGACCAGCTCCTGCTTGACCCGATCCGGGTTGGCCTCGGACTTGTCGATCTTGTTCATCGCGACCACGATCGGCACGCCGGCCGCCTTGGCGTGATGGATCGCCTCGATGGTCTGCGGCATGACGCCATCGTCGGCCGCCACCACCAGGATGACGATGTCGGTGGCCTTGGCACCGCGCGCCCGCATGGCCGTGAACGCCTCGTGGCCCGGGGTGTCGAGGAAGGTGACGACGCCGCGCGGCGTCTCGACGTGATAGGCGCCGATGTGCTGCGTGATGCCGCCGGCCTCGCCCGCCGCCACCTTGGTGCGACGGATGTAGTCCAGGAGCGACGTCTTGCCGTGGTCGACGTGGCCCATGACCGTGACCACCGGCGGCCGCGGCAGCGCCTCGAAGGTCGCGGCCTGGCCGCCCTCGTCGTCCAGGAAGGCTTCCGGGTCGTCGAGCTTGGCCGCCAGCGCCTTGTGCCCCAGCTCCTCGACCACGATCATCGCGGTCTCCTGGTCGAGCACCTGGTTGATGGTGACCATCTGGCCCATCTTCATCAGGGTCTTGATCAGTTCCGTGGCCTTGACGGACATCTTGTGGGCCAGGTCGGCGACCGAGATGGTCTCGGGCACGTGCACTTCGCGCGTCACCGATTCGGACTGCGCCTGCATCGCGTCGCCACGGCCATCGCCGCGACCGCGCGCACCACCGCGGCCCGCCGCGCCGCGAGCGCCGCGCCATGCACCGGCGCCGCCCGCCGCGTCGCCGCGCGTCTTGATCTGGCGGCGCTTCTGCGCCTCTTCCTGCCACGTCGACGACAGCTTGGCCGCGTTGACGTGCTTCTTGTCCTTCTTGTCGTCCGTGGCCGGCGCCGCGCCCGGCCGGGCCGCCGGCTTGTGCAGCGTGGTGGTCTTGGCGGCACCCGGTGCCGCCGCGCCCGCGGCCGCCGCAGGGGCGGCCGGAGCCGCCGGGGCGGCCGCCGGTGCGGGCGCCGGGGGCGGCTCCACCGGCTTCGGACGGCGCGCCGCCGCCATCATCCGGTTGAGCTCGGCGACTTCGGCCTCCGCGGCCCGGCGGGCCTGCACCCGCGCCTCGGCGTTGGCCGTCGCCTTGCGTGCGGCCTCGGCGGCCGCTTGTACAGCCGCCGCCTGGGCGGCCTGCTTGCTGTCGACCGCGGGTGGCGCCGGCGGTGCGCTCGGCGCGTCACCTGCCGCCTTCGGGGCGGAAGCCGCTTCCGCCGCGGCTTCCTGCTCGGCGGCGGCCTGCATCTCGGTCGCGCGGGCCTGCTCGCGGCGCGCCTCTTCCTCGCGGCGGGCGGCCTCTGCCTCGGCCTCGAGTTCGCGCTGGCGCTCGCGCTCCAGGCGCTCCTGCTTTTCGCGCAGCTCGGCGGCTTGGCGCTCAAGCAGCTCGCGCTGCTGCCGCTCGTCTTCCTCGCGACGCAGGCGATCGGCCTCGGCCGCCTGCGCGGCAGCGGCTTCCGCGGCCGCCTGCTCGGCGGCGCTCGGGGACCCGGCTCCGTTGCCAGCCGTCTCTTCAGGACGGCCGCGCTCGACGAAGACCCGCTTCTTGCGCACCTCGACCTGGATCGTGCGGGCCTTGCCGGTGGCATCGGCCTGCTTGATCTCGCTGGTCTGCTTGCGCGTGAGCGTGATCTTGCGCTGGGGCGCCTCGGCGCCATGGGCGCGACGCAGCGCGCCCAGCAGCTGCTCCTTGTCCGTCTCGGTCAGCATGTCGTCGGGGGACGACTTGGTGACGCCTGCGGCGCGGAGCTGCTCGAGCAGCACGTCGGCCGGCATCTTGAGCTCGGCCGCGAACTTCGCAACGTTGGTGCTAGCCATTCAGTTCCTGTGTGTCCTTCCGGCTGCCGCGCGTCACGCGGTCTCGCTCTCGCTCTCGAACCAGTGCGCCCGGGCCCTGACGATCAGGTCCTTGGCACGATCGGCATCCACCGCGTCCACCGCGACGCGCTCTTCATCGGTCTGGCCCTCGAAGCCCGCGTCGATCAGCTCGCGCGCACGCGCCGGGTCGAGCGCCATGACGGCACGCAGCTCGTCCACCGCCAGCTCGGCGAGGTCGTCGCGGGTGTGGACATCGGCGTCGGCCAGGCGCGCGGCCAGGTCGCGGTCCATGCCTTCCAGGCCCAGCAGGTCCTCGGACGTGCCTTCGAGCTTCTCTTCCTTGGCGATCGCCTCGGTGAGCAGCACGTTGCGCGCGCGGTTGCGCAGTTCGTTGACCGTGTCCTCGTCGAAGGCCTCGATTTCCAGCATCTCGGCCACCGGCACGTAGGCCACTTCCTCGACGCTGGTGAAGCCCTCGTCGATCAGGATGTCGGCGACTTCCTGGTCGACGTCGAGCTTGGCCATGAAGGCCTCGCGCATCTGCGAGCGCTCGGTCTCGGTCTTGGCGGCCGATTCCTCGGCCGTCATGATGTTGATCTGCCAGCCGGTGAGCTCGGAGGCCAACCGCACGTTGCGCCCGCCCGTGCCGATTGCAAGGGCCAGGTTGTCCTCGTCGACAACCACGTCCATCGAATGGCGGTCCTCGTCGACCACGATCGAGCTGACGTTGGCCGGCGCGAGCGCACCGATGACGAACTGCGCGGGATCCTCGCTCCACAGCACGATGTCGACGCGTTCGCCGGCGAGCTCTCCCGTCACCGCCTGCACGCGCGAGCCGCGCACGCCGACGCAGGTGCCGATCGGGTCGACCCGGCGGTCGTACGACACCACGGCGATCTTGGCGCGCACGCCCGGGTCGCGGGCGGCCGCCTTGATCTCCAGCAGGCCCTGCTCGATCTCGGGGACTTCGAGCTCGAACAGCTTCATGATGAATTCCGGCGCGGTGCGCGACAGGAACAGCTGCGGGCCCCGGCCCTCGCGGTTGACCTGCTTGACGAAGCCGCGCACGCGGTCGCCGGGACGGATGTTCTCCTTGGGGATCATCTGGTCGCGCGGCAGCTTGGCTTCGATGCGGCCGCTCTCGATGATCGCGCCTTCCCGGTCCAGCCGCTTGACCGTGCCCGACAGCATCGGGTCGCCGCGCGACAGGAAGTCGTTGATGATCTGCTCGCGCTCGGCGTCGCGGATCTTCTGCAGGATGACCTGCTTGGCGGCCTGCGCGCCGATCCGGCCGAACTCGATGGGCTCGAGCTCTTCCTCGATGAACTCGCCGACCGTCACGTCAGGGATCTGCTTGACCGCCTCGGACAGGATGATCTGGATGTCGTGGTCTTCCAGCTCGCCGTCGGGCACCACCTGCCAGCGCCGGAACGCCTCGTGGTCGCCGGTGTCTCGGTCGATGGTGACGCGGACGTCGGACTCCTCCTTGAACCGCTTCTTGGTCGCGGAGGCGAGCGCGCTTTCGAGCGCCGTGAACACGACATCGCGGGCGACGTTCTTCTCGCGCGCCAGCGCATCGACCAGCATCAACACTTCGCGGCTCATTTGTGGCAGCCCTTCAAAACTCGATCCTCGGCACGAGCCGTGCCTTGTCGACGTCGTCGATGACGAACGAAAGAACCTGGGGACCCGCCTTGCCCTCGAACTCGAGCTCCAGGCGGCCTTCTGCGGCGCTGCGCAGCACGCCTTCGAAATTGCGCCTGCCCTCGATGGGCTCGCGCAGCTTCAGCGAGATGCGCTCGCCGGCGAAGCGCTCGAAGTCGGCCGGCCGCTTGAGCGGCCTGTCCAACCCGGGCGACGACACTTCCAGCCGTGCATAATCGATACCTTCGACCTCGAAGACGCGGGTGAGCTGCCGGCTGACCACTTCGCAATCGGCCACCGCGATGCCGGGCGGCAACGCGTCGGCCGACGCGACAAGCGCCGTGTCGTCCGCGCCGACCGCAGCCGCAGCGTTGCCCGTCGGGGCCGGCGCGGATTCGGCCTGCGCATCCCCGGCCCGCACCGGGTGGTCGATGAAGACGCGCAGCAGCCCGCGGCCGGCGATCTCGAGATCGACCAGCTCATAGCCCAGGCCTGTCACGGTCGTTTCCACGACCGCTTGCAGCTGCTTCGACACGTGCGGGTGAACTCCAAAAAAAAATGGGCCGGTGGAGCCCATTTCTTCTTTCGGAACGGCCCGTCCAGAACCGTTCCTTGGTATCCAAACATTATAGCGCGTTCCGGGCCCGCGATGCACGCCGATGCAAGGCGTGCATGACGGGCGCACCACCGCCGATCGCGGCGGACCGAGCGTCGGCCCGGCCGTCAGCCCGAGCGTCGACGCGGGCCGCCTTGGCGCGGCGGACCGCCGGCGCGGCTGGCGCCGCGATTGCCGGCCGGGCCGCGGTTTCCGCCCGGACCACGGTTGCCCGCCGGCGGGCGGCCACCGGCCACGTTCCCATTGGCGTTGCCACCGCCGGCGCCCCGGTTGCCGGCCACGTTGCCGTTGGCGTTGCCGCCCCGCTGGCCCGCGAAGCCGCCGCCACCGAAGCCGGCGCCACCGGCACCGAAGCCGGCGCCCGGCGCGCCGGGACGGCCGGGGCCGCGCCGGCGCACCGGCTTGGCGACGGTGCCGTCACCCTTGCGGATCGCGCGGGAGATGGCCTCGAGATGCGCGTCCTGCGACGTCGGCTGCCACTCGTCGTCGGCCACGTCCACGTCGTCGTCCCATGGCAGGTCCGGCTGCGGAGGCAGGCGCGGGTCGATGGGTTGGAGCGAGCGCACGGGACGCTCGGCTTCGGCAGGCGCGCCGCCACGCCGTGACTGCGGGCGCGGGCCACGAGCCGACCCGGGGCCGGGGGCGGCACCGTCGGCGGCCTTCGCGCCGCCGGAGCCCTTGCCGTCGGCCTGGCGCAGGGCCTGCATCAGCAGGCTGACGTCGCCCGGGGGGAGCTCCACCCATCGCCCGCGGCGCAGGCCGCGAGGCAACGCCACCGGCCCGAAGGAGATGCGCACGAGGCGGCTCACGGTCAGCCCGACCGCCTCGAACATCCGCCGCACCTCGCGGTTGCGGCCCTCGGAGATCACGGCGCGGTACCAGCAGTTGGCGCCGTCGCCGCCGATCTCCTCGAGCGTCGAGAAGGCCGCGGGGCCGTCCTCGAGTTGCACGCCCGCGAGCAGCTTGGTGTGCGCTTCCTCGTCCACGCGCCCCAGCACGCGCACCGCGTACTCGCGCGACCAGCCGTAACGCGGATGCGAGAGCCGGTTGGCGACGTCGCCCGAGGTCGTGAAGATCAGGAGGCCCTCGGTGTTGAAGTCCAGGCGACCCACCGCGACCCAGCGCGCGCCCTTCAGGCGCGGCAGCTTCTCGAAGACCTTGGGACGCGATTCGGGCTCGTCGCGGCTGACGATCTCGCCGGGCGGCTTGTGGTACAGCAGCACCTTCGGCGGCAGGTCGACGGCCTTGCGCTTGACCGGGCGGCCGTTGATGCGGACGAGATCGGTCGGTCCGATCCGCTGGCCGACGTGCGCCGGCTGGCCGTTGACGGACACGCGCCCGGCCAGGATCAGCTCCTCCATGTCACGGCGGGAGCCGATGCCGGCGTCGGCCAGCACCTTGTGCAGCTTGGGCAGGTCGTCGTCGGCCGCGCGCGCCGCGGCGTTGTTGCGCCGACGCGGGTCGGTCGCGTCCAGGCCGACCGTCGCCGCCTTGGCCAGCACGGGCAGGTCTTCGTCCGCGTCGCCGTCGGCGCCGACCGTCTCGCCCGCTCCGGCAGCCCGCGGCTCGCCACGCCCTCCGGAGCGGCCACGCCGCGTCCGGCCGGGCCGGGAGCGCGCAGGACCGCCGGACGACGCCGCGTCGCCATCGGCCGGAACGGTGCCGTCCCGGCGAGGACCGGCTTCGGCGCCCGCGGCGGCGGCGGCGGCATCGAGGTCCTCCCCGGCATGGCCGGCCGGGATCGCTTGCCCGGTGCCGACCGGTGCCGCACCGCCCTCCGGGGTCCCATCGACCCCGGGTTCGCCGGCCACCACGGGGTCGCCGTCGCGCCGCGCGCGCTGCGGACGGCGACGCTTGAAGACGCCGCGACGTCCGCGGCCTTCGCCGCGACCGGCTTGGTCGCCACCCGCCGCCGTGCCGTCCGGCGCGGCCGTCGTCACTTCGGGGGCGCTTTCGGGAGGTGCGGCGCTCGTGCTCTGGGGTTCGGTGCTCACGGAGACGTGGGGTGTGGGGATGGAAGGGAAGGATCGGGGGAGTCTGGGGAATCGGCGGGTGGCGTGGCGCCGGCCGAAGCATCGGGGAGGACGTCGGCGGTCGTGACGGCGGAATCTTCCGAGGCGGCGAGGCGCGCCTCGAGCAGGCGCGCCGCGTCGACGTCGTCGAGCGTGGGCAGCTCGGTGATCGAGCGCAGGCCGAGGTCATCCAGGAACACGCGCGTCGTGCCGAAGAGCGCCGGACGTCCGAGCACGTCCTTGTGGCCCACGACCTCGATCCAACCGCGGTCCTCCAGCGACTTCACGACCTGCGTGGAGACGGTGACGCCACGGATCTCTTCGATGTCGCCGCGCGTGACCGGCTGCCGGTAGGCGATAATCGCGAGGGTTTCCAGGACGGCGCGCGAGTAGCGCGGTGGCTTCTCCGGCCGCAGCCGCTCGAGGTAGGGCTGCATGCGCGGATGGCTCTGGAAGCGCCAACCCGAGGCGAGCGCCACCAGGGCCACGCCGCGCCCCTGCCAGTCCTGGCGGAGATCCTCGAGCAGCGCGCGCACCGTGTCCGCCCCGACCTGATCGTCGAACAGGCGACGCAACGCCCCGACCGCCAGGGGTTCCTGTGCGGTCAGCAACGCGGTCTCGATCACGAGCTTCGCCTCGGCCGTGTCCATGCGATGGTCGGGCGCGCCTTGGGCGGCCCCGGGGAAACCTTGTTCAGCGATGAGGGTCCGTGCGCACGCGCCCGATGCGTGTTCTCTGTCATTCTGCGGGCAGCCGATGGCACGAAAGGCGGCACGACAGGAGGGTCTGTCGCGGCCTTGATCCCCGGAAGCCTACCACACGACGAACGGCCGGCGCATGCAGCCCGTCCGGTGCCGTCCCGCCGCTCGGAGGCTGGCACGGCAGGTGCCTGTACCGTGCGTCTCCGCTGCGCGGCCGCCCCGTCAAGCCGACCTGCTCTCCGTCGGCCAGGCCCATCCGAGTCGATGAACCTTCCCCACGTCTTCGCCCCAACTTCCTCCGGTTCTTCCTCGCTGCCTCCTCCCGATCCACGTTCCGCCGCATCAGCTCCGCAGTCGAGCCCGATCGAGCTGTGGGGCGGTGTCGAATGCACGTTGAATCGCGTCCACGACACCCAGCTCGACCAGCTCGAGCTCAGCGGCCACCTCGTTCGCGAAGGCGACATCGATCTGATCGCCGGCCTGGGACTGCGCGCGCTGCGCTTCCCGGTGCTTTGGGAGCGCGCCGCCCCCCATCCCGGTCAGGCGCCGGACTGGCGCTGGAGCGACCCTCGGCTGGCGCGACTGCGAGCGTTGGGCGTGCGTCCGATCGTCGGGCTGGTCCACCATGGCAGCGGGCCACGGCATGCGCCGATGGGGTCGGGCGCCTTCGCGTCCGGGCTCGGCGCCTTCGCGGCCGAAGTGGCGCGTCGCTACCCTTGGGTGGAAGACTGGACACCGGTCAACGAACCGCTGACGACCGCTCGCTTCGCCGGGCTCTACGGGTGGTGGTACCCGCACGGCAACGACGTGCGGGTCTTCGTCGCGTGCCTGATGGACGAGATCCTCGGCACGGTCGCGGCGATGCGCGAGATCCGGCGCGTCAACCCCGCGGCACGCCTCGTCCAGACGGACGATCTCGGCTTCGCGTACAGCACCCGGCGGCTCGCGGGTCTCGCCGCGTTCGAGAACCAGCGCCGCTGGTTGGCCTGGGACCTGCTGGCCGGGCGCGTCGACCGCCACCACCCGTTGCACGGCTTCCTGGCGGCCGCAGGCGCGGACCCCGCCGCGCTGGATCGGCTGGTGGCCGAGCCCTGCGCGCCGGACGTGATCGGCATCAACCACTACGTGACCAGCGAGCGCTTCCTCGACGAGCGGATCCGGCGCTACCCGGTCGGCACGCGCCGTCATGACGGTCCGGTCCCGTTTTGCGACGTCGAGGCGGTGCGAGTGCTCGCCGAGCCGTCGCCTGGACTGGCCCTGCGCCTCCAGGAAGCCTGGGAGCGGTACCGCCGTCCCGTCGCGGTGACCGAGGTGCACCTGGGCTGCACGCGGGAGGAGCAGATGCGCTGGTTGCGCGACGCGTGGCTGGCCGCCCACCAGGCACGCGACGCCGGTGCCGACGTCCGCGCGATCACGGTCTGGGCGATGCTCGGGTCCCACGAGTGGCAATCGCTCCTGACGCGGCGAACGGGCTATTACGAGCCCGGGTTGTTCGACGTGCGGTCCGGTGCCCCCCGCCCGACCGCGCTGGCGCGGATGACCGCCGAGTTGTCGGCCGGACGCCTTCCCGACCATCCGGCCCTGCAGGGCGAGGGATGGTGGCGGCGGCCCGTCCGATTGCTCTTCAAGCCCTCGACCGCCTGGCAGGACCGGGGCGCCGAAGCGAGCCGCGCCGCCGAAGCGTCGCCCCTGGATCCGCCTGCACGCCCCGGTCGGGCGCCGAGGGCGCGCGTCCGACACGCACCGGCCGTGGCGACGGTGACCCGGCGGCCACGCGCGGATCGAACGGAGCCCTTGGACAGCGGCCGAGCCGCGCCGGTGCTGGTCATCGGCGCGTCGAGCACGCTGGCTGGATGGCTCGCGCGCAGCTGCGAGCTGCGCGGCTTGGGTTGCGTGGTCCTGGGGCGGGACCGGATCGACATCACCGATGCGGACGGCATCGAGCGCGCGCTGGACGCGCTGCGCCCGTGGGCCGTGGTGAACTGCGCCGGTTACGTCCGGGTCGACGACGCCGAACGCGACAGGGACGCCTGCTTCCGGGCCAATGCGCTCGGCCCGGCGCTGTTGGCGCGCGCCTGCGCGCGGCGCGGCATCCGGCTGGTCACCTTCTCGTCCGACCTGGTGTTCGACGGCACGCAAGGCAGCCCGTACCTGGAATCCATGGCGCCGGCCCCGTTGAATGTCTATGGACAGAGCAAGCTCGAAGCCGAGCAGCGGGTCCTCGAGGCGATGCCGGACGCCTTGGTCGTCCGAACCAGCGCCTTCTTCAGCCCCGACGACCCGAGGGGGTTCATCCACCGCGCGCTCGACGCGCTCGCCCGGCAGCGCCCCGTGCGAGCCGCGGCCGACCTGGTGGTGTCACCGACCTACGTGCCCGACCTGGCGCAGGCATCGCTGGACTTGCTGATCGACGGCGAGACCGGCCTGCACCACCTGGCCAATGTCGGTGCGGTGTCCTGGGCCGATCTCGCGGCGCGCGCCGCCGCGGCGGCAGGCTTGGACCCGTCCGGCGTCGTGAGCTGCGAATCCTGCGACATGGGCTGGACCGCCCGGCGCCCGGCCTACAGCGCGCTGGGCAGCACGCACGGGACCGCCATGCCGACTCTGGACGACGCCCTCGCCCGCTTCGTCTTGGCGCGCCGCGGCCGGTTGCAGGCCGCTGTCCGCGGCTAGGAGGCGTGGCACACTGACCGCGGCCGCACGGGCGCCCTGCCCGCGTGGCCGCGGCAGCGCTCGTCGGCGTTGCCTCTCCAGGAGCGCCTCAGTGACGTCGCCGTCCGCCTCGAGTACGCCGCCCACCCTTCCCGTCCTGGATGGCGACGACGCGTGGTCCACCGTGTGGAGCGCCTGCCTGCGGCTGGTGGCGCGACGTCGCTCCGCGACCGCCGCCCAGGCGGGCCACGGCCGCAACGTGGACGGCCGGCCGTCCCCTGCGCTTGCCTGGAGCCCCGATACGGGTTGGAGCCTCAGCGGCCCGTTCCCGACGACCGTCGTCGAGCGCTTCGCGCTCTACAAGCCGCTGCTCGACATCGATCCGCAGGCGGGCAGTTGGACGATCGCACACCTGGGCCAGAGCCTGGACGGCTACATCGCCACCGGCTGCGGCGACTCCGTCTATGTCACGGGCCCGGAGAACCTGGCGCATCTGCACCGGCTGCGCGCCCTGTGCGACGCCGTCATCGTCGGCGCCGGCACGGTCGCGGCCGACGACCCTCGCCTCACCACGCGCCTGGTGCCCGGCAGCCATCCGACACGGGTCGTGCTGGACCCGGCGTTGCGCGCTCCCGATCGCGCGCGCCTCTTCCACGACGACCTCGCCCCCACGCTCTGGCTTTGCGATGCGCTCCATGCGGCCGCGGCGCGGGCGCGGGTGGGCGCCGAGCGCACCCTCGGCGTGCCGGGGCTGCTGCGGCCCGACGGGTCGATCGACTTGCGGGCGGCCTTGCGGGCGCTGGCGGATCGATCCCTGCCTGTCGTCCTGGTCGAAGGCGGTGGCGTGACCGTGACCCGCTTCGCGGTGCAGGGTTGCCTGGACAGGCTGCATCTGGCGACCGCCCCGGTGCTGATCGGACAGGGCCGGCCCGGCTTGCGCCTGCCGGGCGCCAACAAGATGCGGGACTGCATTCGGCCCGCCTGCAACTCGGTGCGCATGGGTGCCGACGTGCTCTGGGACCTGGATCTCGGGGCCATCGCGGTGGAAGACTAGGACGGCACCGCGAGAAGGTCGATGTGCCCGACGCGCAGGCGGGCCGCCGCATGCGGCGCGGCCCGACGCGCGAGCCAGTCCGCCGCAACGCCCTCGCAGGCCGGGTCCTGCTCGATCGCGGCATCAGCCATCCCGCGGACGATCGCCGCCTGCAAGGGTCCTGGTCCCAGAAGCCAATCGCTGCGGCTGCGACGCACCCGGAACGCGGCCCCGTGGAACAAGGTCGCGGCGCGCCGTGCCGCATGCGGGCCGAGCGCCGGCCCGAAACCCTTGTCACGCCGCTGGTGCGCGGAGAAGCGTGCCACCGCCTGCGCGTCCCACGGATCCGGCGGTGTCCATGAGATTCGCCCGTCGACCGTCAGCGCGAAGAGCGCGCTCGCGCGCGCGTCCGCACAGCGCGCGACCAACGCGCGCAACCACGGCTCGGACACCAAGTCCAAGAGGGCCGACGCGGTCAACAACGCGCCTGGTGGAATCTCGACGCCGGGCAGGCCGCCCGTGGACAGGTCCGCGCGCGAACGCTGCACGCGCGCCTCGAAGCCGGGGCCGGTCACGACGATCTCTTCTCCGCGCTCTCGCCAGTCCGCGCCGAGCGACGCGGCCCATCCCGCCAGTCGACGCGGCCAGGCCGAAAGCAGCGCCTCGTCCTGATCCAGGACGTGCCATCGTTGCGCGCCGCCCAGCAGCGGGGCCAGTGCCCGCAGGTTGGCGCCCGATCCGCAAGCCAGGTCGACGACCTGCAACACCCGCCCGCCGACGCGCCGACGCGCTGCCCAGCGGCGCAACCCCAGCGCCCGCGCGGCCCGCGCGCGAGCGGCCAGGTCGGCATCTTCCCGCAAGGCCAGCCAATCGACCGAGAACGTGCTGCCCGCCGCAGCGCTCATGTCGCAGCGCTCCTGTCGCAGCCCAATTCCGACCCGCTCATGCGCACGCGCCCGTCAGCGCCGCCGCGAAGGCGTCTCCGGCCGTCTCCCAATCCGGCAGCCGCAGGCGGGCACGCCGCGCACCCCGCGTCAGCGAAGCCCGCCACCCATGGTCGTCCAGCAGACGCGCCAGCGCAGCACGGAGCGCCGGCGCGTCTGCAGGCGGCACCAGCACGCCCGCGTCCGGTGGGACCGTGTCGGCCGTGGCGCCCGCGCGGGTACCCACGACCGGGAGGCCGCGCGCCAACGCCTCGGCATAGGCCATGCCGTAGCCTTCGTGGTGCGAAGCGAGCACGAACGCGTCGGCCCGGCCGTAGAAGCGGCGGAGCATGGCGTCGTCGACCTCGCCGTGCAGGCGGACGCGCCCTTCCATGCGGTGTCGGCGCAACGCGTCGCGAATCGCGGCCGAGGCCGCGGGATCGCGCAGGTCGCTGCCGACGCAGTGCAGCGTCCAGCGCCGGTCGAGCAAGCCCGACAAGGCTTCGATCAGCACCAGGTGGCCTTTGCGCGGCGTCAGCGTCGCGACGCACAAGAGCGACGGACCAACCGGATCCTCGCCTTGCGGATGCTTGCCCGGCGGCTCGCCGCATTCGGGCGGCTCTTCCAAGGGCGCGCGCTCCGTGCCCGGCTCCACGACGACGATCCGCGCCGTTGGCACGTCCATGGCCGCCACGTCGCGCGCGGTGTGCTTGCTGGTGACGATCACCCGGCGCGCCACCGCCAGGGCGCGCTGCTCGCCTTCGCGCAGGGCGGCCTGCGTCGTCGTGGGCAACCCGGTCTCGAGCCACAACGGATGATGGACGAGCGCGACCCAGCGCAAGCGCGCGGCGTGGCGCAGCGCCACCTGGGGCATCGCACCGAACGCCAGGCCGTCGACGATGGCCAGCGTCGCGTCGGTCAACGCACCGCACGCGGCGTCTGCATGCGCCAGGGCCGCCGCATCCGGAAACGGGAAGGCACCGTCCAGCGAGACGCGCTCCACCGTCCAGCCCCGGTGCTCCAGCGCGCAGGCGATGCGGCGGTCGTACGCGTATCCACCCGTCAGCGCGTTCCAGTCGCCAGGCACGATGAAGGCGCAGGAACGCCCCGCCGGGTCAATGCCCATGCGGCGCGGCACCGTCGGACGCGGTTGCCGTGGAGGATCGAGGTGGCGCTGCGTGCGGCTGCGCGGGCGGCAGCGCCGCGTCGTAGGCGGCCCAGGCCACGTGCGACTCGTGGAGCGTGACGCGCGCACCGGTCAAGCCAGTCGCGTGGGTGCCGAACTCGCCGGCTGCGATCTTGGCCGCCACCCGGTCGAAGACGACGCGCGCCATGAATTCGGTCGTGGTGTTGCGGCCCGCGAACGCCGGCTCGTCGTCGAGATTCCGGAAGGTGAGCTCGCTCAGCACCGCGTGGAGCGCCTGCGCCGCCAGCCCGATGTCGACCACGATGCCGTCCGGATCGAGCGCGGGCCGGCGCAGCTCGAGGTCCACCACGTAGGTGGCGCCATGCAGCCGCTGCGCGGGGCCGAACACTTCGCCACGAAAACTGTGGGCGATCATGAAATGGTCTCGGACGTTGACGATGTACATCTCGGCGGGTTCCTCGTTGGTTTGTCATTCAGTCGTAACGCACGCGCAGGCATGGCGGGCCGCCCGGCCGCTCCGAAAGCCCGGCCAGCGCCTTCGGCAGTCCCTCGAACGGCACGCACGCGTCGGTCAGCGCATCCAGGACCGGATGATCCGCCAACAGCGCCAGCGCCAACGCCATGCGGCGATCGTGGCTCCAGCGCGCACGCTGCGCCGTTGCGACCTGGCCGACCTGGGAGCTGCGCAGCGTCAGTCGTCGCGAATGGAACGCCTCGCCCAAGGGCACCGACACCGGATTCGCGCCGAACCAGCTCAGCTCCAGCACGGTCGCTTCGAAGCCCGCCAGCGCGAGCGCCGTGGCCAAGCCCTGCCCCGTTCCGCTCGCGTGCACCACCAGATCGGCATCGCGCATGGCTTGGCCGGGCAGCGCGAAGTCGGCACCCAACGCCCGCGCCATGGCTTCGCGCTCGGGAAGCAGGTCCACCACCTGCACGGCGCACCCGGGGACGCGGGCAGCCAACCATGCCGCCATCAAGCCCACCACGCCCGCACCGACGACCGCAACCCGGTCGCCCATGCGCGGGGGCGCGTCCCACAGGCCGTTGATCGCCGTTTCGAGATTCGGCGCGAGCACGGCGCGCGACGCAGGCAGCCCGGGCGGCAGCGGGTGCAGGGCCGCCACCGGCACGACATAGCGCGTCTGGTGCGGATGCAGGCAGAAGACTTCGCGGCCCCTCCAATCGGAAGGGCCGTCCTCGACGACACCGACGCTGCAATACCCGTACTTCACGGGACCCGGGAACTCGCCCTCCTGGAAGGGCGCGCGCATGCGGGCGTGCTCGGCGGGCGGCACGAGGCCGCGGAACACCAGCGATTCGGTGCCGCGGCTCACCGCACCGTGCAACGCCCTCACCAGCGCCTGCCCCGGCCCTGGCGCCGACAGGGGCGCTTCGCGGATCTCGGCCTGGCCGGGCGCGGTGATCCAGCAGGCGCGTGCCGGAGCGCGGTTCTGGTCGCCCTGCGCTGCGGCGCTACCACATCGCGGCGGGCCGGGCGGAGCCGAAGGGTCATCGATGGACATTGCGCAGTGCGGGGCCTTTTCGGGCGATGATGTCCGCGTGATGATTCCACGAACCGCGACGCTGCGCCCGGGGGCGGCGCCCGAAACGGTGGGCGTGCTCGCACGGCTGAGGCGCGCCACGCTGACATGGGCCGTCGTGGTCGCGGCGGGACTCGCCCCGCTCGCCTGGGCCGCCGAAGCCCTCGGGGCGGCGGGACTCGCCCTGCAAGCGCTCGTGGTGTTCGCGGCGGGGACCGCGCTGGCGATGCGGGGCCTGGTCTGGCACCTGCCGGTCGAGCGGCTCGGCGCGGCCAACCGCGTGACGTTGGCGCGCTTCGGCCTGGTGTCGCTGCTGGCGGCCTTCGTCCTCCACCCCGGCGCGGCCCAGCACCCGGTGATGGCCTGGGCGCTGGCCGCCACGGCCGCCGTGGCGGCGGCGATGGACGCGCTGGACGGCGCGCTGGCGCGGGCGCACGGGACCGCGAGCGCGTTCGGCGCACGCTTCGACATGGAAGTCGACGCGCTGCTGGTGCTGGTGCTGGCCGCACTGGTCATGCAGGCCGGCAACGCCGGAGCCTGGGTGCTCGCCGCAGGCGCATTGCGCTACGTCTTCGTGGCTGCCGGCGCCTTGCTGCCGTGGCTGAACCGGACGTTGCCTCACAGCGTACGCCGCAAGGCGGTCTGCGCCGTGCAAGTGTCGGTGCTGGTCGCGTGCATGGTGCCGTCGCTGCCGGCCCCATGGCCGGCCATGCTGGCCGCAACCGGCCTCGCGGCCCTGGTCTGGTCATTCGCCGTGGACGTGGCCTGGCTGTTCCGGGCGCGCCGCAACCCCATGGAGCCCATCGCATGACAGTTCTTCTCCGCACTCTCGGCGCGTGGAGCGCGCGGCGCTTCGCCGCGGCCGCCATGACTTGCGCCGCGCTGCTCGGCACGCAAGGTGCCGCCGCGGAATCGGCCCGCTACGAGATCGACCCGAATCACCTCTCGATCGGCTTCCTGGTCGACCACGTGGGCTACGCCAAGGTGCTCGGCATGTTCCGCACCGCGCGCGGCAGCTACGCGTTCGACGAGGCACGCGGTGCGCTGTCGGACGTGCGCATCGAGGTCGACACCGCCAGCGTCTTCACCAACCACCAACGTCGCGATGCCCATCTCAAGGGCGCCGATTTCCTCAACAGCGCCGAGCATCCGCGCATGGTCTTCACCGCCGCGAGCGCGCGCCGCATCGGCGAGCGCGGCTTCGAGATCGCCGGGCAGTTGGAGTTGCTGGGCCGCACGCAGCCGATGACGCTGCAGGCCACCTGGAACAAGAGCGGCCCGTCGCCGGTCGAGGGGACGCCGCTGTCCCGGCCCTACGTGATGGGCGTTTCCGCGCGTGGAAGCTTCAAGCGCAGTGCGTTCGGCATGAACTACGCCGTGGCCAATGGCTGGGTGGGCGACGAAGTCGCGTTGATCATCGAGTTCGAGGCACAGCGCAAGTGAGGCGGAGCAGCGCGCTGCCGTCATGGCGCGCCACGCTTCGGGTGCTGTCCGCGCTGTCGCTGCTGCACGTGTTGTTCTCGTTCGAAGGGGCATGGCCGGGCCCCGGCCTGCAGCTCGCCTTTCGGCCGTCGCTGGAGCTGAGCGCCCTGATGATCGGGATCGCCGCTGCGGCCGCATGGGCCGTGCAGGGTGGGCGACCGGCCGTTCCGGGCCGGCCCTTGCCAGGGGCGGCGGGATTCTGGACCGACGGGTACGCGCATCGGCTGCTGGGCGCCGGCGCCTGCGCGATCGTGGCACTGGTGGTGCTGCGCATGGCGGAGCAACTGGCGCCTGGGTTGCTCGGACGGCCGTTGAATCTCGCCTGGGACGGCCGCCACGGCTGGAATGTCGCGACGCTGGCAGCCGGGGCTGCGCCACGCTGGCTGGTCGTGGCCGCCTGCGTTTGTGCGGTGGCGGGCGTGTGGCTCATCCACCGGTGCTCGCGGTGGGCGATGGCGTCGCTGGCCCGCGCCTGCTCGCATTCGCGACGCGCCCGTCTGGCCCTGATGGCCGCGGGCGCGTCCCCGTTCGCGCTGGCCGCGACGTTGGCGGCGGCCGGAACGGACAGCTACGGGCTCTTCGCCGCTCCGGTGCTGCCCGGCCTGGCGCGGCAGTCCGTGATGCTGCAGGCCGCGTGGTCGCCCGCCACCGCGGCCGCGCGGCTGCCCGCCAGCCCGGCCTTCGTCGGTACGGTGGGCCGCTTGCGCGGGGCCGACGTGCTGGTCGTCTTCGTCGAGTCCTACGGGGTGACGACGCTCGATGACCCGGTGCAGTCGGCGGCGCTGGCATCGCGACGCGAAGCCCTGGCGGGCCTGCTGCGCGATGGCGACCGGCACGTGGTGTCCGCGCGGGTGAGATCGCCGACGTTCGGCGGCGGATCGTGGCTGGCCCACGCCGCATTGCTGGCCGGCATCGACACCACGGATCCGCTGCGCTACGACTTGCTCCTGACCACGCGCCGTTCGACGCTCGTGTCGCATTTCGCGGCGAACGGCTATCGCACGGTGGCGTGGATGCCCGGCCTCCAGCGGCCCTGGCCGGAAGGCCGATTCTTCGGTTTCGACCGGCTCGCCGATGCGGACGGGATCGGGTACCGAGGCCCGGTCTTCGTCTTCTGGCGCATCCCCGACCAGGCATCGATGGCACTGCTCCATGCGCAGGAAGTGGCCGTCCGGCCGAGGCCGCCGCTGTTCGCGGTGATGCCGACCCTGGATTCGCACGCGCCCTTCGTGCCCTTGGCGCCGTTGCAGACGGACTGGCAGCGCCTGTCGCGACCAGATGCCTACGACGTGACCGATCCAGTAGCCGCCAGCACAGACCCGGCGCAGACGCCCTGGCGAGCCCCCGTGCAGGCGTACCTGCGCTCGATCGGGCACACCTTCGCCTGGCTGGGCGCCTACCTGCGTGACCTGGCGCCGCCCGACATGCTCGTCGTCGTGATCGGCGACCACCAGCCGCTGGCGTTGGTGAGCGGCCAAGGCGCTTCGTGGGACGTGCCGGTGCACGTCATCGGGCGAGACCGCGGACTGCTCGCGCGCTTCGAGGCAGCGGGCTTCTCCCCCGGGCTGGAGCCAAGCGCCCCGGCGCTGGGGCCGATGCACGGGTTGGCATCGCTGCTGGTGTCCGCGCTGGACGGCGACCCGTCGGGCAGCGACGAGGCCGCCCGGAATCGTCAGGCGCGTGACCAGCGCGCATGGATGTCGCCCGAGGGCGCGTCGGGCGCGAGCGCCGCCAGCCAGTCGCGCATGCCCGCCGCGTCCAGGCCTCCGGGCTGAATCAGGCGCAGCCGCTCGCCGATGGACACGTCGTACCGGTAGCGGCCGAGCGTTTCCAGTCGATCGATGCAGGCCAGCGCCAAGTCCCGCATCGGCGCCAGATACTCGAAGGACAGCGCCGGCACCGGCTGCGACAACCCCGCGAGCACCTGGGGCTCCATGCCCTCCACGTCGATCTTCACGAAGTCCGGGCGGCCGTGCCGCGCGATCAGCGCGTCCAGCGTGCTCACTTCCACCGTCGGGCCCGTGCTCCAGCGGACCCGGCGGAACGAGGTGACGGCCGCGGCGCGCGAGGCCCAGTCGGGCGACAGGGTCGACACCGTCGGCGTACGCTCGGACACCAGCAGAGGCGCATGGCCCGGGGCCGCGCCCAGGGCGATCGGCAGCACCACCACCGATTCGTCCGCACCGAACAGGCGCTCCAGGAGCCGCACGAAGTCCGGCTGCGGCTCGATCGCGACCACGCGGGCGCCCAGCGCGCGCCAGGCGCGCACCCGGTTGCCCGCGTGCGCGCCCACGTCGAACGCCAGCCCGCCCGGCGGCACGAAGGGCGTGTAGAACCGGCGCAGTTGAGCCGGGCGCCAGGGGATGGCGTGGTAGATGGCGAGCGAGCGGGCCATTCCGGCGGCGCGGCGCACGCGCGCGCCGATCGACAGGCGCGCGTGCGGGTCGACGGGATCCTGGACGACGGTCATGGGGCTCCGGGCGTGGTAATGGGCGGTAGGAGGGTTCGGGGTGGGCGGGCGTGGGCGGGCGTGTGCGGGCGCGTGCGGACGGAGTATGCGACCCGCCGCGACGCCGGCCTATCATGCGGCCTTCGCGACCATGGATCGAACCGAACGATGGAGCATCGTCCGCTGGGCCGCTGCGGCCTGATGATCCCGGCCCTGGTGCTGGGCACGGCCACCTTCGGTGGCGGCAACGCCTTCTTCCGCAAGTGGGGCGACACCGACGTGGCCGAGGCGACGTCGCTCGTCGACATCGCGCTGGAAGCGGGCTGCAACATGTTCGACACGGCCGACAGCTACTCGGGCGGGCTGTCCGAAGAGATCCTGGGCCAAGCGATCAAGGGGCGCCGCAACGCGGTGCTGCTGGCCACGAAGACAGGCATGCGCTTGGGGCCCGGCCCGAACGAGATGGGCACCTCGCGCGAGCGCATCCTGCGCGGCTGCGAGGCCAGCCTTCGCCGCTTGGGCACCGACACGATCGACCTCTATCACCTGCACGCCTTCGACGCGATCACGCCCATCGACGAAATGCTTCACGCGATGGACACGCTGATCCGCGCGGGCAAGGTGCGCTACTTCGGCGTGTCCAACTACTCGGGCTGGCACCTCATGAAGATGCTGGCGCACGCGGACCGGCACGGACTGCCACGGCCGGTGGTGCACCAGGCCTACTACTCGTTGGCCGCGCGCGAGTTCGAGTGGGAGCTGATGCCCTTGGGCCTGGACCAGGGCGTGGGGACGCTGGTGTGGAGCCCGTTGTCGGGGGCCAAGCTGTCGGGCAAGATCGGCCGCGGACGCGTGGCCCCGCCGGACAGCCGCGCGGCGTCGGACGCCAGCTGGGAAGTCCCCGAAGAGCGGCTCTACTCCATCACCGACGCGCTCGAGGCGGTGTCGGCGGAAACCGGCGCTCCGGTGCCGCGCATCGCGCTGGCTTGGCTGCTGTCCCGGCCGACCGTTTCGGGCGTGGTGCTGGGCGCGCGCAACGCGGTGCAGTTGCGCGACAACCTCGCCGCGGCCGATCTGGCGCTCACGCCCGACCAGCTGGCCCGCCTGGACCGGGCCAGCCAGGTCCGTTCGATCTATCCGTACTGGCACCAGCGCGCCACGTATGCGCAGCGCAATCCGCCTGCGGTGCAGGAGCACTGGTGAGGCTTCCGGTGCGACCGCGCCGGTGACGTTCCACTTCGACCAACAGGACGAGCGAGATGACCACGTTGCAGGAAGAATTCGAGCAGGCGGTGAAGGCGTCGCGAACCCAGACGACGGCGCCCGGCGCGCAAGTGAAGCCGGCGTTGGCCAAGCTGCAAGAGCTCCATGACCAAGCGACCAAGGGCCCGGCCGAGGAGCGCGAAGACGCGATGCGGCATTACATCCAGCTGGTCGGCGAATTGGGCCAGCAGGACGCTTGAGGTTCGGGCACCGGCAACCGAGCGGGCACGACGCCTTCCAGGCCGGAAATGAAAAAACGGCCCGCCATTGCTGGCGAGCCGTTCTCACGAAGCTGGTTGCGGGGGCAGGATTTGAACCTGCGACCTTCGGGTTATGAGCCCGACGAGCTGCCAGACTGCTCCACCCCGCGTCTGGAAGACAAAGACTATAGCATGACAGGCACCGGCACGCAAACGGATGGCGCCCAGCAAGCGCACGGCCCTGCGCTACACTGCGGCGACCGTCCCGCGGGGCCCCAAGAGACAAGGCGCGCGCATCGATGCCGGAACTGCCAACGATGAACTTCTGCCCCTCCTGCGGCCGCGGCGTCGATGTCAACGTGCCGGCGGGTGACAACCGCCCGCGCCACGTGTGCACTGGTTGCGGCACGATCCACTACCACAACCCCAAGATGGTGCTGGGAACCATCCCGGCCTGGGAAGACCGCGTGCTGCTGTGCCGCCGCGCGATCGAGCCACGCTACGGATACTGGACGCTTCCGGCCGGTTTCATGGAGAACGGCGAGACCACCGGCCAGGGCGCCGCGCGCGAAACGCTCGAGGAAGCGGGGGCGCGCATCGAGATGGGGCCGCTCTTCTCGCTGTTGGACGTGCCGCACGTCGACCAGGTCCATCTGTTCTACCGGGCGCGCCTGCTGGACCTGGACTTCGCGCCCGGTTCCGAAAGCCTCGAGGTGCGTCTGTTCCGCGAGGACGACGTGCCGTGGAAGGACCTGGCCTTCCGCACGGTCGCACAGACGCTGCGCTGGTATTTCGAGGATCGCGCTCGGGGCGTGTACGACACGCACGTCGGCGAGATCAGCTACCCGCCGCGCCCTGCCGCCTGAGCGCAGGGCGCCGCGCCAGTCCCGGATGATTCCCTGGATCGAGCCCGGCAGGCCGTTGCCGCCCCCGGCGCGCGCCCTGGCCGAGCCCAACGGGTTGCTCGCGGCCGGCATGGACTTGTCGGCGGACCGGCTCCTGGAAGCCTACGGCAAGGGCATCTTCCCCTGGTTCTCGGACGGGCAGCCCGTGCTCTGGTGGTCGCCGGACCCGCGGATGGTGCTCTTCGTGGACGAGTTCAAGCTGCGGCGCTCCATGGTCAAGACGCTGCGCGCGGCCCTGCGCAGCGGCCGCTGGCGCGTGACGCACGACCACGCCTTCGGGCGCGTGATGCGGGAATGCGCCGCGCCGCGCGCCGACCAGCAAGGCACCTGGATCACGCCGGACATGATGACCGCCTATGGACGGCTGCACGCGCGCGGGGCCGCGCATTCGGTCGAGGTGTGGGATGACGCGGGACGGTTGGTCGGCGGGCTGTACGGCGTCGCCATCGGCCGCATGTTCTACGGAGAATCCATGTTCGCGCGCGAGCCCGACGCGTCCAAGGCGGCCTTGGCATCGCTCGTGCATGGCCTGCGAATGGCCGATTTCACCGTGATAGACTGCCAGCAGAACACCCGGCATCTGGCTTCGTTGGGCGCGCGCGAAATTCCACGCGCCGACTTCCTGGGCCTGGTCGCCCGCCTCACCGCGCTTCCCCCTGCCGACTGGCCATCGCTCGCGATCGGACTGCCCCAGGTATGACTCTGCTCAAGGAGTTGCCGTTCTCGGCGCTGCAGTTCTACGCGACGGCACCGTACCCGTGCAGCTACCTGGCCGCGCATCAGGCGCGCTCGCAGGTCGCCACGCCCAATCACCTCATCAACGCGGACGTCTACTCCGAGCTGGTCCGGTTGGGGTTCCGGCGCAGCGGCGTGTTCACCTACCGCCCGCATTGCGACGGTTGCCGCGCCTGCGTCCCGGTGCGCATCCCGGCTGCTTCCTTCGTGCCCAACCGCAGCCAGAAGCGTGCTGCCCGCGCCCATGCGGACCTGCGTGCACTGGTGGCGCGGCTGGCGTTCGCGCCGGAACACTATGCGCTGTACCTGCGCTACCAGGCCACCCGCCACGCGGGCGGTGGCATGGACCACGACAGCCGCGAGCAGTACGCGCAGTTCCTGCTGCAGAGCAAGGTGAACACGCGCCTGGTCGAGTTCCGCGATGCCGACGGCACCTTGCGGATGGTGTCGATCATCGACGTGCTCAACGACGGGCTGAGCTCGGTCTACACCTTCTACGACCCCGACATGCCCGGCGCCAGTTACGGCACGTACAACGTGCTGTGGCAGATCGAGCAGTGCGCGCGGCTGTCGCTGCCCTACCTGTACCTGGGGTATTGGATCGCGCAGAGCCCGAAGATGGCCTACAAGGCGCGCTTCAGGCCGATCGAGGCGCTGCACCACGGCCGCTGGGTGCCGATGGACGATGCCGATATCCAGGACCTGACCGACGCGCCCACGCGCGTCGAGTCCCCGTATCCCCATTTCCCGATCCGACCGGGTCGATGAAGGCCTACGCGCTCGCGCGCCCCTTGCTCTTCTCGCTTGATGCGGAAACCGCCCACCACCTGACGCTGGGTGCGCTGCCGATGCTGCGCGCCAGCGGAGCCCTCGCGCTGGCCGCCGGACCGGCGGTGGACGACCCGGTCGAGGTGATGGGGCTGCGGTTCCGCAATCGGGTCGGGTTGGCGGCGGGGCTCGACAAGAACGCGGCGCACATCGACGCCCTGGGCGCGATGGGTTTCGGCTTCGTCGAGGTCGGCACCGTCACGCCGAGACCGCAACCCGGCAACCCGCGGCCCCGCATGTTCCGTGTGCCGCAGCGCCAGGCGCTGATCAACCGCCTGGGCTTCAACAACGACGGGGTCGACGCCTTCGTCGACCACGTGCGGCGCGCACGTTGGCCCGGCGGCCCCGGGCACGTGCTGGGCCTCAACATCGGCAAGAATGCGGACACGCCGATCGAGCACGCCGCGGAGGACTACTTGGCCTGCCTGCGCAAGGTCGCCCCGCACGCCGACTACGTCACGATCAACGTGTCTTCGCCCAACACGCGCAACTTGCGGCAGTTGCAGGGCGGTGACGAGCTCGACGCGCTGCTCGCGGCGCTCGTGCACGAGCGGGACCGCCTCGCCGATGCGGGGCCGTCCGGTCGGGGGCGGCGTGTTCCGCTGCTGGTCAAGATCGCGCCGGACCTCGACGAAGCGCAAGTCGACGCGATCGCGGCGCTGCTGGTGCGCCATGGCATCGACGGCGTGATCGCGACCAACACCACGGTGTCGCGCGACGCCGTGGCCGGCCTGCCGCATGCGCAGGAAGCGGGCGGCCTGTCGGGCGCGCCGGTGCGCGAGGCGTCCAACCGGGTGATCCGCGCGCTGCGGGCGCGGCTGCCCGCCGGCTACCCCATCGTCGGCGTGGGCGGCGTCTTGAGCGGCGAGGACGCGCGCGCCAAGATCGATGCCGGCGCGACGCTGGTGCAGCTCTACACCGGGCTCATCTACCGCGGTCCGGCGCTGGTTCGGGAATGCGCGCTCGCGGTGGCTGCCGGCGCGACCGCGGCGTCGGCCGGCTAGCCGACCCCCGCGCGGCGATCGCGCAGCCGACGATGGTGGCCACGAAGGCCACCAGGCTGATCGCCGACAAGAGCGCCCCCCACTGGCGCAGCGGCGCCTGGACGAGCAGGTCGCCTGCGACCCGCGCCAGCACCGACAGGTGCAGGAGCGCCAGCGGCAAGTAGGCCCAAGGGCGCCACGCCAGCCGCACGCCGGCCACCGCGGGCAGGATGGCGAAGGCGTGGGCGTACACCATCGAGAAGACGAATCCGAGCAGCAGCGCGTGCAGCGCGGCGTCGCGCAGGGCGGCGCCCGCCGGCACGGGCAGCCACGCCGACGCCACGGGCCAGCTGGCGGCTTGCAGCCAGGCCAGCAGCAACGCCCCTGCCGCCAGCCAGCCGTGCCCGCCCAGCAATGCGACCGCCATGTAACGGGTCAGGCCGTTCGCCCGCACGGTGCGGCGGGCCAGATCCCACTGCAGCAGCCACCCGGCCAGCAGCAGGCAGGTCAGCGCGAAGGCCACGCCCGCCCACGCGTGTCCGAGCAGCGCGGCAGCCAGCGTTGCCCCTTGCGCGGCCACCAGCGCGACGAAGAGCGGCTGCGCCACGCGAGGCTTGGGGCTGACGCGCGACAGTTCCAGCCGCTCGCCTGCGATGGTCAGCACGAAGAAGCCCAGCCAGCACAGCACCACCGCATCCGTGGCGGCGCCGGACGCCGCCCAGGCGAGATTGCCCGCCAGCCAGGCCAGCGCCCCGGCGGCGATCGTCCAGGTGAACGGCGCGGACAGGCGGGCGCACACGACCAGCGACGCCGCCACCAGGACCGCGGCGCCGGCGGCGGCCAACGCTTGCGCGGCCGCGAGCGGCCCGCCCGCGACCAGCCATGCGCCACCGGCGGCGGCCAGGAGCGGCGCGCCGAAGGCCCAGCGCAGGCGCACGGCGACCGCGCGCTCCAGCGAGATGAGCGTGCCGAAGAAGCCGCCCACCATCAACGCGCCGTGATGCATCGCCGCGCCGACGGGTGCGGCGACCGGCCAGCCCAACCGCAGCAGCCCGCCGATGGTGGCCAGCGCCAGCAACGAGAAGGCCGCCAAGAGCAGCGGCGCGCGCCGGCTCACCATGCCGGCCCGCGGGGGCGCGCGCCCCTCACCAGCCGAAGCGCATGCGCGCCACCGGGCTCATGCGTTCGGGCGTCCAGACGGGCTCGTCGACCAGGCCCACGTCCACCACGCAGCCGGAGGGGGCGAGCGCCTCCAGGGCGGTGGCCGCGTCGTCGACCAGTTGCTCGCCCATCGGACAACTGGGGCTGGTGGGAATGAGGTCGAGCTCGATGCGGCCCGGCTGCACGCGCAGCGCGGCGACCAGGCCCAGGGACACGATGTCGATGCCGAGCTCGGGGTCGTCGACCTGGCGCAACGCGTCGCGCAGGAGGTCGGCCTGCCGCGCGACGACGGCGAGGCGGGCGCCGGG
>ERZ1066120.675-NODE-675-length-28588-cov-29.637052_pt1 | contig 28588 bp, 24 predicted proteins | sample MGYA00382767_ERZ1066120 | MGnify/ENA primary metagenome ERZ1066120 (study PRJEB33369, sample SAMEA5778350) | biofilm metagenome | biome: Industrial cooling water; feature: Water cooling tower basin; material: Biofilm | place: United Arab Emirates | collected...
TGGTTCTTAATAAAGAAGCGCATTTCATCAGTCATCGATTTACCCACCATAACTAAATAAAGTTTTGGATTATTCTGTTGTATCATCATCTGAGAAAAAATCGATAAAACTCCTAAACGATTTTTATACCAGTGATTTGCACCTACATGAAGTATAAAGCGACTATCTAGAGGAATTCCTAAATTAGCTAAATGTAATTTGGCTGACTTTGGCGCCATTGGGGAATAAGGATAGTTAAAACCCAAAGGAATACAAGATACATCACGCGCGCTCTTGGAACAAATACGCATCACATCATTTTTTGTCTGTTCAGAAACGCAAGCGACTTTTGTGGCTTTATTCAACCCCCTTACAATCATTTGTTGTAATATCTTACCCGTCCATCCAGTTTTGTACTCTGGGAATTCTCCTAAACCCGCACGGATAGGTAATAAGTCATGGCAAGTAACAACATGCGGTATATTTTGCAAGTACTTGGTATAAATAGCATAACCCTGTTCACATATATGAACTACGTCTGCCCAAGATAATTCTTTACGTAACGCTAAAGGAAATAAAATATATTTATCTACATAAGCCAACCATTTTTTTAATCCCTTTGGGAATGAAAGCAGCCTAGTAAACCAAGGTTTTGGATGGATGACGCGCGCTTGATGTCCAAACTTGGTTAAATGAATTTCCAGCATTGAGGTAAACCGCTCTATGCTTTCTATTTCATCTGGTTGGTAATTACCAATCAGTAAAATCTTCATAATTGATTGTAAATCTAGCTTTTCTTGGAGCGGTTTGATTTGAAATTCCATATCATTCGCTTAACATTAACAATAACGGTGCCGGGTAAAATACTGATTGCTAGCTTTTTACTTAAAGATTGAAAGGTTTGCGACAATAACTGCTTTTGTACCTCCCAGACTTCTGGAAGTTTCATGGTCGCAATTGAGGAGTTAGGGAATGCGGGGTAATCTCTCTTAAATCCAAATCCTAGATAATCCATTATTTCTGGACTTATATTCTCAAGGTATTCAGTATTTACTAAGTTTTTTTCGCCATGTCCTATGTACTTACTGCCAACTTGATCTACTTGAAAAAGTAAGGTATATCTAGTGTAATCTTTATCCTGAAAAGGCTCTGCTCTATGAATTGTGTGGATATCACATACTATTACACTTCCCTTTTTCATCGGAAGAGTTAATACATCTTGGCTATAGTTATTTTCAATAAAGCCATCGCTTAGATAAATTTCATGCTGATATTCGCGCGACCAAGTTTGAGAATTTTTAATTAATTGAAATGCATTCGTAGTTACGTCTGATAAATAAAATAAAAATAATAGTCCGGGCATATTATGCTTGCCACTTAGTTGCTTACCCGACTGAAGGTTGTTATCAGTATGCCAGGGCATGTGTCCCTTTTTTGTATTCTTATAAACTCGATGATTTGTAAGTTTATAACTGTTTGTAAAATATTGCTGACATATATCTAGTACCTTTCTAGATGTAATAACGTCGTAGGCTTTTTTAGAGTTAGCAAGACAATGGGTTAAAAATTTGATATCAGATGCAATCACAACACCAACATCATTGGTATTAAGCAAAATTTGCTCAAAATCTATTTGTTGAAGTAGTTCTTCAACATACTGTTCAGTCAACGCTTGCTCAAAAACAAAATAACCTTTCGTTTTGACATCATTGACTATTTCAGCAGTACTAAAATTTTGAAAATCGAAATTAAACATGGATGTTATGTGTATTACACTTTTGCTTTATAATTTAGAATCAAATAAAGGCACAATGCATTGTTAATAAACATCACCAAAAAAAGTAGGAGAAACTTTTCAAAAGTTTTAAGACAACTTTATTTATTTCTTAATCTGCAAATCATGCTGAGTTATTCACTTGATGCAGCAGATTACATGTTTATGAAATACAGTTGCAGCATTTTATAAACCAGTTTTACAGATATTTAATAGGTAAGGTATTAAATAACAAAAAAAGTCAATAATACTTAATCAATAATCATGTGTAAAGACGCAAATATTACACTCTAATTATTAAATAAATTTTCATTATAACTTCCCCAATTATAGTGACAATGAAAGCATTAAGTATCTGTATTGTGATTTATAAAACTGGCACCAATTGAGTTATGTGTTACTATATTCTCATCACTCACTAAGTACAAGCTCTTCATACTTGCACCCTGTGTTAGCTTTTACAACTTTTCTTTAAGCTGGTAGAATTAGGTTTTATTTTTATGCTTTGATGCACTAACTCAACTAACTTAAGTATACTCTAAGAAATCAGATTTTTTTGTAACAATAAACACTAGTAAACTTGCTTTTATTTTTATCTATCTACTAACACTCTTAAATAAATCAGTTTAATTAGCCATAAAAGCATTAATGCTAATTCTTGCTTATATATAATCAGAGCAAGTTTTATTCCTAGCTGAATTTACTAGTTAATTTAAGCTTATATTCATTTTAAAATTACAATAATCTTGACAATGTATAATTTAACTATGGAAAACTATGGATTGGGCAAAAAATAGTGATGTTTAGATTGAATAAAATGCTGAACTGCTTCAGACAAATTCAGCAACGCTAAAATACTAATTTCATTATTTTCTGATAAAAACATTATCTAATTTAAATTCATAAGCAGAGGAGATTTAGAGCTATTTTTGATTACGATTATAGCTTTCTCTGCTTGATAGGTTGAGCAGGATTTCCTGCATAAATTGTCATTGGTTCTAAAGAACGTCCAGTAACTCCAGCTAGCGTTATGACCGCGCCCCTACCAACAGTAACTCCAGGACCAATTACAGATTTTGCTGCTATCCAGCTACTTTCTTGGATGTAGATGGGAGAAGGAATTAGCTTAAAATCAGGATGATTCCAATCATGATTGCCTGTACAAAGATAGACTCCTTGAGATATACAGGCATGACTTTCTATAGTTACAGGTGCCAAATTATCTATCCAAGCATTTTCACCTATCCAAACATAATCGCCAACTGTCAAGCGCCAGGGAAATTTCACTCGTACTCCTGGCTTGATGCGGACACCTTGACCAAGGGAGGCGCCGAATAAGCGAAGTATCGAAACTTTGAAACTGGATATTGGTAGCAAATAACTTTCAACTAAGCGCGACCCAATGAAGTACCAAAGAAGTTGTTTCCATATAATGGCACCAGGAGTGTACGTACCTACCGTATATTTATCTAAACGCATAAAATAAAGTTTTAGAAGAAAATTTAAGGTTTTGATTTTTCTCAAGAGGCACTCTAAATAATACCGATTTATTGTATATAGAATCGTAGTAATTTATCTACTTAACAAAAGTATCTGAAAGCTTTTCGCGATTAGCGACAGCAGAGTATACAGAAGCAAGATTTTGCGTGATTACTTCCCAAGAGTATTTTTGTTTTACTAGCTTTTTACCGTTTTCCCCTAGCTGGCGCCGCAAATTAGGAGATTTGAGTAATTCGGCAATAGCTTGAGCAACTGGTTCAAGTCCATCAACGACTAATCCAGCTTGAGCGTTAGCTACGTCTGGAGAGATTTGAATACCCGGCGTAATTACAACAGGTAATCCTACAACCATTGCTTCAGCGATGGCAATACCGAAGTTTTCTGAAAATGAAGGTAGAGCGAATATATCTGAACCTTGGAGTATTAAATCTTTCTCTTGTCCCGTAATAAAACCAGTGAAGGTTGTTTGATTAATTATACCGAGAGATACTGCCAAATTTTTTAGTTCTGTTTCATACTCCGGTTCACCAGAACCTGTCACTATTAAATGAAAGTCTATGTTGTGTTTAATTTGATTGAGTGCTTTGATTAATAGGTCTGGACGTTTTTTATGGTGAAGTCGCGAAAGGAATAAGACTATAGGAGTATCTTCGGGGATGTTGTAGATGTAACGTAGCTTTTGTTTGGCACCTGGTAATAAATTGGGTTGATTTACTCCCAGTGGAAAAGTCACGATGGGTGTCTTTACCCCAAAGTTCCGTACATCTTCTGCTTCACCAATACTTGTACAGTGAATAGCAGTTGCCCTGTTCAGGTTATGGCGTTCAATCAACGATGAGTAAACTAGTTTTTTTAACTTACCCTGAGCAAGTGCCCAAGGTGATAGTTGACCCATTGTATGAACTAGATAAGGTATTCTTTTTCTACGTGCGATTACAGCAGCACAGGTAGGAAAATATGAAAAAAGATAGTGAGTTCCTATTACATCATAATGTTTGATATTTTTATCTAACCAGGGTGCTAATTCAGGAGAGAATATATAATCTCTCATCCGGTTAGAAATACGAGGTAAAAACCATGTTGGTATTTGTTCATATTCAGTTAACTGACGAAGAGGAACATCTAATAAACTATCCCCATTATCATTGGTAGTAACTATTTCGGTATCGATTCCTAATTCACGTAAGCCTTTGACAATGTTAAAAATAACTTGAGTCGGTCCACCCATTACTTGGCTTATGGAGGGTATAACTTGTAATAGTTTCATCTATTTTTATAATTGTTATTAATGTGTGGAGATAATTGATGCGTCTAGATTTTCAACATGCGTAAAGGTTGCCGGGAATTTTGTTTTTCAGATGAAAGGCATTTCAGACTCAAGTAATTCAGCTAAAGTTTGTTTGAACTTATTAAAACCAAACCTTGCTATAACTTTCTCTCGTAATGTCTGAGGTTGATGTAAAAGAGGGTGAGGATAACTGCGTTGTAAAATTTGAATTAAGGATTGAGCAATCTCACTTATATCATCGGGGTTGACGAGTACTCCTAAATCCCCGTGACCGAGGGCATCAACGGCGCCGTCTTGATTACCTCCTAAACATGGTTTGCCACATGCTAAAGCTTCAAGATAAACAATTCCAAATCCTTCGCCTTTGCTTGGCATGGCAAAAACATCACAGAGATTGTAATAATCGCAAAGTTCAGAATCTGGTATAAATCCTGCTAATGTTACGCAGTTTTGTAAATTGTGTTGAGCTATAAGTTGTTCAACCCGCGCGCGGTCGCTACCCTTGCCGACTATGATGTAATGAACATTGGGAATTTGCCGACGAATCTGAGGCATTGCTTGCAGAATTTGGTCGTAGCCTTTATAGCGTTCGCTACTGTCTAATCTAGCTACTGTCAAAATAACTGGCTGGTCGGCTGTTAATTTATGGCGTAAGAGTAGATGTTGAGGTTTAGGAGCAATTTGAAAACGGCCAGCATCAAAAGTATTTGGTAGAAGAGACACCTTTGCTGGATCAAGATTTTGTTCTTTGAGTAAGCGGTCACGCGTGTAACCGCTTACAGCTAATATTTTATCTGTGTGCTGAAGTGCTGTTTGTAATGTAGGACTCTGAATATCCCAAGCATCGACTCCATGCGCGACTACCCAGTAAGGAACGCCTATTAATTGTTTAAGTTTGTAACCTACAACTGAGAAATTTAAATGAGTAGATAAGATTAAGTTTGGACGCTGCATTAACCCGCACGCGGTAATGTTACTAGCAAAAGTCAGCGTGCGTAGCTGTGGAACCCACTTCCCTGAACAATGAAATTGAGTGTTCTGTAGCACAGGAAAATCTGGTGAGGAATTTCTATCATGCTTAAGAAACACGTTATATTGACTTTGACTCAATATACTTTGGATTGCCTGCATCAGAAAAGCAGAATAAACCTGGATTCCTCCTTTAAATTCAAACATATTGGGAATCCAGAGATGGATTAATGATTGGTTTGTCAATTTTTCCATTAGAATTAAGTGAGGTATTTATGTTAGTAATGATACTATTAAGATAATTTTAGAGATTTTTTATATTACTTGGCACTGTATCAAAAAAGGTATTAAAGAAGAGCCATGTTTAAGCATTAATATATAATTAATTTTGTTGAACTAAATTTTAACCAGTTTAACAGGCTTTGAACAAATAGTTAGTGGTATCCTTTGAATAAACATTAATGCAATAATTATTGGTAGACAGGCATAAAATTCAAAAATAACAATTGTGGATGCTGTATTGATGAAATATACTAAAAAGCCTAATTTATCTTGATTTAATTTTTGCATAAAATAATTATTTAAGTGTAAAACTTGCGTGTAAGAACTTTTATAATATGAGTTGCTCAACAAGAGGCAACATGTACAGATGAAAAGAAAAATACCTAAAAATCCGAATTGTGTCAATATATTAGTTAGTGTAGAATCTGCAAGAAAAGTTTCATTACTGGCGCCTGTATTGTTATTTAAAGTGATGACTAAGTTAGAACCAAAACCAAGATATTTACCAAATAATAGTGAAAGTGTGTCAGCTTGACTAAAATAACCATTTATGATGTCTACTCTTCCATCACTAAATGATGAACTACCGCTACGACCACTTAACTCATTTACTTTTGATAAAACTGAAACCGTAATGATAAAGGAGAAAGGAATACCAAGAAAAACTATTAATGACTTATCTTTGATGATTTTAAATGCTTTGCTAATTTCTCTATAAACTTTGGTGAAAACAAGTAATACAATGATTAGTAACGCACTTCTTGAACCTGAGAAAAAAATAGCTACCGAGCAGAGTAAAAGTATTAAATATCGCAATTTATGCGGTGGTAAAACAGATAGGTTTAGATAAAATACTAGTGCTAAAAATAGTCCTAATGTATTAGGTCCAATAAAAGTACCGACAGAGCGAGCAAGACCGGAACTGAACCAGCCTATACCGTTTTGGTTTACACCAGCTTCGCGTTGTAAATAAGAATAGTATACCTGAATTAAAGCTAAAACGTTTGTATATTCAAAAACCCATCGTAAATAGTAAGGATGTAAATGGCGATGGCAAAACACGAATACAGCAATAACAGCAATGAAAGGTCTTAGACAAGTGAAAACAAGTGTAATACTATAATTGCTAGAGATACACCGGGCTATGGCGATGCCGAGACTAATAAGACACAGAGCATAACAAATTATTAAACCTCGATTCTCTTTCAAACCTAATTTTGGTGTAGTTGAGCGAAACCATAAACTAAAGAATAAAAGTAGAAGAGCAAATATGTCTTTCAGTATCTTTACCCAACTTGGCACAAGTTCTATATAGCTTTGTTTTTGGAAGTAGTAGGGATTCCAATTTCCGTTTAGAGCATAATTTGCTACTGACCAGTAGTTAAGAGTTGAAGAAGCAACTATTGCAAATAATAGTGTGTGTAAGAGAATTGAAATTTTAGCCGACGGTGTTCGCAACATGTTTAGCTTTGTAAATAAGGGAGAAGTATTTGAGTGACAGCAGACCAACTCAAATGGGTATGGTAGTACTGCTGAGTTTGTTGGATCGCATTGTGTAAGTTTGCCCGTTTTAAAAGAGTATTCAGTACTTGTTCTTTAAAAACCGAATAATCACGATCTGGAGCTAAAAACAAACTGGGCAATTTATACAAAAAGCTATCAGTCAGCCTGCCATGAGTACCTACTACAGGTAAACCATGTTCAAAAGCCGACATTAATGACCCTCGTTTTGCGCTAACGCCAAATTCATGGGGCATCAAAAGTAAATCGGAAATTTGTAAGTAATGCGATAGCTCGTTTGAGGTTAAATAACCAGGGCGAAGAGCAGGATTTTTGCATGGAACCGTGACAGATTTAGCTTCTCCCAATAGTAACCAAGTAACGTCATAGTCTGAATTGTGAAGGTAATTATCTAAACTAGCAACCCAATCTTGACGAATTGAAGCTAGACAACCAAATAATATTAGGACAATCTGTTTTGGAGCAATGCCAATTTTTTGGCGTAATGCCTGTTTTTCTTCTGACGAGAGGAGTTGAGGTGAGATGTTATTTGGAATAGGTAAATAGTGAATTTTTTCAGTGTTCTTACTAAAGCGTTTTATTTGTTTTAGATAAGGTTCAGAGCTACAAAAGACATGATGGCTAGCATGGACTAAATATCCTAGCATATACTGCTGGAACAAGCCAGGTATCCAAGTGCCTGGGTATTTAAGAAACCAGTAATAGGTTTCATGGGCAATCAATATGGTTTGAAATCTCTGGGCACATTCATGCCAGAAGTTAATCAAACTCAAGTTAGCGCCTTTAGAAGAATACAACAAAGGTGCATATTGAAAAATTATAGTTTTAACTTCTTGACTTTCTAGCCAATTTAGCAGCTTTTCAAAACCTGATTTAGACCAATTATCTACGTATGGTACAATAGATATTGTTTCAGAATAAGCTTTACAGCTTTGCTCAACAATTAGAGCTAGTTCTAAATTAAAGTCTGCTTTAAAATGTGTTGCAAGCTGGATTGAGTAATCACCAATACCACAAATATGTGGATAGGTTCTACGTGTGATAATAACTGTTTTTGACAATTTATGCATATTTTACGTTAGTAGATTAAATTAGTAGCTGCAAGCATTAAATATTAAGGAAGTTTTGAGGTACAGAAGTGATTATTTTAAGAACCTCTAGATATCAGAGCTTTCCCTAATAATCCTCTGATAAACACCTTGCAATGCCAAATATTTATACCAGTTCGAGAAAGAACTGCTGCTAGCAAAATTCTCACAGATATTAACATTGCTTTGAATCTTTGACCCTTTTGTAAAGCAGCTTCCATTTCATCGTAATAAGCAAGAGATAAGTACTCTTTGCTAATTTTTTTTAGTTGAGGTGAGTTTGTCCAACTAGGAGGCTTTTGTGATAGCACAAGAAGTTGATTGGCTAAAGTATGGGTGACTTCAGCTAAGTGGGAGTACCAAACATCCGCTGGTTTGCTACCGATCATACTAGAAGTATGAACGCGATAAAAAACCAAGGGGTCATCTAGTAAAACTCCATGACCTGCTGACTTGAGAGGATGAAAAAAAATTTCATTTTGTACAGGTAGAAGAGATAATGCAGCAGTGCGATTTAGGCAAATGGAACTAGTACTACCACCTTCATGGATAGTAGAGTCGAGAAGTACACCCTCTGGACTGACAAAGTATTTCTTATGCTCTATATATAAGTAACCATAATTAATAAATGGCAGCAATGTAAGTATTTTGTTACTTGCGAAATAATCATCTGCATCCAATAAGCAAACATATTCTCCTGTCGCTTCACGAATAGCTTTGTTTAAACTGATGCCAAATCCCTGGTTTGATGAACGTAATACTCGAATACGTTCATTATAAAGTTGGCAAACTTCTGGAGTTTCATCTGTAGAACCATCGTCAATAACTAAAACTTCTAGTTCGTAATCTCCTGGTTCTTGATTGAGGCAACTTTCAATTGCTTGAGCTAAGTAACGACCATAGTTATAACAAAGAATTGAACAAGTTATTTTCATATAAATTGCCTTAGAATCTTGTTTGTATTCCTTATATAAATTTACTTACTTTTGCTAGTTCAAAATACTCCTGCTGAACCATCAAGGGAAGGAAGCCATTTATCTGTTTTCAATACTCTGTATGCAAAGCACCCAGAGTAAGATAACCCGCTACTTTGGTTATTAATTAATTTGATAATTTTTCGTGTAGATATTTAAAGTATTCTCAGCAATTTCTTTCCACAAAAACTTATTTGCGACTTCAACACAGCGTTGAGAAAGTTGAGAATAACTTGATGTATCAAGTTTCAGTAGACTAATTAATTTGTTGCTGAAGTTTTCTGTATCACCTGGTGAAATTAGTAACGAATTATCCACATAACACAACTGGTGTTTTGGTCCCGGCACATCGTAAACAACAGTTGGCAATCCAGCAGCTAATTTTTCCAAGGTAGCAAAAGAAAATCCTTCTATATAGCTGGGAAAGGCTCCTACTGTTGCTTTACTTAAAAGTTCAGGAGTTGTTTGCCCGTCGAAGCTTGGAACTATTTGAATCCAGTCGCAAGCCGGAAGGTTAAGTTCTTCTAAAACCTTCTTTTCCCCAAATACTGTGCCTAAAAATAAAAACTTAGCCTCTGGTACTTGCTCTCTAACACGCATTATAATTTTCGCCCAGTCCCTAGAACCCTTTCGCTCTCCCCAACAACCAATAAAAACAACTTGTTTATTTGCTAAACGCACTTGGGCAGGCTGAATTGCCTCAGCAAATGCTTTTTGTCGTTCTGAGGAAAGACCGTAAGGAATAACAACACATTTATGACCTAATCCAAGAACATTACTGATATAATCCAGTTCATCAGAGTTGGGAACGTTAATCAAATCGGAAGTTTGAAGACTTTGGGGGTATAACTTACTGCTGCGTTGATATTCCCACGACCGGAGTAAGTTTGCAAGCCGAGTTTTAATTTTTTGAGTTGGTTGTTCAGTGTTAGCTGCTGGTTTCGCAAATCGCTCGTAAAAGGCATAAAGTCCTACTGAGCGAGCAACAAGTAATCCCTTAAAGCCTAATTCTTGTTTGCTAAAGGGTAGATTCCCTTGATGAGCATCAATAATATCAAAGCGGTGGGCATTAGCCTGAACAAAAGCTTTAGCCCTAGCTGAAAAGTGAGGACGAAATACATTAACTAGCGAAGATGATGTTACTTCAGGAAAGGCATCATTGTAGTCAAACTTTTCGACTTCATGTCCCATCGCTTGAAATTCATCTGCTAACTCCACTTGTACTCGCGGGCCACCTAAATTTCGGCTCCAAGGCATATGGAGTAACATTAATATTTTGAGAGGTCTATTCATTGAATTTGCTATTTGCTTGTGTAAATTTCTAAATGTTTTTTGACGACTGTTGACCAATTAAGTGATTGCACCCACTGACGGCACTGGCTTTGGAATTCAGTATATTCCGATTGCGCTAGGTTAATTAGTTTGCTTATAGCAGCAGCAATAGCTTCTCCTGAATTTTGGTTTACTATAAACCCAGTCCTACCGTTATCTACAAACTCATGCATCGCACCTGCATCCGTGCAAATCACAGGGGTTCCACAAGCCTGCGATTCTAACAATGTAAAACCCATTAATTCAGGAACTGGTGTATATTCTCCATAACAATTTGTGTGGACTGAAGGTAAAACATTTACCATTGCTGTGCGATATTCATACAGCAATTGCTCATCATCGGCATTATGAACAAATTCCACATTCAACCCTTCAGCTAACTGCTTAAGGTGCTGATAATATTCTTCCCTATAAATTCTACCAACAATTTTAAGCTTATAATCTAAACGATTTAACAAACGGAAAGCGTCTATTAAATCGTTAATGCCTTTATGAGGCAAAATTCTTCCAATATAAAGAATTTTATTTTCTTTTACTGAACTAGGTTCTGGTCTAAATTTGTCTGTATCAATACCCCCTTTAATCAAAATAGCTTTTTGTTGCAAATCTATTGGTAGAGAATTTAAGCCAAACCGAGAATAAGCAATTGCATTTTTGTAACCTTTAAAGATGGGCAATTTTTGATTGATTACCAGACTACCGCCACCACCATAATCTGTAACAAAGACAGGTTTTTTGAACAAAGAGGCTGTTAAACAACCCAAGTCAGAAACAAGAGTATTTATATGGTGAATATGTACTATATCAGCATTCAAAGTAGAAGCAAGATATCGAAAACATAGAGGATTAAACCGATTACCATGTATTAAGTGCTTAACTGGGAATATCTCAATTTTGAGATTGTCTTGTTTATAAGATATCCGTTTTGACGAAAAACTTACTAATGTTGTATCTACAACCTTAGACATCCAAGATGATAGTTCCGTTGTATAGCGTTCGCCGCCACCAATCAGCGATAAGTCATCAAAATAAGTTGGGCTAATATGAACAATTTTCATAAGCGCATTTTTAGTGATATATCGTTCCATGAGTTAATGTTGGTCTTTACTAAAGGCATGTAATGTCCTACAGCTGCAAAATGGAGAAAATAGCTGTTAAGAAAGGCTGTACTTAGAGCAGAGGTAGTAATTCCTTTTGGAGGTAATTGATAATGTCCTCTAATAAAGCGCTTCCAAACTCTAACAGGTTTAATCTCTGTTTTTTTTGGCGGCAGTAAAAAGGGGTAGTCCTTTAGCATACATACTACCCATAACTTATTAAATCTATCGTCTAACCAATGCACATAATCAGCCTTGAGCAATTCATAGGACAACGCCTCCATCTCATAATCTCCTACAGGGGTGTTGTTATAATGGTGATAGGTGTATTCCAGTATAGAATTATGGTGACGTGGAGATAGAACCATAACTCCAGTTTGAACGATTTCATCAAAATTTTCAGGTAAACGAGCTTTTGAGTAATACTCTTTGGCGTTACTAAAAGTCCAACCCAAATACTCTACTGCTCTATTCATTACTGTTTGGTCTTGTCCCGGCAAAGGCTCAAGAAATTGAGCAAATGAACTGGTAGCTCCGACTTTACCATCCGGTACTTGAGATACTATACAAGGAGAATTAGGGTTAATCAGGATATCTGAATCAATCCAAACTACGCGGTCATATTTTTTTACTCTTTCATCGCTTAAAATTAAGCATTTTTGCCAAGCTACAGACCGTGACCGTGCGCGTGGTGAATCGTCTAATGGAGTGTCAATACAAATTAAGTCGTAATTATGTAGGTCAGCATAGATACGCCAATTATTAGCACATAGCTTGTGCCAGCTATTACGGTATTTTTCACCAACTATTAAAGTTATAATTGCTTTTTTATATTTCATATTTTGAGCTAAATATTAATTAGTAATCTTTTTATTGCTCCTACCCAAGGACGAAATAATAACAAAGACGGATTTCGTATTATGCCCATAATGAGTTCATGTAAAGCCTTCTTCTTATCACCTTGCTGTAGGAAATACACAGCCTTACGAGGGGAAAGAAACTTTCTGTGATATAACAAATGTTTTTGCATTTCTCTTCTCTCAAGTGGCTCTAAATAAGGTAGGTATTTAGTTGCAATGAGAATCTCATCTTCAAAGAAACCGTAAGCGCCTGCTGCATTGAGAGTTTTACTTTTATCATGCCATCGCCACTGACCCAACACATCTGGTATAAAATAGGGCAAGTAATTTCCTTGCATAACTGCCCTCACATAATACTCAATATCCATGCAGAAATGTAGTGTTTCATCAAACAATCCACATTTGTCTAAAATTTCCTTTCTCATGAATGAGACATTGGAGCAGGGAAAAACATACTGAATCTCGCGCGTCCATGAAAATAAATAATCTTTTTTATTTGGTGGAATTTGCGGTTTAATATAATCTACAATGCCATTACCATCAATGATACTGGAAACGGCCCCTACCCATGCAATGTCTTGATTTTTGAAAGCTTCTGCTACTTTGTGAAGGGCGCCGGGACATAATAAGTCATCGCTATTTAGATAAGACCAAATCTCACCTGTACTAAGAGCTAATCCTTTATTTATTGCATGGGTTTGCCCTCGGTCTGACTCGCTAACCCAGTAAGCTAAGTACTTTTCATACTTTTTGATGATTTCGATGGTGTTGTCTGTGCTTCCTCCATCGATAATAATAAATTCAAGGTTAGGATAGCCCTGTAGTAGAACAGAACGAATTGTTTCTTCGATGAATTGCCCTTGGTTATAAGAAGGGGTAATTATTGTTATGCGCGGGTGAAATGATTGGTCTAAAGCTTGTTCTGATTGGTTTTGGCTTTTCTCATCCGAAAGCCAACCTGATTTTTGTTGAACAGGTAGTGGTAAGTCCTTTAGGGTTAGGGTATTCTTGATAACTGGCATATATATTGTAGAATAGTTTTAATGAATTTTCAATTGTAGAAATAAGTTAACTATTTTTAACTACAGACAATTTACTGTAAATCTAGACCATAACTACCTGAAGACCTACAGAAGAGCCTTGGTAAATACATCTAAAAAATATTCAAAAGAATTAATAGAAGCCAACTGTTTTATACGTTGTTCACTGTTTTGAATATTGCTTGTACGTAGCTGAATATTGTCTATATTTTGGATAATTAGATTAGCCATTTGCTCAATATTTCGAGGATTAAAAGTAAAATGTAAATCCCCAATAGTATCAGGGAGTGAAGTAACATTTGAGCAGATAACAGGAGCTTTTAAAGACATTGCTTCTAGGAGTGGAAAGCTACCTGCTTCATATAATGTAGGAATAACCACTAATGAACAGTTTTTGTACAGCCAATATAATTCTGTCTGGGGTACTACACCTAAGAAATGAAGCTGTTCAGCTACTACAGATTTTTCTATGTAATCTTGAATAGTTTTGAAAAAAGGTATATTTATATTCCCAGTAAATACTATAGTAATATCTCGATTAAATTGCTCTTTAATCAACTCTGCTGCTTTAATGAGAGCAAGATGGTTTTTATGCTGCCAAGCTTGTGCTGGATATAGTATAAAATTTTTTAAGTGAGCATATTTTTGTTGATATATTGCTTCTTGTTCTAAAGTATGAGGCGTTAAAGAAGTTTTCTCATAAGGCAAAGGACAAATGTTGATTTTAGAATCTGATAAATGAAAATACTTTATCAAATCTTGCTTAACATGCTTGAAAGAAACTATAACTGCTTTAGATAACTCTAGTGATTTCCAATAATTTTCCGCTCTCCAAGCCCGCTCTTGAGGTTTAAAAAATTCAGGATAGTGTAATTCTTGAACATCATGCATTGTGACAATAAAAGGAAAAGGTAAGTCATAAGATGGCGGAGTTTGATATGGAACATATAATAAGTCAATATTTAAGGAACTAAACCATTGATACCAATAATTAAAAAACTTAATATTAGGTTCTACACTTTTGAAATTAACGATTAATTTAGAGAGAATAATTCCAAATTTATTAGCAACTCGGCTTATAATGCTAAACTTTTTTGGAATTATCCGTACTTCTGCTTTTGCATTGTATTTGCGAATAAGTTCTATACAATAATTATATGCTTCCGAAGAGCAAAGGATTACAATATCTAGTTTTGAAGAGTTGCTTTTACTAAGCAACATATCAAGAACGCGCCAAGTATAAGAACTAACACCTCCAAAATGAGGGCTTGCTTGAAATTCACCTAACCAGTAACCAATTTTCATTATGTATATCCAAAACTATATATTTTTGTAAAGAACAATATTTTTGTTTGATGCATCTTCTCGAAGAAACTGGAATCCTAATGATTCATATAAATTTTTAGCTCGAAAATTTTCTGGATGTACTTTAAGTAAAAGCTTTTTAAAACCGTTCAATTTACAAAAGCTTTCAGCATGGCTGATTGTTAAGCGAGCGATTCCTTTGCCACTATATTGATGTGAAATAAACACACCATACATTGGGTCTGTATAACCTTGGTCTATACCCCTTAACATGTAGAAGCCAATATTCTTACTTTCGTTTCCTGTATTTATTTCTACTGCAAAAAAACAGTCTTTAATAGATTTAGCTATGACATTCTTAATGCTCGACGTTTGAAAATCGAAAGGATGAAAATACTTAGTATATGACTCATCACTACTCAATAGCACTTTACTAATTTGTTCGGCATCAGAAATTGTAAGCCTTCTAAAACTTATATATTCCATAAATAGTGCTAATCGTTAACTTGTAAATTTTACATACGATCTCCACATTTGCCACTACGCGCGCTCGCCTCCGTTACAATGAGTAGGGAGTAGAAACTACGGGTAAAATCCATACACTACCCACCACTCACTTACAAAAAATTCAGAGATTCTCAGGCAGTCAGAAAATAAACTTCTTTAACTGTGAACAAATATACGTAATTTGCTCTTCTGTTAGTTCAGGATAGCTAGGTAAATTTATACCGCGCCAACCAATGTCCTCTGCAATCTTATGTCGTTGATATTTATGAGAATACATAGGCATCGTATGGACTGGATAGAAAACAGGTCGAGTTTCGATACCTGCACTAGCTAAGTGTTCTCTTAAGGGATCACGCTGGCTTGGGTGAGGAACGAGAATAGAAACCATCCAATAGGAATGGTAAACATTTCCAACTTCAGAATGTACTTCTAATTCTGTATCCTGTAATAATCGCTTATAAGTATCAGCTATCTGACGTTTTTTTTGCAGAATTTCATCAATTCTTTCTAATTGAGCTAAACCTATAGCTGCACAAATATTTGTCATCCGATAGTTATATCCAATCACATCATGCCAGTACTGCCGATACTTTGCTAAACCCTGCCCCTTAAAATGAAGAGCGCGTTCAAAGATTGTTTGGTCATTAGTAGATAACATTCCACCTTCACCAGTAGTGATAGTTTTATTCCCGTAGAAACTAAAAGTAGCCACGTCTCCAAAACTACCTACATGCTGATCTTGATACAAAGAACCTATAGCTTCAGCACAATCTTCAATAAGAAATAATCTATGTTCATCAGCTATTTTTCTAAGAACTGACATTTCGCAGGAATGACCGTATAAGTGTACAGCCAAAATTGCTTTTGTTTTTTCCGTTATATTTCTACGAACATCTTCAGGATCAACTTGCCATGTATCATTTAGAGAATCAACAAAGACGGGTGTTGCACCTGTGTAAACAATGGCATTTACTGAAGCTATATAAGTAAGGCTTGGAACAATTACCTCATCACCTTCGCCAATACCAAGAGCTACTAGAGCTAAGTGTAATGCAACTGTTCCATTGCAAACTCCTGTAGCATATCTTACATTAATATAATTAGCGAATTTCTCCTCAAACAGAGAAATATATTTTCCTTTGGAAGAAATCCAATTAGATTCAAGACAGTCATTTACATACTTTTTCTCATTACCAGAAAGACAAGGTTGATAAACTGGAATTTTGTACATACTAGTTAACTTCTATTTGCTAATATCAATAACTAACTTTTCTTCTAAGGCACAATAAAAATGAATGACATTGCAAATAATTAAGCTTGCAACTTTAACATTTGAAATCATTTGAGCAATTTCTACTTAATCTTCACAATTAATACTATTGAGTACTTATTTTATTAATAAATAAGTTAAAAATATCTCTCTATCTCTCAATTTCTTATATATGTAAATTGTTTATAATGACATAATTTTGTAAAGGGTTGCTCTAAGTTAATGCTTGTTTTCAAGCCACGGTAAATTTGCCAGAATAATGCCAATAATTTCACGAGACTGATTATACTTTGCATATTGAGTACCAGTTTCAATTATTGTAAATAATACAATATGTTCGTGATAGTCAAACATTTCTACCATTGGTTCGTGTGCAGCAATAGTTAACATATATGAACCTGGCATCAAGAACATTTCTGCCATTTTAATAGATACTTCATAAGTACCGATATCGCGTTGCTTGATACCATTTTGCATATCTGATTGATTTGATGTTAGAACAGAGATACCATCATTGGTGTGAATACGAATTGATAATTCAACATTATTAACAGGTTGAGTAACCTCGTAATCAAAATTTATATAGAAGGGATAACGAACATCAAGTTCTGATGATTCTACATATTCATGATTAAGAAGTCGAATTTCTTTAAAAAATATTTTTTTCTTCTTTCTAACTTTTTCTATGTTATTGACTAGAACCATCTTGCCATTATTACTACTTCCTTGTGCCAAATACTTGGCAATGACAAAATTAACATTGCCTGATTGAATAACTTGACCGGAAGCTAAATAAATACCTGTAGTACAAAGTTGAGCTATCGTTCCCATATTGTGGCTAACAAACAAAACAGTTCGCCCTTCTTTGCCAACTTCTTCCATCTTCCCCAAACATTTTTTTTGAAACTGAGCATCTCCTACAGCTAGCACCTCATCTACAATTAAAACTTCTGGCTCCAAATGCGCTGCCACTGCAAATGCCAATCGTACATACATCCCTGATGAATAACGCTTAACTGGCGTATCTAAAAACTTTTCGACTTCAGCAAACGCCACTATCTCATCAAACTTACGTTGAATTTCCGCCTTGCTCATCCCCAAAATTGCACCATTAAGATAAATATTTTCCCGTCCAGTCAATTCTGGGTGAAACCCCGTACCTACCTCTAATAAACTTGCAACTCGTCCTTTAATATTGATACGTCCTTTTGTAGGTTCAGTAATTCGGCTAAGTACTTTTAGCAGTGTAGATTTCCCGGCGCCATTACGCCCAATAATGCCAACTCTATCCCCCTGCTTAATTTCAAAAGAAACATCTTTTAGTGCCCAAAACTCTTCACGGTTAGGGTTTGATTGCTTCTTGCCGGAATGCCACAATTTACCTCCCATAAAATTTACCTTGTTCGCAATTACATCGCGCAGAGATTTATAACGTTCTTGTTGCTGATGTGCGAGAATGTACTTCTTTCCTAAATTCTCAACTTGAATTACTGTATCTGACACTTGCTTTATCCCCTCTTAGATTACGTCTACAAATGCTTGATTTATAAATGCTTATAACTTCACTTAAAGTACTGAGTATGTTACTATCTAGCTTTAGATATCTACATATTTTTTCAATAACCGGATGTTTTCAAGAAAAAATAATACGAATTTGTATTAAAAAGTATAATAAAAGCTTAGAGTTAGTATTTAAGCAATAGCAACTACTAACCAGATAATCTTGCTTTTATCATCATTTGCACTACATCTTTCATCTTATATTTTGCTTCCCACCCTAACTGATTCTTCGCTTTAGCCGGGTTCCCACTACCTACTTTTAAATCAGTAGGTCGTAGTAAACTTACATCGCTAATAACATAGTTGTGCCAATCTAAACTCACAGAAGCAAATGCAGCTTCTACAAAATCCTCTAATGAACTGCTTTCTCCCGTCGCAATTGCATAATCATCAGGTTGTTGTTGTTGCAACATTAAATACATTGCTTCAACATATTCCGGCGCCCAACCCCAATCGCGCTTGATAAACATATTTCCTAAATAAAGTTTTTCATCGCTACCTTGGGCAATCCGACAAGCAGCAGCAACAATCTTTTGAGTAACAAATCGTTCTGGACGTAAGGGTGATTCATGGTTAAACAAAATACCAGAACAAGCAAATAAACCATAAGCTTCGCGGTAATTAGCCACCTCCCAAAAAGCTGCGGCTTTAGCTACAGCATAAGGACTTCTGGGACGAAATGGAGTACTTTCCTCTGCTGCTATCCCACCAGTATCTCCAAAACACTCGCTCGAACTCGCATTATAGAACTTGATAGGCGCTTTCAAAAAGCGAATAGCTTCAAGTAAATTAAGTGTTCCAGTAGCAATGCTTTCTAGAGTTTCTACTGGTTGTTCAAAAGATAGACCAACCGAACTCTGTCCTGCCAAGTTGTAAATTTCATCAGGCTGGATTTTTGTTAGTAGCTGCAATACGCTACGAAAATCAGTTAAAGCCATTGATTCTAGTTTCACTTCGTCGCGAATACCCAAACGAAGCAAGTTACTAAAAGAAGAAATCTGAGCATCGCGCGAAGTACCACAAACTAAATAACCTTTATTCAAAAGCAACTGTGCCAGATAAGCTCCATCCTGACCCGATATTCCACAAATTAGGGCTTTCTTCATTTCATTTTTTCGATCGCGAGTTGGTATTAAATGACATCCGCAAACCTACGTTCCATCTTGCGAAAATACCAAATCCCACTAATAAACAACACCACCACAAGCCCCAAAGATAAGATAAACCCAGGTAAATACAACCTCGATTCTCCCCCCAAAATTGCCCAACGAAACCCATCAATTACCCCCACCATAGGGTTTAGCGAATAAATCAGGCGCCACTGCTCTGGCACAATACTGCTACTAAATCCAACTGGCGAGATATACAACCCAAACTGGACAATAAACGGCACAATGTAGCGAAAATCTCGATATTCTACATTCAGTGCTGCCAGCCATAACCCGGCGCCCATCGAGGCAGCAAAAGCGACAGCAATAAATAGCGGTAGTGTTAAAATTCGCCAATCAGGTGCAAAATTATACCAAGCCATTAGTGCTAACAAAATTATTCCTGAGACCATAAAATCTACAAAACTGACAATTACTGCACTGGTTGGTACTACTAATCGAGGAAAATACACTTTAGAAACTAGATTAGCATTACTAATTAGGCTATTACTACATTCAGATAAAGCGCTGGAAAAGAACTGCCAAGGCAACATTGCTGCGAATACCAAAATTGGATAAGGCGCCCCCTCTGAAGGTAACTTTGCTAAATTACCAAATACGACAGTAAAGACTACCATCGTCAAAAAAGGACGAATTAATGCCCAGACGATGCCAATAGCTGTTTGCTTGTAGCGTACTAAAATATCACGCCATGCTAAAAAATAGAACAATTCTCGGTAACGCCACAAGTCTTTCCAATATTGTTGCTCAGTGCGTCCAGCTTCAATTACCAAATTTTCCTGGGTATTTACCCTTTGACTACTCATATATAAAATTAATTTATAAACTTAAAATCGTTAATAGTCTTATGTGCAACCCGCCGAGACTGCCTGAGAGTAAATTCTCCCACAGAAGGATTCCCATTAGGATAAGTCACTCCCGTTACTCGTTGCCAAAGTCCTGCCGGCGCCACTAAAAGCTCATAGATGCGCTCATGCTTGCGGACATGGTACCATTTGATTTCTTGACACTCTTCGCACCAAAAAGACTCTAACCATTCACCGTCTAAAGGAACAGCAGTTTTTGCCGTTACTAACATGCGCGCGTTTAGTCGTCCTATCCCTCGTTGTTGCAATTGCCCTACGGTATTTGCAAATAAGGGATATTTTTGACTTCTACTAACAAGATAACACCCATGTACTGGACAATAAATAGCCCGTTTTTTAGAACGTTTCCGATTTCGGTCACACCTTTTCTGCACTTCGGCCTCCATTTCAGTCAAAATAAAGCAGACTATAAGAAGGTTGCGTTAGAGAGACTGAGATCGTAAAGACCATCGAAGCCTACTCCTAAACAAATTTTAAATTTTAGATTAAACTCAAGAAACCGAGTTTATTGTTGTTTTTGTATTGAGAACAATCGTGCTTATTAATAAAAATTCTGGTTTATTTTACTATCCTCCTAAATCAAACTGTAGAAATTTAATTAATTATTTTTGCTATTTATAATTCTAAATTACTACTCATGACACAAATTAATACTAGCAGAGTAAACCATATAAATATGTTAATTAGATTGCATTTATCAGGAAATAATTATATTTTTTGCAATTCAGTAAAAATAAGTTCACATTTTTCAAACTATGAATCATATAAACCTTGTCTTATATCTTGTAATTCTACAGATAACAGCAAAAGCACCAATTTTGACTTATATCAATTTAATATGAAGCTGCAAATATTAAACCCCCCTGCCCCTCTTTATTAAGCTACGGTGTACACACAAGTCTAAAAAAAGGTGCGGGGGGCTTCGGATGTAGGGCGAGGAAGGAGGCATATGAGGCATTTTTCTACATATCGGCACCTTTCCAATTCGTGATTTTCCAGAGTTCCCCCAATTCTTCAATCCCTCTATTTCCCGTACTTCCCCAGCTCCCCTGCCCCCCTACCCCCGATGCCAAAAAGTTGTGTGTACACGACAGCTTTATTAAGGGAGGTAAGAGAAATAAAGTGTATCTTCATATGTAAATAGTATTATGCAGTACATAAAAAAGTAGGGCGTGTGATGCGCCGTAGAATATTCCCTGATGAAAGTGATAAAAGAGGGTTAAGCCTTATTTATTAGGTTACGATCTTCGCGTTACCCAAACTACATTTATTAGAACAATACCTTCGCCAGATTTCTGAGTCATAACGAAGCATCAACGCTCCTAGAATTAAGGTTTTTTCGTATAAGTGAAACAAGCCTTATAATTTCCAGACTAGCCAAAAACTCCCTCCCGTTTTTCCAGACCGGGTTTTTAGATTAAAAACCTTGATGTATAAGGACTATAGCCTCAACTTCTAGTAGACAGATTCAATATTTTTTTTAGCTGTAAACGCTGACGGCAAAAGTCTTTTTGCCACTCATACTTTTGGCGAAGGTATTGTTAGAATACGCAAGCTTTCGTTAACTAATACTCTGACGTAGAACTTTGAGATATTCCTTTGATATTACTTCTAGCGTAAAATTTTTTTGCAAGTACTCGCGTCCTTCTGTACCCATTTGTTCGATTAAGTACTGGTTGCCATTGAGTTGTCGAATATATTCTGCTAAACCTTGAGCGTCACCGTTTTCAAAGCTGGCGCCGCATTTAGCATTTTTTATAAGTTCTCTAAGATAGGAATCTTTAGAGCATATTACTGCTACAGGTCTTCCAGCGGCTAAAGCTGGATAGAGTTTACTGGGAGCAACCAGACTTTCCATATCCATATCTATGCTCACTAATGACAAGTCACAAGCTGTCAAGGAATAAGGTAGTACTTGTTTATCTTGATACGGCAGGAAGACAAGGTTGGTTAATCCCAGGTGTTCCGCTTCTTGCATAACTTCCTTACGTTTCGCACCACCTCCTATAAATACAAACTGAATTGGTTCATCTTTAAGTTCTTTGGCTGCTTCGATAATTGTACTCATGTCGTGGCAGCGTCCCATATTACCAGAATAAAGAACTGTAAATTTATTGACCAAATTATGTTTCCAAGCAAACCAGTTCTCTTTCTTAGCGATAGGTACAATTGCTTTCGGATTTGCCCAACTGTGAATCACATAGATTTTATCTTCTACTTCCGGACAAATATTAACAATTCGCTCCTTCATATTTGGGCTAAGAACTACTATTTCTTTGGCTCGGCGCCAAACTCGGATATTTAAGTTCTGCCAAATTTTCACCAGCCAATGATTTTGTGGAATTACTTTCAGAGCAATTGCAATGTCTGGGTACAAGTCGTAGAGCAAGCAAACGTAAGGAATACGAGTCAATAAATGAGCGAAATATCCTAAAAATGGTAGAAATGGCGGCGCCGTAGTTAGTAATAGCACATTACTATGACGGTAATGCCTTAGTACGTGGAGCGCAGCACGTATCATGAACAGAACCCCATTCATGGCTTTACCCCGCACTCGTTTTGGCCAAAGCTGTGAGGTTCGCGAACGCTTAACTACGACTCCATCCAATTTTTCGATAGTAGGAGCTTCCGACGTTTGGAATGCATATCCAGGTTGACCCGTAAAAACATCAACATCTATCCCAGAAGAGCCTAATTGTCTTACTAGCTCATCAATGAGTTGCCCTGTAGCTGCAAAGTCTGGAGGAAAGAATTGAGTTATTACTGATAGTTTAATAGTGTTATAACGCTGAGTTTCAAGTTTTGAACCAGTGAATTGAGAAAGCAGCCTTTTTAAACCTTGTGTGTAAGATTTCATCACTTTTGTTTTCCTGCTTAAACGGTTTTATAGCGATTGATTTCACGAAGTTTGATAGCCTTGTATTAAAAATTACTTTTAATATTTCTACAAATACAAGTAAAATTTTAATAACAAGATTAACTGATTTGTTAGTATCATTTCCATGCATCTTATTATCTATATATTAAGCATTTGTACTACTTAATTTAATTTTTACCATTCTATTTGAGTATTCATAACTAATGATTACTGTCAGTAATTTTGTCAAGAATGAATATTTAATAATATTTCGACTAAAGTATAAAGCGATCTCCTAGCACCATTTTTAAATTTATATATATTTAAACTTAATATTTAAGTATTTTTGATACAAAATAAAAGCTTACTGGATAATTTTACATAAAATGTACAAATATAAAGTTTTGGTAAATAACTAACATATATAAAATATAAAAATAACGAAAGTTTATGTTTTATGCTATAAATATCTGATACGTTACAAATATAAAAAGATGTTATTTACCAAACAAAAAAGGGTGATTTTTAAATTTAAGTAAAGAATAAAAAATGCATTTTCAACAGTTTCATGCAGTACAAATAACTATCTTTGATAAATTACTACAGTTTCAAGCACCAATTAGCAATTAATATTATATGATGTAACTAATTCGAGAATTGCGGTGAACAATAGTAGTTATTATCACCAAAAAAGAAACAAGCTAATTTATGCAGAGCCATTTATTCAACTAAAAATTGATTTTACTTGTAACGTTTTTCTTCGATTGCTTTTTAATCTGAAACGAGTTTGATACAAAGTTTTAAGATAAATTCTAGCTGTATAGTCATTAACAAGCGTAAATCCAATGAAGAATAATTCTTCTAAGCTCTCAATTTATAACATGGATGAGAATTTAGCAATCCAACCACAACCAATTGTAACTCCAGCCTTAGTACTACCTGAAGGGCAAGAGAGTGATTTGAGCTTGCGCGATTTCTTTGGAATTGTAAAGCGACGTGGGTTAATTATTGCTGGTGTAACAATTGCGTTAGTAACTGGTGTTATTGGCATAACAACGAGGCAGAAACCACAATATGAAGGCAGTTTTCGCTTGCTGGTGGAACCTCCTGTCAATAATGAAAATACTTTATCCAATCTGACTCCTACTGAAAATAAGAACAATGTTCAATCACAATTAGATTATGAAACACAAATTCAGATACTCAAAAGCCAAAAGCTTATAAAAGAAGTTATTAGCCAGCTACAAGTTTCTCGTCCAGAAATTGACTATAACACTTTGACTCAATCCCTAACAGTAACTCGTTTGGGCGAAACTAAAATTATAGAAACTCGCTATAAAAGTCCGAATTCTGAAGAAGTCAAAGAAGTATTAAACAAACTAGCTAATACTTACCTAAAGTACAGCCGTGAGCAAAGACAAACGAGACTGCGCCAAGGGGCAGAATTTGTAGAACAACAGCTAAAACCTCTACAAAGCCGAGTCACTCAGCTACAAAAAGCCCAGCAAGTATTTCGTCAAAAGTACGGTTTTTACGACCCTAACACTCAAACTGCGGAAATCACTGCTCAAGTCCAGGCTTTATCTGCTCAAAGATTGGCAATAAACCAAAGGTTGGCAGAAGCTAAATCTAATTTTGCTAGTCTTCAGGGAGAACAAGGACAACTAGCAATTCTTAAAGATGCAACTGTGTACCAGCAGCAACTAATTGAGCTAAAGCAATTAGATGCTAAGATTGCTGCGGAATCAGCCCGTTTCGTTGATAATAGTCCAACTATCTTAACACTTAAAGAAAGAAGACGGAATATATTACCTTTACTAAAACAAGAAGCCCAGCGGTTTTTGAGTGTAAGATACGCTGATGCCGCAACTCAAGTCAAAAATTTAGAGTCACAAAGTCAAGCACTTGCGTCATCTGAACAACAACTACAACAAAAAATAAATGAACTACCTGCGCTAACACGACAATATAACGAATTGCAGCGCCAATTGCAAGCCGCAACTGATAGCTTGAATCGTTTTCAGGCTACGCGCGAAACTCTACAAATTCAAGGAGCGCAAACTCAGCTTCGTTGGGAGTTGATTCAACCACCTACAAGACCTGCGGATATTGTATCACTCAATAATCAACGTAATTTAATTTTGGGATTTGTTGCAAGCTCTTTACTTGGAGTTGGCACCGGCTTGCTGGCGGAAAAACTGGATGAGAGATATCATAGTCTAAAAACTGTCAAGGATAAAGTTCCACTACCATTGCTAGCAACGATTCCTACAGAAAGTCAAGTTAAAAAACTCAGATACCCGAAAGAAAAAACTGGAAAATTTCTCGAAGCGGTACGGGTATTACATACAAATATTCAGTTAATTGGTAACCAGAGTCCAATTCATTCTTTGGTGGTTAGTTCTTCTATCGCTGGAGAAGGAAAATCAACAGTTGCTTACCATTTAGCTCAAAGTGCGACATCTATGGGTTTACGTGTACTGCTTGTAGATGCAGATTTTCGGCATCCCAAAATTCACTCTCTATGCAAAATAGATAATAAACAGGGGCTAAGTGATTTAATTTCTACAGAAATGCCTATTCAAGAGGCAATTCAGCAACTACCTGATGGAAGTAAACTATTTGCGCTTACTGCTGGTTCGTTAGTTTCTGAACCTACTAACTTACTATCATCCACAGCGATGAAGCGCATAACAGAACAGTTACGTAAAGGTTTCGATTTAGTGATTTATGATACTCCCCAAATGGAGGGACTAGCAGATACTAGTCTAGTTGCACCTTATACCGATGGTGTTTTGTTAGTGACGAGAATGCACAAAACAGAGCGTTCGTCTTTGATGAAAACGTTGGATACTTTGAGGATTGGAAGGACAAATGTTTTAGGTTTGGTAGTTAATGGAAATTAGACTGATCCCCCCTAACCCCCCGTGAGTTCGGGGAGAGTAAGAGAGGGGTTATTTCATTTTGAAATTTTTAAATAAATATGGCATGGCAATGCCAGTTAACAAGCTTGATACGATAACAGTTATTCCTAATGGTATTTGGACTTGCGCTAATGAAAGAAATAATAGCAAACCAATTACTGTACCAAACACTACCTGTTTAATAAAGTTTACTGGGTCGCGTAGTAATTTCCCTTTGAGAAATAGCCGCGTTGCGAACCATGCTATCTCTAACATTTTTCCTCCTTTAAAATTTTAGTTTAAGTGTGTAAGTATATTTAATACCGAAAGTCCTATCAGCATTGTTGGTATGACTCCTGCTGGTCCAAAAAATCCTCCTAATATTGCTGATAGTTCGTAACCTAAGTCTTTTCTGGCTAGTAATAAACCACCTATGGCGCCTCCTACCATTGAGACTATAATGGCTACAATTAACCAGACTAGTCCTGTAAAAAAGTTGATGTCGCCTACTGCTAAACTGGTGATGAGTTTGTTAATTAGCGGGTCGTTGATAATTTCTTCCATTGTTTTTCTCCTTTGAGTGATGAGTGATGAGTGATGAGTGATGAGTGCTGAGTGCTGAGTGCTGAGTTATGAGTTATTTTATTTCACTCCTAACTCCTAACTCCTAACTCCTAACTATATTTGAATTTCTAAAAGTGCTTGAGAAACTATTTCTGCTTGCTCGGTTTGTTGGTGTTGAGTGAAAATAGAAAGTGCTTGCTGATAGTTTTCGCGCGCTTGTGTCAAGTTTTTGGGGTTTCCTAGTTCTGGATGTTCTAGGTTATCTGGGATGTTTGATAGGACGTTGGCTTTGTTGGCAATGGTGTTCGCATATTCAAGCGGTGTGTCGTATGAGTTACGGACTTTTAATGCTTCGTTATAGCAAGCGAGCGCGCGCAGGTTATTCTCGACTGGATGCGAACTAGGTAGATACTGAAGTGCGTTGCCTAAGTTATTTTGAAGCATTGCATATTCGCGCTTGTGGTCTATCAAGTTGATGTGTTTGAGTGCTGTTTCAAATGATTGAACTGCTAAACCATGCTTTAAATACTCTTTTTCTGATGACAAAGGCATCGAAAGGTATGCAATCGCTATATTGTTATGTAATATCGCGTACTCTTGTGGAAATTCCTGCCAAGTAAAGACTTTTAATGCTGCTTGATATGCTTTAATGCTGTCGGTAATGCGCGCTAAGTTATGGTTTGCTAACGACTGCAATACTAACCCTAAATTCATTTGAACTTCTGCGACTTCTTGCGGGATGTTTTCCGCTAACATTACTGTCAAAGCTTCTTCATAAGACTCTTTGGCTTGTAAAAGTATATCTGTCCCTGCTGTTGGTATGGCTTGTAAGGCGCCTGCCATTCCTACTTTTGCTCTTGCTTTGAGTAAAGGATAATCGTTATTACATAACTCATAGGCTTGATAGTACAGTGATACAGCCGAACGTAAATCTTTTGGTGTATGGCGTGCCTTGTGACAACCTTGTGCCAATTCGATAAGCATTACTATCTTTTCTTCGGTTGTTGCATCGGATGCTATCGCTTCCATTGCCGCTTTGACTGTGAAATCTGTAATACTAGAGGACATGACGGCTACTTATGCGTGATTGTGTGAGGTAAGTATATAAGGTTTAATAAACAGTTATCCTTGCCGTGAAACCTAGTTTATCACCTCAATCAATATATAGATTTGGTTAAGCATTAATAGTTAACAGCTAACGTTTATGACGATTTTAATTATCAAAACTTTGCCGCAAAATAAATCTATTCTCAATATAAAACAATTTATTTATAAATTTATATAGGTCTTTTACAAATACTTTTTAGTTCCTCAGTGTCATTATAATTATTAAAAAAAGTTTTTAATGAACACTTTACATAATTTTGTTTTTTTCAATCAAGATACACTAAAAAAAGTATTTAATCCAATACAATACAATTATCACTAACTTATTAAGAAACCGGGTTTTTACCCAAAATTGTTGTTTTTATCACAAGATATCGATAAAGAAACCGGGTTTTTACCTAAAATGATTTTTTTATTACAAGATATCAATAAAAAACCCGGTTTCTGGTAAACAATCGGACAGTAGATAACAGATGACTAACGTATTATGGCTGCAAGGTGGCGCCTGTAGTGGAAATACCATGTCTTTTTTAAACGCAAGTGACCCTACAGCTTGCGATTTAATAGCTGACTTTGGTATCAATTTACTTTGGCATCCGTCACTAGGGCTGGAATTAGGTGAGAACCTTCAAACGTTGTTATGGAATTGTGTATTGGGTAACACTCCTGTGGACATTTTGGTGTTTGAAGGTTCAGTAGTTAATGCACCAAATGGTACTGGTGAGTGGAATAGGTTTGCAGACCGTCCAATGAAAGACTGGTTAGCTGATTTATCT
>ERZ1066120.683-NODE-683-length-28252-cov-14.212008_pt1 | contig 28252 bp, 20 predicted proteins | sample MGYA00382767_ERZ1066120 | MGnify/ENA primary metagenome ERZ1066120 (study PRJEB33369, sample SAMEA5778350) | biofilm metagenome | biome: Industrial cooling water; feature: Water cooling tower basin; material: Biofilm | place: United Arab Emirates | collected...
GAAGATTTCTGTTAGTATCTCTTGCGCCCCTTGTTGGCGGAGGCGTTGGGCTAATTCGATGCCAAGCTTTTCTGCCTCGCTGGGTGCGCCAGTCACGGTATCTTTGACCAACCTCTGCCCGTCTAAACTAGCTACCATGCCCGTGAGAGTTAGCACGTCTCCCTCTATGCTAGTGTTAACGCCGATTGGCACCTGGCAGCCACCTTCTAATTCCCGCAAAAAGGCGCGTTCGGCAAGAGCCCGATCGCGTGTGGTTACGTGTTCGATCGCCTGAATCAGAGATAATACTTCCTCATCACCCTCGCGGCATTCTATCCCCAAAGCGCCCTGTCCGACAGCGTGCAAGGAGATGTCTGCTGGAATGACTTGATCGATGCGATCGCCCAATCCCAGCCTTTGCAGCCCCGCTACAGCTAAAATCAGCGCGTCATACTCGCCATCATCGAGTTTTTGCAGGCGCGTAATCACATTTCCACGCACGTCTTTAAATGTAAGGTAGGGAAAATGATAGCGCAGTTGTGCCAGTCGGCGCAGCGATGAAGTTCCAACGATCGCTCCCTCTGGTAGTGTATCGATTTGTTTATCTTTATATTTAGAATGTAATACTAAAGCATCCGCCGGGTTTTCTCTTTCCGTAACGGCTCCCAACATCAACCCTTCCGGTAAGCGAGTGGGTAAATCTTTCAGGGAATGTACGGCAAAGTCAATTTCCTGATTTAGCATCCCCACTTCTAACTCTTTAGTAAACAACCCTTTATCGCCGATTTTGGCAAGGGCAACATCGAGAATCTTATCCCCTTGAGTAGACATGGTGTGGACTTCAAACGTGCGATCTGGGAAAGCTTTTTGCAGTTGTTCTTGCACCCAGTAAGTTTGAACTAAAGCCAATTGGCTCTTGCGCGAACCGATGCGAATCGTGCGGGAAGGGCTGGAAACCGTGGGTGAGGCGTTGGGGGACATACTAAAGCAGCATTTATAGCTTAAATCTGAGTCACTCGATCTAGACTACCGCAGGACTGCACCCAATGGAGTCAGTTGTCAGTTGTCAGTTGTCATCACTCCTCACTCCTCGCTCCTCACTCCTCGCTCCTCACCATCATGACTAAAGTCATAGTTATATTCGTTACTTTCTCCACAGGCGATCGCGATTTTCCCATTCTTATGATAGTGACATCAAATCTCAGCAACTTCAGAGAAGATGACTATGCAATTCAAATTTATCCCTGTATTAGCCAGCGCGATCGCTTTGAGTATCGCCACTGCACCTCTAGCAGCTAAAGCCGAAACCATCGCACCTGCACCACAAACAATAGCCCAAGCTCAAGATCGACCAGATAAAGTTTCACCTCGATTTGAACAGTTGGGACTAACTCAGGAACAAAGGGATAAAATCGCCGAAATTCGCCGCAATACCCGCACTCAAGTAGAGGCAGTATTTACACCGGAGCAACGGCAACAACTTGAAACCGCCAGAGAAAGCAAACAACGCCGCCGCGAAGCAATGGCTTCTCTCAACCTCACTCCAGAGCAGAAAACAAGACTACAACAAATTCGTCAATCTGCCAAATCTCAGTTTGACGCAGTGTTAACTCCAGAACAGAGACAAAAACTACAGCAAATGAGGCAAGAGCGAGGCTGGAAGGGACGAAGAGGCGATCGCTAAGAAAGTCAAAATTCAAAAGTCAAAAGTCAAAATTAACTGTTCCTCCTTGATAACTGGTCACTGGTCACTGCTCCCTGATAACTGACAACCCCTCCCCTAGTATTTTTGTCGTAGGTCAAATCGGTTAAGATATCTAGGCACAAGTGAACTGTAACAGCATAGGGAAACATCGGTGTAAGTCCGAGGCTGTGCCGCAGCTGTAAGCAATTTTGTCACTTGTCATTTGTTACTCGTCGTTTGTTGCCCCAACTGCAAATGACTGATGACCAATGACACATGACGAATAGTAAGCCAGAATGCCTGTGTGTGTTATCCGCTCACGCTATTTCCTGCGTCGCACGGGAAAGGAGCTAAAATCTGAATGCTTAGCGATCGCCATTTGACTCCGTTGGAACATATTTCTCTGCAACTACCACCTCTACCGCTACAGCGTCCTTTATTACTAATTGGTCATGGAACCAGGGATGAATCTGGACGGCAGAGCTTGCTAGATTTTGCCTCGGCATACCAAGCTTTAGATACCTCTAGACCAGTTCTACCCTGCTTTCTGGAACTGACAGAACCAACAATTCAGGAGGGGGTAGATCGATGCGTAGAGAAGGGTTTTACAGAAATTTCCGTGCTGCCAATTTTGCTGTTTGCTGCCCGACATAACAAATTTGACGTAACTAACGAACTCGATCGCGCTAAAGCCAGACATCCGCAGTTGAAATTCTACTACGGACGGCATTTTGGCATTACGCCTGGAATTCTCGATCTGTGGCGATCGCGTTTGGCAGAAATAGACCATCCTCAAATTCAGCGTGCAGACACCGTATTATTGTTTGTCGGTCGCGGGTCTAGCGATCCTGATGCCAATGGCGACGCTTGCAAGCTCGCCCGTATTCTCTGGGAAGGTAGCGGCTATGCTACGGTAGAAACCTGCTTTATCGGCATCACGCACCCGCGTTTAGAAGCAGGCTTCCAACGTGCTTTACTCTATCAACCAAAACGGATTGTTGTTTTACCCCACTTTCTCTTCACGGGTACGCTGGTCAAAAAGATTTTTGATATCGCAGCTCAACAGCAACAAAAATATCCCCAAATTGAAATCGCCTGTTTGCCAGAAATAGGACTGCATCCTATCCTATTTGACATTCTCAGGGAAAGAGAAATCGAAACCCATTTAGGTCAAGTCCAGATGAATTGCGAGATGTGCAAATTCCGCCTAGCAGCTGTAGCAGGTAACGCGCACTCTCATAGCCATACTCACGACAGCCATCACCATCACCATCATCACCATCACCACGACCATCACCACCCACCTGTAGATCCTTACGCTAATCCGGCAGACTATCATCAAAAAATTTGGCAAGTTCCATAATGGATTTGGTAACAGGTAATGGGTAATTAGTAGTTGCTCCCCTGCTCCCGACTCCCTAGTACGGGCGCACAGCAGTGCGCCCCTACCGACTCCCGACTCCCGACTCGCTAATGACAAAAGAATTCATCATAGGCGAAACAATCCGAGTTGTTGCCTTACCGCCTTACATTAAAACCGCCGAGCCGATGCCGATGCTGCGCCCTCCCGATACAATTCGGATTGGAGAAGAAGGGATAGTCACAGATCGCCGTCCTGGGGGATATTGGGTCGTCCGATTCGATCGCGGTACTTTTCTGCTCGATAGCCAATATCTTGAGAGCATCACCTCAGAACCAGAACCACCTCCAGAATCTCACGCAGAACCATCTTTGCCTACGGATTTCGATCGCAGCGACAGCTAATGTAAACTTATGTTAACTGGACTTTCAGTTGACATCATGATATCTCGTCGTACTTTTTTAACCTCTGTTTTTGCCTGTTGCCTGTCTATTTTGGCTTGGTGTCATTTTGCTACCTCAGCCTTAGCGCTTGGGGGTAAACTACCGTCAGTGAACCAACCTGCACCGCAATTTACACTACCTACCAACACGGGAGATGGAGAAGTTTCTCTGTCCGACTTGCGCGGTCAGTGGGTCGTACTTTATTTTTATCCCAAAGACTTTACGGCAGGCTGTACCCTAGAAGCCAAACGATTTCAGCAAGACTTACCCAAATACATCGAAAAAAATGCTCAGATTATTGGCGTGAGTGCTGATTCTGTAGACTCCCATGCCGAATTCTGCGATTCAGAAGGATTAAAATTCCCTCTCCTCGCAGATACTACAGGGGATGTGAGTAAAGCCTATGGTTCGTGGATTGGTGTTGTTTCAATGCGTCACAGTTTTCTCATCGACCCAGATGGAATTTTACGCGAAACTTTTGTGAAGGTAAATCCTGCTATTCACAGCACGGAAGTTCTAGCACGGTTAGAGGAATTACAAAAAAACACTGTCTAAAAGCTAAAGTGTAGAGACGTGCTATGTCATGTCTCTACTTACTTTTTCAGCTTAGTTTTCAGCGTGTCTTATGGACTTCGAGCCGAAATACCAGCCTATTAGACGAAAAGTCAGGTATCAAGTTAGCGATCGCGAATCGATTGAAATTACCGATCGCAAGCCTTTAGAAATATTACGAGAGACAGAAGGATTAATCCGCCGTCAAGCTGTAGCCGCGATCGTCCCAATCGTATCGCAGCCATTAGCAACTAAAATCGAATCGGCTTCAGAAGTAGCGGAAGATTCGTTAAGTTTACTAGCAGAAATCGATCTCAATACAATTAGTGATGTGGAGTTACAGCCAGCCAGAATCTTAGTCGGCTTGAGTTTTGTTGGTTTTGGCGCACTGGCGATCGCTTTACTAGCCCTATTTATTTATACTCTCCATCCCCAACTTACCCCCCAACAACAAATTCACCAATACTGGTATCCCTACGTCTTTTTTGTCTCTCTTGGCGTGACAGGTTTGCTAATTTTAGGGCGAGAAATCATGCGTTCTACCAGTTAATATATAGCCTGCTAGCTAACCGAGCCTAAATACTAATTACCGCATCATACCAAACTGACTTCCGCCACGAATCATCGATTTGCTGTTGGCATCAAGATCGATATGACATTGAGTCGGAATCGCACTGAAGTCACAAGTGTAACTAGCTAGAAGTTGATTTTGCTCGTTGAGAACTCTCAGATTGTAGCCGCGATCCATAGCATCAGTACCGAAGTGATGCACGAACTCGTACTGTTGAATGTAGTCTAAAGAATTCCAATTTTGTCGTTTTACTAGCAAGTCGATGCGTCCTGAATCGCCGTTTTGAGCGGGATAAGTCAGCCAGTTACTCAGCAAATCTCCACCAAACTGTTCTTTTGCCCACCATAGACTAGGTGTTGTTGCAGTGTCTTGAGATGTAGTGTCCGGCGCGATCGCTCGATTGCTTTGGTCATCTATCGGTCGCGTTAAACCCAGTTCTAGCAAAGCTTGAGAGGGCTGAGCTGTAACTATTTGTACCGTTGAGTTTGGTAATGGCGCGATCGCCCCCAAGCTGATTCCCAATAAAATTCTTGACGATTTCCAGAATGAACTCATCGTCCTTGCTGTTGGCTGCTAATTAACTTTAACTTGTATCTCGACCTTGTTAACACAATTCCTTTTTAATAGCAAGTAAATTTGTTATTACTTCGTCATTTGTCACTGATAAGAAGTCTTTTCATGCACCACGCACCACTCTTTACTGATTTTTGCATCTAATGCGAGCCAAATTGGCTTTGGTTGACGATCTTGCGGGTTTTCTGCCAAATAATTAGAAAAAAAGTGCCGGAAATTAGCGCTCCTAAGCAGATCTTGATGGTATTTTCGATTTGCGTCCCAAGATTATTTTCTCGGCTAGCTGCTTGGACTTGAAGCGATCGCTCGTTCTGAGATAAGCTAGCCAGCAATTGTTGTTTAACTGCTTCTGGATTTTCTATTGTTGGTGGGGTAGATTGCGGACTAACGCGACTTAAAATCGCTGCTACATCTGCTGATGTTTGTGCTTTATTTATCTGTTCTTTTAATTGCTGAATTTGTTCTAATCTTGTAGCGATTTGGGCTGAACTTTGTTGTTCAATCCTGACAATGGCACTAATAGAGAGTGGGATAAGCAAAAAATACAAAACTCCTCCTAACAAGCTGAGCCAGGACAGAAATTTAAATATCCGAAATTGAGCTTCACCAATTAAAACAAAAATCAGCCCTAAAATAGGTACGGGTGCGCGTTCCACAAGTTGATTTGCTAGCTGGAACTCCCAAACAGGATTAGTAAAATTAAGAGGAATAAAAATGGCTAATAAATCTAATGTAAATAAAGTTAATAAAGTATAGCCTGCTAAACGAAACAGCGGTTCGAGATTGCTGTGCGATTGTGCCACGGGAAGAATTACCTTTCATACTATTTTTAATTGATATAATACACGATCTGTAAGATCGCGCAGATGTGCGTTTCTACAAAAATTATGTATATTACTGAAAATCTCTGAAGTTAGATTGGAGGAAAACGAGAACTCCACCACTTGTACCAAGAAAACCAAGCCTGCTCTAAAGTAGAGTAAGTTTCGGGTGTAGGCTGTTTTAAAGGTACAGATAAATGAGTCCAAATGCAACGGTTATCTCTTAATTCTTGTCTTCCCAACAGCCATAATGCTATTCGCTGAATTTGAAAATCGTAGCGCAAGCGGTTTGCATCAAATTGGGAAGAAGTGAACGTACTACCACCACGAGAATTAATACACGCATTTAAATACGCTCTTTGTTGATGTATGAAAACTGCGTAATCACCTAATTGTCTATTGTGGCGAATTAGCAATGGAGATCGATTGGGTAAAAATGATAGATTAAGATTGTTGGCGATCGCTTGTTGCCCATCTCCTACCGTATTTAATTCGTAGCGTGTATCGATATTGAGTAACAAATCGTTTTGTTTGTATTGATAGCGTCTGCCTGGAAAAGCTACCTTGCCATATGGTTCTTGCTCTACAATTCTATCTGGTAGCGGTTGACTCGCTACTTGTTGCCACTGTGGTAGAGGGACTGTAGCAGGAAATGTAAAAGGAGTAACTTTGCGCTTGCCAATATCTGCATCAAGTAATACTCGGCTCAAGACGAATAATACATTAATAAATGTGAAAATTAATAGCGGCGTTCGCCAGCGCTGCCAAAGCTTCATAAATTAAACATCATGATTTAGAAAATTCTCTTTTAGTTGAAGGTTCGGAAGGAGATTTTTTACTAATTAAATAACAGAATCCCCCAAATAATACAGTAGAAGTCAGAAAAAAGACTTGCGAACCCGTACCGACATGCCAATATTTAAATGTAGCTTCGGTTGTATAAGCATGAAGAATTGCTAGAATAGCTACTCGAAATCCATTGACAATAAAAGCGATCGCAACTGCAGCTAAAGGAACAAGAATTTTTTGAGTTATTTTAGTCGGAAACATGACTAAAAACAACACAGATAGTTTTAATAAGGGAAATATACTTTCCCAACCAGAACAACCAGCAGCTACCTCTACAGCTTTACCATTAGCTAGGATAATATTGACTCCTTCACGATAAAATTCTACTCCTAAGTAAGTCAAAACTAAAGAAGCAAAATCTGCCGTGTACAAAGCCAGAATTCCAATTCGATTAATTAGTAATTCTACGGGAATAGAAAAGGCAAAGACAACGAGTATTTCCTGCCAATATTGATGTAATCTATTGAGTCCAAAAGTAAGTAAAATCAATCCTACAGCAGCTATAAAGGGAGTAAAGTGAAACAAGGTGTCAAAGCTAGTCATCCATAGACTTCTGAGCAGAACGAATCCTAGGAAACTAAAACCGAGCAAGCTGGAAAAAAGATCGCTTTGCAAAATCAAAATATGGCGTTTTTCCCATAATAAAATTGCCACGGCAAACCAACACAGAAGGCTGAGCAGAAGTTGATTTGGATCGGCATTACTACGCCAAATTAAACTTGCATGAATAGTAGCTATCCCACCTGCGATCGCCAGTAACCAAAACTGAGGGTTTTGCAGCGATCGCCATCCATCTTGTGAAAAAACTCTCATAAAATTACAAATGACAAATGATGAATGACAAATAACAATCTATTATCCCCATAACCTACGTCTAGGAGATCCATTTAAGCGATCGTGAGTATCAGATAATAATTGAGGAATATCTAATTTTTCGGGACAGCGCGGTAAACAATCGCCGCATTGAGTACATTTATTTGCTTTCATCCCAGGAAACCAGTGTCCGGCATTTTCAAACATTTGATAACGATATTGACCGTACTCTTGCATATTGTAAGCAATAGTAAGATTTCGCAGGCGCAAAACTTCGGGAATATTAATGCTTTCAGGACACGACAGACATTTGTAACATTGACTACAGCGATCGCTGGTTAAAGTTGTGGCAGCATGAGTTTCTAAACGCTGTAAAACTTCAATTTCTGCATCAGTTAATGGTGCGTCACGGTCAGCGACTTGTAAAGGGACGCTTAATTCTGCTGGGGTAGCTGCACCGACGCTGAGGGTAGTAATACGGCGATCGCTCAATAAAAAGCGATAGCTGAGTTCTAATGGAGAAAAAGGCTGGCACAAATCTTTAAGTGTCTCTGGTGGAGTATATAAGAGTCCTCCCTTATCCGCAGGAGAAATAATAAATACACCCATATCTTTAGTATGGGCGAGTTCTATGGCTGGGGCATGACGTTGAAAAAAGTAGTAATAATGTAAGTTGACAAATTCAAACAGATCGGTGGCGATCGCGGCTAATATTACATCTAAAGATGCGTGAGTAGAAAAACCAACGTGTCTCACCCGTCCATCAGCAACCGCTTCCCTTACTGCTTGCATACAACCATGCGGTTGTTTTACGAGATCGAGATGTTCCCAAGTGTTAATCCCGTGAATTCCCAAGCAATCTAAATAATCTACTCCAATCCGTTCTAAAGACTCACCAATATAACAACGCATCGAGTCTGCATCTGTCGTAGGGGGAATTTTAGTTGTAATGTAAAGCTGGGAACGAGGGACGGGTAAACCTTTTTTGAGTGCTGCACCGAGATATAATTCGCTGCTACCGTAGCCTCTAGCTGTTTCGATGTGATTGATGCCTAGTGCAACTGCGCGATCGATTGTTTTATAGGCATTTTCCTCGGAAGCCAAATAGCGCATCGTGCCTAACGAAAACGCAGAAAGATGGAGATTCGTTTTACCAAATCGTCGGTAGTGCATTGAGAAAAGTCAGCCTGTGTCGGTCTTAATTTTAGTAGAGAGTCAATCAAAATTCAAAAAGTCAAGTTATAGAGTTTCCATCCCTAATAGAGAGACAATTAATTTCAATGCATTTCCGATCTCGATAGGAAAATTAGTCTAAGGACTGATGCACGGGCAGCGTCACAATAAATTTTGCTCCTTGGCTTGGCGTACTTTCGGCTGTAATACTGCCACCATGTCTCTCGACAATTTTACGGCAAATTGCTAAACCTATGCCCGTGCCTTCGTACTCGCTGCGACCGTGCAACCGTTGAAAAACTTGAAAAATGCGATCGCAATACTTTTGGTCGAAACCAATACCGTTATCCTCTACCGTAATTTGATAAAAATGGGTATCTGGCGAATTCTCAGTTAGTTGTTCTCGATTACCATGAATTTGACTGTAGATCTTGACGCGGGGAGCTTCATTTTCTCGATGAAATTTGAGGGCATTGCCAATCAGATTCTGCAATAACTGACGCATTTGTAACGGATCGGCATTAATAGTTGGTAGTTCGCCCAGCTCCACATGCGCCCCAGTTTGCTGAATTAGCACTTCCAAATCTGATAGTACCTCTTTTGCTACGTTGGCAAGATTCACGGCAACGAAGGGTTGTGCTTTAGTAGTAATTCGAGAAAATACGAGCAGATCGTCAATTAAAATCTGCATTCTTTGGGCTGCGTTCTGCATCCGTTTTATATAGTCAGCTCCCTGTTCGCTCAGCGCCTCGCCGTATTTTTCCTGGAGCCTGTTGCCGAATGCCTGAATCTTCCGCAGTGGTTCTTGCAGATCGTGAGAGGCGATCGAAGCAAACTGTTGCAGTTCGGCATTGGATCGGGCTAGCTCCTGGGAGTAGCGAGTTTCTTGTTCTAGAAGTTGAGCTTGAGTTAAGGCAATACCTATTTGGTCGGCTAGCTGTCGTAGCAGCTCTGTCTCAAAATCAGTCCAGTCTCGCGGACTACTACATTGATGCGCAATTAATAGACCCCAGAGTTCCTCTCTGATAATAATCGGCACGACTAGTTTCGCTTTTACTTGGAACTGCCGCACGAATTCGACTAAGCAAGGAGCAATTTTTTCTTCCCGTTCTACATCGGCAATGCTGCGAATTCGTCCTTGACAGTAAAGCTGACGGTAATCTTCTGGAAAAACTTCCGCAGAAAATTGCTGTCCCAAAACTGCGGACCAGCCAGGTAGTACTGCCTCAGCAACTCCGCTGCCAGTACCGTCCGATCGCAGGTGATAAATTAAAACTCGATCTGCTTGCAGAATATTCTGGACTTCGATCGCTGCCGCTTGTAATATTTCTTCTAGTTGAAGAGATTGGCGAATTTTGAGCGTGACTTCCGCAAATAATTGCGATCGCTGATACTGTCGTTGTAGTTCCTGTTCTGCTCGGACGCGCTCGCTAATATCCATCATGCCGCCCAACATGCGGACGGGTTGTTTGTCAGCGTTGTCGGTAATGTAGCCGCGATCGATAACATAGGCATAGGAGCCGTTAGCGCGCCTGTAGCGGTATTCGTCAATCCAGAAAGTTTCATGACTGGCGATCGCGGTGCGAATGTGGGTAACAACCCGCTCTCGATCTGCCGGATGAATGCGCTCATACCACCAAGCAGCATTAGTTCCGACTTCATCCAGCGCGTATCCAAACAGAGTTTGCACTCCCTCGTTCCACCACACGCGATCGTTAACTAAATCCCAGTCCCAAACAGCATCATTGGTCGCGCGGGCAATCAGTTGAAACCGCTCCTCGCTCTGACGCAATGCTAACTCATGCCGTTGGCGCTGCTCGATCTCCTGCTGCAACTGTACGTTTTGCGCTTGGAGTTGCTTGGTTAGCGATCGCAGACGTAGGTGTGTCTGCACCCGCGCCAACACCTCTTCATGCTGTAATGGCTTGGTAACGTAATCGACTGCCCCCACCTGCAAACCCCTAACCTTATCTGCTGTTTCAGACAAGGCAGTCATAAAAATTACCGGAATGTCTCGCGTTGCTTCGTTAGCTTTGAGACGACTACAAGTTTCAAAACCATCTATTCCAGGCATCAAAATATCTAACAAAATCAGATCTGGTGCGGCATATTCCGCTTTTTGGAGCGCGCTTTCACCATCTTCAGCGATCAAAATTTTGAAGCCGTAATTAGTTAAGAAGTCGAACAGGATCTCCAAGTTAGTAGGAGTATCATCGACCACTAGGATCGTGCCTGGTTCGGCAGTAGCCACGCTCATTCATGCCCCTGAGTATTTTTTGACAAACTCCAAAATTTGTTTCTCTTTATAGCTTTTAGCAAGTTGACGCAGATGCAGCGCAAATGGCATCCACTGCCGATCTAATGCTTCAATTCTAGCGGCTTGTTCTAAAATGCCTTGAATATCGCCCCTCATTGCCAAATCGAGCAACTTTGCCATCTCCTCAGATGGGGGAGGAACGATCGATACTGCCGCCAATTCTCGTTCTGGAGAGTTGTCTAAAGCTTTAGCTGTGAATTCTTCTTCATAAATCCATTGCAAACCTAAGTGAATCCTTAATTTTTCTAATAGATCCGCTTCGCGAACTGGCTTCGGGAGAAAATCATCACAACCCACTGCCTGACTCTGCTGCCGATCGAAGTCGAACACGCTAGCTGAGATCGCGATCGCCACTACGCCTGCCAACTCCGGCATCATCCTGATGTGGCGAGTGACTTCAAAGCCATCCATCCCAGGCATGACTAAATCTAGAATGACACAATCAGGCTTAAACGCCTGCGCCTTGGTCAAACCATCTAGACCGTCGATCGCTTCTAAGAGTTCAAACCCCAGTGGCTCCAGCATATTAACGATGACAGAACGATTCGACCATTTATCGTCTATGACCAACACTTTCAATCTATCGCCTTGATAACCGATAACCCTAGGTTTACTTGAGCGATCGTCCTCGGTTAATTGGCAACTTCTAGGTAATTCTAGCTCGAACCAAAAAATACTTCCTTGACCCAAACTACTCTTTACCTTAATTTCGCCACCCATCTTTTGGATCAATTGCTTACTAATTGCCAAACCCAACCCCGTTCCTTCAACGTGACGGCGATGCTTGCCTACCTGCTGAAACGGTAAGAAAATTTCTTCTAATTGGTCTGCTGCCATACCAATTCCGGTATCTTCTACTTGAAACCGCAGCTTTCCTTCGCGATCGCTAACTTTGAAAATGACGCTACCATTTTCAGTAAACTTAATAGCATTGCCTAACAGATTGAGCAAGACTTGCCGCAGTCGTTTCTCGTCAGCTCGAATGAATTTCGGCAGGGTGGACGGCTCGTAAGTTAAACAAATACCCTTTTGCTCGGCACGAATTTGACAGATATCGACGATTCCCTCCAGAAATTCTAAAAAATCGAAATCGTGGCAATCGAGCTCCATTTTCTGGGCTTCGATTTTGGAGATGTCTAAAATATCGTCAATCAGAGTCAGCAGGTGATCGCCACAGCGATAAATGATATCTAGACCATTCTTTTGTTGTTCAGTTAAAGCTTTTTCTTTCTTGAGAATTTGAGCGTAACCCAAAATGCCATTCAGCGGGGTGCGAAGTTCGTGACTCATATTCGCTAAAAATTCACTTTTAGCTTGACTGGCAGCCTCGGCTGCGATTTCTGCTCGCTGGCGATCGCCAATTTCCTGTTGCAGCTGCAAATTCTTTGCTTGTAACTCTAGCGTCCGCTCGGCTACTTTTGTTTCTAGAGACTGGTTGTAATTTTCCAAATCGTTATAGAGACGAGCATTCTCAATCGAAATTGCTGCTTGAGCAGATAGCAGTTGTAAAATTTCCAGGCGATCGGGTGTAAAAGCTCCAGTCGTGAGATTGTTTTCTAAGTAGAGAATGCCTGTCAGTTTACCCTGGTGCAGGATTGGCGTGCATAAAACCGATTTTGGCTGGCGATCGACAATGTAAGGATCGGTGGCAAAGATTTCCTCAACAGTTGCGTTATTTAAAACTACAGATTCTAGGGTTCTCGCGACATAATTGATGACCGAGATGGGAAGAATTGGGCTATTCTCTCGCGATTCTAATCTACTTAAAGGAAGCGATCGCTGCACCGCGATTTCATCTGCATCAATTCCTCCAGATGCTTCAACGTAAAGTTCTCCAGCTTTATCTAAGAGTAAAAAACCTTTTTCTGCACCCGCATTTTCCAGCACGATTTGCATGAGCTTGGTTAGCAAGTTGCCTAAAATAATTTCGCTTGAAAGCGCTTGCGAGGCTTTCATTACAGTTGCTAAATCCAGGCTGTTAGAGCTTCCAATCGGTGTAGAGTTTGAAGGCTGGGTAACGTTTTCAGATGAGGCTTCTCGCTTTGGAATTGAGATAAGGAGCTGTGGATATCTTGTCTCTAAATCGCTAATTTTTGCCGTTGCTCCCCACCGCAGGTAACCGTAGTAAGCTTCGACTAAATAAACTTGAGCGATTTTATCTTTACCCTGTAAAAAATAAAATTTGGCTGCTAATTCATTTGCTAATGCTTCTTCTTGGATATATCCATGTTCCTTAGCTCCGGCGATCGCGCGATCGTAACACTCCATAGCTTGCCAATATTGACCTAATATTCGCGATCGCTCTGCCTCTACTAATTCGTACTTATGCTGAAAATTCATTGGGGCATGACCTGCCCATTTTCGCATTTTTTCCTGGTTATTTAGTACTCTTTCTAAAATGCGTTCTTGTTGCGATCGCGATGCTGATGGATAGATGGCAATTTGTACCAAAGAATCGTAGAAATGGAATACTGGCACAACAAGAAACGCTTTCACGCCATCTAAATATTGTGCGGCTCGCTCTGCGTTTTCTAATGCGCGATCGTCCTCGCCAAATAAATAACAAAGAATTAGTTTGTTTGTATAAAAGTAGTGCAATCCGGTTCGATCGTTGGCTTTTTGTAACAGCAGTAGCGATCGCTCTTCATTGTATGCTTTACCTAACAAACAGCACCGATTTTGAGTAAGTTCTAGCAAGTTAGACACGGACTGCTGAAATATTTGATTCCAACTTAAAGCATTCTCTTGCTTCAACTGAACCAGAGCATCGCTAACGTTCGCCATGTCTCGCTCTAGACTTGCCAGTTCTTGACCGGTAAAATAGGCATGTTGGCATTTTTGCATGGCAGCATAGCCACCATATTCAAAATGTCCGTTTTCCAGTCCGCTGTGATATCCATTGAGTAGAAGTGGCAAAGTTTCCCTAGCGTGGACTTTTCCATGCATCGTACACGCTCCAGCGACAAAAAATACACTGGTCTTGAGTTCTAAAGCATTGAACCGTTCCACCAAGTTTAAAGCCAACTTACCAAATTGATAAGCCGACTCAATATCTTGAACTATTCCGTTTAAAATTACGCCGTAACAGACATAACCGTAAGCCGAAAAAGGTGCATTGCCAGATTCGAGCGATAAATTCACCTGTGCGCAAACAACCAACGGAAATAGCGTCGGTGCAGCTTGATAGGTGGGAGAACCTAAACTAGTTAGCATTCGGATGGCTGCTAGCTTATCTACCTCTGTCATTAATGGTAGGTTAATCAAGTCTTCTATATTTTTCCCTACCAAATTTGTTGCCGTACGGCTGAGTGCCTGTTGAATATCTAAAGGACTAGGAGACTGGGGTAAGCTCACTCCCAACAGTTCCAATGCCTGTAACCCAATTTCGATCGCTTCGAGTTGTTTGACTTGCGCCATGCAAGTTTGAATTTTGACTTCATAAACTTTCATTTTGTCAATCGGAGTTTTTGCCTGTTGTAGGACAACCGTTGCCCATTGCTCCATTTGCTCGAAGTCGCCATTCAGGTAAGCTGTTTCTACCGCTGACTCGTAGAGTGCCAGTGTTAGTTCGTATTGCTGCTGCCAGCTATTTGCTGCCAATAACTCCAAACCCACTTTAAAGTAGCGCAGAGCAGACTCATACGCCGTTGCTGTTTTCGCTTTTTGACCTGCGATTAGGTTGAGTTCGGCTAGCTCGTATTTTTCTGTATCTAAAGTTAGTAAGTCAATGCCGTAATTTAGGTGATTGACTAAAGTGAAAATATCTTCTTTTCGTTCTTCAAGTGTAGTATTTTGTAGTAGTAACTGCCCAATTTTTAAATGAGTTGCTTTTTTTTGCGAATCTGGAATCAGAGAATAAGCTGCTTGCTGGACGCGATCGTGTAAAAACTTATAGCCAACTTTTAATGGCTTACTCAATAAAATTTTTGAGGCATCTGGATCGAGGAATAGTGGGATTTTATAAGCTTCGGAAAGGGGTAAAATTAAATTTGCTTGGAGAGCTTCCCACAAATCTTTTGCCGTTTCCAATAAAGATTTCTCGTTGACGATCGCTAAAACATCTAAAGTAAATTTGTCTCCAATACAGGCAGCAAACCTGAGGATATTTTGTGTCTTGGGTGACATTTTTTGAATGCGATCGACCATCAATTCAACAACATTGTCAGTAATATCAATACCTTGAAGCAGATTAATATCCCACTGCCAGCGATCGCGATCGAAATTAAATGTCAATAAGTTGTCTTGATGCAGAGATTTAAGTAGTTGAGTTAAGAAAAAAGGATTACCTTGAGTTTTCTTAAAAACTAACTCAGCGAGCGGTTTGGTTGTAGCAGTATTAGTGCGTAGAGTATCAGCAACTAATTGGTTAGTGTGGGTTATTTGCAAAGGCTGAAGGACAATATCATTTGTTACTGCATGAGCTGGTTGCATTTCAGCCAAAGCCAACATGAGAGGATGAGAGCCACTGACTTCATTATCGCGATAAGCTCCAATTAATAATAGATATTGACTATTCGAGTCACAAACAAGTAACTGAATCAGCTTCAAAGAAGCGAGATCGACCCATTGTAAGTCATCTAAAAATATAACTAGCGGATGTTCTGGTTGAGTAAATACGCGAATAAATTGTTGAAATACTCGATTAAATCGGTTTTGAGATTCAGTTAGTCCTAAACTAGGAACATCTGGTTGCACGCCAATAATTCGTTCGACTTCGGGAATAACATCAATAATTATCTGACCGTTAGAACCTAAAGCTGCTAAAAGATTGGCTCGCCAAATTGCTATGCGATCGCTACTTTCGGTCAGCAATTGCCGGATTAATTCTTGAAATGCTTGAATTAAAGAAGCATAAGGAATATTCCGCTTAAATTGGTCAAATTTTCCCGCAATAAAATATCCTTGCGCTCCCACAATTGGTTTATGTACTTCATTCACTAAAGAAGATTTACCAACCCCAGAGTAACCGCTGACTAACATCATCTCGGTCGCTCCCCGACTGACTCGCTCGAAAGCATCTATTAAAGTAGCAACTTCTCGTTCGCGACCGTAAAGTTTTTGGGGAATCAGAAATTGACTGGATAGATCGAGTTGTCCGGCACTGAAGGGAGAAATTTTCTGAGTATTCTGTAACATTCTCAAACAAATTTCTAGGTCAGCCTTCAAACCCAATGCACTTTGATAGCGATCTTCTGCCGTTTTTGCTAGCAATTTCATCACTATTTCCGCGATCGCTGACGGAATCTCTGGCTGATATTCCCTGGGTGATACTGCGGTTTTAGCAATATGGGAATGAATGAGTTCTAGCGGATTGTTTGCTTGAAATGGTAGCTGTCCTGTCAGCATTTCATAGAAAGTAACGCCTAACGAATAAAAGTCAGTCCGGTAATCGAGTGCGCGGTTCATCCTGCCTGTTTGCTCTGGTGAGATGTAGGCAAGATTACCTTCTAACAATTCAGGGTGACGCACGGTCTGATTCTCTACAGGCAAGCGTGATGCAAGGCTAAGATCGATAAACAGCGCTTGACTTGTTTGGATATTGACTAAGATATTGCAGGGCTGAATATCTTTATGAATAATATTGTGTTGATGTAGCCGAGCGACAGTTGAAACCAATTGAACCGCAATTGATAAAAAGTTGCTCAATTCAAATTTCTGTTGCGATTTGAGCAGTTTTTTTAAAGATATTCCCGGAAAATCCGCATATATTAACGCTAAACCGTTTTGATAGCTTTCCAAAGCTAACGGTTGAATGAATCCTGCTATTTGCAGGTCGTGAAGAATTTTGTACTCGTGTTTTAAGTAAGTCAACTTTTCTATAGATGAACGCTCGGCTTTCGGAGTTTTAATAATAACTGAGGTTCTGTTTATATCCCTATAAGCACGAGAAACAAGTGTATTAGTGCCTTCAGCAATAACTTCTAGTAGCGTGTAACCTGCGATCGCCATGCTCGTGTTCTGATTGCAAAGCTGATAGAGTAGAAAAGCTTAATTTATGTTAGTCTAATCGATATGTACTTCTGAATTAAAGATTCAGACTCAAAAATCTTCAGGCATTAATTTTAGCAAATGCCACAGCTTTAAGGTTTTTTGTCAGGAAAACTTAAAGATTTTACCTGACCGAATTTACGCGGTCGCACTCCAGCAGTTGCGCGTTCAAAAGTTGACAGGTTGTATTCCAAAGCCAGTACTCTCAAACGCGAGCGATCGCCTAACTATCTAAATTGGCTATCAGTCTCCCCTTTTTAGGGATGGAACCAGAGGGATAGAGATCTCAGAGTGAGAACGCAAGAGATATTTTTAGTAGATAAAATTTGTACCGTCTTTCTCAAGGAAGATGTCAATAATTCAAGCACAATGTAAACTTTTGTGTAAAAAATATTCGTTTGAGTAGATTCGGATGCGAAATCAATAGCTCGCTTAGGGTGACTGCAGAGGTAGTTAATTCGATTGGAATTTTAACTTTTAACCGTATACAATATCGAAAGTTTACTATAATAAAGCAGCGTTAATGAGACAATTGCACTAAGAAATAGCGCGTGTTTAATTATTTAATATATTCAAGCAAATATAGTAAAATATTTCAATTTTGTTAGATGAAAAATATTGCTATTTTATGAAAATTGTGTAAAAAAGATCTCGACCGCTAGTTTAAATTAATCAAATTACTCACCAAAAAATTGCATGGTTCGCTCTCGCCGTTTCCAACTCATATCTAATTTTATCTGTGCGACTTTTGCTATAGTTTTAGCTGTAGGATTGTGGCTTCCCGCGATCGCCCAGACACCTGCAAAAGTCCCTGTCGTGCTAGATGGAGAGCAACTTTTTCAAGTCAGCAATTCGGGACAGTATAGCGCCGGGGAACGAGCAGAATCGATCGCTAAACAACTACAAAATGCAGTGCAAGGCGAGCGACCGATTCAGGTAGAAATCGAACAGCGCAACCAGTTACCGACAATTTTATTAAACGATCGCTACCTGCTAACAGTTACAGAACGAGATGCAATCCCAGGTAGCACGCCGCAAGAGCAAGCAAGTAATTGGGTGCAGCAAATTCAGGAGGCACTACAACGAGCAAAAGCAGAAAGAACAACGGCTTATCTTTGGCAAACTGCCCTTTTAGCAGCAGGAATTGTCCTGATAGCTGCTGCTTTAACTTGGACGCTGGGATGGATGAAGCATCATTTCTTTCAAGCGGCTCAAGAGCAATTGACTTCTAGCACGGAAGCTGATGCCGATCGCCAACCGCTGCGAATATTAGAATTTTTGTTCAAACTCGTGTTAGCGATCGCGCGGATCGGGCTTTGGGTAGGCGTTGTCCTTTACATCACCAACTTGTTTCCCTTTACGCGGCAGTGGAGTTACCAAATTACTAGCGTTCTTGCAACTAGCCTAGCGTCACCCATCCTAACGCTGAGCAATAATTCTTACTCCGTCATCGACTTGGTAATTTTAGCAGGATTGCTGTTTGGCTTAGTCATCTTTGCAGGAATTGTTACCAATCTGTTTCGCTCTCGCGTACTGAGGTATGCTGGCATCAATCGCGGCGCTCAGGAAGCGATCGCCATTATTGTCAAATACGGTCTGATCTTTGTTGGATCGCTGGTATTGCTGCAAGTCTGGGGACTTAATATTAGTTCTTTGGCGATCGTTGCTAGTGCCCTAAGTGTAGGTATCGGTTTCGGCTTGCAGGATATTGCCAAAAATTTCGGTAGCGGTATCGTATTGGTGTTCGAGCGACCGATTCAGGTAGGGGATTTTGTCGAAGTTGGAGATTATAAAGGAACTGTCGAGCGGATCGGAGCCAGAAGCACCGAAATTCGTACCCTCGATCGCGTTTCGATCATCGTGCCCAATTCCCGCTTTCTTGAAAACGAAGTGATTAACTGGAGCCACCACAACCCGATCTCGCGCCTCCATCTCCCCGTTGGCGTTGCCTATGGCTGCGATGCCAAAGCTGTAGAAGCCGCGTTGCTAGAAGCAGCTCGCAACCATCCCAAAGTCTTAAAGTCTCCCCCACCCCAAGTGCTGTTTAAAAGCTTTGGCGACAGCTCCCTAGATTTTGAATTATTGGTATGGACTAAGGAGCCGGAGCGGCAATTTTTACTCACCAGCGATCTCTACTATCAAATTTACGACGTGCTGAACCAACGAGAAATTGAGATCCCTTTTCCACAGCGCGATCTCCATCTGCGTTCTGGGACGGTGGGACTTTCACCACAAGTAGAATCTGCTTTAACTCAAATGCTGGCGCGTTGGCACGATAACGGTAGCGATCGTCATGCCAATACTTCAGGTGACGGCAAATCGTAACTGGGAGTTGCAGTTAGCACCGGTCGCTCTCTTCACTGTGACTTAATGATACAGTCTGAGTCGTGAATTCGATTATTGCTTCCCTCCATCTTTTGCGATCGATCTCCGACGCAAATTTCGGCTGCACCTTCCGTATTCCTTGAAAATACTAGTTATTCGTTCTTTGTCAACAAACTGCAACAAATCTACCTGCGGGGCGATCTTGTCCTAATAGGATTTAATTATATTTACTAGGGAGACAAAAAAGTTACCTAGTACAGATAGCTATCGGTCGTGAAGAGTAGAGCTTAGTTGTATATGATGGCTACACCTAAAAACATTTTTATTTTCATATTTATCGGTATGTTGTCAGCCACGGGATGCAGCATACAACAGTCTCAAGCTGTTAACTCATCACCACAACAAACTCAGATAGTCGGCTGGGTCGAGAACGGAAAAATTGCTGGTGTTGATGAGGAAGTTAAAGTAAAGCTCGATACAGGGGCAACAACAACCTCGATCAATGCTGAAATTTTGGAAAAGCCGGACAAAGAAACAGAATCTGGTGGCACGATTAAGTTTCGATTTTTGGATGGAGAAGGCAACAAGGAAGTCTTCGAGCGCCCGATTGTCCGCTGGGTAGAAATTAAAAGCCGCGAAGGTAAAGATCTGCGCCGTCCCGTGGTGCGGATGAGATTTTGTCTTGCAGGGCGATGGATTGAGGAAGAAGTCAACCTTGCAGATCGCGACGATTTTAATTATCCAGTTTTGATCGGGCGCAATATGCTCAAACAAGGCAAGTTAGCTGTCGATTCATCTCAGACTTTCACGACAGAACCATCCTGTCCCAAAGAGGAGGCATAGCAGTGAATCGTACTTTTCGCGCTGTGCTTTTAGCATTATTTTTGACAGCAATTGGGCTAGCTATTTTCATACATAAAATTACGGCTTCTAGCGTCCCAGTGTTCCCCAACCAAAATTATAACAGTTGGTATGTAGAAGCAAAATTATCGCTGAATTCGGATGACTTGCGTTTAGGATCGGACGACGCAGAAACATCAACGACGATTAAATTTCATTTACCCCTACCATCTCAACGGTATGAGATTGTCAAAGAAGATTTTATTAATGAAGGGTTCGATCGCCAAGTCGAGTATACGAAAAATAATTCAGATAATCGATTCGCTATTTTTACTCAGCAGGAAACTGACAGCAGAGAGTTCCTATTTTACCGTGCCATCATTCAGAGAAAAGAAGGCGTTGCACCTGGTAGCGAGGAAGTACCGATTTCGGGCAGACGGTTAGTTGACAAACAGTTAGTCAGATTTGGTGAAAACACTGAACGAGTCAAAGACAACCTCAACGAGAATCTGCCAACGGTGGAGATTAACGCGCTATTGAACGAAGCAGCAAAAAAGTCAAGCGATCGCCTATCGTTAGCGAGAAATTTTTATCAACTAGCTATCCGTCCAGATGATATTCGGATACAGGCAATCCGCCGCAACCTGAGAAAAGAAGAATCCACAGTAGAATTAGTTGCATTTTTATTAAATCGAGCTGGCGTACCAGCACGGGTTGGCAACGGTATTTTACTGAGAAGCCAAGAGGTTTATTCTACCGATTTTATTCAGTGGCTAGAGGTACAACAAGGCGATCGCTGGCTCGCTTTCGATCCAGTCAATCTCAGCTTTAGCGAACAAAACCGCTATTTAACTTGGTGGTATGGTTCAGATCGGGTCATCCAAGCTGAAGGCGCGAACAATATCGCTTTAGAAGTCGTCGTCCAACCCAACACTGACAACGGACTGACGCGAGCGATTTGGCGGCGGGGAAGAGTCCCAAATCCATTTTTAGAATACTCGTTTCTGCGGCTACCATTGTCAACACAACGAGTCTTTCAAATCTTGGTACTGATCCCAATTGGGGCGCTAGTTATCTCGATTTTGCATCAGATGATTGGGCTACAAACTTTTGGTACGTTCACCCCTATCCTGATTTCGCTTGCCTTTCGTCAAACTGGAATATTTGTCGGAATTCCGCTGTTCGTTTTTGTTGTGATTATCGGGCTGCTATTTCGCGGCTATTTAAATCGATTGCAGCTATTAATCGTGCCGCGACTTGCCGCAATTTTGACCGCAACCGTTTTGGTAATTGGTGGTTTGGCGATTCTCTTGGAAAGCCTTGATATCAGTTTGGGTCTATCAGTTTCGTTATTCCCAATTGTCATCTTAGCAATGACAATCGAACGAGCAGCAATGCGATGGGAGGAAGCCGGACCGACAGACACGATAATTGCTGGAATCGGTACGATTGTCGCAGCGGTTATCGGCTATTTCTGCTTAATTAACCCTTATGTAGAGCATTGGGCGTTCGTTTTTCCAGAACTATTGCTGGTAGTTTTAGCGTTAAATATTCTCGTAGGGCGCTACAACGGCTACAAGCTGATCGAGTATTTTCGCTTCCGGTCTTTACAGCGGCAGTTAAAGCAAACGGAGGGATAAGCTCAAATGTTAACGTCACCGCTCCAAAGTTACGGCATCTTGGGAATCAACGCTCGTAACTTAGATTATCTTTTCCCAACCAATCCACGACGGCTCTATCGCTCTGCCGACAGCAAACTAGAGACGAAAAAGATCGCTCAAATTATTGGCGTACCGACTCCAGCAACCTATGGTGTAATTTCGTTTCAAAATGAAGTCAAGCAGCTGGCAAAGATCGTTCAACAACATCAATCTTTTGTTGTTAAACCCGCCCAAGGTAGCGGCGGCAATGGCATTGTCGTAATTAAAGAGGTGACGGATAAAGGCTATCGCAAAGCTAGCGGTTCGGTTCTAGAACCAGGAGACTTACACTATCACATCTACAACATCCTCAGTGGGATGTTCTCTTTAGGCGGACAAACCGATCGCGCCATCATTGAATATGCCGTACAATTCGATCCGGTGTTTGATGAAATCGCCTATCAAGGTGTTCCCGACGTGCGGGTAATTGTCTACAAAGGAGTTCCGGCGATGGCAATGTTGCGTCTCCCGACACGGGCTTCCGATGGCAAAGCGAATTTGCATCGTGGTGGTGTTGGTGTGGGGATCGACCTTTCTACTGGCAAAACGCTGGCAGGGATTCAGAAAAACCGTTACATCGACAACCACCCAGAAACAGGGAAGCCTTTGCGCGATCGCCAAATTCCTCACTGGCAATCTATTGTAGAGATGGCTGCCAAGCTAGGAGATAAAACAGAGTTCGGTTATCTCGGTGTTGATATCGTTCTAGATCGGGAAAAAGGACCGTTATTGTTAGAAATCAACGCTCGTCCTGGGCTGTCAATCCAAATCGCCAATCGCGAGGGATTGATCCCGCGCTTAGAGGCGATTGACGCAGCCTTACCAAAACTCTCAGGTATTGGCGACAAAATTACTTTCGCTTGTGAAAAGTTTGCAGTCAACAATTTCTAAAACCTCAAGGTAGTCCGAACAGTTCCGAGATAAATCGCGTCGTTGTTTTCGTTGTGTTCTGGACTGGTAATTATTAATAAGCCTGGGGTAATAGCAATATTATCAGTTGCTTGCCAGCGGTAGAAAAATTCTAAATGTAAGGATGTATCGCGATCGATGTAATCAGTACCAAAATCGTTACTAGTCACTTTGGGCGGTTGCCCGATGACAATTCCAGCTAAACTATCTTCTGTGCCGAGATCGGGAAAAGCCAGCGTGAGGGCGTAGTTGAAAATAGTGGCTTCTGGTTGACCTGCAAGGTCATTAGCTGTTGCTGTTGTCAGACCGAGCCAACCGCCTATAGTTAAATCAGAACCGACCCTAATATTTGTTTCTAGCCCATAAGAACTTGTCGTGATGTATTCGCTTTCATCATCAAAAGGATCGTTAGCAAGTTCGCTACCCGTACCTGTATCTAAGTTATCGTAAAAGCGGATGTAAGTTAAACCTAGTTCGAGATCGTCAGTTGGTTCGAGAATTAATTGAGCGATCGCGCCGTATTTGTTGCGATCGCGCTGGTAAGCCAAAACAACATCAATGCGATCGCTTGGTTCCAGAGTCAATTGGACAACCGCACCATCGGTATCACCACCCAGGCTGGATTGGGCATCATCAGCATCGTCGGCATCATCATCGGCAAGTCCCAAACTTAAACTGGCAATGTCACTAAATTCATACTTGAGCCGCACGATCGCGCCAAAATCCAATCTGTAGAGGGGGCTATATCTACCAAAGCGGGAAATTGCACCACGTCCGCTAATGCTAAAGGCATTGTCGCTATTAGCCACAGGTCGGACATCAGTACTGTCCGAGGTGACGTATAACTTGGCTGCTTTGCTGACGGCAAACCTGTATTCCAGTTGGTTGAGATCGAATACATTGTCGCTGTCGCCATAAAATCCCAAACGGGTCATTTCCGTTCCTGTGGCATCGTCTAAGCTAGGGGTATTTTCTGCTTCTAGACGTACGAATAGGCGATCGCTCTCGTTGAAGCTCATATCGAAGTTAAGCCAGACGCGATCGCTCAAAATAATACTCTCGTTCACATCCTCATCATCGTCCGCTTTGCGATCGCCGTTAACACCACTGACAGCAAAAATAACTTCTCCTGTCAGCTTGGCAGTAGGGGAAAATTGCTGTGCTGTTAGCTGACTGACTTCTGTTTGTAAATCCTCAACTCGTTTGGGTAAAGCTGCCAGTTCTACGGCAAACTCTGAGTGCAAGCGTTGAATAACGGATAAGTCTTCTTGGCTAATTAACTCAGCATTTTTCGCCGCATTCATTTCGTTGAGGCGAGCGATCGCAGCATTTAATTGGATAGCAAATTCAGAACGAGTTACACTTTTATTTCCTTGAAAGGTATGGCTAAAGTTATCTACAACAATTCCATAACGCTGGCTCAAAAATTTAAGCGCTTGAAAGCTCCAGTCAGTAGGTCGAATATCTACCAACTGGGAAACGGGAGTTATCTGGATCGTACCGTCCCAGATGTCGCGATCGCTTTCTAGGTATGAAGAGTATTCCGGCGTGTCTGTAGTAGCACTCTCATGCGCAGATATTTTCAATGTTGTAGAAACATCAGCACCAATAGCACTGTTTGCTAGCGCTAAGATGAAACTGAGAATGGTCGAACCTATATAAAGAGAGTTACAGATAACTTTTGACATTGTTGTTGTTGCTAAAACCTTGCTAAAACCTTTAGTAGAATACAACTTGTTTTGGCAACAGAATTCATAGAAGATACTGCCTCAGTCATCCCATCAGATTATTGTCTTTCAATCACCTTGGCAGCAGAAGATAGTGGGGCAACTCCTAGCGGTAATCGAATGGTGAAGGTACTGCCTTTGCCCAACTCGCTGTGTACCTCCAAACTTCCCTTGTGCGCTTGGACGATCGCCATCGCAATCGCCAATCCCAAACCAGAGCCGCCAGTCATTCTAGAGCGATCGCTATTCACGCGATAAAAGCGGTCAAAAATTCGCTGCTGATGTTCCGGTGCAATACCGATACCTGTATCTGCGACTCGAATGATGGCGCGATCGTCCTCTCGATCCACAATCACCCTAACACGACCGCCTGAAGGGGTGTACTGAATGGCATTGACTATTAAGTTAGTCATCAAACGATACATCTGCTCTTCATCCCCGACGATATATAGTGGTTGACGTACTCCGATCTCAGCTTGCAGTGTGACTTCTGCGGCAAGCGCTAGAGATTCTAGTTCTTCTACTAAATCGCCAACAATATCGTTGAGACAACACAGTTGGTATCGTCCTGGTAAAGATTGGCGCTCCATACGCGATAGGAGCAGCAAATCTGCAACTAATGCCGTGAGTCGCTGGTTCTGGCGGTTGACAGTTTGCAAAATATCTCGTGCTTCTAGTTCAGGCAAATGGGGCGATCGCAGTGCCGATTCAACAGTTGCTGCCAGTGCCGCCAGTGGAGTTCGCAGCTCGTGAGCAGCATCAGCTGTAAACTGTTGAATCTGCTGGTAGGATTGGTACACTGGTTGCATGGCTCTACCTGCCAGCCACCAACTAGAGACTGCTACGAGCGCGATCGCGCTCGGCAATCCTAGCAACAATACTAATCTGACATTAGCCAAATAAGCGTCAACATCGTTGAGGCTGCGTCCCACTTGTATGTATCCCCAAGGGCGATTGTCCCGAGTATGCAGCGCTAGAGAAATTTGGTGGTAGCGATTTCCTTGGCTATCGGTTAAGGTTTGCCACATGGGTTCTCCTGCTGTCAACGGTAAACCATCCGGTGAGAAACCCAAAAAAGCGATATTTTTTCCCGAAAGACTCAAAAACCTGATGTAGTAGTCGCCCTGGTGGATCGCTCCTAAGATGTGGCGTTTTTCACTCTGCGGCATTTGTGGCAAGAGCCGTTGAATAGTTGGCTCTAAACGTCCTGGTTGCTGTAAATCTTGTTCAATATTGTCATGGAGCGTACCAGCGACAACCTCTATCTCGCGATCGAGAGTTTGCCAATGAGCATGGATAATTGCCCTGTCGACTCCAAAGCCGAGCAGACCGAGAATAAAGCTCATGACAGAAGCATACCAGATCGCGAGTTGCCAGCGAGTTTGAGAAAAAAGCTTATTTTGCTGCATGAGGAATATTCAGGCGATAGCCTCTACCAGAGACTGTTTCGATCGCGCGATCGCTATCTACTACTGCTAAGCGTCGTCTGAGCAAGCGAATTTGAGCTGCTACAACGTTACTTGTCGTATCAGCAGTAACTTCCCAGAGTTGATTGCGGATCTGCTCGCTAGTGACAATCCGATTCGGATGCTTCATGAAATACTCTAGTAGCTGAAACTCTTTATTAGTTAATGCTACTAACTGCTTTTCACCCGATCGTTCGAGACAATAGACACTGCGGGTATCGTAGTCCAAAATTAAATTACCTGCTTGTAGTTGTTGAGGTTGAAGTTGAGGCGATCGCCGATGGAGTGCCTTAACTCTTGCTAGTAGTTCCGCCATACTAAATGGCTTTACCAGATAATCATCTGCCCCTGCACTCAAACCAGCAACTCTATCTTCGACACTATCTTTGGCGGTTAACATTAAAACTGGTAGCGGACTGTTTCGGCTCCTCAACCGCTTACAAAGGTCTATACCCGACATTCCAGGTAATAACCAGTCCAAGATAGCCAGCGTATACTGCATCTGCTGGTTTTCTAGGTAATCCCAAGCTTCAGTACCGTTAAAAACCAAGTCAACCACATATTTTTCTTGGTTTAAGGTGCGCTTGATTGCAGTTCCTAAGTCTGGTTCGTCTTCAACTAGTAGCACTCTCATACTGTTGCATACAGATTACTGCTTAAAACTAAAACGCCCGTTGACCTTTTCACCTTTGATGTCAGCAGTCATTTTCAATTGATACTGACCAGTTTTGTTTCCTGAAAGCAAAGCCGTGTAGTGTTGACCCTTGGTGTCATACTTGAAAGGCAGTATTTTTTGCGTACCATCGGGCATTTGAATTTGAGCAGTCACCTTAGCATTGGGAATTGCTGCGCGATCGTCTCCTCTTTGCAAGTAAAAATCTAAATGCGTTCCTTTCTTTTCTTTCAAAGTTACTAACTCTAGGTGATAAGCTCCTGACTCCACTACCTGACCGCCCTTTTTACTTTTACTGTCCTTAGACGCACTTGCTTTCTTGCTAATTGGGTTAGTCTTTAAGGCAATTTCTGAAGCTATAACATTTGAGCTGCCATAACAAGTTTCTAAAAAAAGTATTCCTAAAATAACTATAGCTAATAAGTTTAAATTAAACATTTTCATGGTTTTACGCCAAATAATGCGATCGTTCAAAAATAAAAAAATGAGCAAATGCACCTTTACATCACAGAGCTTTGAGTTGTCTCCAAATCTTGCACTTGCTTAGTCGGTTGGGAAACCAAAAATCTACCAAATTGAGCATACAAAGCTGGTAGAACCAACAAAGTTAATGCCGTGGAAGTAAATAATCCACCCAACACTACAATCGCTAAAGGTTGCAAAATTTCCTTACCCGCTCCACTACCAATAACAAGCGGAACCATACCTAAAGCTGATGTAAGTGCTGTCATTAAAATAGCTGCCAATCGCTCCATAGACCCCTCAAATAGAACTGCCTTCAAAGGCATTCCTTTAGCTAACTTAGCGTTGTAGTTTTCAACTAGTAGCAAGCCGTTGCGCGTGGCGACTCCAAACAAAGTGATAAATCCCACCATTGAAGCCACGGAAATGACACCGCCGCCCAAAGCCACAGAAAAAATGCCTCCCACCAAAGCCAAAGGTAGATTAATCATAATCATCAGCATGGCAGATATGGACTTGACGGCGAAGTACATTAAGACGGCAATGACGACAATAGCCAAAGCACCAAATAGAAGTAAGTTTTGAGTCGCTCGTTGCTCTGATTCAAACTGACCGCCGTATTGAATAAAGTAACCCGATGGCAGTTGCACTTGCTGTTTAACATTAGCTCTAATATCTTCAATAACAGAACCTAAATCTCGACCGGATACATTAGCAGAGACAACAATTAATCGCGACACATTTTCCCGATTGATGGTATTGGGACCAGTGCCGTAGTCAATATTAGCAACAGCTGCTAAAGGAATTTTCTGTCCGTTAGGAGTATCGACTAATAAATTCCTAATAGTTTCTAGGTTATTACGTTGACGCAGCCCGCCGAAGGCATCGCTCTGGTTCAACCACACCAATAAGTCAAATAACTGTTGCTCTTGTAGCACTTGAGAGACGACTTGCCCATTTAATGCAGTTTCGATCGTTTCTGATAGTTGACCGACTGAAAGACCGTAACGAGCCGCAGCAGAGCGGT
>ERZ1066120.684-NODE-684-length-28230-cov-15.582857_pt1 | contig 28230 bp, 23 predicted proteins | sample MGYA00382767_ERZ1066120 | MGnify/ENA primary metagenome ERZ1066120 (study PRJEB33369, sample SAMEA5778350) | biofilm metagenome | biome: Industrial cooling water; feature: Water cooling tower basin; material: Biofilm | place: United Arab Emirates | collected...
CGAGGACGTCAAACCATCCTCTCTGACTTGGTGCGCGTCCTACTGCTATTGTCATTTAAAATCCTCTGGGTTTACTAAAAATTGCAACGCTTTTTGAGGAATTAACTTTTTGTTGACTAGGAGACGGTTTAAATCCAACTCCGCAGGCAAGAAAATCGTTGTAGTAACTAACGCCTTTCTCACTAGAATGCCATGACAGCGTCGCCGCTTAACAGCAGCTCGACAGCATGGCTGCTTAATGTTTCTTAATCGATCGCAGTGACCGCACCTCAAGCCCAATCCAGAAAAGCGGATTGGGTGTTTAGTGTTAGATTATAGTCTAATCAAATATGAGAATTTTTACAATTTGACACAAGTTTTCTCACTTCTCTCAGATTATTCGCAGGTTGAATCAGGAAACTTACTATTGAATAATGAGAGTGGAAAACCGCCTTCAGTAGTTTAACTGAGCAGGGTAGTGACATGACGGCATCAACAACCACTAATTCCGGTGACTCGGAAGCTAAGGCAAATAAGAATAGTACCTCCAGCAGCTTGAATCAGAAAGTTCTAGGTTCGCGACGATTCAGCAATTACTGGTGGGCTACAGTCGTCTCCATCGGTGGGATAGGCTTTTTCTTGGCTGGGCTTTCCAGCTACTTGCAGGTAAATTTGATTCCTTTTGCCGAGCCGACCCAGCTCGTTTTCGTTCCTCAAGGGATAGCGATTGGATTTTATGGAATAGCAGGTCTATTGCTAGCGCTGTATCTGTGGGGCACGATCTTGCTGGATGTGGGCGGCGGCTACAATGAATTTGACAAGGAGAAGGGGGAATTTTGCATTTTTCGTTGGGGATTTCCTGGGAAAAACCGCCGCATCGAAATTAAAGCGCCCTTACAAGACATTCAAGCTGTGCGTTTAGAGATTAAAGAGGGTTTGAATCCACGTCGAGAACTTTATCTCCGGGTAAAAGGTCGGCGCAATATTCCACTGACGCGAGTGGGTCAACCTCTGTCTATTACTAAGTTGGAGAATGATGGAGCAGAACTAGCTCGATTTTTAGCTGTGCCGCTAGAAGGACTGTAATTCCATTAGGTAATTTAATCAAAAATGCAGAATTTAGCTGGGGAAAGCAGATGTACCCTGGTAAAGCATTCGGAAGCAAGCTTTTGCCTTCTGAAACTTTTTATCTAAGCGCGATCGAACAGGCAAATGCAGTTAAAAGTCCAGCAGTGGTTGGTTTTAGTTTTAATTATTGGTGGGTTATGTTTGGCAGGATGTACGCCTAACCAGGTAGCTAATTCTGCTTCTCCCGATAATGCGGCAGCTGAAACCACACCTATACCTGCAATTCAAACAAGTAGCGTTCAAATGAAGAATTTACCAACTCTAGAGGGAATAGCAACAGTTGTGATGACGGTGAAGGGGCAGCCAATTACCATTGAGGTAGATGGTAAGAATGCGCCTCTTACTGCTGGCAATTTTGTCGACTTGGTACAACGGGGTGTCTATGATGGACTGGTATTCCATCGAGTGATCGGTCCCCAGAGCAAACCACCAGAACAACCTTTTGTAGTGCAAGGAGGAGATCCGCAGAGTAAAAACCCCAATTTTCCACCTCAGCGTCTGGGAACTGGCGGTTTTATCGATCCAAATACAGGGACAGAACGTCAGATTCCTTTAGAAATTAAGCCAGCAGGAGCAACAGATCCGATCTACAGTCGGACGCTCAAAAGTGCGGGAATTAGGAAGCCGCCAGTCTTACAGCATCTAAGGGGAGCCGTAGCTATGGCGCGATCGCAACAGCCAGATTCCGCCTCTTCTCAATTCTATTTCGCACTTGCCAATTTGAGTTTCCTTGATGGGGATTATGCCGTATTTGGCAAAGTGACTAGCGGCATGGATGTGGTAGACAAAATTCAACAGGGCGATCGCATTGACTCTGCTAAAGTAACTGAAGGCAGTGACAAGCTAAAGAACGGTGGTAAATAATTAATTTGTAATTTGGGCGCACGGGGTGCGCCTCTACTCTTACCTCTTACCCCAAAGTGTGGAAGTTGTCGTCACAGGTATCAGTTTGATTTCCAGCTTGGGGCAAAACTTAGAAACTAGCTGGAAAAACTTAATACTCGGTTATGTTGGCATTGAGGTAGAGCAGCCTTTTCCAGAATTAACTGCTCTACCTTTAGCACTCATTTACCAACAGCCAACAGATGTAAAACAGTTAATTCAATTAGCTGTAGCTGCTGCCTTAACAGATGCAGGCTTGGAACCACCTTTACCAGACTGCGGCGTAGTCATCGGTTCTAGCCGCAGCCAACAAGCAGCTTGGGAAGAGCTGATAAAGTCAAAAGTTGAAAGTCAAAAGTCAAAAGTTGCTTCAACTCCCGACTCCCGTACGGGCGGGTTTAGAAACCCGTCCCTACCGACTCCCGAATTCTCAGACACTCTGCCAAATGCGATCGCCACAATAGCAGCAAGACAAATCGGTGCAACAGGTATGGTATCGTCTCCAATGGCAGCGTGTGCGACGGGAATTTGGGCGATCGCTCAAGGAAGTTTATTAATCGCAACTGGGCAATGTCAGCGAGCGATCGTTGGTGCAGTGGAAGCACCGATTACCCCGTTAACTCTAGCTGGATTTAGGCAGATGGGCGCGCTAGCAACCACTGGTGCTTATCCATTCGATCGCCACAGAGAAGGATTGGTATTGGGCGAGGGAGCAGCTGTACTGGTGTTGGAATCAGCAACAGCAGCAAAGCAACGGTCGGCAAAAATTTACGGTCGCGTTTTGAGTTTTGGCTTGACAAACGACGCTTATCATGCAGCACAGCCAGAGCCAACGGGAAAAAGCGCGATCGCAGCGATTAAACAATGCTTGGAGCGCGGCAATCTCACACCACAGGATATAGATTACATTCACGCTCACGGGACAGCTACCCAGCTCAACGACAAGCGCGAAGCTGAAATAATTCAGTATTTGTTTGGAAACAAGATTCCAGTCAGTTCGACAAAAGGAGCTACAGGGCATACATTAGGAGCCTCTGGAGCGATGGGTGCGGCATTCTGTCTGAGCGCATTACGTCATCAAATATTACCGCCATGTACGGGGCTGCGATCGCCTCAATTCGATCTCGATCTAATCGTCACACCGCGAAGCGCAGCAGTTAAACACTTACTCTGTCTGAGTTTTGGCTTTGGCGGACAGAATGCTGTTTTAGCGTTGGGTAAATAGAAACGAACAGGTTCGCTGCGATCGACATTTTTCTGTCACATTCGTACATCAATCTGAAGATAAAAAACTATTACAGCCAGAATGAATTGAGTTTGAATTCTGCATGGCATTTACAGTACAGATTTACCGCTAGCAAGAGTGGCACGAACAAATATGACAGTTACAACAGCAAAAATTTACGGTTGGATTAAAGGAGTAGGGAGTGCGATCGCCCTATTAGCCATTGCGAGTTGTTCTCTGACACAACAGCCAAACGCCTCCACAACTGCACAAACGACAGCGCCCAATTCATCATCGAGCAATCCTAGCGTCTCTGAAAGCAGGAATGTTGCTGTGGCTCAAGACGTTAAAAAAACGACTGTGGTGGAAAGTTTAGACCATCCGTGGAGCCTTGCATGGCTACCAGATGGAGCAATGTTAATTACCGAGCGATCCGGACAATTGCGAATAATGCGGAATGGGCAACTCGATCCGACACCGATTGTGGGAGTTCCCGAAGTCCTTACGGGCGGTCAAGCTGGTTTGATGGAGATCTCAGTTCATCCGCGCTTCGCCGAAAATCGCTTTGTTTATCTGACATATTCCCACGGCACGGAGCAGGAAAACCGCACCCGCCTCGCTCGCGCTACATTTGACGGAAAAGCTTTGAGCAACCTGCAAGTCATTTTTGAGGTTTCTCCAGCTAAGTCCGGCTTGCAACACTTCGGTTCGCGCATCATTTGGTTGCCTGACAGTACTATGCTATTGGCGATCGGTGACGGTGGCAACCCACCAATTCAACTCAATGGCGAGTTAATCCGCCAACAGGCGCAAAACCGCAGCAGTCTCCTAGGTAAAATTGTACGGCTCAACGATGACGGTTCCGTACCAAAAGATAACCCTTTAGTAAAATCTAGCGACACTGACCCAGCTATCTGGAGTTACGGACATCGCAACATCCAAGGCTTAACCTTCGATCCAGTAAATAAGCGTGTATGGGCAACCGAACACGGTTCGCGGGGCGGCGATGAAGTCAATCTCGTGCAAGCAGGCAAAAACTACGGCTGGCCCATCGTCACGTATAGCCGCGAATATACGGGAGAGGAAATAACTAAAGAGCGATCGCGCCCTGGTATGGTAGATCCCAAACTGGTATGGCAGCAAACAGTAGCACCTTCGGGTTTGGCATTCTATAGTGGGGACAAATACTCGCAATGGAAAGGCAATTTATTTGCCGGTGGACTCGTCTCCCAGGATGTCCGCCGCATCCAACTAGATGCTAAAGGTAATGTGGTAAGCCAGCAAGCGATCGAGATCGGTCAGCGCGTGCGTGACGTGCGGCAAAGTCCCGATGGGCTGCTATACGTCCTCACGGATGAAAACAACGGACGGTTGATTCGTCTCGAACCTGCTGGAGGATAGCGACCGAACTACAAAATTTAAAATTGTGGAATTATGAATCTAGTCGATTTAGCATTTGCTCCAGCATTAGAACAAGCGCGGTTAATTCGACATAAAGAAGTTTCACCACTGGAGTTGGTACAGCTTTATCTGGAACGAATTGAACAATTCAATCCACAACTGGGTTGCTATTTTACGGTGATGGCAGAAATGGCGATCGCCCAGGCAAAAACTCAAACTCAAACGCTAGCTCAAGCTCATTCTGACGAACTGCCACCTTTTTTTGGCGTACCGATCGCGATTAAAGATATGAATCCCGTGGCTGACGTCCCTTGTAGTTATGGCAATCCAGCATTGCGCGATCGCGTCGCGACTTACGATGATGCAGTGGTAACAAAAGTCAAACAAGCTGGGTTTATCATCTTGGGTAAGACTGCCACTTCTGAACTAGGTTCTTTTCCCTATGCCGAACCGACAGGCTTTTCTCCTGCTCGCAATCCTTGGAATCCAGAGTATACGCCTGGAGGTTCTAGTGGTGGATCGGCAGCGGCTGTAGCCGCAGGATTGTGCGCGATCGCTCAGGGTTCTGATGCAGGTGGCTCAATTCGCGGTCCCGCCTTCTGTTGTGGTTTAGTGGGCATCAAACCAGCAAGAGGGCGGGTATCTTATGCCCCATTGGGCGATCAATTAAGTGGTGTCGCGGCAAACGGTCCTATTGCCCGTACTGTTGCGGACGCCGCAGCTTTACTAGACGTGCTGTCAGGGTATGTCACGGGAGATCCGTACTGGTTACCAGCACCAAATCCCTCATTCCAGGCTGCTGCAACGCGATCGCCCGATCGGCTGCGAATCGCATTTACCAACTCGCTACCTCAAATTGGAACGGCAGATCCAGTCTGCCAACAAGCGGTTTTGGGCACAGTCAGGCTATTGGAAGCAATGGGGCATCAAGTAGAAGAAGGCTGTCCCGATCTCACGGGATTAATTGAGCCATTTACTACTGTGTGGCAGGCAGGCGTAGCTTATGCTGGATTACCTAAAGAAATCTTGCAGCCGATGAATCAGTGGTTGCTCGAACAAACGTGTTCTGCCGGAGAATATCTCCGGGCTGTAGCGCAGGTACAAGTCATCGCCAGACGGATCGTGGCATTTTTCGACTCAGTAGACGTGCTGATCTTACCCACTTATATGCATCCGCCAATTCGAGTTGGCGAGTGGGCAGCATTAAGCCCGGAAGAGACGTTACAAAAAATAATTAATTGGGTAGCTCCCTGTCCGCCATTTAATGCTAGCGGACTACCCGCGATCGCTATTCCCACGGGTTTTGCGCCTAACGGCTTACCAATCGGTATTCAAATCGTCGGTCGTCCAACAGCCGAGGCTACTATTATTGCTCTCGCTGCCCAACTCGAAGTCGATAAATTCTGGAGCCAGCATCGACCAGCTATTGGTAATGAGTAAGTCAAAAGTTAAAAGTCAGAAGTCAGGAGTCAGGAGTCAGGAGTTAGAAGTATTTCACGCATCACGACGCAGCTTTATTGGCGAGGAAACCTCGTCAACCGCCTGCTTCACCACGCACCACTCAACTACCCATTACCCATTACCAACAATGTAATATTTCTGGTTCAATCTGGGCATCTTAAATTAGAGACGATCTAGAAGCATTTATGACTAGTAGTGAAGATACGCTGCGGGCTTTGCGTGCAGCCCTGCTTGTTTCGCCCGATAATCTACCGTTGCGCCAACATTTGGCAGATATTCTGATGGAATTAGGGCAATTTGAGGAGGCAGAACGAGAGTATCGCCTTGCTCTATCATTGATGCCTGAAAACCAGTTCTTACAGCTCAATTTAGCTTCTGCCTTTTATCACCAAGGTAAAAATTCTCAAGCAATGGTGCTGGTCGAAAATCTACTCAAAAACTCCGAGCCTCCAGCTTTTGCTCACTTACTCTACGCTCGTCTTCTTCTCCATGCAGGCGATGCTATAAATGCACAGATGCATTTCTACATCGCTGTTGCACTAGATCCAGAAATAAACGATCCTGTTTTGGCAGATCGGCTTGGTATCTCTGATATAGCTACTCATAAAATTTCTGTTCCAGAATACAAATCTCCAGAATACAAATCTCCAGAATATAAATCCCTAGAGTATGAATTAGATGTTAGTAATGCGGTTGAAGCACCCTTGGAGCAACCAACAATTACTTATCAAGATGTTGGCGGAATGGATGCCATTAAGGAAGAAATTCGGTTGAAAATTGTTCATCCATTAGCGCATCCAGAAATTTATCAAGCTTACGGTCAACGGATTGGAGGAGGAGTATTAATGTATGGTCCCCCTGGTTGCGGTAAAACTTATTTAGCCAGAGCTACTGCTGGAGAAATTAAAGCTAGATTCTTATCTGTAGGCATCAATGATGTCTTGGATATGTGGTTAGGTAGTAGTGAAAAGAACTTACGCGAATTATTCGAGCAGGCACGACGATCTAAGCCTTGCGTGCTTTTTTTTGATGAAGTCGATGCTTTAGCTGCCAAACGCACTGATATGCGTTACAGTAGCGGTCGCCAGATTGTCAATCAGTTTCTTGCCGAATTAGATGGTGTAGAAAGCCCTAATGATGGCATTCTAATTTTGGCTGCTACTAACGCTCCTTGGCATTTAGATTCAGCCTTTCGCCGACCGGGGCGCTTCGATCGCATTATGTTTGTACCACCACCCGATCGTCACGCACGGATCGATATTTTGCGTATTCTCTGCCGTCATAAGCCAATTGAAGATATTGACTATGACTATTTAAGTAAAAAAACTGCTAACTTTTCTGGAGCAGATTTAAAGGCAGTTGTAGATTTAGCTATAGAAAGAAAACTACAGGCAGCAATTAAGCAAGGCATACCTAAACCTTTAATAACTAAAGATTTTTTAGCCGCGATTGAGGTGATTCATCCTTCTGTTACAGAATGGTTTGCTACCGCTCGTAATTATGCTACTTATGCCAATGAAAATGGTATCTATGACGAAATTTTAAATTATTTGCAATTGGAAATGAGAAATAAAAATAAGTTATTTTAAGTTAATCTTCATGTATTTTTAAACAGCAGATCGAGATAAAGTAAAAATAAATAATAAAAAATAACCGTATTGCGATCGCAATCGAACATCTGTCATATTTTTTATGTTTGTAAATTTAGATAAAGCATTAATTTTAATAGAGCAATCGCGCTACAAGTTAGCAATATCAGAAATTGAACGCCAATTGAACGTCGATCCAAACAGTTCTTTCGCTCATGCCCTTTTAAGTATTTGCTTAATAGAAATGAATCGAGATCGGGAAGCGACTCAAGCAGCGAAGCGAGCAGTAAATTTAGCGCCTGACTTGTCTGACACTCATTACAATTTAGCTAAAATTCTCTATATTCAAAAGCAACTCAAGCTAGCAAAATTAGCAATACAAGAAGCAATTCGCTTAGAGCCAGAAATTCCAGATTATTTTGCGTTGTTGTCAGTTATTGAATTATCACAGGGCAATCGCGATCGAGCATTGTCCAGTGCGGAACAGGGATTGAGCTTGGATGCCGAGCATTTATTATGTCTCAATCTTAGGGCTATGGCTTTATTACGGCTACACCGCTATCAAGAAGCACAAACGACATTGGAAGCAGCAATCTTTCAAGACCCAGAAAATACAGCCGCTTATGCGATTAAAGGTTGGGTATATTTATACTGTGGAAAAATAGATTTGGCTGAACGATGTTTTCGCGAATCGTTGCGACTCGACCCCGAACAGGAACAGGCACGTACGGGAATAATAGAAACTTTGAAATTGCAGTATTCGCTCTATAAGTTTGTATTTAACTACAAAAGCTGTCTGAGCCAAATTAATCCTTATTTAAGGGTAGCATTTGTTAGTATTTTTGTATTTTTGAGTACGATCGATTGGCTCTTTTTACTAGTGCCACTCTCAATGTTACTATTAGAAGTAGTTCAAGCTTTATTTAACCTACTATTTGGATTTGATGCCCAATGGCGATCGCCCCACGTTCCCACGCATTAATTCTGCTAGCAGGTACGGTAGCATGTAAGGAATTGAAAGCGCGATCGCATCGCGTTTACATCTGTTCCGCATTGCGAGGGAATACCCATGCCACCGAGAATTACCGATCCAGTTGCATGGCAACAAGCAGAACTCTTGATGCAGCCTGCTTTTATTCGCATCATCGACCACATTCGCAAGCATTTAGATGAGTCAGCTTGGCGGGGAACTTACGAGAACGTACTAATTTGGTCTCCAGACACGACCGAGGAAATGAAAACTAGGGTAATCTTGCTGTTGCAAGAGTTGGATGGTGCTTCTCCAGAACGCACGGCAGAAATAGAACAAGCGATCGCCAACCTTCCGACTCCTCAACCAGGATATCAGTTATCTTTACAAAACCAAGACCAACAATATAATTTCGATTTGTGGGAACTGTGCTACCAGGTTTGCTTTCAGCAATACAATGCCGATCCGACATCCAGTAATAGCTCGGTAGAAATTGACACTAGCTTAATCGACGATACTGGAGAAATAGACTGGCAGCGTTTGGATGTTAAAGCAGGTGAAGCAGTAGAACAATTATTTAGTAGTTTGCCGAAGGTTTGAAATTGTCATTAGTCATTAGTCATTAGTCATTTGTTAATGAAAGATACATGAGCGAACAACTACAGGCAGTTCAAGCGGCGGCGGGAGCGATTTTTGAGGAAATTGTTGGAAACAAGATTCCACTGAGTTTTGGCAACGATGCAGCAGCCATGCAAGCAGTACGGGAAGGAGTAGCAATATGCGATCGCTCCCACTGGGGAATCATTCGCGTTACAGATGAAGACCGCATTCGCTTTTTGCATAACCAAAGTACTAACGATTTTCAAATCTTAAAACCAGGGCAAGGCTGCGATACGGTTTTTGTCTCTTCTACTGCCCGCACGATTGACTTAGCAACTGCATATGTGACTGAAGACGCAGTACTGTTAATCGTTTCCCCTAATCGCCGTCAGTATCTGATAAATTGGCTCGATCGCTACATCTTTTTTGCCGATCGCGTCCAACTAGAAGATGTAACTGGTGAAGCTGCTATTTTCAGTCTTCTTGGCACTAAAAGCGATGATATTTTGGCAAAACTTGGTGTAAGTTTGATTGGCAATCAAGCATATGCCAATCACCAGCTAGTCCAGCTAGGAGGTACAGAAATTCGCCTAGCGGTTGGGAGTGGTTTAGCTACACCCGGGTATACCCTAATTGTGCCAGCAGACAAAGCGGCGATAGTTTGGAACCAACTTGTAGAAACTGGTGCAGTACCTCTAGGCGATCGCGTTTGGGAACAATTGCGGATCGAACAAGGTCGCCCCGCCCCCGATAAAGAACTGACTGAAGACTACAATCCTTTAGAAGCAGGCTTGTGGCAAACTATTTCTTTTAATAAAGGCTGCTATATCGGTCAAGAAACAATTGCGCGTTTGAATACTTACAAGGGAATTAAGCAACACCTATGGGGAATTCGGCTCAACGCCCCAGCCGCGACAGGTAGTATTATTACTGTAGGTGAGGAAAAAGTTGGCATTCTCACCAGCTATACCGATACTGATGAGGGTAGCTTTGGACTGGGTTACATCCGTACCAAAGCTGGTGGTGTTGGTTTACAAGTTAAAGTCGGAGAAGTTACAGGCGAAGTGGTTGATGTCCCTTTCTTAATCCGCAGTCCAGAGTGAAGCACAACTCCTAGTACTCGTACGGATTTTGAGGTTCGGGAATTTTCTTGGGTGAAGCATTGGCTTGAATAGTTAATTGGCGTTTACCCTTTAACGTTTCCGTTATCATTTGTCCTTCCACCTCCAGCCAAGTATCGGGAGGATAGGCTTGTCGGGCTTCTGGCAATTTAACTGGCAAGCCCACTGGATAAGCATCGGCGGCGCAGCAGGTGATGACAAATCGTGACAATAGCAAGTAATTGGGAGGAAATTCAGGGGGATGAATTGTGAATCCCTGTACTTTGACTTTTTGTCCTGTATATGCATCTGGTTCGGGATAAACATTCAGCGTGCGCACCCAATCTAAAAGCGATCGCGCCTCTGGTTTGACAGAACCGTGAAAGGCTTGAGGTTGGGAACGAGTAGCGGCGAGAAAGTCCGTCACCCCTCTTTGCATGGCGGTTTGGCTAGCAAAAACGCGGGGAGTGAAAATCAAACCCGCGATCGCAGTTACTAGCAGTAAAGTACTGCTAAAACCAGGCGGAAGTAAACTGATATGACGCACTGGCAATACGCGGCGTTGCCGTAAGAGTTGCCAAGCCTTTAAGCCTGCTACACTTAAAAACCCGATTCCCCCAGAAATAACCAACCAAAAATAATCGGGGTGAATTAATAAATTTAGCTTACCAGTCAGCCAGTATTTCAGCATCAAACTGCCCCAAGCAGCGATCGCAAATACTTCTAACCAATTTAAGATTTTATATTTGTCATTTGTCATTTGTCACGCACCACGATTTTAAATAACATATAAATTAATAAACAGAGTAAATAAAAATGTCAATTGAGCTGCTAAGGCAAATAGATAAATAATTGCACGAGGTTTAAAGATTGATAGCATTAGACCAATGCCTTTGAGGTCAATCATAGGTCCAAAGATTAAAAAGGCTAGTAACGAACCGCTAGTAAAAGTTGAGGCAAAGGATAGGGCAAAGAATGAATCTACAGTAGAACAAATTGATACGACTGCTGCTAGAAGCATCATGGTGAGGACAGAGGTAATTTCGCCACCACCAAGATTTAAAATGACCTCGCGAGGAACAAAAACTTGAATTAGTGCGGCAATCGCGCTCCCAATTACCAAGACAGAACCTAATTCTCGTAATTCCTGAATAGTATTATCTAATAACAATCGCAAGCGTTCTGATAATGGTTTGATTGGTGTTGCTGCTGCCAAATTTGCCTGTAATACTGATGTATCTATCCTAATTGGATCTCCGGAGCCTGATAGCCAAAACGTACCTGATTGTAATAAGTCAGATGAGGTTTTCAATCTATCTTTGTGCGATTGCTGTTTTGGTTGCCAAGCTGCTGCTAAAGCTGGTTGCAATAGAGGACGCAGATCGGTCTGGACGCTAAATACCCAGCCTATAATGGTGGCGATCGCTAAGGAAAATACTACCCGTAAAACGACAATTTCCGGTTGATCTCGAAATGCTGTCCATGTTGCCCAAATTACGATCGGATTGATCGTCGGTGCTGCTAATAAAAAGCCAATTGCTACAGGTGTAGGCACTCCCTGCATCAACATCCGCCTTGCCACGGGAACGTTACCGCACTCGCACACAGGAAATAGAAATCCTACCATGCTGCCAACTAAAGCGCCTAGCAGCGGGTTTTTAGGTAATTTAGCAATTAACTTGCGTTCGTCTACGAAAAGCAGCAGTAACCCAGAGAATAATACCCCCAGCAGCAAGAACGGCATTGCCTCGACAAGCAAGCTGAGGAAGAGGGTAAAAGCATTGTTGAGCTGTTGGTTCATGCGTTGCGTAGCGGGGAGCGTTGTTAACTAGCAAACATCTGCCAAGACATTGTAGCTAGAAACTCGAACTAGAACCTTTATTAACGCACTGAAGGAACGCAAACGTCAGGCGCACATAAGCCTGGAAATTCTATTGTATTGACAGTCAATGTATTTAATTCTACCTGCCTAATTGCGTGGTTATTCGTGTCAGCAACGTACAAATAAGCATCAAAAACACTCAAGCCAGAGGGTTCGTTAAAGCGGCTATTTTTACCTTGACCGTCTTCTAAACCCGCTACCCCACCCAGGACAGTTTGACAATTACCGCTATGAGGACTGACTAATTTAATTTTGTGATTGTATGTATCGGCTATCCACAAGAAATTTCGAGCGGATTCTACTCCTAAACAATGCTGAAGCCGCACGTCCGTACCAGTACCATCGACATCGCCAAAACCAAATAATTCTCCACTACCGCAGATTGTTCGTGCTTCAGGATCGAGCATCAACCCGATACCGCGAATCGAACTAACTTCACTATCAGCAACGTACAGTTCTCTACCATCGGTGGTAATGCCGCTTGGTTGAGCAAAAGCTGATTTCGCGACTAAACCATCCAAACATGCTTCAGCACCCGTGCCTGCATAAGTTCGCAAGATACCTTTTTCTAAATCCATCTGCCAGATTTGATGGTTTCCCGCCATAGCAATGAAGAGATAATTTTTCACCATTACTAAATCCCAAGGGGAATTTAAAGCTGTTGTTCGACCAATACCACCATGAGGACGGATACTACGACTTTGTTCTCCGGTTCCGGCAATGGTTTCTACACGTTGTAACGGCAGGTTAATGCGGCGAATCGCGTGATTTTCGGTATCGGCTACGTAGAGTAACTGATTCTCGTCATCCAACACCATACCTTGAGGAGCAGAAAATTGCGCTTGCGTAAAATCGCCGTCGGTTAACCCAGATTTTCCCGTACCGATCGCCTGTATAATTTCTCCATCGAGGCTACTCCAAATAATGCGGTGATGTCCTGAATCGGCAATAAATAATCCGGCGGAAGTGGCTAGCACTTTACCAGGAAATGCCAAGGGTGTAATTAAGGGTTGCCGTTGTTTTTCCAGAATTAGGTCGATTTCTTGAGATGGGATTGCACCTTTGGCTCGATCCTCTTGAATTAGCTTGGCAATTAATTCATCTAAAACGTCCCGATTACCTTCCCCAGCAGCAGAGCCAACGACATATCCTTCTGGATCGATAATTATCAGCGTAGGCCACGCACGTACTGCATATTCTTGCCATACTCGCAAGCCATTGTCAACTATAACAGGATGCTCGATGTCATACCGTAGTATGGCTTGACGAATACTCTCAACTTCTTTTTCCTGGTCAAATTTAGCCGAGTGAACGCCGATAACTGTGAGATTGTCTTTATACTTCTGTTCTAAATATTTCAAGTCTGGCAGGACGTGCAAGCAATTGACACAGCAATAAGTCCAAAAGTCAAGAAGAATAATTCTACCTCTGAGTTGTTGCAGCGATAAAGGTTTGTCGGTATTCAGCCAGGGATAGTTTTGAGGTAGTTCCGGCGCTCTTACCCGTGCGGTCTTCATGTAAACCTTACTCGACAATAACGGCGTTTAACGATTCTAGCGGAATGCTGAAGACGTAATAAATGACTTCCATACCCAATAACAGTACAGCAATGCTGGTGACGATTACCCATCGATCGCCTGGTTCGTAAGTATCTGCGTCAATGTCGCGCCGAATTAGTAGAAGAATACAAAAAAGTCTGTCTTTGAAACAACGATTTGCCGACCGGAATATAGTACGATAGGGAAGCCGCTTTAAATTACGGTAGTTCGGTCGGTTTTATTGTACATGGATATTGCTCTGACCCTTGGCGTTTTGGGATTAGCCATAGTTTTCTTTATTTTTGAATGGCTGCCTATAGATGTTACCGCGATCGCCACAGCAGTTCTACTTATGTTACTGGGATTAATCACCCCAGAAGAAGGAATTGCTGGCTTTAGCAACTCAGCAACCATCACGGTGCTGGCAATGTTTATCCTCAGTGCTGGTATCGAACGTACAGGCGCAATCCAAATCGTCAGCGATTTTCTGCTGCGACAAGGAGGAAAAAACCCGACACGGCAGATTTTCGTTTTAGGAGCAATTGTCGGTCCGATTACCGCTTTCCTCAATAACACGGCTGTAGTTGCCGTTTTTATCCCCATTGTGGAGGAATGGAGCAGAAAACGGAATATTTCTGTTTCTAAGCTGCTGATTCCGCTATCCTACGCCACAGTCCTAGGCGGAATGATTACAATTATTGGCACTTCGACAAATGTTGTCGCCAGCAGTTTGTCAGACAAGTTGGGATATGGAGCATTCAGTTTATTCCAATTTACGCCAATTGGGTTAATTACATTTGCAGTGGGTTTAGTGTATCTTGCCTTTGCTGCACCGAGGCTGTTACCAGATAGGAAAAAGCCAGCTAGCACTCCAGCGATCGCCAATTACGGATTGAAAGACTATTTTAGCGAAGTTGTCATCGCACCACGTTCCAACTTAATCGGACAAACTTTACGTTCAAGCCAGATCGAGCAGCGGTTTGATATAGACGTAGTAGAAATCTTTTACAACAGCCGCCGCTACACCGAACCTCTAGCAAATAAGAAACTGGCGGGTGGCGATATTATGATCGTGCGCGGTAATCGAGCCGACGTACTCAAAATCAGAGATGAACGGGGAATTGAAATCTTACCAGAAATTCAATTTGAGCAAGAATCGCCGACATCTGAGTTAGATTCAGAAAATCGAGCTATTTCTGAAGCTTTGATCGTTTCCAACTCTAGTTTAATTGGCTCGACGCTCAAAGAGTTACAGTTTCGCCAGCGTTACAACCTCACGGTACTGGCAATTCGGCGCAATGAAGAAATTATTCGCGATCGCCTCAGTCAAGTACGGCTGAGATTTGGCGATGTCCTGCTGTTACAGGGTACGAGAGATAGTTTTGTCGGACTGCAAAATAGTGCAGATTTACTAGCAGTAGAACCACGAGAGGTAGAAACACTGCGACGAGACAAAGCTGCGATCGCAGTGGCGATTGGTTTAGGAGTGGTCGTTGCTGCTGCTTTCGAGTGGATACCAATTTTAGTCAGTTCCCTTGCGGGAGTTGTTTTAATGGTAGCCACTGGGGTGTTAAAGCCAAGGGAGATCTATCGGTCTGTACGCTGGGACATTATCTTTCTATTAGCCGGACTCATTCCCCTTGGCACGGCAATGGATAATTCCGGCGCAACGAAGTGGTTAGCAGATGGTTTAGCATCTCTAGGCGGTCAATTTTCTGGTTTTTGGTTGTTAGTCTGCTTTTACATTGCTACTACCGTACTTACAGAAATCCTATCTAATAATGCTGCTGTAGTGCTAATGCTGCCAGTTGCGGTTAATGTGGCGGAAACTTTAAGCTTCAATCCGTTTGCATTTATGTTTGTCGTAACATTTGCTGCATCTAATAGCTACCTCACCCCAATTGGCTATCAAACGAATACGATGGTTTACGGGCCTGGTGGCTACAAATTTCTCGATTTTACCAAGGTAGGAGCGCCACTAAATTTAATCTTGACTTTTCTCACGCCTTTACTGATTGCTTGGTTATATGGCGTGAACCAGTTGCCAATAGATTAAGTTAGATCGTAAGGTGCAACGCCCACTCTACACTGTTAAGCTAGTCAGCACTCATTTCTATAAATTTAAATTTGTCAACTTTTCGTGGAATGGGCATCCTGCTCGTCCAGATAGTGCAACTTAAATGCCGATTAGCTTAACAACTCTTTCTTGAGAAAGAATCTGCTGTAACCTGGTGGGAAATTCGGCAATTCGCCAAAAATGACATATCCCTGCTGCTGGTAAAATTCTGGTGCTTGAAAACTGAACGTATCTAAAAAAGCATATTTACAGCCTCGTCTAACGGCTTCTTGCTCCGCCGCCTCTAGTAAAGTATGACCGTAGCCTTGTCCGCGCCAATTCTCATCTACCCATAAAATATCGATATATAACCACTGCCAGTAAGTCGAGCCAATTAACCCGCCAGCCAAACGATCGCCTGCATCTCGCAAAAAGATGGTTAATTGCTTAAAGTTACCCTCACCCGCGCGATCGCGATTAAATGCCAGCAGTTGTTGCAAAATAAATTCTATATCTTCAGGGCGCGGTTCTTCAGTCCGGTCAAACTTGAGCGGCTGTTTCATGAAAATTTAGCGTGCGTATGAATAGACTGTATCATCACAAATAGAACTTAAAAAACAGTAGCTCATCAAAAAATTTAGAATTATTGCCTGACGCGATCGCAAATCCATATAAACAGTCGCTTTCCTACACTTTCAAGCGAAAATGGGCAAATATTACCCCCTTCTAGTCAGTGGTATTGGCATTCTGTGCTTTTTAGCTCAGATAACTCCAGCGGTAGCCCAAACGTCAATAAAAGTCAAAAGTCAAAAGTTAAAAGTCAAAAGTAATTCTGAATTGCGACTCCCGACTCCCGACTCCCGACTTTCGACTCCCCAAGTCTCCCAGCTATCGGACGTACAACCCGATGACTGGGCAAGTAAAGCATTACAATCTTTAATCTGGCGCTATGGCATCATTGCTGGCTATCCGAATGGACAATTCCTCGGCGATCGCGCGTTGAGCCGTTACGAATTTGCAGTGGCTTTAAGTGCGGTATTGGGGCAATTGGAGCGATCGCTCTCTAGTACGCAGACGCAAGTTACTGACGATGACTTGTTGACTCTACAAAGATTACAGCAAGAGTACAATGTCGAACTCACCGATTTACAAAGTCGCTTAGACTCGCTAGAAACTCGTAGCGCTACACTCCAGGCAAGCGATTTTTCTACAACAACTAAACTTACAGGTCAAGCTATCTTTGCGGTTAATGGGGGTGGCTTTGGTGGGGATTCTCTTCGCGACCCTGTAGGTACGGAGATTGCCAAGAATAATCCTATTTCCACTTTATTTTACCAAACCCAGTTAGATTTTAATACGAGTTTTTCTGGTACTGACTTGCTCAAAATTCGTTTGGATACTGGTAGTAACGGCAGCCGCGATAATACAGCCGGAGCATTAGAGCCTAATTTCGGCAGCGGACTTGATTTTTCGGTCAGACCGTCTAGAAATGGAGAATTGGGGCTAGGTCGGCTTTATTACAGCTTTGCTGCGACTGAAAATCTCCAAATTGTTTTAGGTAGTGCGATCGCACCTACAGATTATCTCGATCGCAATCGTTACGCTAACCGCAGTTCTGTTGATTTTTCGACTCAAGCACTGGTCAACAATTATATTCTCTTTCCCATTAACGAACGAGGTGCGGGGGCAGTTGTTGACTGGCAAGCCAACGAGTTTTTAACGGTCAGGGCAATGTATGTCGCAGCGGATGCTGAAAGTCCTGGCAGTCGCGATGAAGTGGAGGGTGTATCGGCTTTGACTACTTTCCTTTACCCAAATGGGGGTGGAAATCGCGGTTTATTTGGCAATCCTTATCAGGGAACGGTTGAATTAGAATACTCCCCTTCTTCAGCTTTTACCCTACGCTTGCAGTACAGTGGTGGAAACGCGTTCGATCGCCGTTTTGATATATTTGGAGCGAATGTCGAACTCAGTCTTTCGCGCCGACTGGGAATTTTCGGGCGTTATGGCTACGGTAGCTATGACAATACTGTTTTTGGAGATCTCAAACCGTCTTACTGGATGGTAGGGATATCGTTACGCAACTTACTACTACCTGGTGCTGTAGCGGGAATTGCGGCAGGTCAACCTTTTATCGAAAATGATGTAGGAGATGCTACTCAAACAAACTTTGAAGCCTACTATAACTTTCCCTTAAATGAAAATTTAGCGATCGCTCCTCTAGTTCAAGCGATCGCCAATCCCAGCAATCAAGCAGATAATGGCACAATCTTTACCGGTACTCTTCGCACCGTTTTTTCTTTTTAGAAACGTGCCACATTTTTGAGTAGAGACGTTACTCTACAATTAATTTTTTCTTTCTACTTCTGCTTGAGCCTCATCCATAGCTGCTTTCTTGTTCGGCTCGTTGGTGTCAAATGTGACTTTGGTTTGCTTGGCTTTGAGATCGAGGACTTCAGGAATCTTTTTCGGCAACGTTTTAATGTTTTCTAATCCAGTATCGCCAATTCTTCTACCTGGTGCATCTCCCAAATCTTCAGCTTTCTCTTGAATGCGCTTCACAGTATCGGGAGTCACGGGATTATACTCTCCGGTAGCCGATTGTACTGCACTTGCTTGAAACGCTGGTAAGGCAATAAATAGAAGCGTTGCCAAAAACACAATAACGATCCGATGCAGTCCCAAGCTCTTTATTTTGCCAATTATTTGTTTCATCCGAATTCTCCTGTAATTCTAGATGTAAAAATGTGCGTGCCTCTAAGCAATTCTTAATCGCAGCATTTTTGATTTAGTTTTCGAAATTAATCTTGCCGTAGGGGGCGATCGCAGTTCTTCTCCCTTGAGTAGGAATATTTGGCAAAAATTGCAGTTAATAGGATTCAACTTTAGTTAGATTCACAGATCTTAATGAATGCTTGTATCGTCATTGCCATCGACGTAGACTGGTCTATGGCTGACTCATAGGGTATGGCTGACTCATAAAGAGGTGCGAAGAAGATTCGCGTTTGACATCGCAGCATTAAAACGCAGATATAGGTGCAGCCAACACGAACGGATATGCAGATGAACGCAGGCAAATTACTTTTGATTTTATCTATTCACTTTGAATCCCTAGATTTTAGCTGCCACAAATTAGGTAAGACTAATTCTAATTTGTAGTTTTTCGTCTTGGTAATGCTGTCGCGCACTGGTTCCGTACAATCTCCATAAATAAAGGTATCGCCAGAATTTTGGGGGATTTGAGCTAACGGTGCGATATCGACTAATCTCAATCTCACTTTTGGTTCTAATAAGTAGCTGAGAGATAGTAAATTGCCATTGTTAATACAACCATTAGTAGAAATAACGAGCGGAGTATTTGCTTGGTTAAGAAAAGCAGCTACTTGAGGATTGCCATAACTGATTTCTTTAATCCACCAGGTATTAGCTTGGGAACTTAGCGTACAAGATATAATTCCAGCCAAAATGAGTAAAATTGCGATCGCTTGCCAAATTCTGCGAGCTAACAGCCGCGATTGACTTATTTTTTGGCTCAATAAATAAGCAACAGCTAGCTGAACGCTTAGATAAAAAGGAAACAAATAACGAGAGACGATCGATCTTTGTCCTCCTTTAATTAGGTCTGGTAGTAGTAACGGTAAAGTTGTCGCAGCCATCAAAGTAATAACAAATAGCCAAACTCTTAAAGGTGTATGGCGTATCAGGAAATAAAATGCATAAACGATCGAAATTAATAAAATAAAGTATATAGCAATAAATTCCAAATCTTTTTCCAAGCCAAAATCGAAAAAAATATGCCCGATATTGAGCAACCAGCGACGGCTAAAAATAATTATAGGTAAAGAATTGTTCGTCCATCCCGTCGTCATTTGAAACATGGTATAGTTATGAATTAAGCTCAAAATCCAAGGAACGAAGAGTAATAATCCCAACCCAGAGGCAAGCAGATAAGCGATCGCTCTTTTGCTCGGTCTGAATTTTTCAATTATGAAAATGTAAATTCCATGACCGACGGCTACCAACCCAGATAAGAAGAAAGTATAAAAACTAGTTGCTAAAGCGAATGCGTATAAGATCCAATTCCATGTTTTATTCAGTCGAATTGCCTTGAGTAGTGCGGCACTCGATCCTAAAACTGTCAATGTCCACAAACTATATTGTCTTGCTTCTTGGGCAAATAAAACATGCACTGGAGAAACCGCTAATAGCGCGATCGCCATCCACGCTATTAAAGACGATCGGAATAATTCTAGACACAACCAATACAAACAAGGAAATGTCAATAAGCTAAATAGAATACTTAAACTTCTAATCGTAGTAATACTATTCCCAAATAACTTTACCCAATATCTCAACAAAACATAATACAAAGGTGGATGTTGAGAGTCTTCTACAGCCAGAGAATGAATTGTGTCTTTTAATTGACTTCCAGGCTTGAACTGCTGAAATGTTTGCAAGTATTTGATACTGCTATCTCGATGGGCATACGCTCCTTGAGCAAATTCTTTCATCGTATAGCCAGCAATTCTTAAAGAAGTATAAGCTTCATCGTGCCAATAAACTTTTTTATCGATATTTGTAACTCGAAAAGCTATCCCTATGCACAAAATAATTATAAATAGTAAGCGCAGCCATTTAAAATTGACGTTACGGGGCATAAACAATTGAGATTAGGATTGACGCGCCATAGAGGAGGATTAATTAAATAATATTCTCAAGGCTTATTTAGGTTACAATAAATAATTGTCTTTCAAAAGAGAAGTGGCGTTCGACAGCAAGCACTCCAATCTGCGTCAGGCGTTGCTATCCTTAAATTAGTCTAAAATGCCCTTGATGAGACTGAGATCGTCGAAGCAATGAACAGCCAATATCCAATCCCAGTAGTAATCAATGGTGCTGCGGGCAAAATGGGACGCGAAGTTGTTAAAGCAGTTTCCCAAGCTACCGATATGACCTTGTTAGGGGCGATCGATCGCAACCCAGAACACCAAGGTAAGGATGCAGGGGAACTAGCAGGTTTACCAGAACCATTGGAAGTCCCAATTACCGATCAATTAGAACCAATGCTTGCCATGGCAGGGCAAGAAAGACAGCTCGGGGTGATGGTAGACTTTACCCATCCGAGTACAGTGTATGACAACATCCGCTCGGCGATCGCCTATGGAGTGCGTCCAGTCGTCGGTACGACAGGTTTAAGTCCCGAACAGATTCAAGATTTAGCTGAATTTGCTGATAAAGCCAGTACCGGATGTTTGATGATTCCCAACTTCTCAATTGGGATAGTTTTGTTGCAACAAGCTGCGGTTCAAGCTTCCCAATATTTCGATCACGTCGAAATTATCGAACTGCACCACAACCAAAAAGCTGATGCACCCAGCGGTACGGCATTGCAAACGGCACAGATGCTAGCTGAATTGGGGAAAACTTTTAATCCGCCTCAGGTAGAAGAAACAGAAAAACTACCAGGTGCTAGAGGTAGCATCGCAGCGGAAGGTATTCGGATTCATAGCGTGCGCCTGCCAGGGCTAATAGCCCATCAGGAAGTCATATTTGGGGCAGCAGGTCAAATTTATACCTTACGCCACGATACCAGCGATCGCGCCTGCTACATGCCTGGGGTGCTGCTGGCGATCCGTAAAGTCATCCAACTCAAAACCCTCGTTTATGGGTTAGAAAAAATATTGTAAGGAGTGGTGCGTGGTGCGTGTCTTAATTTTGAATTTTGAATGCGTGAATTTTGAATTGCTCCCTCAGCTCTCTTCCCCGACTCCCGACTCCCTAGCCCCTAGCCCCCATGTTAGTTCCGCTCACTCGTCAGAAATTTGAACAACTGATTCCTCGTATTGCTACGGGCGATCAATATCGCTACGTTTGGGGTAAATCTTCTGACTTCCTGCGCCGATTGCTGGCTTCGGTTGTCGCTGTTGTGGTTGTATTGTTGCTTCGGTGGCTGTTGGGTGTGGGATTTGGGGCTTTGCTACTTCCCTTTGGAGTAATTGGCGGTTTTTATTGGCTGTGGGGTCCCGTACTGTGGGCGAGTTTGCGTAACGGACAGTACCGTAAATACAAGTACAGTGGTTTTTTTCGCGGTCGCATCTTAGATGTTTATATTTCAGAAGAATTAATTGGTAGAGAAGAAACAGTGAATAATAGAGGCGAACTGGTCTATGTAGACAACCTAGAACGCCGTCTGAATGTCGAAGTTGGGGATGAAACTGGTTTTTCCATTCAAGTACAAGTCCCGTTGCGCCGCAGTCACAAAGGGATCGCCCGTCGTCAAGTGGCGGAAATGATCGTACTGTCAAATCGCGCCGATCTGAGCAATATTACCAAAGTCACGGATATTTACATCCCCAGCCGCGATATCTGGGTGAGCGACTACCCATTTCTGCAACGAGATGTATTTGTGGAAGTCAGCAACCGCATTCGTCGCGATCGCATAGAAGCCGAAGAGGAATCACCTCGCCCGCCGCACCGTCCCCCTCAAAGGAAAGAACCGCCTCAGTTACCGAGACAAGATCGGGAATGGTAGACAGTGACTCAGCTCCCTCAGCTCTCTTCTGGCGGGTAAGCTAGCCAAGCAAGTTCTACTAGACCTTCCAAAATGGTAGTGGCTACCGTTGCACCACCCTTAGAACCCTCCGTCCAAATTTGGGGGACGGAAAATTCCTGCAGGCGTTTTTTGGTCGCATCCACATCGACGAATCCCGCAGGTGTCGCAATAACTAAAGCTGGCTTAATTGCAGTAGAGGCAATTAAATCTATTAAAGTGGCTAATGCACTTTGGTCTTGACCGATCGCAAAAATTGCTTCGGGATAGCGTTTGGCAAGAGTTGCAATACCCCAAGCCGTAGGAGTTTTATCTTTTTGCGGACGGGCGATCGCATCTAAGCTGCAATAAAGGGGATTGGCAAAGGTACTCTGAATCTGGGGTAGAATGCCAACTTGGATTGTCGGTACATCTACCACAATCGTACTGCGAGCAGCAATAGCCGCTGCTCCTGTTTGCATTGCCGTTTCTGAGAAATGAATTAAATTTTTATACTCAAAATCAGCAGTGGCATAGATGACACGACGGACAATCTCATATTCTGCGGGAGAAAAGTCAAGATCGCCAACCTGGCGATCGACGATCGACAGATTTTGAGCATCAATAACGTGCCATTCCATGATCGGGAGCTAGGGGTAAGAGACACTCATCAGTTTAACAGCGACCAGTTATCAGTTATCAGTGACTAGTGACCGGCGATCGTTCACCTCTCGCCTCTTACAAATGACAAATGACCATTCACGTCTCAGAAGCAGAGGAACGACCGAATATCGGCGTGAGATAAGCTACGAGCGCTCCAATGAGAAAACCCGAGATATTGCGGATTAGCGGTAGCCATTCTGAAGTGCGGGTGATAACGGGTCCAATGCCGAAAGCAATGAATAATATTCCCCATAGCGGCGAGAAAATCAACGCCCACTGCCAAGCGAGAACTTGTCCTGAGCGACGGGGTTGAGCAGCAAAACCACAAATTACACCTCCAAGTGTCGATGTAATTAGGGTGAGAATCCATTGTTCTCTTGGTAGACCTGGGACGACGTTACAACCGCCTTTGACTAAACAGCTTTCAACTGATTCTAAAGCTCCGAGAATGGCGCGGTCTTCCCCATGTTCTCGCACGTAGTACAAATTGCCAAAGCGGGTTTGTAGTTCGATCCAAAACGTGCGGGGGAGAAGTTCGTAAACTGCGTCGCCAACGCTAAAACTGAGAATGTTACCACCGCGAGAGTCAGCAACTAGAAGAATACTTTTATCATCTAAACCCCAAAAGTTAATTACCGCTCTGCCAGGAGTGCGATCGTACTGAGTTAAAACTCTCAGTTTCCAGCCAGTGTCAGCGGCAAACTTATCTAAATCTGCTACGAGCTGTGCTTCCTGAATATCAGTAAAAGTCTTTGCTAGGTCAATGACGGGGGTAGGGCGATCGGGTAGCAGTTCTGGATTGTCGTAAGCTAGGGCTGCTGATGGTTGCATCATCCAAACCAACCCAGCCAGAAAAAATGTTGTTACTAAAACCGGGATTTTTCGCCAAAATGAACGCTGCATGGGCAATTTAAGTTATGGATCGGAGTCTCAAAATCGCTACTGTCGTAAGAATTATTATAATTAAGTCGCGTTTTTTTACATTTGTTTACTTTACTCTAATTTAGCTACCCCTAGCAAATCAATCAAAAGTCAAAGGTCAAAAGTTAAAAGTCAGCAGTGATGGTAGTTGGTAGTTGGTATTTTCTCCCTTGCTCCTCTGCTCCCTCTGCTCCTGAAGCTCTCTTCCCCGACTCCCGCAATAGCGCGATCGCAGCGGGGGAAATCTACGTTAGTGCAGATACGGGAAAATTGACTCTAGGGATAGAATTCCTGCTGTAAATGCGCGATCTTAGGAAAGGATGTATGCCGCAATATTTTGGACAACTGCCAACGACTGACCAAGCGTGGGTAACTGTAGGCACAGTGGAGGCAGTATCGCAAAGCGATCGCGCTGTCCAGTTGGATTGCGGTGAGTCTTCTGTATTAATTAATGTTATCGATGCGAATCTCATTCGCGTGCGTTTAGCCCCTCATGGCGAATTCTTTCCTCAACGTCCTTGGGCAGTAGTAGGAGATGAGGAGATAGAGCGATCGCCCGTTCCCTTTGAAGTTACAGAAACACTTGACACGGTAGAAATTAAAACAGAGCGACTGCGAATTGTCGTTCAACGCCAACCTTGTCGCCTCACCTGCTTTGACAATTGCGATCGCCCCTTTGCACGAGATGCCGAAATGGGTATGGGTTGGCGCATGGGTGCAACCGCCGCCTGGAAGCAAATTGAAGCTGACGAGCATTTTTATGGTTTTGGCGAACGCACGGGTTTCTTAGATAAATTAAGCGAAGTTAAAACGAACTGGACGTTAGATGCTCTAGACTACAACTCGCTCACCGATGAAATGTACCAGGCAATTCCGTTTTTTATTGCCTTGCGTCCAGAAGTCGGCTATGGCATATTTTTCAACACGACTTTTTGGAGTCAATTTGACGTTGGCGCGGCTCACCCTGGCACTTGGAGCATGGAAACCCGCAGCTTAGCGGGAATGCAGACACCACCCCTAGACTACTACATCATTTACGGTCCCGATCCAGCAACGATTTTGGGTAGTTACACGCAACTCACAGGCAGAATGCCTCTACCACCTCGCTGGGCATTGGGATACCATCAGTGTCGCTGGAGTTACGATTCGGAAACAATAGTACGGGAACTTGCCCTAGAATTTCGCCGCCGCCGCATTCCTTGCGACGTAATTCATTTAGATATCGACTACATGCGGGGTTATCGCGTCTTCACCTGGAGTCCCCAGAGGTTCCCCCATCCAGAAAAGCTGCTGCGGGAACTCGCCGAAGATGGTTTTCAAACAGTGGTAATTATCGATCCCGGGGTCAAGTACGAACCGGAAGCAGACTACCATGTTTTCGACCAAGGGATAGACAAAGACTATTTCGTCCGCAAAGCAGACGGGCAATTGTTTCACGGCTACGTCTGGCCCGATAAAGCCTTATTTCCCGATTTCTTGCGTCCTGAAGTGCGGCAGTGGTGGGGATATTTGCATGAAAGTCTTACCAGTATTGGCGTAGCCGGAATTTGGAATGACATGAACGAACCCGCGATCGCCGATCGCCCTTTCGGTGACGACGGCAAGCATATCTGGTTTCCCCTAGATGCACCGCAAGGGAATTCGCAATTAACGACTCCCCACTCCCCAGTCACAACTCACGCCGAAGTCCACAATCTTTACGGACTGATGATGGCACGGGCGAGTGCTGAGGCACTGGAAAAATTGCGTCCAAACGAGCGCTCGTTTGTTTTGACTCGTTCTGGTTGTGCTGGGATACAAAAATGGTCGTCGGTATGGATGGGAGATAACCAGTCGTTGTGGGAGCATTTAGAAATGTCCCTGCCCATGCTTTGCAACATGGGGTTGTCGGGCGTAGCCTTTGTCGGTTGCGATATTGGTGGTTTTGCGGGCAATGCAACCGCAGAACTTTTCGCCCGTTGGATGCAAGTTGGAATGCTCTACCCCTTAATGCGCGGTCATTCGGCAATGACAACCGCCCGACACGAACCCTGGGTATTTGGCGATCGCGTCGAACAAATCTGTCGCGAGTATATTAACTTGCGCTACCAGCTCTTACCATACATTTATACGCTGTTCTGGGAAGCCGCTACCACCGGAGCGCCAATTCTCCGCCCTCTGCTCTACCATTTTCCTCAAGACCCCACGACTTACAACCTTTACGATCAAGTATTGCTAGGTGTATCGCTTATGGCTGCACCAATTTATCGCCCTGGAGTAGAATATCGAGCAGTGTACATACCAGAAGGGACTTGGTACGACTGGTGGACGGGGGAAGCGTTCGCGGGACCGACTCATATTTTGGCACACGCACCATTGGAAAAAATGCCTCTTTATGTACGATCTGGGGCAGTCATCCCCATGCAGCCTGTAGTACAGTTTGTGGACGAAAAACCATGCGATCGTCTCACGCTTCGCGTTTGGGCTGGAACAGGAGAATGGACTTTATATGAAGATGACGGACGTAGTTTCGATTACCGTCAAAGTGTGTGGTCAACCACCACCTATCGCGTCAGTACAACTGGAGAAGAAACAACTGTGGAGATTGGCGCGCGACAGGGACAATGGACACCACCAGCGCGAGAAGTCGTTGTTGAGGTGGTGGGAGTCGGTCAGCAACGTTTTATAGATGACGGTACGGCTCGCCGTTTGCAGTTTAAAGGAAATCGGGAGTCGTAAGTCGGGAAGCGGGAGTCGGGGAAGAGAGCTTCAGGAGCAGAGGGAGCAGAGGAAGCAGAAGGAAATAATTCTGCCATTTTATAGATGTCCTCATTTTGAGGATCTGTCAACTTGAAGCAAATAGTCAAGCACTAATATTCTGAATAATCGACTGCCAATCGTCGATCGCCAACAACTTTTTGTCGAGGTGGGTGCATGTTGATAGATAATTTTGTTCAACAAATCCAGTCCATGCAAGGACGATTGGATCTGCTGCTCCACGGTGTAGAGTGCCCGCAGATGCAATCGAATCTACTACCTACAGCACTGAAAGAGCTTGGTGTTGCTTCGGAAGAGATTCAAGTCACTCTGGAAGAATTGCATCGCCAGAATGCAGAACTTTCAGCCATGCGTACAGCCTTAGAGGAAGAACGCAGGCGCTACAAAGATTTATTTGAGCTTGCACCAGATAGCTACACGATCGTCGATCTGACGGGTACGATTCGGGAAGCAAACCAAGCAACTGCTAAGCTATTCAATGTATCGCAGCGCTTTTTAACCGGCAAACCGCTGACTATTTTTCTCAGTGCCGAAGAACGTGAAATCTTTTGGTACAGATTTAATCAGTTACAAGGCATGGAACAAACGCAGGAGTGGACGACGTACCTCTGTCCTCGCGATCGCCAGCCTGTAAAAGTGGCAGTTGTAGCAAGTATATCTAGCTGCGAGCGAACGGGTCAGCCAGCTACTATCCTGCTATCGTTGCGCGAGATCGGCGATCCCAATCGGCATTTGTGTCTGACTGACAAGATCGAGCTACCAAACATAGATCCCATTGACGAGCTAGATTCGACTCAAAAACAGATTTATTTAAAGGGAGAAGCAATCCGACTCAAACGGGGAACTGTTTGGCTAGTTTGTCGCGGTATTGTCAAACTGACAATAGTCAGCGAGACTGGCGAAGAGGTGCTGTTGGGGTTGGCAGGAGCTGGCTCGCCATTCAGTGCATTAGACATAGATGCTTTTGGCGTTTGTGAAGCCACAGCTTTAAGTGAAGTCGAACTTACTTGTTTTTCTTGGTCAGAGATTGCGGTAGATCCCGATCTCGCTCAAAAATTATTCCCTAAAATTAACCAACGGCTTCAGCAAACAGCAGCTCTTTTAGCGATTTCTGGCAAGCGTCATGCCAAGAGTCGTTTGTATGAATTGTTATTATTATTAGCCAAGCAAATCGGTCACCCGACGGAGCGAGGCACTCGTTTGAGCATTCGTCTTACTCATAGCGATCTTGCTTCTGCTTGCTCGACCACCAGGGTAACGATAACCCGTATGTTAGGCAAATTGCAGGCAGAAAGGAAAATTGAGATTGATAGCAAGAATCATTTTATTGTTTGTCACGAGTAGCGCTCGGAGATTAGCGTTAGCAGCGAGCGATCGGTAAGAGAATGAGGTGCGGTGTGCCACTCTGGGCGATCGCTCATACTAGGGTTGCTATATATTGCTATATATTTAGTTGCAGATCTAATCTATGGTAGAAATTTTTATGGTAAAAATTAGATCGTTCTAGCCATGCCACATTAGCTTGCAAACGGGGAGGTACGCTCATCAG
>ERZ1066120.685-NODE-685-length-28163-cov-21.323502_pt1 | contig 28163 bp, 28 predicted proteins | sample MGYA00382767_ERZ1066120 | MGnify/ENA primary metagenome ERZ1066120 (study PRJEB33369, sample SAMEA5778350) | biofilm metagenome | biome: Industrial cooling water; feature: Water cooling tower basin; material: Biofilm | place: United Arab Emirates | collected...
AGGGGGATTTAGGGGGATCTAAAATGCTTGACCTCATAACTAGCAACTTGAGTTAGGTAGAGAAAGACTATCAAAAATATTCTTGCTAAGAAAAGCCGGGTTTCTTTGCATCAGTATTTTCCACGCAACTTGCGATCTTAGTAAACTAATACCTTAAAACTACAAGCTTATCCCTTCCTGCCAAACAGAAAAGGCAATCCGCTTCCTTGGTAGATTGCACGCTTTTGCAACAACTACAGCGGTATAGGGTACAGTCTTTGACGTACCTCACTTTCTCTTTAGTGCAAGACATATTCTTACTAACCGAGTCTCAAAGGGAACATAACTTGCATTTAATTCTTACATAAACTAAATTAAATTTCAACTAAAAAAATGTTAAATAAGCATTAATTACATAAATTTGTATTTTGTATTTAATTTTTACCATTGGGCAGAGCCTAGAGCAAAAATTATGAATTAAAATCTTACCTAAGATAGGTTCCTGTTATCTATCTTTAGAATTAGGTGTAGAGAAAGAGAGAGTATATGTAATTCTTTGTGGATCAGATCGCTTGAGGTTGTACGATCTTAAGACTTCGCAACCGATCGATCGCTGCTGCTAACTCAAAGCGACGAAACATCGCCAAGTCGCATTGGGGAAACAAAGTCAAAATATCCAATCCCCCAGACTCGATATCCGCCATGACTAAATCGAGAATTTCTGCAATTGTACGGCGTTGGTCAATATATCGCCGCCTTGCGTATACCATTGCTTGTGCGATCGCTTTCAATTGTGCCCGATCCACAATTTGCTCTATACTCGATAGATCGATATCTTCCGTCCCGAATACCATCTCATCCACATCGCGCACTTTGAGGCGCACTTGCCTTTGTCCCCGACTCGGATCGATACTTTCTGGTAAGGGAATTCGGGGCGCAATCTTGCCAAAATTTTCCCCACCTTCGGGCGTGCGACTATCTGTATATTGTTGCGCGATCGCTTTTGCTTTTGCCGTTACATCTTCTGGTTGAAAGTTGTGCATGGCGATAACCGTATCCGCCACGGCAAAATAATCGCCGCTACCCCCCATCACCAAAATTGTCGAAACGCTGCAATCTGCATATAACTGTCGCACTTTATCGATAAACGGCGTAATCGGTTCTTGTTCTTTAGCAATCAGCGCTTGCATTCTTTTGTCCCGAATCATAAAATTCGTCGCGGCGGTATCTTCATCCACCAACAGCACTTTTGCACCCGCTTCCAATGCTTCGATAATATTTGCCGCTTGGGAAGTACTGCCGCTGGCATTAGTTGTCGAAAAATCGGTTGTAGATTGATTTTGCGGCAGATGATTGATAAAAGGAGAAATATCGACACCTGCGATACTTCTCCCATCTTCGGCGCGAATTTTCACCGCCGCCGCATCCGTGACAGCAAACTCGCGTCCATCATCGGGAATATGATTATAAACTCCCAATTCAATCGCTTTTAATAACGTCGATTTCCCGTGATATCCACCGCCGACAATTAAGGTTACCCCTGCTGGTACACCCATGCCAGAAATTAATCCTCGATTCGGGCAATTAAACTCAACTTTTAACGACTCTGGAGATTGAAATCTTACTAGATTATCTTCTAGAGGTTTGTCATCTACGCCGCTGCGTCGGGGTAAAATTGCCCCATCGGGAATAAAGGCAACTAAATTTTTTTCGACTAATTTATCTCTGAGCGAATCTGCATCTTCAACGGTTTCTACATGACGTTGAATTGCTTCAGCATTTAGGTGAGAATATTTCAGAGTTCTATCAACTAAATGGGGAATATCTTCTAACAGCATTTCCACCGCTTCCTGCCCTAAAATCCGCCTTCCACCTGCGGGTAAACCAGCTACAAATCGCACCTCAACCATCTCATCGTCAATCAGAAGCGATGTTCGTTCTAATACTTCTTGCCCGATATGAGCGATCGCTATTAACCCACTGTTCCCCGTCCCCCGCCGGTGACCGATCCGCCGCGCCAAACCGTCAAATTGGCGCGTTAAATAGTCTCTGAGGGCAATTTCTCGGCTTTTGGTTTGATAAAGCTGGCGGGGAAACCCTGCCACCTGCCCAGGCACCTGGACGCGAAAATTGCTCGGCGAGGCGAAGGGATCGCCTTGGATGCGATCGCACCATAGCACAAAATCTTCCCCAAATCTGTAATTACCCCGAATATCGTGGTAAGCTTTATACCCCCGTCCGTCTAGTTGTAAGAGCTGCTGGCGCAGCTGTTCGCGATCTGACATAGTTTAGGTTGGGATGGGAAGCGGCTCAATACAATGGGTTGAGCGCTCAAGCCGAGGACGAGCCTTTAGCTTCAGTTTAACTTATGTTTTAACTGTTACCAAAAAAATTTTACCGTAGTCTTATTCGATACACGTAGGGGCTAGCACCCCATCTAATCTGCTGAAAATAGAGATGGCAAGAATGCGATCGCCTTGCTAAATAGCCTCTTGGCGCTTATAAGTTCTTGGGTGAGGGGTCACACCCTCGATTTGCCACCAGTATCTTCAAGGGCAGAGGGAACTTTTGGGATTGATTCTGTTCCTATGCAGGATTGGCACTCGTTTTCAGTATAATAATTATACCGATTCCTAAATGTTAACACTTAAATCTTACCTATAAATAAAAATATTTAAACACAGAATTTCAGTAAATTTAATCATATCTTATCTAATAAAAGCTTATACAATAAAAGTGAAAATTGTGTGAAAATTACTTGAGCTTACCACAATGATGCTCAATGACTTAGCAAATGAAACCCTAACCGCTCAATTGCAAGCTTATAGCCAGAGGCGATTTACAGGCAGGCTTGACATCCGGGCATCAATAACTTGGAGCCTTTATTTTTGCATGGGGCGCTTAGTTTGGGCAGCGGGGGGAGAGCATCCAGTGCGGCGATGGCATCGGAATTTAAAACAATATTGTCCTCAGATAGAACCCGATCAAATTCGCCTCCGGGAAGTTAATATGCCCAGAACAACCTGGGAGTATTTGGCTTTAACTGTATTAGTAAGGCGACATAACATCACAGGAGAACAAGCTGTAGCTACGATTAAAAGTACGATCAGAGAAGTCTTGTTCGATATTCTTCAGCACGCCGAAAGAGAACAATTAATTTTTATTAGCGATACCCAAGATATTTTAGATGCTTCGCTGACCCTGGTTAACCCAGAAAAAGCACTAGAAGCAGCACAGCAAAGTTGGGCAATCTGGCGCAATGCTGGGTTATGGAAGCTATCTCCTAACATAGCGCCAACACTGCTGCAATCAGAGACATTGCATCAGATGACTCCTCCTGCGGTTTACAACAACTTGGTGCAATTAATTGATGGAAAAAGCACGTTTCGAGATTTAGCCGTGCGGGTAAATCAAGACTTGCTAGTGGTGACGCGGGCGCTGATTCCCTATATCCGCCGACAAATTATGGGCGTTATCAAAATTCCTGACTTTCCCCAAATAATTGCACCCATTACAGGAGAGGAAAACAGCGGGATTTTGAACGCACAAGCAACTCGCATCCAAACCCGTTGCCTCAAACCCCGCGTCATCCAAACCCCCTATGCTCAAAAGATAACTAATGCATCATGCAATTCCCAGGGAAAATTAGTTAGACCTTTAATTGCTTGCGTGGAAGATAGCGTCCAAGAATGCAGTATAATGGCAGATATTCTTACCAAAGCCAGGTATGGATTTGTCAGTATTCCAGATTCACTACAAGCTGTATTAATGCTGCTGCAATATAAGCCTGATTTCATTTTTTTAGACTTGGTAATGCCGATTGCTAACGGCTATGAAATTTGCGCCCAAATTCGCCGAGTTGAGTACTTCAGCACCACGCCAATTGTTATTCTTACCAGCAACGATACTATTGTTGACCGCGTGCGGGCTAAAATGGTCGGAGCTACTGACTTTATCGGGAAGCCAATCGAAGCTCGCAAAGTCTTATCCGTTTTGTTAAAGCATTTGGATTTATCATCTTTTCCCTCGGATAAATTTGCGTGTTTACCGGATAGATCTGTTTAATTTTTGATTTCAGATTGCAGATTTAATTAAATTTTAAAAGCTAGAATACTGACTTTTTACAAAAGTTGGGGTTTTGTGTGGGAAGTTATTGCGATCGCATAGCGTGCAGCCAGTATATCACCGCTGTAGGGACACGGCATCAGCAATGTTGTTAAATAATCCGATATATTTCGGTTGCCGTGTTCCTACCCGATAACCTTGATTGAACTTTTCATTATTTTAGGCGATCGCGTAAAGCCTGAAACTTCACAAACGCCATGAAATTGATGACTTGTGCCAATTGTTCCTCATCGAAACTTTCTAATTCTTGATGAATCTGCTTTATCGTTGCTAATTTGATTTTTTCCTGTTTCTCTGCTTTTAAAATAGCATTACCTTCATCAGTTAATTCCCAGCGATCGCGCGGAGATCCCGCTTCCACATGTCGTTGGAGTAAACCATCAGCAGCTAGCTGTTTTAAAACTACCATCATGTCAGGTTCTCTAGGCACATCTCGCCGCGAAAGTGCATTAGCAAGCTCGTACCAACTCCATTTTCCTTCACCTTTTGCGACTAATTCGAGTAAGATAAATTCGAGTTGAGTTAATTGAGTTGAACTTTTCATTATCATTCCTCCACACTTGGATGAAATAAAACACCAAAACCTTCTTTTAAGCTATAATCTTCTAAAGTAGCTGTGTGAGCATTATTCCAAAGTTCGTAAGCCTCATCTGGATCGGCAGGTTGCCCAGTTGGATAACCCAGTTTTTTGTATCTTATATACTCGCGCAACTCATGAGTGTAAAAGCGTAAATCAACAGGTTCGGCGACGAGTATCCCAGAGGCAATTCTTCTTAACCGTTCTACCATTTTAAGCTCTGCTTCGCCGACAGGGTTAAATCTACGGACGTGAAACTCTACCAAATCAGCCCCTTTCTGGCTAATTTTAACATTTTGATAAGATAGTTTCAGAATCCTTCCACCAGCTTTTGATGGCTCGAAGAGTCTGCCACTTATAGCACCTTTTTCCTGCATTTAAAAGTGGTTCAAGGTTTTTTGTGGGAACAATCTGATTTTAGGCGATCGCAACAGATTAAGGAATGCGGTCACGAAGTGTGGCGTCAGCCGTATCGCATAGCGTGCAGCCAGCATATCACCGCTGTAGGGACACGGCATCAGCAATGTTGTTAATTGTATAGCACGCGCTTTTAACTTTACTCCAACGTCAGCACTCCGGCGGGAAAATCTACTACTAACCGCCGAGTCTTCAACCACTGCAAACCCATAAGAATTTCTGGAATTGCATCTCCTCCCAAAATCGGAACATTAAACATTTCGCCATCAATTTGCACAGTTCCCGCATAGATATCCATCAGCGTTTCACCCTGTGCCGTTTGCATAACTTTATTATCAATTTTATTCCAACCGACGCTATCTATATCTTGGGTATTCATTACTATCCATTCGGTGAAACCCGTATCTAGCACTACCTCAACAGGGAGAGTTTCTCCATCAATCGTTACTAAATTAATTTCAAACAGTAGCTTTCCCTCCTCATCAAACTGTCCTTCAATCATATTGTGCCGCAGTTTCCTGTTTCATTTAAGCGAAAAGTAACTGTCTTTGTTGGTTGCGGGTTTTTACATAACTTCTGAAACATCACCATATAGTCTTGTTCTATAAAATATTCGCCGTTTTCTAGATTGATATTAATATACCAGTTGTAGTGGTCGTTAATAAGTTCAGGTCGGACTCGTTCAAAAATGGAACGTCCCTGCTGATAACGCTCTTGTTTCTCAGCTTCTTGTTTCGCTTTCTCTTCGGGGGAGATTGAAGGTTTTCGGTAATTTTCAGGGATGCGTCGGAGTTTCCATCCTGGAGATGCTACTGCCGATTGACTTCGCTTTTCTTGTGAGTTAGCAATTGCAGCCTGAAATTTAAGGAAGGCAATATAATCTGCCACTTTTTGAAGTTGTTCCTCGTTGAGTTTTTTTAATTCCTGAAGGATTGATTCTTTTAAGGCTGTCATTTTTGATACTCCAAATGTATAAGCCTTGTTGTGGTAATTTTATTGTAGGCGATCGCGCGAGGTTAAGGTGTGCGATCGCCAGACTAGATCGCTCAGTAGCCTAAAGTCAATAAAACGATTGCTTCCAAGTTAGCGAGCGTTTCTGGTAAGAGTTCACCTACTTTTTTCTGAAATCGTATTTTATCGAGAACGCGCATTTGATAACACAAGGCAACTCAATCTTGATTTAACCCACCTTCACCACTTGGAATCAACAAACAAGCTGGAAGAGAAGCACGTCGAAGATTAGTTGTCAGTGGAATAGCAAGGACTGTTGTCGTAAATTGACCAATCAAATCGTTTTGGAAAACAATGACTGGTCTAATTCCAGCTTGTTCAGAACCTTGTGTGGGATTTAAGTCAGCAATCCATACTTCACCCCGCCTAACTGTTATTGTCGTCAATCTTCTTTCCTCAACAGTTCTGCATATTCTGCCATACCTTCTTCAGCCATTACTCGATCTTCAGACGCAAATTCACCAAACATTTCTGCTAGTTTATTTTTCTTTTCTTGCAAGAGATCGCATCTAGCTTGATATTTCATAAACGCAATAAAATTTGCCAATTGTCTGAGTTGTTCATCATTGAGTTGGTCTAATTCGTGAGCGATCTGCTCTTTGAGTGCTATCATGCTTGACAATCCAAAATTGGGATAAGTTTATTGTATGCGATCGCAACAGATTAAGGTCTACGGTCACGAAGTGTGACGTCAGCCGTATCGCGTAGCGTGCAGCCAGCATATCACCGCTGTAGGGACACGGCATCAACAATGTTGTTAGATAATCCGAGATATTTCGGTTGCCGTGTCCCTACCCGATAACCTTGATTGTGTAACCCTTGTAATTAAAAGCGATCGCTTCCTCAATTTCCTCCTCTATCTCTTCCAGAGTTGCAAGAGTTGCCACGCATCCGGGTAAATCTGGAACGAAAGCAGAATAATTGCTTGTTGCCTTTTCAATTAAAATTGCATAGCGCATTATTCTTTACCTTTTTTTGACTCTTCTCTCAATCATCTCACCCGCCAGGGGTTTAAACCCCTGGCTAATAGCTGAAGTCCACTTAAGTGGACTGAATACATCATAATTTCAGTCCATTTTAATGGACTTTCGCTATTAGCCCGGAAATTGATTTCCGGGCGGGCTTTGAAGCTGAGCGAGAATTTTTTAACAACTGACAAAATCATTTTGCTCCCAGTTGCATCTATTAAAACCTTACCAGGAAATCCTCAAACCCAATCCAAAATCTTTGCATCCACAATCCAAAATTGTCTGGGCTAACTCCTATAACCCGGAAGTCGCTTTGCTCCAGTTTTCTCGCCAGTGCCAGGTAACGGAAAGCTGAAATGTAGATTCTACGTGGGAAAGTCTTCTGTTTGCAAATCTTTACCAAAAGCTGTGACGCTTATATGTTACAGTTTACAAGTCTCTGCGCGAGAGAAGAGACCGCAGCCCCAACCGAACCAACCCCCCGCACCCTCGCCACACGCCCACAATGCCCACAAACCCAACAAATGAAACCGGGAGATGCCCCCCAGGGGCATTGACAGAGAAGGTTATGTCGTCGTACCATATCCAGTCGTTTTTCTCTCTCCAGCCTACGCGATCGCCAAAACTTTCCCAGACTTTTTGATCGTACTCACCCAGCTTGCCGCCGACTTCTAGCCAAATACGCTTCTGCACGCTAAAGCCGAAGCGCCCATTGCTATATTTTACCCACAGTTGGTCAATCGTGCGTAAATCCTCACAGGGGAACTTTTCGATGCTGTCCTTATCAAGCCAACCCTCTTCTTCTCGACCCGCCACTTTTATCATCACATTTGCAGTTTCTTGATCCGCTTCTTTCCATTTTCCTGCTGCTAATAAATCCCGCAACTTTTTATAATCCATTCCCACTGCTGAACGCAAATTATCCGGCTGAGGTGCGGGTGCAGAAACGGAGGAAGGACGAGACGCAAGTAATTTCAACCAATCCTGCACCGACTGCGGACGATTTTGGGGCAATAATTCCATCCCCTTGATAATTGCATTATGTACCCGGTCACTCAGATTCGGTACAATCTGTTTCGGTGGCTTCAAAGGTGCATTAATTGCCCTAGCCATAGCAGAAGTTGGCAGCGTACCTGTAACCAAAGAATACAGAGTCGCAGCCAAAGCATAAACATCAGTATACTCTCCAGGTTCAGCAACATTTGGATCGAATTGTTCAAAAGCAGAATAGCAAGGCGTTCCTTTGATACTATGAGGGGAACGATCTAAACCGAAATTCCGCGCCAGTCCAAAATCAATCAACACCGCTTCGGCATTACTAGCGCGTAAAATGATATTGCTAGGTTTCACATCTCGATGCAGCAACTCTTCTCGATGCATTGCCGTCAAAGCATCTCCAACTTGTTGAATGTAGCGCAAAGCTTCTGCTTCTGGTAAACCACGCCGGTTTGCAACATAATTTTGTAAATCTGTACCCTCAATATATTCCATCAAAATGCAACAGAGGAAAAAACTCGCAGGCGGCGAACCAAAATTAAACAAGCGATTCCGAACATTATTTTCCTGAACAGATTCTTGCAGCAACTTATAAACTTTCACAATATGAGGATGTTTAAACTGCGCCATTCGCAGCGCCTCATTCATAAAATCTTGCTGCAACTTAGCAAAATCCTGGCTAGCTTGTGCCTCTTTGTTGAGGGTTTTAATAACGAATTGTCGCCCCTCTAAATCTCGCACCCGATAGGTAATGCCAAAACCGCCCTTACCCAGGACATCTCGAATGGTATATTTACCATCCTGCAACCGTTCTCCTCTTCGCCACTCCATTGCCAGTAAGTCTTAAAAACACCTTGTATCAATTTTGGCACAGCAATTGCAGTAGCAGAGCAAGGCTAAAATCTCAGGTTCGTAGTAAGCGCTTCAGCGCTGAAGCGCTTACTACGAACCTATTTCTCGCTGTTGGGTTGAGGCACGAAACCCAACCTACTGCTACTGCTACCCCTGAGAAACCCGATTTCTCACCTCCAACTCCTAACCCGTTTTAACGGGTTTTAGCTTTCAGCCAGAAATTTATTTCTGGGCAATTGTGCCACAAATATAACCAACCGAGTTTCTCGCTATGGGGTTGGGTTGAGGGACGAAACCCAACCTACCCTGTTAAACTTCTGGCAAAAATCCGGGAAGGGCGAAGCATTTGCGAATAAACACCCTGCGTTGACTGGAAAATTCCTCGCGCAAATGCTTCGCCCCTACACCATATTTATTCCTTAATTTCCTCTCTCACCTGCACACCCGCACACCTGCACACCTACTTCTTTTTCGCCATCAGCCAAAATTGCCCACTTCTGTGGCACGCTTTTAAAACAGAGAGAGGAACCGAAAAAGTAAAGAAAACGTTATCATGCAAACTCTTCCCAATCCAACCACGTCCAAAGCTGCTTACAGCCAAATGTCCACCGACGGCAATATCCAGCGGCGCAAAACCCGTCCCGTCAAGGTGGCGAATATCACCATCGGCGGCGGTTACCCCGTGGTGGTGCAGTCGATGATTAACGAAGATACTCTCGATATCGATGGTTCTGTTGCAGCAATTCGTCGCCTGCACGAGATTGGCTGCGAAATTGTCCGCGTTACCGTCCCCAGCATCGCCCACGCCCAAGCTGTAGGGGAAATTAAGCAAAAACTGATTCAAACTTACCAAGATGTCCCCCTGGTTGCCGACGTGCATCACAATGGGATGAAAATCGCTTTGGAAGTTGCCCAACACGTAGATAAGGTGCGAATTAATCCTGGGTTATACGTATTTGAAAAACCCAAACCAACTCGCACCGAATATACCCAAGCCGAATTCGACGAAATTGGGGAAAAAATCCGCGAAACTCTGAAACCTTTGGTACTTTCCTTAAAAGAACAAGGAAAGGCGATGCGAATCGGGGTAAATCACGGTTCTTTAGCAGAAAGAATGCTGTTTACCTACGGCGATACTCCAGAAGGGATGGTGCAATCTGCGATCGAATTTCTCCGGATTTGCGAATCCCTTGACTATAAAAACTTAGTCATTTCGCTCAAAGCTTCTCGCGTCCCCGTGATGGTAGCTGCCTATCGCTTAATGGCCCAGCGAATGGATGAGCTAGGTATGGATTATCCCCTGCATTTGGGTGTAACCGAAGCGGGGGATGGCGAGTACGGCAGAATTAAATCTACTGCCGGAATTGGCACCTTACTGGCTGAAGGTATCGGCGATACGATTCGCGTATCTTTAACCGAAGCACCGGAAAAAGAAATCCCCGTTTGCTACAGCATTCTGCAAGCTTTGGGACTGCGGAAAACAATGGTGGAATACGTCGCTTGTCCTTCTTGCGGTCGCACCTTGTTTAACCTGGAAGAAGTGCTGCACAAAGTTCGCGAAGCTACCAAACATTTAACTGGTTTGGATATAGCAGTAATGGGTTGTATTGTCAATGGCCCAGGCGAAATGGCGGATGCAGATTATGGTTACGTCGGCAAACAACCAGGATTTATTTCTCTCTATCGCGGTCGGGAAGAAATCAAAAAAGTTCCAGAGGATAAAGGCGTCGAAGAGTTAATTAATTTAATTAAAGCTGACGGACGCTGGGTAGATCCATAATCTGGAAGGGGCTAGGGGTTAGGGATTAGGGGCTAGGGGTAGAAAATCCATGACTTACGCAAAGAAACCGGGTTTCTATGAAAAGTCTTCGCTTTCAAACTAAAGATCCACACAGAAACCCGGTTTCTAGGAGCAACTGGCTTGATTTGAACGCAGAAACAAAAAGTGATGTGGAGAAATTCCCTAGCACCTACTCCCTAACCCCTAATCCCCACTAAAATTGAAAGAGCAGCATTAGTAATATGTGCTGCGTCCTTCAGTTAAAAGCCTATGCTACATTGGGCTTACTCAGACTTCTATTATTCTCCTCCGGCTCAGTATTCATGATGGAAATAACAAAACGCGGGCTTGTATTAGGCGCGACAGCAGCAGTACTATCTACTGTCGCCGTAACCGGCGCGGGTATTCACTTGTCTCAAAGTCAAGCTTTCTTCCAGGACAGTCCGAAAGAACTGATCGATGAAGTATGGCAGATCGTAGACCGCAACTATGTTGATGGCACGTTCAACCAGGTTGATTGGAAGGCAATTCGCCAAGAATATCTGAGCCGGAATTATGCCAATAAGCAGGAGGCTTATAAGGCAGTTCGGGAAATGCTGGAGAAGCTGAACGATCCCTACACTCGGTTCATGGACCCGGAAGAGTTCAAGAACATGCAAGTGGAAACCTCCGGGGAACTGACGGGAGTGGGGATTCAACTGGCATTAGATGAAGAAACCAAAAAGCTAGTCGTGATCGCCCCAATTGAAGGGACGCCAGCGGCTAAGGCGGGGGTTCTTGCCAAGGATGTGATTACTAAGATCGATGGCAAGCCTACCGAAGGGATGGATGTCAACGATGCTGTAGGTTTAATCCGGGGTCAAGCGGGTACGGAAGTGACCCTGACGATTAAGCGCGGCAGTGCGGAAAAGGTATTTAAGCTGAAACGGGAAAGAATCGAAATCCACCCGGTACGCTTCTCGGTGAAGCAAGATATTCCAGGGCAAAAGACGGGTTACATTCGCCTGAACCAGTTTAGTGCCAATGCGGCAGCAGAAATGCGGGCGGCGATTCAGGATTTAGAAAAGCAGGGCGTTACCGGATACGTTCTGGATTTGCGGTCTAATCCAGGCGGTCTGCTGTATGCGAGTGTGGATATTGCCCGCATGTGGCTTAAAGATGGGGGCATTGTCTCGACGGTGGATCGGCAAGGTGTGAGCGATCGCCAAAAAGCTAACAACCGTCAACTCACCGATAAACCCCTCGTTGTCCTAGTAGACGGCGGTTCCGCTAGTGCTAGCGAAATTCTATCCGGCGCGCTGCAAGATAACAAGCGCGCCGTCTTAGTGGGAACCAAAACTTTTGGTAAAGGTTTGGTTCAATCGGTGCGCGGATTGGGTGACGGTTCCGGACTCGCTGTCACAATTGCTAAGTACTTTACCCCGAGCGGTCGCGATATCAACCACGCCGGAATTGCACCCGATGTGGTAATCGAACTCTCGGATGCTCAACGGCAAGAATTGAGCCGCAACCGCGACGAAATCGGCACTGCGAAAGATCCCCAATACGCTAAAGGGATTGAAGTGTTGCAGCAACAAATCGCTCGACGCAACAGCGGTGGCGGTAATTCCGCAGCATCAAGGTAATTTCAGATTTCAGATTTGAGATTGCAGATTGAGGTCGATTTGAAATTTCAGATTTGAGATTGCAGATTGAGGTGAATTTCAGATTTAAGATTGCAGATTGCAGATTGAGGTGAATTTCAGATTTAAGATTGCAGATTGCAGATTTTAAATCTCAAATCTTAAATCTGCAATCTGCAATTCTTTATTGCGGTTTGCACTTTCCTGAACGGATGAGTCCGATGCGTCGCGCGATCGCATCAGTTTGAGAACCAATCGGCCCCCAGCGTTCTACAATGCTGGGGTCTTCTTTTTCTTCTACTTGCGCCCCCGGCAGAATTTCACAATGTCCCTCTGGACGCTTGACAATATACCAAGTTTGTGTATCTTCCATAAGCGGTTGATTGTAATTTTTATTACATTTAAAGGATAATTTGAACGCATTGTTCGTAGACGAAACCTTGTGGGAATCCTAAAGTAAGCAATAACATCTCGCAATTTCCTGTGGTTCCATGTCAGCGAATCTTTACAATCTCGACCCCCAAACCTGTCAAGAGCAACTACAGCGCACAGTTCAATATCAAAAGCTCTTAACCAGGATTATCGGTAAAATTCGTGCATCGGTGGAATTAGAAGCGCTGTGTTCTACCACCTGCCAAGATATTTGTCGGCTGCTTGGGATCGAGCGCGTGGCGATTTATCGCTTTAACGAAGACTTTTCAGGCAGCTTTATCAATCGCTTTGGCTTTGCGATTCCGCCTTGGGATACCTTGAGTGCGTTTGGACAAAATTTAGTTTGGGCAGATAGTCATTTGCAAGAAACCCAAGGGGGAAGGTATCGCAGAAACGAGCCGTTTGCCGTCGCGGATATTTACAAAGCGGGTCATACGCGCTGTCATATAGAGGTGCTGGAACAGTTTAACATTCGGGCGTATGCGATCGCGCCGATTTTTGTTGGCAATAACTTGTGGGGGTTACTTGCCGGTTACCAGCATTCCGCACCGCGTCCCTGGTACACTGATGAAATCGAATTTCTGTTCCAGGCGGCGATCCACATCGGCGTGGCAATGCAACAAGCAGAAATTCTCGAAGAAGCGAAACAGCGAAATGTCGAGCTGCAAGATGCCGTTGCACGACAGCGCGCCTTAACCGAAGTGGTGGGTAATATTCGCTCATCCCTCGATACAAAACTGATTTTCGATACGACTTGTAGAGAACTTTGCAAGCTGCTGAAACTAGAAAGAGCGGCAATTTACCGCTTTAATGAAGACTGGAGCGGCGAGTTTATTAGCCACTATGGCATGGTTGATGTGCAATGGCAAAGCGTGACTCCGTTTGGACGCAATTTAGTTTGGGAAGATACACACCTACAAGAAACCAAAGGCGGTAGATATCGTAACAACGAAACATTTGCGGTGACGGACGTTTACAAGATGGGTCATACGCGCTGCCACCTGGATATTTTAGAGCAATTTAAGATCCGCGCTTATGCTCTGGTGCCGATTTTTACCGGACAAAAGTTGTGGGGACTTTTAGCAGCTTATCACCATTCAGGGCCGCGTCAGTGGCTGGATTACGAAGTAGAATTTCTCTCTCAAGTTGGCGGACAACTTGGGGTGGCGATTCAACAGGCGGAACTGTTGGAACAATCGAAACAACAAGCGATCGCATTTAGCGATGCGATCGCCAGACAGCGTACACTCACCGAAGTTGTCGGCAAGATTCGCTCGTCTTTAGATACTAATTTAATCCTACAAACCACTTGCCAAGAAGTCTGCAAGCTGTTGAAAGTCGAACGAGTTGCTGTCTATCGCTTTAACAAAGACTGGAGTGGCGAATTTATCAGCCACTATGGTATCCCTGACGTTGACTGGATGGTAACCAATCCCTTTGGTAAAAACTTAGTTTGGGAAGATACCCACTTACAAGAAACCAAAGGCGGTCGCTATCGCAACAACGAGAACTTTGCAGTTCCTGATATCTACAAAGCCGGACATACGCGCTGTCACTTGGATATTTTGGAGCAATTTAAGATCCGTGCCTATGCCTTAACCCCAATTTTTGTCGGGCGCAATTTGTGGGGACTGCTAGCAGCTTACCAACATTCCGGCCCGCGTCAATGGGATAACGTCGAAGTCGAATTTTTAGGCCAAGTTGCGAGTCAATTAGGAGTAGCAATTCAAAGTTCGGAATTACTTTCTAATACCGAAACGCGCGCAGAAGCGATGCATCAATCCGCAGAACAGCGGCAAATTCTGTTTGATGTGGTGGCAAAAATTCGCGAATCCCTTGATTTGGAAACAATTTTCAAAACCACTGCACAGGAAGTGCGGCGAAGTCTCAAAGCTGACCGAGTTGGCGTTTTCCGCTTTGACAGGAATACGAACTTTTGCAGCGGTGAATTTATTGCCGAAGATGTACTGCCAGAGTTTGAACCGGCGTTAGGCTGTAAGCTTGAAGATCATTGCTTTGGGGAAGATTACGCTCCTAAATATGCTCAAGGACGCCTGCAAGCTACCTCTAATATTAAAAAAGCTGGGTTCCAGGAATGCTATCAAAAATCGCTAGAGCGTTTCCAAATCCAGGCGCAGATCGTCGTGCCGCTGATGGAAGGCGATCGCTTGTGGGGACTTTTGTGCGTTCATCAATGCAGCCATCCGCGCAATTGGGAAGACGCACAACTAGAATTCGTGACTCAAGTGGCGACGCAACTCAGCGTTGCACTCAGGCAAGCCAATTTGTTGAGTCAAACGCGGGAACAAACCGAACAGTTAGCCCACACTTTAAACGACTTGCAAAAAGCTCAGTTTCAGATCGTTCAGTCTGAGAAAATGGCAAGTTTGGGTCAACTGGTTGCCGGTTTGGCACATGAAATTAGTAATCCGGTTAACTTTATTTACGGCAACTTAGAAAATGCCCATGAATATACTCAAGATTTACTCAAATGCTTGCGCCTTTACCGACAATACTATCAAGATCCTGCGCCAGAAATTCAAGCATTTCTGAGGAAAACAGACCTGGGTTTCTTGTTTGAAGATCTGCCCCGTTTGTTGCAATCAATGCAGGTGGGAACGGATCGGATTCGGGAAATCGTCACCTCGTTACGTAACTTCTCGCGGGTAGATGAAGCAGAAGTCAAGGCAGTCAACATTCATGAGGGAATTGACAGTACATTAATGCTGTTGCAAAACCGCTTGAAACCTTCACTGGAAAGTACCGGCATTCAAGTCGTCAAAGATTATGGTAAATTGCCGCTTGTTGAGTGCTATCCAGGGCAATTGAATCAAGTGTTTATGAATCTGTTGTCTCATGCCATCAATACCTTAGAGGAATACAAAAAGCGGCGATCGCTAGAAGATATCAAAGCGAATCAAAGCTTAATTCGCATCTCAACTTTAGTAATCAATAAAGACTGGGTAGGGATTTACATCGCAGATAATGGCCCCGGCATGACCGAGGATGTACGCTCTCATCTATTCGATCCGTTGTTCGTCACCAAATCTGGGGGGAAAGGCAATGGATTAGCTCTTTCTATTAGTCACCAAATTGTGGCTGATAAACATGGGGGTAAACTGTATTGTAACTCGGCACCTGGTGACGGAACGGAGTTTGTAATTGAGATTCCGGTACGTCAAGATATGTCGAAAAATTTGGGTTATTAGTGGGTATTCTCACATCTTGCACCAGAGCCAACAGAAATAAATTTCTGACTGTAGAGACGTTACATGTAACGTCTCTACAGCTAAAACCCGTTAAAACGGGTTAAAACGTTGATTTAAGTTAGCTTTAGCTAACTTAAGCTTTCAGATGTGAAATTTATTTGGGGGCTGTTTATCTCTTAGGTGCAAGATGTGAGTATTGCGATCGCTTACCTAAAAGCTAAATTAAAGTTGCCCCGCCAGGGGCAACTTTTGCGATCGCATCTGTTTAAGAACCTGCTTTTGTCTTCTTTATCTTCAACTTAATTTGTCAAGTACTATACTGGTAGCAGAAATATCAGTTGAGCAGCAGTTGAGTCTATGACTGATGAAGAACTTAAGCAGTTAGTTGCTGCTAACGCTAAAGCGATTGGCGAGTTGCGCGAGTCTGTTAGCGAGCTACGCGCATCAACCGCTGATACGCGCGAATCTATCGGCGAGTTGCGCGAGTCTGTTAGCGAGCTACGCGCATCAATGGCTGATACGCGCGAATCTATCGGCGAGTTGCGCGAGTCTGTTAGCGAGCTACGCGCATCCACTGGTGACATGCGTGCGTCTATTAACAGCCTGCGGGACATAGTTGCAGGTCACGAACGGCGCATTATTCGATTAGAAGGTAAAGAAATTGACACTTGGGGTGACTACCTCACTCTGCTTGATCGGGTGAGAGAGTTGGAGGAATGGAAACGCAAACTAGAAAGAGAGTCAGATCAAGGTGCTTGATAATGGTGGAAAGATTTTTGGTCGGATATTGGTAAGGCAGCCATAATCCATGCGTTAAACATGGCAATAGATTTGGCTATGCGTATCTTGGGAGAGCAATTTGGTTCCTAAATTAGGAGCCGCAGTTATTGGCAGTTAGTTAGTAAGTTCGGTTTCGCTGTGGCTTTACCCAACTTACTTTTTTCATGTTCGCTAGGTTGGGTTTTGGTCTTCAAATAGAGATGGCAAATCTCGGCGACCGCTGACTACTCGGAGAATTTCAATTCCTTCGTCCAATACTCTGTAAAAAATCACATATCCATCGAGTGGTAGACCTCGCAGGCCGGGGCGAATTTCTGCGTAGCTTCTGCCGGAGTTAGGAAAATTGACCAGTTGCTTAGAGCGACGATCGAATTCCCGGAAAAAACGCTCTCCGGCTTCGATACTGTTGGCGGTGAAGTAGTCAGCAATTTCGTTGAGATCTTGGGTAGCGAGAATATTGATCGAGTAGCGATTCATTCTTGCCCCTCGCGTGCCTGCTGGAAGCGAGCAAGGATTTGATTGACGAAAGTTTCTCCGTCAATGGGTGGGGTGTTTTCTGATGCGGCAATGGCAGCGTCTACTTTTGCGCGCACGGTGTTAATCCATTCAATGTCAGATTGTTCATATTCATCGAGCAGCCGTAGTGCAATTTCCAGCACTTCTTGTGCGTTACGGTATTTACCTGTTAGAAGTTTGGCTTGGATGAATTGTTCTTGCTCTGGCGTCAGGGTAATGCTCATCGCGGGATCTCGCACCGTTTGCTTTGTATTTTAGCATTCGAGTTTATCTGTTAGTGACACTTTAACCAATCAAAGCAATCAATGCTTCAATTAATATTTGATTCTGTTCGTCCGTTCCAACTGTGATTCGCAGTTTATCTTCTAATCCTGGTTGTTTGAAATAACGCACTAAAATTCCCTGATTTTTTAAACCAAGATATAGTTGTTCTGCATTTGCTCCCGTTGGCGTTGCTAAGACAAAGTTTCCCTGAGAATCGAGGACTGTAAAACCTAGATTTTTCAGTTCGATTGTCAGTTTTGTCCGCGATGCTTTTACCTTTTCGGCACAGGCATTTTTATAAGCTTGGTCGCGCATGGCGGCGGTTCCGACTGCGGTGGCGATCGCATCAATATTATAACTATCTTTCACCTTAAATAATCCCGCCAATAACTTAGGATTTGCTACCCCAAATCCCATCCGCAATCCGGCTAAAGAATATCCTTTGGATAGCGTTCTTAAAATTATGACATTTTCAAATTCTTGCACTAAAGGTAAGGCTGAATATTCGGCAAAGTCTACATAAGCTTCATCAATGACCACAATACCCGCAACTTGCCCAGCAAGCGATCGCAAGTCCTCCAACGGCACTAAATGCCCCGATGGACTATTCGGCGAAGCAATAAATGTTACAGCCCCATTCGCTTTCACCAAAGCATCAATCGGCAGGGAATAATCCGAGGGATAGGGAATTTCAACAGTTTTAGCAGGTTGCATCGCCGCTAATGTGCGGTATAAAACGTAACTTGGCATCGGATAAACGACTGTGCGATCGCTCCCCTCAGCCGTCGAACGCACAATGACGTTGAGTAATTCATCGCTGCCATTACCAACGATCATCCAATCTGCGGGGACACCTAGCGCATCGCTGACGGCGCTGCAAAACGACTTTGCAAACGGATCGGGATAGCGCCGCAACCATTCACTGTCTAGATTGCGGAGAACTGCGATCGCATCTGGCGAAGGTGGATAAGGATTTTCGTTAGTATTGAGTTTAATAATCGGAGTTCCCGGTTTAGGTTGTTCGCCGGGAGTATAACCAGTCATCTCATCAATAGCAGCGCGAAAGTAATTCATAACAAACATCAACACTCAGATCGAGCATGACTATTGTAGAGGATGCAGAAGGAAAAATTTAAACCTTTTGTCTTCTCTCCTTTGCATTTCCTCTCCGAGCAGATATGATTCTGCATTATAATAGTCAATCAGAGTTATATATACAAGTCTTTTATTATGTCTGTTCAATCGGGATATAGCTGGGATGTAGAAGTTTACAATCGCGACGGTCAAAGAGTGCTAGCCGTTCTACTTAAGACTAAACTTAATGCTTCTGTAGAATGGGCGGTACAATTGCGACGCAATATTCTTGCCCACGGCATCTATCCAACCGCCCCTTATTTCCTAATGGTTTTTCCCGATCGGTTTTATCTGTGGACTGAAAGCGATGAGGGCAACGATCAAAGCGAACCAAATTATGTTATTGATGCGCGCCCTATCGTTGGGTATTATCTTGAAAAAGCTGGAATACCTGCCGATCAAAATATAGCTTTTGAGAGCCTAGAAATAATTTTTGGAACCTGGTTATCAAAATTTATTTACTCAGAGAAGCTTCCCGAACAAACAGATGAGTCTCTACAATGGCTGATTGACTCAGGTCTTTATGCTGCGATAGCTGGAGGTAGTTTAAAATACGAGGCGGTTGCTTGAAAGTTTACGTTGAAACTAACTTTGTCTTGGAACTTGTTTTTCAGCAAGAGCAGTTTTTGGCTTGCGAGCAAATTTTGCAACTTTGCGAAACTGGGCAAGCAAAGCTTGTAATACCTGCATATAGTCTAGCTGAACCTCATGAAAAATTAACTCGTCAAGCAAAGACTCGTAGAGATATCCAACAAGTACTCAATACCGAACTGCAACAGCTTGCACGCACAGCATCTTACACCAATCGCATTAATAGCATTGAAGATCTTGCTAGTTTGTTGCTTCAAAGCACTCAAGACGAAACAAAACGCTTTGTCGAGTATCGAGAGCGGTTTTTAAATAGTGTGGAAATCGTCGCACTGACTGCTGATATCCTTACTCTTGCAGCAACCTATGAACAATCATACAATTTAAAACCACAAGATGCTCTGGTTTATGCATCCGTTATTACTCACCTTCGTCAGAATCGACCTGCTATTGCGTGTTTTCTCAACCGGAACTCAAAAGATTTTGAAAGCACTGATATTGTTAACGAGCTAAACCAATTTAATTGTAGGATGATATCTCGATTTGATCGGGGCTATGGGTTTATCCAATCCCAATTACAGCCACCGAATCAGTAGGGTTGCATCGCATTACTTCTTCAGCCAAATCACACCATGTAGGGACTAAGGCTAAAGTAACTTTTGTCGTCAGCGAAAATTTTTTGACTGCCGTGTCCCGGCAATCATGTTGTATTGCTCAAACTGGTTGCAATTCGAGCGCTCAGCCACAACCTAAACTTTCGTAACGAAATCAACGATTTTCTTGACAGTTGTCCCCAATCGATCTAATCTCTCTGTTTAAGGTTGTTTGAGTTCAACGACAGCAACCCGTGTCCGCCCAAAAATCTAGTACGCTGCCCAATGCCGCTTGCAACAGCAATGGACAGCTTGACCCCCAAACTGTGCGACCAGTGTGGAGGCTAACAGAGAATTTTAACATTCTCCGTAGCCACCCTGCTTTGCGCTGCCTGCGGGGTGGCTAGATTTTTTGGTTTCCAATCCAAAAAATAGGAGAAAATATCATGGCACAAGAGTTTTTGTCAGACTCTATCGGATCTGCGCGTCCTTCTTCCGAATCAGAAATGCCAGAACGGGAGCCGATCCGATTTCTGATTATCGGTACGCGCGAGGGAGTAAACGAAGAAATCAAGAATTTTTTCGCAATGGGATTTGCCCAAGTTGATGAATGGAGTCCCTTGACGCCATTAGCCAAAACCGACTTAGTGATGACCATCCTCATTCGTTACCGCAAGCAACATTCCAGCGATTCATCGGCTCGGAAATCTGGACGGTAAGATTGTTTAAAATCATTTCCAGGCTCTAGCCTGGAAATGCAGTTCGGGAAGCTCAGAAATGACCAACCTGTCTGAATCACAGATAACAAAGCTGTTTTGGCAGTTTCTAAAAAGGCTAGAGTTGAACTTACCAACAGTAGGGGACTGATATGTCTGGAAAAAATGGCAACACTCCAGAGCCAGATCCAGTGTCGGAAGCACTCAAAGAAATGGCGGATTTTAGCGAAATGGCAACCGATGCCATTTTAGAATTGAGGGAAGAAGTTGATAGACTGAAGAAAAAGGTTGAAGATTTAGAGAAGGACAAGAGAGAACGCGAGAAAGAAGATGAATCAGGAAACTCTGGACAAAATTAAACAATCAAATAATCGGCTGAGGGAAATGAAACGCCGCCAAGAAGTACTAGCAACAGAAGAAGCACTGTCTCGCGATCGCACTTCTGGGTTGCTAGATTTCGTTGATGATTTGGTTCATAGACCGCCCAACACCGAACAAATGCGGCTACTCAAAGAGTTGTTGCTTGCTCAGCAGAAAGCGATCGCTCAACTCCTCAAATATGTTAGTCAATGGCTGACGAAATCTTGATCGGTTGTTTGAGGGAGATTGGGGACATTTGCGATCGCATTCAAGATTGTGGGGCGTGCGATCGCACAAATTACACCATGTAGGGACACGGCATCAGAGATATCGCGGATAAACAGATAACATTAATCTTGCCGTGTCCCGGCTTCTAATTATGGGTAATCGACGGGACATGATATGAGGCAGGAGCCTCAGCGAGTGCGTTACCAGGCAAGAGCCTGGTAACGAGGTGCGGGGTTATTTGCCGTTGCCGTTGCTCTTGCTGTTACCGTTGCTAGGTGTTGTTAGCACTTTTTCAGCTACTTTATCCGGCACTTCTTGCAAATGGTCGAACTTCCAATTAAAGGAACCAACGCCCATTGTCAAACTCCGCAATTCCACAATAAATCCTTGCATTTCGGCTTGCGGCAAATAGGCAGAAATCTTGTCCCAACCTTTCCAGTCAGAACGACCTTCATAACCTAAGATTTGCCCGCGCCGTCCTGTCAGTAATTGCATCACTTTGGAGGTATATTCCTGCGGACTGGTAACTTCAACAGAGGTAATCGGTTCTAACAGCGTGGGTTCGCATTTTGGTAACCCTTCTTGCATCGCCAAACGCGCTGCTTGTTTAAATGCTTGTTCCGAACTATCCACCGTATGATACGAACCATTAGTCAGCGTCACCGCCACATCTACGACGGGGAAACCTAATGGCCCATGTGCCAAAAATTCCCGCACGCCGACTTCCACGCCAGGAATATATTGCCGTGGCACCACTCCGCCGACTATTGTTTCTTTGAAATTGAAACCTTCTCCACGGGATAAAGGTTGAATATCCAAATAAACATCGCCAAACTGTCCGTGTCCGCCGCTTTGGTGCTTGTAGCGTCCGTGAATTGATTTGGCGGGTTTGCGAATGGTTTCTTTGTAGGCAACTTGCGGCAAGTGGGTACTCATTGGCAGGTTATATTTGCGCCGCAGTCGATCTAAGGCTACTTGTAAATGTATTTCGCCTTGTCCCCACAAAATGACTTCGCGGGTGTCGCCGTGTTGTTCCCAAGCTAAAGAGGGATCTTCTTCAATTAACTTGGCTAAAGCGCCGCTAATTTTCACTTCATCGTTGCGCTTTTCTGCGGTAATTGCTAAAGCGTAAACGGGTATTAGTGGTTCGGCTTTGGGCAATTCTTTGGCTTGATTCGTGGCTAAAGTATCGCCGGTTTTGATTCCTTCCATGCGTCCTATCGCCACAATTTCACCCGCTTGGGCTTGTTGCACGGGATTTTGTTGTTGTCCCATCAGGCGATATAAACCACCGGCACGCACGCCGTTAAGGACGCTGCCATCGGTTAAGGTACCTTGCCAAACTCGCACGAGGGAAAGTTTGCCGCCTTGGGGGGTGAAATAAGTTTTGAGAACTTGAGCGACGGAGGTATCGTTTTTGAGGTTAATTCCCCGTTTTTCGGCTGTGGTTTCTGGTTCGGGTGCTTCTCTCAATAGTGCTTCTAACAGCGGGCGGATGCCAAAATCTTTTTCAGCAACGCCAAAGAATACTGGGACGATTAAATCTGCGCCTAATTCCATTTTTAAGTCGCGCAGAATCTCTTCTTGAGGCGGATTAATTTCTTCTAGGAGTTCTTCCAACAGGTGGTCGTCAAAGTTGGCTAATTCTTCCAACATTTCCGTCCGCGCTTCCTGTTCTTGTTCCTTCAATTCTTCGGGGAACGGTACGGGATCGGCGGCGGCACCTGGATGATAGTGATAAGCTTGTTCGCTGACTAAATCGATAAATCCCGCTAAATCTTCTCCCTGTCCGATGGGATATTGATGCGGAACTAATGGGCGAGAAGAAACAGATTTCAGGGCGTGCAATACGTCCATGAAATTGTTATTCGCCCTGTCCATTTTGTTGATAAATACCAGGTGGGGAATTTCCCAGTCGTCGAGGAATTTAAACAAAGGTGCGAGGGTGAGGACGCGATCGCACACAGGTTCGCATACTACTATCGCTGCATCCACCCCGACAAGGGCGTTATACGTTTCTTGAGCAAATTCTACCGAACCGGGACAATCGACGAACGTGAACCGCACGCCACCGTATTCTGTGCAGGCGGCGGATACTTCCACGCTCATTTTGCGATCGCGTGCTTCTTGTGCGCTATCTCCCACCGTGTTACCATCCTTCACGGCTCCTTTGCGGGAAATAGCGCCCGTCACAGATAACAAACTTTCCAACACCGTAGTTTTACCGCCCAAATATGGGCCAACTATAGCTACGTTACGCGCACCAGAAACCACTTTTTCGCTCATAATACCTCCATTCGGCTGCGGGAATTTATCTCCCAGTAACAGCCGTCTATTGCAGCGTTGACAAAAGGTGTCCCGATATACCGTAGGCTCTCGATTTATTGTGTAGATTGATTTTGATCGAGGTTTTTCGCTCCGAGCAAAATCCGTAGAGTCAATGCGATTCTCAAAGTGTTTGCCGTTGAGCCTACTTGGTTTGGATCGCCTTATCTCGGTACGTTACCTTGTCTTTAGTTCGACTTTAACCCCTATTTAACCTATTGTTATAAAAATACCAGTTAATTTTACAATTACACCCCTAAATTTTTAATTAAAAAAACTTTTATTTCAGAATAATAAGTTTTGTAGAAAAAAGTAAAAATTGGGTGAAAAAATTATGACAGATGACCGGGAATATTAAAATACGTCAGCGGGGTCAGCAGAGCGCAGTTTGCGGGTAGCGATCGCACCAGAAACACCGCACATAAAAATTGTCAGCAGCATCACCAATAAAGCGCGATCAATTTTCATCGCCACGGGTAACAAAGTAGCGGCATAGGTAAGCTGATACAATCCCAAAGACAGCAAGAAACCAGGAATATAACCCAATACGGCTAAAATTAGCGCTTCTTGCATCAAAGCACCCAACAAATAGCCATCTGTATAACCCATTGCTTTCAGAGTGGCATATTCTGGCAAGTGATCCGCTACATCGGTATAAAGAATTTGGTAAACAATCACCGTACCGACGATAAATCCTACCACGACGCCCATACCAAAAATAAAGCCAACCCCTTGACTTTGCCAGTAATCTATTTCAATTTTAGCAAACTCTGTAGGTGTGAGAACTTTGACATCATTCGGCAAACTTGCTTTTAGTTGCTGTTGGATTTTTTGCACGTCAGTTCCAGGTTTCAGGTTAATTAATCCTACATCAATTTGATTTGCCTGACGGTCGGGAAATAATTTAAGAAAGGTAGAATCGCTGGTAATAATATTGCCATCCGCCCCAAAAGAAGCGCCCAAAGTAAACAATCCAATCGTTTGAATATTTTGCTTATTTACCTGCGCTTCCACCGTTCCTTGCCGTTCAAATAAAGCAGGAATCGGGCCATATTCCGGTCTAGAAGCTCGGTCAAATAATGCCCGATCCAATAATTTTATCCCGTCCAGGTTTTGATTCACTTCTGGAAAGTTAAACGGCGAGTTAGCAGGGTCAATTCCCCAGACTAAAATACCCCGTTCTAAGCGAGTTTCCGGGTTGCGCCACTGGGCAAGGTTGACGTAGAGCGATCGCACAGATTTTACCCCATCATAAGCCAAAGTCTGCTGCAATCGTTCTCTGGGAAAGCTTTTAATATTGAACAAGGTTTGAAATTGGGGATTTGTTAATACTAAATCTGCCTGAAGATTTTGATGAGCTTGAGTAGCTCCAGTCAAGAGCGCATCGAGCATTCCCAATTGCACAAACATCAGCATATCGGCAAATCCAATACCAGCCAATGCTACGGCGAGGCGAGATTTACTTTTGATTAACTGGAGCCATGCTAGCGGAGTTTTACCAAACATAATTTAACTCTTTTTTTTGCATTCAGTTATCGTTATGACTCCTAATGGCTAATGGTTAATGCCATAAACAATGTTATATTAGCCATTAGCCATTACCAATTACCAATTACCAATTACCAACTAAACAGGTTCTCGCTTCATTGTCCAAATGCAGGCGTTATCCCCTGGTAATTCACCTTTCCACAAGATTTCAAAACCATTTCTTTTGTAGAAACGGATGGCGCTTTCTGTGGAAGTTTGAAGGTAGCAGGGTAAACCGTCGCTATCTGCTTGTTTGAGAATGGGTTGTAGTAATTTACTGCCAACTCCTTGATTTTGATAGCCTGGTGCGACGCCTAGCATAAATAAATACCAATGGGGATGCGGCATTTCCTGATGATGGCGTTCTTCGATCAGGGAAAATAGCGACATAAATCGCCCACTTTTTTTCCACCCTAATTTGAAAGGCAAGGCATATAAACCTGCTTGCAATAGTTGCAGCATACTGATAGATGCATTTCCGGGCGGCAACCAGGCGGCGATGCCTTTGAGTTCGTCTGGGGTGGTATAAATCTGGTTATAAGGTTGGCTGACGTCTAATGTCATGCGACAAAACCACTTGAGGGCGTTATATTTGGCTGGTTCTGTTTCGGGTATTATGTAGCCAAACATCGGATCGTTGTAGAATGCATTGGTGAGGATTTCGGTGGCTTTTTCGGTTTGCGATCGCTCTAACCGTACCGCGTCATTTGTAGCATGTATCACCTTGGTTTACCTCCAACTGTTGAAAGTATTGGTTAAGCGCATATAGGAATGATAGCTGATTTCTCAAACCCTGTTTTTTAACGAACCACAGAGGCACAGAGGACGCAGAGAAAGAGAAGAAAGAGAAGGTTTCACTCATCATTTGATTGCTAACTGAATCAAGTTGCTGGTTATTTCATGCATAATGACTAATGGCTAATGCCATCAAAAATATTAAATTAGCAATTAGCAATTAGCAATTAGCAATTAGCATGGTTCCTCCTGATATCAGACATTCGTTATAAATAAACCAAGTAAGAATTTACAATTCAATTGCTGTTTGTACTTGCAAGTTGCTCAATCCGGCAACGCGCTTGCTGTCTTCGGGATTGAGGCGAATTTTTACTTCAATAACTCGCCGATCTAAATTTTCTCCTGGTTGGTTGCTGAAAACATTTTGCCGGTTAACTTGCAAGCCAATTTCGGAAACATTTCCCCGCAATTCTCCGGCAAATGCTTGACCTGTAATAACTGCTGGCTGTCCCATTTTGATTTTACCTATATCGGTTTGATAAATTTCTGCTACGGCTACCATTTGGTCGGTTTGTGCTAAATCGGCGATGCCGTTATCGCTAATTTTCTCGCCATTTCTTGTGTTAATTTTGAGTATTTGTCCGGCAATTGGTGCTTTTATATAAGCTTGATTTAAGTCGGTTTGAGCGCGACGGGTGGCAGCGATCGCATTCTCAATTTCCGCTTGCGCCGCCTGGATATCGGTGGGGCGAACTTCTGCAATACTGTTGAGCGTTGCAGCAGCTTCTCTCACTTGTTCTCTACCTGTGGCATTGATGCGGTTAAGTGTAACTTTGGCTTCGCTTAATTGTTTGCTACCTGTGGTATTAATGCGGGTGAGAATTGCTTGAGCTTCGCTTAATTGTTTGCTGCCAGTGGTATTAATCCGGTCGAGAATTGCTTTGGCTTCGCTTAATTGTTTGCTAGCTGTTGTATTGATGCGATCGCCTACTGCTTTGGCTTCGCTGAGTTGCTGTTTTGCTGTTTCTACACTCAAGCGTTTGCTATCAAATGCCGAATGAGAAATCGCCCCTTGTTTGTGTAGCTGTTGATAGCGTTGATATTCAGAAATCGCATTATTTAATTCTGCCTCGAGTTTCTTAATTGTTGCTTGTTGTGCGTTTTTATCTCCTTGCCATTGTGCTTGAATTCTAGCGATCGCTTCAATTTGCGCCTTTTGCTCTCCTTGCCATTGTGCTTCGATGCGGGCAATGGTTTCTTGTTGTGCGTTTCTATCTCCTTGCCATTGTGCCTCGATGCGGGCAATTGTTTCTTGCTGTGCGATTTTATCTCCTTGTAACTGTGCTTGTAAGCGCTCAATTGTGGCTTTTTGTGCGGCAATTTCTCCAGCTTTTGCACCTGCTTTCACTTGGGCAAGTTTAGCAATTGCAACTTGATGCTGTTTTTGCGCCTGCAACAAGGCATCTTGCAAGCGATCGCGCGAGTCTAAAATGGCGATTACTTGCCCTTTCTCCACTCTATCCCCCTGTTTCACCAGCAATTGCGCCACGCGATCGCCATCTAGCGCCAAAGGTGCCGACAAGCGAATTATTTCTGCTTCCGGCTCGAGTCGCCCCAAAGCTGTTACTTTTAGTACTGGAGCAGGGGTTTCTACCGTTTGAGAGGCGGTAGTTTTTTCCACTCTGCCGCCAAATTGGGAGATGCCGTAATATGCGATCGCTCCCGATACAGCAGTAGCAATGACAATCAATCCAACGATCTGTTTATTTAAAGGTTTTGAAGGCAACTTAAGTTTTATTTCCATAGTATTTCTATTGCTCCAAATAAGCAGTTATCATTTTTCCTAACATTGCCCCCTGCTCTGACCAAGATACTATTTCATCGTTGTATAATCGCGCCAGAATCAACCCATCAATTAGAGCCGAAATATAGATGACTAACTTAGGATCTTCAATGCCTAAAAGCTTGGCAACTTCTGTAAGCGCTACTTCTGTCAGTTGTTGCAGTGCTTTGTTCTGTTGCAATTTTTCCCGCCCTTGCTGCTGGTAAAACTCAATATCTAGCAAAAGCTGTTTGAGAAAGTAGTTCTCATTTTTACCAACGAAATTAAATACAACGTCAATTCTTTCTGCCAGGGTTTGAGCCTTTTCTATATCAGGAGCAATACTAGCAATCGTCTGTCGGTATCTCTCCTCAACCAATTGCACAAACATTGCTTCTTTATTAGGAAAATAGTGATATAAAGTTCCGGTTGAAACACCCAGTTTTTGAGCAATCTCCCGCATGGTAATCGATGCATAACCCTTAGAGGCAAACAGATCGAAGCACTTAGCAAGCAATTCTTTGCGGTACAGATCGCGATCGACAATTTTAGGCATGAGACAGTTGATAGTTGATAGTTGATAGTTGATAGTTGATAGTTGATAGTT
>ERZ1066120.686-NODE-686-length-28108-cov-16.677503_pt1 | contig 28108 bp, 25 predicted proteins | sample MGYA00382767_ERZ1066120 | MGnify/ENA primary metagenome ERZ1066120 (study PRJEB33369, sample SAMEA5778350) | biofilm metagenome | biome: Industrial cooling water; feature: Water cooling tower basin; material: Biofilm | place: United Arab Emirates | collected...
TGGACGTGCCGCGCTGGACGTGCCGCGCTGGACGTGCCGCGCTGGACGTGCCGCGCTGGACGTGCCGCGGCGGGCGGCACCCGCCGATGCTGCGGACGCCGCGGCGGCGCGAAGTATTCCCGCGCTGTACGCCGCGCGCCGGTTACGACCGGACCTGAAGCGGGCGACCGCCACACGCCGTTGACAGCGGGAAAGTTTAGGCTATCCTAAAGCGCGCGAAAGTTAGCCGATCCTAAACCTAAATGGAGCGTCTCGTGCTGTCGCACCCGCAGCGCCTCGCTCGCGTCCCGGCGGCCCGTTGCTTCGCCCGCGGCGCCGCCCTCTGCGCGGCCGCCCTGGTGGCCTGCAGCGAGCCGCTGCTCCCCGGCCCCGCGCGCGACGACGCCCGGCTGGACGGGCCGCTCGACGGGCTCGCCGGCCCGCAGCTCGCCGCGCACGCGGCCGGCGACGCCGAGTTCAGCCGGCACTTCACCCCGGCCGAGGGGCTCGGGCCGCTGTTCATCGCCACGTCGTGCGAGAGCTGCCACGTGGGCGACGGCAAGGGGCACCCGCTGTTCGACATCACGCGCTTCGGCCGGCCGGGGGCGGGCGGCGCGTTCGACCCCATGCGCGCCTTCGGCGGCCCGCAGCTCCAGCACCGCGCCATCCTCAACTACCTCGCCGAGCGCACGCCCGGGGGCGCCACGGCGGTCGCGCGGTTCACCGCGCCGGCGGTCACGGGCCTCGGCCTGCTCGAGGCCGTCGACGACGCGACGCTGCTCGCGCTCGCCGACCCCGACGATCGCGACGGGGACGGCGTCTCCGGCCGCGTGCACCTCGTCGACTCGACCGACGCCATCGCCGAGTTCGTGGACTTCGAGGCCACCCTGGTCGACGGGCCCGCGACCCGGCACGTGCCCGTGAACGGCCGGTACGTCGGCCGCTTCGGCAAGAAGGCGCGCGTGGTCACGCTGCTCCAGCAGACGGCGTTCGCCTACTCCGAGGACATGGGGCTCACGACCGACCACGTGCCGCGCGACCTGGTGAACCGCCAGGTGGGCAACTTCGCCGCCGACGCGGCGCCCGACCCCGAGGTGTCGTCGGCGACCGTGGGCAACGTCGTGTTCTACCTGCGCACGCTCCGCCCCCCGCCGCGGCGCGACGCCACCGCGCCCGACGTCCTGGCGGGCGCGCGCCTCTTCGGCGAGGCCGGCTGCGGCGGGTGCCACCTGCCCACGCTGCGCACCGGGGCCTCGGAGCTCGCCGCGCTCGACCGCGTCGAGTTCCACCCGTTCACCGACCTCCTGCTGCACGACATGGGGCCCGAGCTCGACGACGGCGGCTACACCGAGGGCGACGCCCGGCCGTCGGAGTGGCGCACGGCCCCGCTCTGGGGGCTCGGGCTCGCCGAGCGGGCGCAGGGCGGCGGCGCGTTCTACCTGCACGACGGGCGAGCGCGGACGCTGCGCGACGCGATCCGCTTCCACGGCGGCGAAGGGGCGCGCAGCCGCGCCGCGTTCGACCGCCTCGCCCCCGACCAGCAGGCGCGCCTGCTGGCGTACCTGCGCTCCCTCTGACATGTCTCCCCATACGGCGGCGGCCGCCCCGCGTCCCGGCCCGGCCCCCGACGGTTCGACGCACCGCGTACCGCCGGTCGGCGCCGCGGCCGGCGCGGCCCCGGACGGGCCGTCGTTAGGCGGCCCGCCGGTGGCCCGCCGGTGGCCCGCCGCCAGTTCCTGCGGCGGCAGCTCGAGGTGCTGGCGGGGGGCGTCGTGTGCGGCGCGATCCCGGTGCTCGCGGGGGCGTGCGGCGCGTCGCGCGCCCGGTACGTGACCCCGACCGTCGCGGGCGACCGACTCGCGGTGCCCGCCGCCCGCCTCGCCGCCGCGGGCGCGCTCCTCGTGGAGGACCCGCGCTCGGACCTCCCGATCTACCTGCGGCGCGGGCCGGACGGCGCCTACACGGCGGTCTCGACCCGCTGCATGCACCGCGGCTGCCAGGTGGAGCCCGCGGCGGACAAGCTCGTGTGCCCGTGCCACGGGAGCGAGTACACGTTCGCCGGCGGCGTGCTGCAGGGGCCCACGGAGCGCCCGCTGTCGCGCTACCGCGTGACTGTGGAGGCCGACGCCGTCTACATCCACCTGCCCGCGGCCGCGTCCGACCCCGCCGTCGCGGCGGAGCCGTCGTGAGGCGCCCCGCTAGGCGCTGCGTTAGGCACCGCCCGGGTCGCCCGACCGGGTGTGGGCTGGCGCGCGGAGCGGCCGCCATCCTGGCCGCCGCGGGCCTCGCGGTGGGCGGCCTGGCGGCCGCGCGCCCGGCGCTCGCGCAGGTCGACACGACGCGCGCCGACACAACGCGGGCCGACACGACCGGCGGGCGGCGCCGGGCCGGCCCAGTGCGGGGCGACAGCACGGGCGTGCAGGGGAGCATCTACAGCCGGCCGTTCATCGCCGCGGCCGGGCGCACGGCGGTCGGCGGCTACGTCGAGGGCAACACGAACTACTTCGTCGAGGACGGCGTGGGCGACGGCTTCTCCATGGAGCTGCGCCGGTTCAACCTCTTCCTCTTCTCGTCGGTCGGCCAGCGCCTGCGCTTCATCTCGGAGCTCGAGTTCGAGCACGGCACGCGGGAGATCGCGCTCGAGACCGCGCTCCTGGACTTCCAGCTCGACCCCGCCTTCGTGCTGCGCGCCGGCGTCCTGCTGCCGCCCGTCGGCGCGTTCAACCCGAACCACGACTCACCCCGCTGGGAGTTCGTCGACCGGCCGCTCGTGTCGACGCGCATCATCCCCTCGACGCTCTCCGAGATCGGCTTCGGCGCGTACGGCCGGGTGCCCGTCGGCGCGGCGACGCTGACCTACGACGCGTACCTGACCAACGGGCTCGGCGAGGGGGTCATCCTCAACGACGAGGGGCGCACGCTGCTGGCGGCGGGCAAGCGCGACGAGCAGTTCGCGGGCGACAACAACGGCTCGCCGGCCGTGTCGGGGAGCGTCGCGCTCCAGCGCCGCGGCCTGGGCGAGGTCGGGGTGTCGTACTACGGCGCAGTCTACAACGCCTTCCGGCGCGACGGCGTGGACGTCGACGCGCGCCGGCGGCTCTCGATGGCCGCGCTCGACGTCGCGACCGCGGTGGGCCCGCTCACGCTCCGGGGCGAGGCGGCCCGGGTGCGGGTCGACGTGCCCGACGACCTGGGCGAGCTGTTCGGCGAGCGTCAGTGGGGCGCGCACCTGGACGCGGTCGTCCCCGTGTGGCGGCCGCGCGTGCTCGCGCGCCTGCTCGGCCTCCGCGGCGCGACGGTGAACGCCGGCCTGCGCGTCGAGTACGTGGACTACAACGGCGGCCGGTTCCGCGCGACCGGCCGTCCGATCCGCGACCACGTGTTCGCGCTCGTGCCCGGGCTGAGCTTCCGCCCGACCGCCGGCACGGTGTTCAAGGCCAACTACCGCCGGCACTGGACGCGCGACCTGCTGGGCAACCCGGCCGCGCGGATGGGCGGGTACCAGGTCGGGATGGCGACGTACTTCTGACCGGTCCCGGCCGGGCCGCCGCCGAACGCCACCCGTGACGCGCGCGGTCGCGCAGCCGTCGGCCACGGCCGAGGACTACCTGAAGGCGATCTACCACCTCGAGCGGGGCGGCGGGGCGGCGACGCGTACGGTAGCGGAGCGACTCCGCGTCGCGCCCGCGTCGGTCAGCGGCATGCTGCGCCGGCTCGCGGCGCAGGGACTCATCGGCCATACGCCCTGGCGCGGGTTCGTGCTCACCCCGGCCGGCCGGCGGGCGGCGCTCCGCACCATCCGCCGCCACCGGGTCGTCGAGACGTACCTCGTGCAGGTGCTCGGCTACCCGGTGGACCGGGTGCACGGCGAGGCGGAGCGCCTCGAGCACGCCGCCTCGGACGACCTCGTGGACCGCATGGCCGCCGCGGTCGGCCACCCGGCGGTCGACCCGCACGGTGCGCCGATCCCGACGCGCGGGCACGCGCGCGGGCACGCGCGCGGGCACGCGCGCGGGCACGCCCACGTCCCTCGGCCCGCCGAGCCGTGGTGACGGTTGACGGCCGCGGACCGGCGTGGGCGCCGTGCGTCCGCCGTCGGGGCGGCTGAGGAGGGGGGGCCACGCCCCCGAATCCCGTTGCGCCACACACCCGAGCGCCAAACCCTACCAGCGTTAGAAGGGCGAGTCGTTTGCCTCGGGAACCCGTCCGTTCCGGCCCACCGTGCGGGGGTTGACACATCAAGAACGGCTGGTGTATCGTAGGCCCATGACGACCGCCGTCGCTCTCGCCGCGCCCGGGTCGGACCGCCCTGCGGTGGACCGCGCCCGGGCCGCCCGGCTCTTCCACGCCCTGTCGGACGAGACGCGGCTCGCGATCCTCGAGCTGCTCCAGGACGGGGAGCACTGCGTGTGCGACCTGCAGGACGCGCTCGACGCGGCGCAGTCGCGGCTCTCGTTCCACCTCAAGGTGCTGCGCGAGGCCGGCCTCGTGACGGACCGGAAGGAGGGGCGCTGGTCGTACTACGTCGTCGTGCCGGACACGCTCGCGGAGGTGCACGACCTCGTCGTCGGGCTCGATCCGGGCGCGCGGCCGGCGCGGGGCGGGAAGGGCCGGGCGAAGCTCCGGGTCGTCGGGAACTGCTGCGGCTGACCGACGCGGACGGCGGCCGACGCTGGCGGTGGGCGCCTCGCACGCGCGGGCGCCCTCTCTCGGGTCTTACATATCAACATTTATTGGTGAGGAGACGCGCATGGCGAACGTCGCGGGTGGGCCGTCGGACCTGACGGCGGTCGTGCAGGAGAAGTACGGCGAGGCCGCACGTCGCGTCCTCGAGGCGGGCACCGCCGCCTCCTGCTGCGGCCCGGTGAACTCCTGCTGCGGAGGCGCGGCGTTCAACGGGCAGGTGGACCCGATCACGTCGAACCTCTACGTCAACGGCGAGACCGACGTGCTCCCCTCGGCCGCGGTGCTCGCCTCGCTCGGTTGCGGCAACCCCACCGCGCTTGCCGAGCTGCACGCGGGCGAGACGGTGCTGGACCTGGGCTCGGGCGGCGGCATCGACGTCATCCTCTCGGCGCGCCGCGTGGGCCCCACGGGCCGCGCGTTCGGCCTCGACATGACCGACGACATGCTGGCCCTCGCCCGCCGGAACGCCGAGGAGGCGGGCGTCGAGAATGTGGACTTCCTCAAGGGGCAGATCGAGCGCATCCCGCTCCCCGACCACTCGGTCGACGTGATCATCAGCAACTGCGTGATCAACCTGTCGGGCGACAAGCGCCGCGTGCTCGCCGAGGCGTTCCGCGTGCTCAAGCCCGGCGGCCGGTTCGCGGTGAGCGACGTCGTGGTGCGCGGCGAGGTGCCGGCGGCCGTGCGCCGCTCGATGGAGCTCTGGGTCGGCTGCGTGGCCGGCGCACTCGAGGAGTCGGAGTTCAAGGCGCTGCTCGCCGAGGCGGGCTTCGAGGGCGCGGACGTGGAGCCCACGCGGCTCTACCGGAGCGAGGACGCGCGCGTCTTCCTCACCGAGGCCGGGATCGACGTGGACGCCACCCTCGACGCGATCGACGGCAAGTTCATGGCGGCGTTCGTCCGTGCGACGAAGCCCGCCGGCGCGGGCGCGCGCGCCCCGCAAGCGCGCCCGCAGGCGCGCCCGCTCGCGCTGGCCGCCGCGCCGACAGGCGGCTCCGCCGAGGGCGCTTCTGCCACGTCGTGCGGCGGGCCGGACTGCTGCGCCTGACCCCGCCGCACCGCGTCGGCTGATCCCGCCCGGCCGTCCCCGCCGGGCGCCCCCTCATCGGTGACCCGCCCATGCATCCATCGCCCGCCCCAACCGTCGCGCCGGCCCTCCGCGAGGCGCGCCCCGACGACCTGGCCGCCGTCGAACGGCTCCTCGCCGCGAGCGGCCTGCCGACCGCCGGCGTCGCCGACGTGCTGACCCGCCACCCCGAGGACTTCGTCGTCGCCGAGGCGCCGCACGCGGCCCCGGGCGCCGCCGGCGCGCTCGTGGCGGTCGCCGGCCTGGAGGTGTGCTGCGACGGGTCGCGGTGCGCGCACGCGCTCCTCCGCTCGGTCGCCGTCGATCCGGCGTGGCGCGCGCACGGCCTCGGACGCGAGCTCGTGCGCCGGCTGGTGTGCGTGGCCGAGGGCCGCGGGCTGCGCGCCCTGTACCTGCTCACGATGACGGCCGAGCACTACTTCCCGCGTCTCGGCTTCGCGCGCGTCGACCGCGGCGACGTGCCGGAGGAGATCGCCGCGACGCTCGAGTTCCGGAGCGCGTGCCCCGCCTCGGCCGTCGCCATGACGCGGCCGCTCGCGCCCCGCGCGCCCACCCTGTCCTGACGCCGAGGGGCCCGCCGATGCGCTACGCCCTGCTCTCCGACGTGCACGCGAACCTGCACGCGCTCGACGCCGTGCTCGCCGACGTCGACGCGCGCCCGGACGTCGGCGCCGTGTACCACCTGGGCGATCTCGTCGGCTACTCGGCCTTCCCGAACGAGGTCGTGGGCCTGCTGCGCGGCCGCGGGGTCGCGGGCGTCGCCGGCAACTACGACTCGACCGTCGGGACGGACTACAAGCACTGCGGGTGTAAGAGCGAGAGCCCGCGCCAGGAGGAACTGGCGCACGTCTCGTACGAGTTCACCCGCCGCGCGGTCCGGCCCGAGGTGAAGCGCTACCTCGCCGGGCTGCCGTTCTCGCTCGACCTGCGGCCGCTGGGCGGCCACGTCGCCGGCCCGCGGCTCGTGCTGGTGCACGGCACGCCCACGCTCAACACCCTCTACTTCACCGAGGACCGCCCCGACGACTTCTGCCGCAAGATGGCCGCGGCGGTGGGGCTCAAGGCCGGCGACGTGCTCGCGTTCGGGCACACGCACAAGCCGTGGCACCGCGCGGTCGACGGCGTGCACTTCGTCAACACCGGCAGCGTGGGCCGGCCCAAGGACGGCGACTGGCGTGCGGGCTACGTACTCCTCGATCTAGGGCCGCCCCACGCGGACGACGGCAAACCCCAGGACGCGCCTGTGCGCGTGGAGCACGTGCGCGTGCCGTACGACGTGGACGCGGCCGCCGCGGCCGTGCTCGCGGCCGGGCTGCCCGAGGACTTCACCGCGTTCCTGCGCACAGGCGGCGCCGCAGGCGCGGCCGCCGCGGCGTCCCCGGGGGTCGCGTGATCGGCGGTGAGCTGGCACTGCGCGACGGCGCACGCGGGCCGTTCCGGGTGCTCGTGCTCTGCTCCGGCAACTCGGCGCGCAGCCAGATCGCCGAGGCGCTGCTCACGGCCGGCGGGGCGGCGCGCCCGGCGGGGCGGGTGGTCGGCGCGAGCGCGGGCTCCCGCCCCGCGCCGCGCGTGCACCCGCTGGCCGTCGCGGTGCTCGCGGACCACGGCATCTTGTGGGAGGGCCACACCCCGCGGTCCGTCGATGACGTCGCGGCCGCGCTCCGGCCGGGCGAGGGCTTCGACCTCGTGGTCACGGTCTGCGACGACACCCGCGAGGCGTGCCCCTACTTTCCGGGCGCGGCCGCCCACGTGCACTGGGGGCTGCCCGACCCTGCGGCCGTGAGCCCGGCGCCCGCCGCGCGCGCGGCGTTCAAGGCCACCTACGACGCGCTCGCCGCGCGCGTGGACGCGCTGCTCGCGCTGCCGCTCGAGCGCCTGGACCCCGCGGCGCTGCGCGCGCGGGCCCAGGCGGTCCACGGCGGCCGCCTGGGTGCGTCGCTTGTGGCACCCGACCAAGGCCGGGTGTGAACGCCCAGAGCGGGGACGCGCGCGCCGCAACGATGACGGCCGCGCCGCCCGACGCCCGGTGCTACCTGGCCGAGGGTGTCGGGACGGCGATCCTCGTGCTCGTGGGCCCGGGGGCGGCCATGGTCGCGGCCCGCACGCACGCGTTCGGGCACGCGGGCGTGGCGCTCGCCTTCGGGCTGGTCGTGACCCTGCTGGTCGCCGCGTTCGGCGCGACGAGCGGCGCGCACCTGAACCCGGCGGTGACGCTGGCCTTCTGGTCGGCCGGGCGCTTCCCGGGCCGCGCGGTGGCGCCGTACGTCGCGGCGCAGTGCGCGGGCGCCGCGGCGGCGGCGCTCGCCCTCCGCTGGCTGCTCGGCCCCGTCGGCGGGCTCGGGGCGACCGCGCCGGCGCTCGACCTCCCGCGCGCGTTCGCCGTCGAGGCGGGCTACTCGGCCGTGCTCATGCTCGTGATCCTCGCCGTGGCCACCGACGAGCGCGTGCCGCGGGGCGTGCCGCCGTTCGTGATCGGGGCAACGGTAGGTGCCGGCGCGCTCGTCACGGGGCCGCTCACCGGCGGCTCGTTCAACCCGGCGCGTTCGCTCGGGCCCGCGGTGGCGGGCGGCGGGTGGACGGCGCACTGGCTGTACTGGGCTGGACCGACGCTCGGCATGCTCGCGGCGGCCCGCTTGTACGAGTACCTGCGTGGCGCGAACCCACCCGCCGTCGTCCCGCGTGGCGTCCCGCTCGGTGTCGAGGGACCGATCGACGCGTCGAGCCTGTAAGCGGCGCGGGCGGGAGCCGGTGGCATCGGGTGGGTTTCGCGCTCCGGCGTTCGGTGCCTAACACGCCGTCGGACGCGTGCCGCGGAACCGGTGTCGCGGGACGTCCACGCGACCGGGTACTGCGACACCGCCGCGCCTACGGCGCCGTCAGAAACTCCGCCTCCAGGAACGCGCGCGTACCAGCGGGGCCAGTCAGGCGCAGCCACAGCGGGCCGCCGTCGGGCGCGAGCTCCAGCGTGAACGTCAGGAACGGGCAGCAGCGGCGCTCGTTCGCGACGAACCGTGCCACCTCGTCGAACGCGGGCGCGTCGAAGCGGAAGGCGTAGCCCTCGACACGGCCGCCGGCGTCGCCCGGCGCCGGGCGCTGCTCCCGGGCAGCCTCGCGGAACAAGCGGGCGGCGAGCGCGAAGTGCGCGGGGCGCTCCGCCGCGGGGAGCGCCCCGGGGACGCAGGCGAGTGGGGGCGTCGGACCGGCGGGGACGGGATCGGGCGGCATGGCGGCTTCTCCGTGTGACGGTCCGTGCGGTGGCCTGGTGGAGGACGCGTGGAGAGGCTACCACTTCAAGCGCGCTTGATGTCAACCCCCCACGTGGAGCGCGGTGCGGGGTGCTCTGTCCCCAGGCGCCACCACGCCGCACTGAGAGTGAGCCCCCATGACCGCGCACGTGACACAGCAGGTCGCGTCGCACCCCGGAGATCCCGGCGCCGGACGCGCGACGCCCGACGCGGCACCGGGTCTTATGGGCATCGGCGCGCTCGCACGCCGCGCGGGCGTCGCGCCCTCGGCGATCCGCTACTACGAGAGCCTCGGGCTGCTGCCGGCGCCCCCGCGTGCGGGCGGCCGACCCGCCGGCCCCCGGCGCTACGACGCGAGCGCGCTGGACTGGCTCGCGCTGATCGCGCTCGCGCGCGGGGCCGGGTTCACGATGGCCGAGACCCGGGAACTCGTCGCCGGCTTCGCGCCCGGCACCGTGCCGGCCGAGCGGTGGCGCGCCCTCGCCGCCCGGAAGCTCGCCGAGGTCGACGCGCTCCTCGCGCGCGCCACGCGCATGCGGGCGGTGTTACGCGCCGCGCTCGCGTGCGGGTGCCGGCGCCTGGAGGACTGCGGGCACCTGCTGGCCGCGCCACCCGACCGGCCGGCAGGGACCGCACGGCCGCGGCCCGCGCCCCGTCGCGCCGCCCCGGGTGCGCCTGGGAGGGACCGTTGACGGGACCCGATGCGGTGACCGGGGCCGCCGTCGCCCGGTCGGCGGCCCTGTTCGTCCTCGCCGGCCTGCTCGAGATCGGCGGCGGCTACCTCGTGTGGCAGTGGCTCCTGGCGGGGCGCCCCGTCCTGGCCGGCCTCGCCGGCGCGGCCATGCTCGCGCTGTACGGCGTGGTGGCCACGTACCAGCCGGCCGACTTCGGGCGCACGTACGCGGCGTACGGCGGCGTGTTCATCGTGCTGGCGCTGCTCTGGGGGTGGGGCGTCGAGGGCCGGCGGCCCGACCTGCCGGACCTCGCCGGCGCCGCCGTCTGCCTCGCGGGCGCGGCGGTCATCATGTACTGGCCGCGCCCCGGGTAGCGTCCACCACCGGCGAACGCCGCCGGTCGCATGACGCGCTGCTCAGGCCCGGCTGTGACGGTCGTTAAACCGGACGTCTCACACGGGTCTCGAAACGTCGGTCTACGCCTAACGGCTCTGTGGACCCCGGGTATCGCCAACCCACGAGTTCTGCGCGTCTCACGCCCGCGGGGCGCCGGGGTCCGGGGCGGCCGCGTGTAGGTTCTCCGCGTGGCCGTCTACCTCTTCTTCGACGAGAGCGGGAACCTGGACTTCGGGCCCAAGGGCACGCGGTACTTCTGCGTCGGTACGCTCACCACGCGCGACCCCGCCGCGCTCGAGCGCGCCCTCGGCGCCCTGCGCTACGAGCTGCTGGCCGAGGGCGTCGAGCTCGAGGCCTTCCACGCCGCCGAGGACCGCCAGGCCGTGCGCGACCGCGTGTTCGCGGCGGTGACGGGCGTGGGCGGCTTCGAGGTCGACGCGCTCGTGGTCGACAAGGCCGGCGTGCCCGAGACGCTGCGCGGGGAGGCGCGGTTCTACCCCGAGTGCGCCGAGCGGCTGCTCGCGCCCGTGTTCGCCCGGTTCCCGGACCCGCGCGAGCGCGTGGTGGTCGTGACCGACCGGCTGCCGCTGAACCGGACGCGGCAGGCGGTCGAGAAGGCGTTCAAGCTCTTCATCCGCCGCCGGCTCGGGGCGCGGCCGTTCAGCGTGCTGCACCACGCGTCGGCGGCGCACGCCGGGCTGCAGGCGGCCGACTACGCGCTCTGGGCCGTGTACCGCAAGTGGCGGGACGGGGACCTGCGCTCGTACGCGCTGGTCGCGCCGCTCCTGCGACGCGAGCGCCTCACAGACCTCGCCGGCGACGACTGACGACGGTCGACACGGAGGCGCCCGGAAACAGCGACCCCCCCGACTACCCGCTCGCGCGGGAGAGCCCCGTGGGCTCTTGTCATCAGGGGGGAACCTTTATGCTGGCCGGGCGCCCGGAGGTGTCCGGTTGACGGTGTAAGCTAACGCCTTCGCCCGGCGGAACAACGGCAGGCTGACACCACCTCGCGGCGGCCTGCTCTACCCAGAGAGCAGCGGCAGGGTGGCGGCGCCGAAAGAGGGTAGTCACGGGATGGGACGATCTCGCAAACCCTAGTGGGTGTTGAAAAAGGCCGCTGAGGCGACCTGAGCCGGCACTGGCCCGGTCGGTGACGTGCTGGCCGCCCCCGGTCGCGCGGAGGGCGGCGATGATGGGTGCACGGACGTGCGCGGTGGAGAAACGGGCGGAGCTCGACGCGTTGGTGCCGACCGACCACCTGCTGCGGCGTGTCGACCGCGCGCTCGACCTGGCGGGCGTGCGGGCCGAACTCGCGGCGTGCTACAGCCGCATCGGCCGCCCGTCGGTAGACCCCGAGATGCTCCTTCGGCTGCTGCTCGTCGGGTACCTGTACGGAATCACGAGCGAGCGGCGGCTCGTGGAGGAGATGCGCGTCAACGTGGCGTACCGCTGGTTCGCGGGGCTGCCGTTCGGGGAGCGCGTGCCGCACCACTCCACGTTTTCCAAGAACCGGCACGGCCGCTTCGGCGCCGGCGTGTTCCGCGCCGTGTTCGAGGCCGTCGTCCGCCGGTGCATCGCGGCGGGGCTCGTCGCCGGCGACGCGTGCTCGGTGGACGGGAGCATGGTCGACGCCGACGCGAGCCCCCAGCGCCACCGCGAGCCGACCGCCAGCGAGGACTTCGGCGCGGGGCCGTACCCGCCGGCGGCGCCGCCGGCAAAGGTGTCGCCGACCGACCCCGAGTCGGCGTGGGCGAGCAAGGGCGGGATCGCGCGCTTCGCGTACTACACCAACTACCTGGTCGACAACCGGCGCGGGGTGATCGTCGACGTCGAGGCCACCCCCGCGCGCTACAGCGCGGAGGCCGCGGCCGCGCGCGTGATGGTGCTGCGCACCCGGGCGACGCTCGGCTTGGCGGTGACCGCGTTAGGGGCGGACCGCGGGTACGGCAACGGGCCGTTCTTCGCGTGGTGCGTCGAGCACGGCGTGACCGCGTACGCGCCCGTGCTCGACCGCACCCACCAGGGAAACGCGCCGTACGGCCAATTCACCATCCACGATTTCGCGTACGACGCGGCGGCCGACGCGTACGTCTGCCCGGCGGGCGCGCGGCTGCGGTGCGTGGCCTCGACCCCGACCACGCAGGTCTACCAGTACCGCGCGCCGGCGTCAGCGTGCCGGGCGTGCGCGCTCAAGCCCCGGTGCACGCGGGGGCAGCAGCGGCAGTTGAGCGTGAGCTGGCACGACGCGGCCAGGCGGGCTGCCGCAGCGCTCGCGGGCACGCGCGCCTACCTCGACGCGGGCCGGGCGCGGCGGACGGTGGAGGCGCGCTTCGCGGAGCTGAAGCGGTACGTCGGGCTGCGGCGCCTGCGGCTGCGTGGCCTGCCACGCGCGGCCGAGCAGTTCCTGCTCGCGGCGACCGCGCAGAACCTCAAGCGCCTCGCAGTCGCGCAGCCGCCATGAACCCCTTTTTCAACACTCACCCTACCGAATGAAACGCGGCGACCACCGGCGCAGAACGGAGGGCCGATGGCGCGGCCGTGCTGGCGGGGCAACGCGGTTCGGCATCGCATCCACGGACCTGGGAGGCAAACGCGGCGTGGCTCCGGGCCTCGGCGCCCGCCTCCTTGCGCGTCAGAGTGCAAACAGGCACTTTGTACCGTAAAGCTGTCGCAATCATTGGCGGAGGTGGGCAGCGGGGCAGGTCCCGGGCACGGGAGGTAGGCATGCCGACGTGGTTGCGACGCATCCGCGGCGCCGTGGGGATGGGATCCACGTGGGCAGTCGCCTGGAGCGGCGCTGGCTGGCTCGTGGTGCTGGGGTTTCTGCTGGTCACCGGCAGTCGTCCCGACGCCCCCTTCCCTCTCATGTTGGACGCTGCCGGATTCGTCGCCGGCGTCATCTTCTCGGGAGCGCTGGGCCTCGCCGAGGGCCATCGCCGGTTCGATCAGCTGTCCCTCTCGCGCGTTGCGGCATGGGGCGCGGCCGGGGGCTTTTTGCTCTCCGCGACCTTTGTCCTGGGCGTCTCACTTGCGGGGGACCCCGCGTTCCTCTGGAACCTGCTGGTCGTGGGCCCCGTCTTCGCGGCTGCCGCCGCCGGGTCTGCCGCTGGCTCGTTAGCCCTGGCCCGGAGGGCGCAGGACCGAGCGTCGCTCGAGGCGCCTGAGGACGTGACCGCGGAGGGGCTGTCGGAAGGCGAGGCGCGGAGGGTGCTGCGCAACGGCCACTGACCTCGCCTTGTAGATCCGGCTCGCATGCTCTCGCATGCTCTCGATGGGGAGATCGAGCGAAACCGTCGGTTCTGCGGCCGCGTGGCGGCGGCTCAGAACGTTCGGGGCGTAGGCAGCGGGGACGAGTTGTGCGACCGCGTGTCGTGCGACCGCGTGTTGGGCGACCGCGGGGGCGCGACCCCGCGGGTGCGATCCCGCCCGGCGCCAGAACGCCGGGTAGCGGCGCGGATGCCTGCCGGCCGGCGGCGTGGCGGGGGGGCGGGGCCGGTCGCTTTCTTGGGCGCATGGCTGATGCTCGCGCCGGTGCCCCGTCGGTCCCGCCCCACCCCGACACCGGCTCCCGGGGCGCCCGCGGCGGCCCCGGCCGCGCCGGGGCACCCGAGGTGGCGCTGGACCTGGAGCTCGCGCTCGACGCCGGCGGCCTGGCCCCGTGGTCGTGGGACGTCGCCACGGGGCGCGTGCGCTGGTCGGCGCGCATCGAGCGCATGCACGGCATGGCCGAGGGCGCGTTCCCCGGCACGCTCGAGGCGTTCCGTGCCTCGGTGCACCCCGGCGACCGCGCACGGGTGGAGGCCGAGATCGCGCGCACGCTCGCCGAGCGGCGCCCCGAGTACCGGGTCCGCTATCGCTACCTCCGGGCCGACACGCCGGGCTCCGACGCGCCGGGGCCCGACGCGCCGGGCCCGGACACGCCGGCGTCCGCCGAGCGGTGGCTGGAAGGGCACGGCCGGCTGGTGCTCGACGCGGCGGGGGCGCCCGCGCGCCTGTTGGGCGTGGTGGCCGACATCACCGACCGGGTGCGCGCCGACGCCGAGCGCGAGCGGCTGCTCGCCGAGAGCGAGGCGGCGCGCGCGGCCGCCGCCGAGAGCGCGTCCAAGTTCCGCTTCGCGCTCGCCGTGGCGGACCTCGGGGCGTGGGACCTCGACCTGACCACCCGGCGCGCGTGGCGCTCGCTGCGGCACGACCAGATCTTCGGCTACGACGCGCTGCTCCCGGAGTGGACGTACGAGCGGTTCCTCGCGCACGTGGTCCCCGAGGACCGCGCGCGGGTGGACGCGGCCTACGGCGGGGCCCTCGCGGCCGCCAGCCCGTGGGACTTCACCTGCCGCATCCGCCGGGCCGACGGCGCCGAGCGCTGGATCGCCGCGCGCGGGGAGCCCATCCGGGACGCGGCCGGGGTGCCCGTGCGGCTCGTCGGCGTGGTGCGGGACGTCACCGCCGCGCGCGAGGCCGAGGCGGCGCTCCGGGCGGCCGTGGCGGCCGCCGAGGCGGCACGCGGCGAGGCGGAAGCGGCGCGGAGCGCCGCCGAGGCGGCGAGCCGGGCCAAGAGCGAGTTCCTGGCCGTGATGAGCCACGAGCTGCGCACGCCCCTGAACGCCATCGGCGGCTACGCGGAGCTCCTGGAGCTGGGCATCCGCGGGCCGGTGACGGCGCAGCAGCGCGAGGACCTCGCGCGCATCCAGGCGAGCCAGCGGCACCTGCTGGGCCTCATCAACGAGGTGCTCAACTACGCCCGGCTCGAGTCCGGGGCCGTGCGGTACGCGGTGGCCGACGTGCACGTGTGCGACGTCCTGCAGGCGGCCGAGGGACTCGTCGCGCCCCAGGCGCGGGCCAAGGCGATCGCGCTCGCGGTCGCCGACTGCCCGACCGACCTCCGGGTGCGCGCCGACCCCGACAAGCTGCGGCAGGTGCTGCTCAACCTGCTCGCCAACGCGGTGAAGTTCACCGACCGGGGCGGGGCCGTCGACGTCTCGTGCGAGGCAACGGCCGGCCGCGTCGCGGTTCGGGTGCGCGACACCGGCATCGGGATCCCGGCCGACAAGCTCGCGGCCGTGTTCGAGCCGTTCGTGCAGGTGCGGTCCGACCTGACGCGCCCGCACGAGGGGGCGGGGCTGGGGCTGGCGATCAGCCGCGACCTGGCGCGCGGCATGGGCGGCGACCTCACGGCCGAGAGCACCCCCGGCGTGGGGAGCACCTTCACGCTGACCCTCCCTGGGGCCGCGCCCACGGCCGGGTAGCCATGAGGGTTGAACGTACGGCCCGTGAAAACCACTTACGAGAAGGCCGCTTCGGGGCAGAAATCCGGGTAGTGAGGAGAAGGGGCGATTCCGGCGGTCCTAACGCCCACGTTCGGCGCGCCTCGTCATCGCCGTCCTCCGACAGCGCGCTGTCGTTAGGCGCGGTGCGGCGCCTCGTGATCGCGGGGGGGCGGCGATGCCGTCCGGGGACCCCGGGCGCGCGAGGCCGCGCCCGCCTAACGCGCGGCGAACGCCAGGGCCGGCGCGCGGCGGGCGCGGCGCCCTCGTACGGTTCGGCGCGTGGCGTCACCATTCGCCGCCAGCGGTGCGTTCGGCGCTCGACTCCCGGACCGCCGCCCACCCCCTCGAATCCGTCCGGCCCATGCCCGTCCGCCCGTCCCCTGCGGCGCCGAACGCCTCGACGCGCCGCGTCCCAGCTCCCGCGCCGGTTGACAGCGCGGTCGTCGAGGTCACGCCCGCCCTGGCCGACGAGTGGCTGGCGACCACTGGTCCGGGCCGGGCGTTGACGTCGCCTAACCTACGGACGCCCGCCCTGGCGCAGGCCGTAGCAAACCCCGGTGCCGCAATCAACGTTGCGGGTGAACGCATGCACGCAGGATCCGGGACGCCGGCCTGAGCCGGGGCTGACCGAAGCCGCATTTCGTTAGCTGTGCGGCTCCAGCCCCAGCCCTCAGAGCCGATCGAGCGGCTCACGCCGGCCGAGTTCCAACCGCTTCGCGCGATGACACCGGTGCGTACCCTCCCCCACCTTGTCGTCGCGCAGACGATCGACGAGGACGGTCGGTCGGGGGCGTCGGATGGGCGGTGTCGTGGGTGCCACGCCAGCAACCGTACTTGCCTGCAACCGCGGTTGCAGGCAGTCGTGGATGTTCCGCACGGCGAGCATCGCCCAGAGCCCGTGAGTGCTCGTAGGGATTCAGCGGCGACGGTTGATCGCAGCTGGCCAGGGCACCCGATTCAGGCCTCAGTGGGCGAGCACCGGGGCAACGCGGCGCGCCGTGCGCGCTGACCACATCGCGGCGGACGGGCCAGGTACCGACCGAAGCGCCCGGCGCTCGCGGCGCGCTCGGCGGCTGGGGGACCACCGGAGCCAGTCGAATATTTGTAGTGAGAAGCGGGGCTTCTCGCTAGTTTGGAGCTGTCCACGAACCTCCACCCGCCAGCCACGCCCCAAGTGTCGGCACCCCCCGTTAGCGACTCGGGCATGCCGCTCGACGATTCCGAATCGCCGACCTACGCGCCGACCCACGCGCCGACCGAGCCGTCGCCGGCGACCGCGGGCCGCTCCGCCCTCGTGGCCTCGGGTACCGGCGACCACCTGCCGGTCGGTCCCGAGGCGGTCGCCGCCGAGGTGGGCACCGCCGAGACCTACCGTGAGCGCGCCTACGCGGCCGCGACCCTCCGCGCCTATCGCGCCGACTGGCGACACTTCGTCGCATATTGCGCGGTGCGCGGCGCCTCACCGCTGCCGGCCGACCCGCTCGTCGTGCGCACCTACCTCGCCGTCTCGGCCGACCGCGAGGGCCGCAAGGTCGCCACGCTCCAGCGCCGGCTCGCCGCCATCGCGTACCACCACCGCGAGGCGGGCCACGTGCTCGCCCAGGACGACGCGGCGCTCAAGGCGACCTGGCGCGGCATCCGGCGCACGCACAGCGTGGCGCCGGTCGAGAAGGCGGCGGCGGTCACGGAGACCGTCTGCGCCATGGTCGACGCGCTCCCGCCCACGCTCGCCGGCGTGCGCAACCGGGCGCTCATCCTCATCGGCTTCGCCGGCGCGTTCCGCCGCGCGGAGCTCGTGGCGCTCGACGTCGCGGACTTGTACTGGCAGACCGACGGCGTCCGCATCACCGTGCGCAGCTCGAAGACCGACCAGGAGGGTGCCGGGCGGCTCAAGGACCTGCCCTTCGCCCGGCACCCGGAGCACTGCCCCGTGCGCGCCCTGCAGGAGTGGCTCGAGCGCGCCGCGATCGACGCGGGGCCGGTGTTCCGCCCGCTTTCCAAGGCGGAGCGCGTGCTCCCGCGGCGGCTCACCGACCAGTGGGTGGCGCTGGCCATCAAGCGGGCCGTCGTGCCGGTCGCCGAGCGCCAGGCGGCGCGCGCCTGGCATCGCCTCTCGCACGCGGCGCGCGCGCGGCACGACCAGGCGGTCTGGGAGGCGGCGTTCGTGGCGAAGGTGGTGCGCCAGCACGCCGGGCACTCACTGCGCGCGGGGTTCGTCACGAGCGCCGCGGCGGCCGGCGCGCGGCTCGACGAGATCATGGATCAGACCGGCCACGCGCGCGTGGACACCGTCATGCGCTACGTGCGGAATGCAAGGTCGCTCCGGGCGAGTGCGGCTGCAAAGCTGGGCCTGTAACCCCCCTTGCGATACACCACCGAGATGGCCGTCAGGGGTCGGCCTGTTTGCTCTCGTCGGCCTTCAACACCGCAATGTCGCCGCAAGCGTTCGTGGGCCGCCGACCTGACGTCAGGTCGGCGGCCCACGATCTCCCTTTACATCGGCGCGCACGCGAGCGACTTGGCCGTCCGGTTCTCGAGCGGGGGCGAGTTCCCGGAAGGATCTGGGTCGCCTACACCATCATTGACCAAACTTCTTCATCTGCGCCCACGATCCGCGCGCATCGTTCACGTCGGTCTCGCTCAACAGCAGGTAGCGCCATCGCCCGGCGACGGCGCCGCTGTTGTTCACGGTGTTCGCCCAGGTACGCGCAGCCTTCCTCTTCGCGACGACCTCCGCGGCGTTGATCTCCTTGTCCATCTTCGTCTCGACGAGCCAGCAGACGCGCTGGTCGTCCTGGCGCTCGACAACGACCAAGTCTGGGTTGTACTCCCGACCTTCCTGCGTCCATGTGATCGGGAGATCACCACGGTGGAGGCGGGCCCAGACGATTACGTCGTCATCGAGGTCAATCGCTACGGCCGCCTTGTACTCGGGTGATGAGTCAAACCACGCGTATTCATACGCGCCCCGCCGCCAACCGTCATACGCTAGCGTCCGGTCGAACGTATCCACGTGCTCGGTGACGTGCCGGCGGTTCGCGATCCGCGGCTTGTTCAGCGGCGCTTGGTGGACATCGTCGCTGAAAGTGACAGTCGTTGTGGTATTCTCGCGGATCTGCTCGGCTACCAGAGCATGCAGACGTCTCGCGGCACGCTCGAAATACGCCGAGAGGTTCTCGGCAGCCGTGTCTCCCATGGCCCCGATCACCACGTCCACGATCGCTGCTGCCGCCTTCACCTCAGCAGGGCGTCGTTCGACGCCCGGGACCTTCATCACCTGCTCGATGAGTTCTTTACGCGAGGTTGCGAGTGGGATGTCTAGGCGCAATGCCTCGACCGTCGTTGCCGCCTTCTGTCCTCGTATCTCTCCGCCCTTGGCCCGCAGGATGGTTCGGGTGAGCGTATCGGCCGCCTCGTTGGTCAACGCCCCACCAAGGTCCTCGAACGGGCGCATGTCGTGCACTTGGTTCAGCGAGAACGTCTGCGCCTGAGGCACCCGGACGACGTAGGGGATGCTGATCCGCTCGCGTCCTGGCAGCGGCAGGTGAGTGCGCGAGTTCTCCGGCACGTCGGGGACACGCTGCTCAAGCTCTCGTAGGCGGCTCTCGAGTGACTGAATGGGTTCCGCCGGGCCCGCGTGTGCCGTGCCGACCGCGCCCTGCGGCGCGGTTACCTCGCCGAACAACGTCGGCGCCTCCACCGCTCTTGGGCGCGCTACCGTACTCCCATCACTCTTCGTACGGAGCTCCAACAGAATCCGGTGATCGATCAAGCGCTGTGTGAGCGTGTTCCGGCGCTTGAGGAGCGCCTCGTACTTTTCGTGGGCGAGGACCTCAAGCGTGTCGAGCATCTCTTCCCCGGTGTACGAGCCGTAAGGAAGTCGCATTCCGCGGCCGAGCGTCTGCTCAGTCAGTACCTCGGACACTGATGCGCGCATCGACGCGATCACGTACACGTTCTTAACGTCCCAGCCCTCCTTCAGCATGCCGATCGAGAGAATGATCCGCACGCGAGAGGTCGGGTCTTCAACGGCGTCTAGATCGGCGAGCGCCTCTTCCTTCTCGTCGCCGGTCAGCTCGGAATGGACGAGGAGCGTCCTGCCAACCCAGGCACCGCCGTCGAAGCTCTCCGAGTCCAGGATGTCTCGGTAGCGCTCCGCCTCGCCTATCGTCTGCGCGATGACGAGCATGACAGGATTGACAGGCGTCATGTCGTTCTCGGCTGCCCATGCTTTGCTCACCCGCTCCTTGTAGCGGAGGAGCGTGACACCATCAAGAAGCTTGGTCTGATCGTCGTTCCGGTCATCCTGGCGGGCCACGAGGACCGGGGTTTTCACGAACTTGTCCTCGATCGCTTGGGCGAGCGGATAGCGGTACACAACTAAGCCTTCGTCCGCCGGAGACGGGGTAGCAGTTACGCCGATTACGACCTCCGGTCTGAGATTCTTGATTGTGCGAGAGAACGCCGTACCTCGGTAGCAGTGCTGCTCGTCTGCGAGGATAACCAAGTCGTCAAGCGCGCCGAGCCAATCGTACAGAGACGCACCTAGTTGTTCCTGGTACGCGTGTGTGGCGCGTCCGTCGCCAGTACGCGACGTCAACGCCTGGACCGTGAACACATACACCTTCGTTCGCGAGGCGTCCTTGATTGCTGCCGCAATCGCAGGGGAGGCGAAGTTCTCGGCCGTGATGAGCACCGGGTCGGACTTCATGAGCCCGGTAAGCGCCTTCGCATCACCAGACGTGAAGTTGCGAATGGTCTTCTCCCGGATGGTGCGTCCCGGCGTGAGAATGAGGAAGTTGCGCGCCGGGTCGCGAACGCCCGCCAAATACTCGATCAGGGCCGCCATGATGTACGTCTTCCCAACGCCGGTCGCCGAGTCGACGATGCACTCGAACGCCTCCTCCTTGCCCTCAACGTCGTAGTGCTGGCTCAGCATCGCGGCTACCGATTCGACCGCCTGGACGTTCGGGGTTCGTAACGAAAGGCGGTGGCGGATCTCCTCAAGCAGCTCGCGGTCAACGTGTAGGTCAGGCATTCGCCTTCTGTCTCCTAAAGGGGCTACCGTTTGCGGCCTTGCGACGATACCGGTCGAGGACCGAGGCAGGAATCGCTTCGAGGCGGGAGCCCGGCCGCTCCCGGCGTAGCTCGTCTGCCGCTTCGCTGTCGTATTGGGTGGCCCACACCTCGACGATGAGGCCGCTCGGGAGCTGATCAACGACCGCCTTGATCGTCGCCACGCCAGCACGGCCGTCGATCACCACGTAACGCACCTGTCCACGCGAGGCGGCGAAGATGCCGTCCGGCTGATATCGAACCCCGAGCTGAGCACACATGGCCTTGGTCAGGTCGCTGTGAGTGGCCCAGTCGGCCAGGAGCACCAGTCCATCCATATCCACGAACATGCTCGGCGCGACCTCGAGCTGAACAAACCCGCCACCGCCCTCCCACACGACCGTGGTTTCGACGCGCGTTCGCGTCCGTTTCGCGAGTTCCGACTTGACGCTGGGCAGGACGTCGATCGGGGCGCCATCCGGCGCGAACGCCTTGAGGAGCTTAAGCAGAAGGTTTGCGTCCTCTCGACTCAAGGGTGACTCGCCAGTCTTGACGCTCGCGCGAACGCGCCTTGCGAGTTCCTTCGCCAACAGCACTTCGATGGGTTCGTCGGAGTCAAGCACCTTTCCGAGCAGCGCGTTGAACTCATAAGCCTCCGACGGCGACATCCCGACGGGCAACGGCGCAACCTCGACCCGTTCGCCTCGTGTCGTGATCCCACCCGAATCCTCGCCCTTCACGACCTTCAGCAGGCGCGGCTTGACGTACCGGGCGACGTTGCTGGGTAGGAGCTCCGAAGTCACCCAACGCCGTCCCAGCTTGTGGGCTACAGCCGCAGTCGTGCCGGAACCCGCGTAGCAGTCGAGGACGATGTCCCCTGGACGCGTCGAGGCCTCGATGATCTTGCGGAGGAGCCGCTCCGGCTTCGGGGTAGCGAACGGCGGCGTGCCCGGGAAGAGCGCCTTGATCTCTGCCTTCGCTTCCCGATTGTGTCCGACCTCGTCGTTGAACCAGAGTGTGCGCGTGTTCGATCCGGTCTCCGGCTGTGGGCGCTTCCTCCCTAGGGTACCCTTCGGGCGGATGATGTACTCCGGCCACACGCCGGCGGCTTTCCTTCGCTCCACGCTGGCGCGTGCCTCCTCCAGTGGCACCTTGAGCATGAGAGCCGGAACGCCTTTCCGCACTTGCTCCACCGTGACGCCGCAGATCTCGGCGCGCCTCGTGTCGTCGTCGAGCACCCGCGGCTCATAGGCGGCGTACTCGGAGAGCGCAGCGAACACGGTTTCCTGCTTGGTCGCCCAGCACCGCCCATTCGCCGGATACAGGAGCTCCCCCGTAAGGGGCGACTGGATGGCGTACACCCAGGTCTGGTTGCGATGCGCACTTGGCGCGGTGGGATCACCGTCGTACCAGGGGACGTCGTCGCCGTCGGGCGTTCCGTAGATCGCGTTCAGCGCCTCGTCTCGCGCTCCGCGGATGAGCCCAGCCTTCGTCGTCCTGCCGTACACGAGCAGCGTGTCATGATCCACCGAGAAGTTCGGCAGGTCGTTGCGTGGACCGTCGGCTTTCTGCCAGAGGACCGTGCCGAGGTGACACTCGGGCCCAAGCTCCTCGTCGAGCACCGCGCGGCACCTGTGCACCTCTGTATCGTCGAGGTGCACCCAGATCACTCCGTCATCGGCTAGGAGCGGCTTCAACTGGCGCAGCCGATCCCGCAACATCGTGAGCCAAATCGAGTGCTCGATGTTGTCTTCGTAGCTACTGAAGGCCTGCCCCGTGTTGAACGGCGGGTCGATGTAGACGAGCTTCACTCGCCTGGCATACTTGTCGGCGTACTGCGGGATCTTCGCGAGTGCGTCAAGAGCGTGCATCGCGTCGCCAACGATGAGCAGGTTGTCGCTCGTCGGTGACGGCATTACAGCGTTCCCAGTATCGTGCACCGGGAACTCTACGCGGTCGACTTCCCGTAGGAGCCGCACCTCGGAGACGCGGAAGTCAGATGGCTCGACGAACGTGTAGTCATACCGCCCGTCGCCGACGGACAGCAGCACCTTGTCCTTGTCTGTCCACGTGAGCTCGAGTCGCCCGCTGTGTCGTTTCGTCATTTCGTCCTGTGCGCCCGTTAGGAGCGATTATCGTCCTGGCAGAGCTGAGGTTCAGTTTGTCCGACCGATCTGCTGGTGCACAGCAGTTCATGCGAGGTGGCGCCACGTGCCCCACTAGATACCCTGTCCATGGTGGCAGGCGGACGCGCGCAGACGGTAAAGGCGCTGCGTGAACGCGGGCGTGGGCGGCGACGATCGCCACTCGCTCAGCTGAGGGCGAACGCCACCTCGACGTCGGGGTGCAGCCGGTAGTACGTGCTGCGCCCCTCGGTCGCGTCGTGGCGGATGGCGCCCTTCGCCTCGAGCCGCCCGAGCAGGTCGGTGACGCTCGCCTTGGCGAGCCCGGTGCGCGCCATCACGTCGGCCGAGCGCACGCGCATTCCCGGCGCGCCCCCCTCAACGAGGGCCGCCAAGTGCCCCGCGTCGACCTCGCCCAACTGCCGCACGAGGGTGCGCCGGTAGACCGGCGCCATCGTCTGCACCGCGGCGCGCGCCGCGAGCGGGGCCGGCCGCTCGGCGACCGGCGCGCGCTGCACCGCGTTGCTCAGCAGGCGCAGGAAGTTGCGGAGGTCCCCGTCGTAGCGACGGTAGAGCTCCGCCACCGCCTCGGGGGCCACCGGGTGCACGAAGCGGAGCCCGAGCCGCAGCCGCTCGTAGCGCCGTGCCAGGAGCGCCGCCACCTCGTCGAGCGAAAGCGGCGGCAGATCCGCCACGATCGGCACGATCCCGCTCACCGCGGCGCTCGCGCGGAAGACGTCGGTCTCCAGGTTGGCGGCGCCCACGAACACCCAGTGGCTGTGCGGGATGAGGAAGTAGTCGCGCAAGTCCTGCACGAGCCCCGCGGCTCGGGCCGTGTCGGCGCGCGTGAGGTTCTCGAAGTTGTTGACGTGGATGAGCACGCGCCCACGGGGAGCGGCGGCCGCGCGGTGGGCCGTCGCGCGCGCGCCAACGCTGCTCGCCGGCCGCCCCGTGCCGCCGATGATCCCGCCCGGCGGGCGCGTGCCCGCCCCCGCCAGGTAGGCCACCGCCTGCTCCAGCTCCGGGTAGAGCGACACCTCGCGCCGCTCGGCGGCGATCCGCCCGCGCGTCACCGACGCCCCTACCCCGGCGAGCGAGACACCCCCGCCTACCAGGTCCTCTCCCTCGAGCAACCGGCCGAGCCGCCGCCAGAACGCCGCCGCCTCTGGCGGTTCGGTGGCCGCTGCGGCGGCCGGCACGTCGGCGCTCGCGGTGGTTCCCGCAGTCGCGGCACGCTGCGAGGCGCGCACCTGGGTGAGGGCGCGGAGCACCTCAGCCGTGAACCCTTGGGACGTCATGTCGCCCGTCACCCGCACCGGGTCGGCGTGCGTCAGCACCCCGTGCTCGGCCACCAGCGTCTTGAGCCGGTTGACGAAACTCGTCTTCCCCACCCCGTAGGGCCCCTGCACGACGGCGCGCGAACTCGTGGCGCCGACGATCTGGCTGCCGAGTAGCCGCAGCTCCTCCTCCCGGCCGACGAAGAGCGTGGTCGGGTGGTCGGCGTCGGCGTCGGGGGCGAGCGCCTCCTGGAAGTACGGGTCGGCGCGCAGTCCGAAAGGGCGCCAGGCGTTCGCGACGATCGTCACCGGGAAGGACGGGGCGGGTCTCCCACCGTAGGAGAGAGGCGGGATGTTCGGTATGTTCGGCGGGTCACCGAACATACCGAACATCCCGCGCGTAACCCAGGCTGCCGCACGCCCTGCTAATGACTGCCGCGTCGGCGCGAAGGGCCACTCACCGGAAACGCCGACAGTGCTGAGCCCGCTCACGCACCGTAAGCCTCTGGGGTGTGGGCATCTAGCGCGCGCGTGTGTCAACCACGATTCTACCGTCGTGCCGTTTCGGCTTACCTTCGGGCCTATCACGGGTGAGCGCCCCGACTAGCGAGGAGCAGAGATGTCGACCGGCATCGAGTGGACGGATGAGACGTGGAATCCCATGACGGGGTGCACGCAGGTCAGCGCCGGTTGCGACCACTGCTACGCGCTGGCGGTTGCCCGCACGAAGACGCGCGCGCAGTACTTGAGCCGCCTACCGGCCAAGGACACGGCCCCGAATCGGGAAGACCCGTTCGCGCCGCGCTTCTGGGAAGATCGGATACGCAGGCCCCTCACTTGGCGTGAGCCACGACGGATCTTCGTGAACTCGATGAGCGATGTGTTTCACGCGCACTTCTCCATCCCCCAGATCCGGCAGGTGTTCGAGGTGATGGAGGAAGCGTCGTGGCATCAGTTTCAGGTGCTCACCAAGCGGCCGGAGCGCGCCGCGCGGCTGGCGCCGAAGCTCCCCTGGCCCGAGAACGTGTGGCTCGGCACCTCGATCGAGGACATGCGCGTTGCGAGCCGGGCCGATGCGCTTCGCAGAGTTCCTGCTGCCGTACGATTCATCAGCGCCGAGCCGCTCCTCGGACCTCTCGACGCGCTCGACCTGACGGACATCCACTGGGTCATCGGAGGCGGGGAGAGCGGCATCGGCGCGCGGGCGTGCGATCCGGCTTGGGCACGTGGGCTTCGCGACGCGTGCGTGGCTCACGAGGTGGCGTTCTTCTGGAAGCAGTGGGGCGGGCGCACCCCCAAGTCAGGTGGCCGGGTGCTCGACGGGCGGGAATGGAACGACTACCCTGTCGAGTTGGCCGCACGTTGAGCTAATCGCCGGCTGTTGGCGACCCCGCCGCGGGGTTCGTCAGACGGATGCGGGTGCCGATTGGGTAGGTGAATCGCCGCTTCCGACTGGTCGGATCGACCTCGATGCGAGCAGCGCGCTCGAGTTCAGCGAGCGCCTTCCGCAGGTGACCACTGTGGAAGTTCGTCTCGTCACTCTGCGCGAACGACTCGAGTGCCTCGACGGGCGTGTAAGCGGGCGCCCGAAGCCTGGCGCAGAGTTCACCACTGAAGCGTGCCAGGTCGGGTCCGAACGTCAGGAGCTCCTGGCCAGTGCGGCTCCCGCGGAATGCGTACTCGCCCCCGGTCGTCGCCTTCCAGATCGCCTGCTTCATCGCGTCGCAGCCCTTCGCGTGCTTGGTCGCGTGGAAGATCGCGTAGACGAGGCGGTTGCCGTTGTAGAGCTCGAAGTGCACCACGTGCCGAGCCCCAGCCTGCTTGAGCTGCTCCCGGTACAAGGTGAACAGGAAGCGCTTCCGCTCCTCACTCTCGGCCACGCCGAGTGCCTGCCGCCACTCGCTAGTTCCGAAGAGCGCATCCATGTGCGGCTCGAACTCGGGCGTGCCCTTGAACCGATTGATCGCCTCGTACATAAACGAGACGTAGACCTCGGCTTGCGGGTTCTTCAGCACCCGCGCGATAACGTGCATCGGCGTATCGGACACGCCGAACGGATCAACCATGAGCAGCGTGGGCGCCAAGCGCTTGCCCGCCCCGTTCCCCTGCTCGATCTGGTCGAGCATCGTGGTCATCGTCTCGTCGAACCGACCATGCACGACGTGCAGCTTGCAGTTGGGCGGCAGCATTGCGTGACGCGGCGCGAGAAGCTGTCGCAGATGCTCGGCGCGGGCGGCGTCGCCCTCGATGAAGAGGTAGAGCACCTCCGCCCGGATGACGCCGCGGTTCATGTGCCCGGTGAACGTGTCCAGCGCGATGATCGGTGAACCGGCTTCGCCCCCCGCGTACTCGCCGGGGCCCGCGAACCCATCGATGAACACGATGCGGCCGCACCAGCTGCCGAGGATCGGCAACCACTGGTCGAGGTACGCCTTCAACACGAGGTGCTTCCCACGTGTGTGCGGCTCCAGCGGCCAGAGAACCTTGTTCGTGGTACTCACGGAATCGTTACGGAGTAGGCGATCAACTGGCCCGAGGCGATGCAGCGCGTCCGCTCCCTCACTCGCTCATCCCGCCAGCCGAGTATCGGTGTACAAGAGCGCAGGACGGCGAGGGGGGGAGAGGAAAATCAGGCGGCCACGTCCACCTGCGATGCGAACGGTACTTTGCGGTCGAAAGATCGGCCAGAACTCGGCCTCGAAGACCGCTGACCGGATCGGTGCGGTGAGTCGTAGGTGTGGCGCGCCTCCACGCGCGCGGGTGGCGATGTCATTTGAGAGACGATCGGCGGCGATCTCGCCCAGTGGGAGACGTCCGGTCTCTTGGCGCATCAAGGGCGCGGGGGCGTGGCTCCGTCTGGTTCGTCCGCCCAGCGGCCCTCCAGCCCCGGCCCAAGGCTGCGGAGCAGCAGCCCCCAAGGGAATGGGGAGCGAATGCGGGGGAATGAGGGGGGTGATAATCCCCCTCATTCCCCCGCATTTCAGGGCGCGGAAGCCGCGAGGAGTGCGGCGATCATGGGAAGCTCGGCGCGCTCGGGCTCGTGCGCCCACACCGCACTGACCTTGGTGCACGGAATCGCCCCACGACCAGGAATGTTTCGGCGATGATCTGCCGTGAGCACGCCTGTAAGGCAACCGATGCCAACCCACGACCGGTCGGTGTCGCGGCGAGGAACACCTCCGTCGGCGAAGGAACACCTGCTCCACGGTGGCGAACCAGCGACAGCCTTGCTCGCGCAGCCGCTGCCCCGTGCCCCCGCGTTAAGAGCCGTGAGGTCTCCGCGGCTCGGGTGGCCAGGTGGACGCCGGGTCTGGGTGGATCACGGTCCACGTGCGCCGCGCGTCCACCAAGGCGTCGCGCACTGCCAGCGGCGAGTAGTATCGCGGCCCGGCGACGCCCAGCACCACCAGCCGGTCGCCGTCGAGCCGGAGCACGTCGTCGATCGCGCCCGCCGCGAAGACGCGCAGCGCATCCGGCACCGGACACCCGTCGGCGTCCGCCGCGACATGGAGGAACGCCTCGACGTCCGCCCGGGTGAGCGGGCGCGGGCCCGACGCGGCGTCGGCACTCGAGGGGGAAGACCGCCCACGCATGGCCGGAGCATGGCGGCAGCCACCGACACTCGCGGTTCCCCGCCCATGCGCCCGCGCCCTGGCTTGCTCGCATGCCTGCACGCCTCGCCCGCGCGGCATGCGACGCTCGCATAACGGGAAGTCGTTATCGGGCGCCCTCCTCGGCTCTGCGCGCCTACGGCGGTCAGACGATGCGGCGGACGGCGGAGCCCGTAGGCATCCCGGGACGGCTGCAGCGGCGCGGCCACTGCGCGATTGGCGCGCTTGCTGCGCCCGCGCTACCCCGTAACCGAGCTCTCCTGGCTGACCCGCCAGCGCCAATCGTCGAACTCCTCACGCGATATCGCGAGCAGTCGCTCCGTCAGCGCCCCCGGGTCCTCGGCCAGCGCCAGCATGTTGCCGAGCGCCAGGTACGCCACCAGCGCGTGCAGGAACGCCGAACGCAGCTCGGGCCCGACGCCCGCACCCGCCCGGCGGTCAGCGTGCGCCGCGCGATGCAGGTCGCCGAGCGCGGCGCCGAGCTTCTCGGCGACGTAGGCCAGCGGCGGTCCGACACGCGCCTCGCGCGTCTGGTACGCGGGGCCGTTCGGGTCGCGGTAGACGTCGTCCAGGTCGTCGAGTCCACTCATGCGGCACCTCGGGATCGGGGGAACGGACGGCGGGCAGGCGATCGGCTTACGCGATCCCCTGCTCGGCCATGAACGCGGCGACGCCGGCATCCAGCGCCGCGAGCGCGTCGTCGAG